>ENA-OPVK01000600-OPVK01000600.1-human-gut-metagenome-genome-assembly--contig:-NODE-600-length-25516-cov-4.823927_pt1 | contig 25516 bp, 31 predicted proteins | sample MGYA00241495_ERZ501982 | MGnify/ENA primary metagenome ERZ501982 (study PRJEB25962, sample SAMEA2042002) | human gut metagenome | biome: human gut; feature: human-associated habitat; material: faeces...
AAAATCTGACATGGCAAAATCCTGAGCAACTTTTTGTTGCTCAGGTACTTATAAAATAAGTTAAACTAAAATGCTGCGGAATTTAGGATATCTTGAAGAAGAACGTAATGAACAAATTAGAAAAGAAAATGAGAGACGATTCCAACAAGAGCAACAAAGGATAAACAATCAACGTCTTCATGAGATTAATGAACGTAATCGCATTGCTTTAGAACGGGAAAATGCGAGGAGAAGAGCAGAGGAAAAAAGAAAAGCGGAACAAAAGCGAAAAGAAACCAGTCGCACAAACACAAATGTTCCTCCGTCGCAACCGAAGAATAATCGTTGGTCAATAGGCTCTAATCCAACTCTTCTTCCACGAGCAACCTCATCAAAAACAGCAACTACAAAAACAAACTCATCTAATAAAACCGATGGAAAAGAGGGAAAGTAAGTAATCTTATTGCAAAATGAATTGTATATGCAGTCAATCGCCAGTCGGTTGGCTGCATTTTTTCTGTGTGCAAGGATGGTCTATTCGCCACCGATGGAGGGGCGGTTAGCACCGCTCGCCTCCAGATAGTCGTTTACTGCGTCACGCATGGTGAACTCTCTCATGCCTGTCTTTGCCCAGTAGATAAGGGCATCAACAGCGGCTTTTCTTGCCTTGCTGTATTCGTTGTCTGTCATGATTCTGATGTTTTGAGTTTTCTAAAAAAGTGTGATGCATATCCAAATGGTGATTTCAACAAAGATGATAGACCAACTTAGGAAAGCCAAGCCGAACATCCAGGCATAGGTGCTACCGTTGAAGTATGCACCCTCCTCGATATTGCGGATTCGTTTAAGCTCTTTCTGCTGGTGAGTGAACAGGTCGTTTATCCGCTTCTCATGCTCGTCAAGGGCTTGCTTGAAAGCAGAAATGGCGGTGTTGTTCCGCTTATCCAACTGGGCAACTCCTTCATCGTTGATGCCGACTTTGAGGTTGCTCTGCTCTGCCTTGACTATGGCATGGCATATACTATCCACGATGTTGTCCGTGCTCCTGTGGGCAGCCATAAGTGCCACTTTCGTTGATTCCAACCTCCGATAGGCATTGCCCAGTTCCTCCTTTGCCTCATAGAGTGCTTTCTTGGCTGATTCAATCTCTTTCAGGGTCACTTTGATTTCTTCCTTGCCACTCTCGATGTTCTCGTCCTCCTGCATCTGATTGTACAGGTTAAGCACATCCTGTGTGGCATCTTTCTTGTTTCTTCCCATACCGTTCTTGTTTGAAAAGTTATCGTTTCATGCCTCTCTTTATCGGCTTGCAGAGTGTGTTTGCTTGCATTGCGCAACGTCTTGCCCATTCACGGTCATCATCGTCCTTATCACGTCCCCAGCCACTGCCAGGACTGCCACCGCCACCACATGACTCAGACATCGATGTGGCAGCATCAAGGTAGTTCATGAAGAGCAGCATGGCTACATTCAGAATGTCAGTGTGGCTTGCGGATCCATTCTCGGGAACTTCGATACAACTGTTCATCGTGTCGTAAGCAGTTCTCGGCATGACTATGCTGAAACGCTCACCATCGACTTCAATAATCTTTCTCAATCCGGCAGGAAGGTCAGGTTTGGCAACATTGCTTGTACGAGACAGACCACCTTGCGATGCCGTATTTCTGCTGTCCAATGTGGTAGCGTTTGAAACAGAAGGAGAAGGTCTTTGACCAACTGCAACAGGTGTTGGCTGAGGGTGCAGCTTGCGGAAGGTATTCCCGATTTTCGATGCGGTGAGATTCCTTCCTACACCCAGTTCGGAAGCCTTGATGGTAGTTTTTCCGAACTTGAAGCGGTAGCCATGCACCCTGCCTTGACCATTCTTGTCACGGATAAGCTCGATGTCATATCCCTTTGCCCTCAATCGGTCGGCATATTCATCCCAATCAAAGAACGGCATTGAACGCAGCACATCCATACAGGCTTTGGTCACCTCTGCAATGCGTTCCTGACGAATATCCATGGCATCCTTCCAACCATGACGCTGATTGATGGCTTTCGCAGCCATCACGGCACGCTCACCGATGAACTTCACATCATTGAGATTACCGTCCATGTCGATGCGGTTCACCACCAGATGCAGGTGGGGAATGCCACTCTTGGAGTCACGGTGAAGGGCGGCAAAATATTGTGAGTTGGCTATGTTGGTCGGCTTGACCGAAGTTGCAGCCTTGCCTTTCTTCTTGCCGATGTGGTTCACCTTGGAGATACCATCCATCTCACGAATGAACTCGTCAAGGAATCTTCTCCAGTCCTCCATAGTCCAGTTACGTGCCTCCTCCTCAGATGGGGAAAGCTCAAAGCGGATGGACGTCAGTTCGATGGGCTTCTTGGCATACCTCTGCTTGAACATGGACTGATGCAGCACCATCTCGTCCCACATGCCCATCGGCGGCAGACCCTCGCTGAGATGGTTGGTCTTGACGATGTCCGCGCGATTGTTTTTGGTTGCGTAATTGGTCATTGCCTGACCATGCTGAATTGCTGACGCTTTTGCTATCATAACATATCCAAGAATTTGTCTCTAATGCGGCTCAATTCCTCTATCAGGGTGTTGATGCCTTGAAGCCAACGTTCCATGAAGTCGGCTCTCTTGAAGAGTTTTAGTCTCTCGGTCTGTGGCAGGGCATGAAGCGCATTGCGCACATAAACCAGTTCAGACCTTGCCCCGATTAAGCCCTTCAAGGCTTCCTCCTGCTCTGCGGTCATGGGTAGGGATGGCTTGTGTCCGATGCCTAAGTCATGAAGATATGTGCTCTTGCTCCTGCCTGACAGTCGGGCATTATGTACTACCAAGTCGTAGTGTTCTTCTGTGAAACGAACGTCAATGTGTCTGGTCTTCGGAGGTCTCTTCCTTGAGGTTTTCTCCGTGTTGTTATTCTTGTCTTTTGTCATTGTAGATGGGGTTTATAAAGTTTATACTTGATATAACAGGACAGCCAATGTGAGCCTGCGAACATTCAAGAATGCCAGTAGGAAGCGGTGGGCGAAGCGAAACCGTCTGACACTGGTACTTCTTGTTTAGACCTCCGAAAAAAAACTACGGCTAATAGAGGTAGCGGCTTCTGGATAGCTTGCCTGTCGGGAACGTCAATAGTCGAAATAAGGGAAAAGTAGAGATGACATCATGAGTGACTTGGGGTGATATGCGCGCCATGTCTCTCCGTGTGATCCTCGCATCGTCCTTCATGGGGCGGTGGCTGCAAGAGGTTGCCCTCGTCATCATAGACAGGAGACGGCAGCAACTCAATGGGTGATGCCCCTTCTCCTTGATTGCAGTCATCTTCTGACGGCTGTCCAACCTCATACTCAAAATGGTCATCACCTTCCTTTTCCCTTTGTTTGAAGTCTTGTGGTATCGGAGAAGGATCTGAAAGTCCATCCCCGATAACATGAGAATTAACGAAAGGGGAAGAGGTATTATAAGAGGCAGGAACATGGGGCTGCAGAATGTCAGTAGTGGCAGGATTGACGCTGCTGTCTTTCTGCTGACCTATGCCATTGGAAAGATTGCCTTCCGAAGAGCAAGCGGTATCGGATGGGACATTGGACACCGATTCCTCTTGGGTGGCGGAAGTCACGGATTGACGGTTGTAGAAGGGGTTCTTGATGGCTTCCTTGATGCCGTCAACGTACCAGAAGGCGATGCATAGTATCGTATGTATGGAGGTGCGGTTGTTCCTCTCGGTTGAGAGGATGCCCACCTGATTGAACAGTTCCACCACCTTTGCCGCTGTCTTGCGGTCACACTTCCAAAGGGCAGACAGCTCAACGGTAGAGATGGCAAACTGCCCGATGGAGAGAGAAGCGGAGAAGCCTGTCTTCAGATAAACACTTGGCTTGGTGGATGCCATTGATACAAAAGTGCCGAAGGCGGTCATGCGGTGGAAGCCCTGCCTGTCATCCTTCAAGAAATCGAGCTGTTCCTTGGTCAGCAGGATTCCGTATTTTATGCTTTGGTTACTCATCTTGAAAAACTGATTATTAGTGAAACGGATTACTCAGCAAAGAAAGAATGAATAGTTTCTCTTTCCCCTTTCGTAAAAAGTAGATTACATGATTCTCTTATCCGTCATGCCATTCTTCCCCATCAGGATTTTTCTCGCCCTTGACCCTCTTCATGGAGGCAGGCTTGTTCTTCTTGCTTTTCTGCAACATTGCCAGATGAGCCTCGAAGTCTGCCTGTTCCTCCTGGGTCGATTCGTAAGGCTTGTCCCATGAGCCACCTGCCTCAATCCATTTTATCAGCTGGTCTTTGAAGAAGTAGAGCGTGTTCCCTCTCTTGTAGAAAGGAATGCGCCTTTCAGATGTGTAAGCATAAAGCGATGAGACTTTCTTTCGGACGAAGGCACTTGCCTCTCTGATGTCCATAAGAACATGGTCATTCTCGCTCGGAGCATTGCCTATTCTCTGACCAATGTCATCAAGACGAGTCATCATCGTATTGACCTTTGTCAGAAGTTCGCCAACTGCACTGGGCAGTTGGTCGAACGATAATGATTTGTTTTCTTCCATTTGTTATCCTGATTATGTTTTTCACTTATGTCTGGTCACTCTCTTCCTTTGTTGGTATTTTGAGCGAGATACGTTCTGCCGCATCACGTTTGAGTTCGTCCACCACATCGGCATACACCTGAGTAGTGGCAAGATTGCTATGGGTAAGCAGCTTGCTCACGGTGTAGATGTCCGTTCCCTCTGCCAACTGCAAGGTGGCAAAGGTATGACGGAAGCAGTGGAAGGTGATGTGTTTCTCGATGCCGGAAGCCTTTATCCACGGTTTGAGATACAATGCCACTGTACTGTTCGTGAGATTCTTGAACACCTGTCCAGTGCTTCGCTCGCCACAGAGCTGCAAAGCCTCTTCGCTGATAGGCAGGATTGCAGCGGTGGAAGTCTTCTTTGTGATAATGTCCATTCCCCAGCCGCCATCAGCCAACTTGACGATATTCTCCCACTGGAGTCTGATGCAGTCAGAAAGGCGAAGACCTGTAAGGCAGGAGAAGAGACCTGCACGGCGAAGGACATCACTCTTGCAAGGAGTCTGAGACAACTGCAACAACTCTTCCTTGGTGAGGAACTGCCGCTTGTTGCCATGAGCCTTGGCACGCACAAGTTTCTTGGCGATATTCTCTTTGAGCAGTCCGTCCTCGTATGCGATGGCAAGGATGCACTTCAACTTGGTAAGGTTGTTGTTGGCTGTTGTTCCCATCATGCGCTTGCCGTTGTGCATACAGGCATCCGACAACAGGTAGTCGAGGAATCCCTGGCAGTACGGAACGGTAAGGTCGCAGAAGCGGCACTCGCCATGCGTGTAATTGTGGAAGTGCATGTAGGCGGTTGCCCAGTTCTGGCTGCTGCCACGCTCAATCATGAGGTTCTTGAAATATTCCAAGAAGCTCTCCTTGCCCTTGTTGCGGTCGAGGAAGCCATACTCCTCATTGATGATGGACTCAGTCCTGCGGCACTTGATGATTTCCGCTTTCTGAATCATACTTTTGTTGTACTCCTGCTGAAAGCGTTCAACAGGGTTGGTGTAGATGTAAAGACCAAGGTACTCCCTGCGTGAGAGCTTGCCTGTCTTCGGGTTGCGGATTGGAGGATAGAAATCCAGATAGAGGGAAGTCTGTCCGTTCTTGATAGGTCGTTTCCGCACGGTGACCTTTGTACAAATGTTCGTCATATTGTTATTCTTTTATTATTCTTACCGATGTGTATCTGTGGATGCGAATAGCCATGGTCGCAACGCTTTAACTCTCAAATCCGATGCAAAGTTAGATTGCCGTGAAAAGAGAAAAGCAAAGATGGCTTCAAATACAGCCAGAATTTAACCTGAATTTGCTTTTGAGTATGATTTTACGCTCAAAATCAGACTAAAAGCAGGTATTGGATGCGTTTTTTGTCTTATATCCGTTACTCTGCGTTGTGGGTTTGTTTCGACCGACATGGATGGGTGCTGCATAGCAATTGCAACGGCATGGGTCGTATATGAGTTTGTTTGAACCATCTCTTGACTTGTGTCTCACTTCCGTTTTGCCTTGGTCGTAGTACTGCTTTTCTCTGCCTTCTTGCGTGCAGCCTCCCAGTCTGCTTTCAGATAGTAGTTGGCTCTTCCGCCTTTGAACTTTCGGATTCTCACTCCATGGGTCTCCGCAAATCTGCGTACCTGTGTCTTGCCTAATCCGTAGAGTTTCATGATGTCGAAGCAGGTGTACCAGTCATCGGAAATGCTCTTTCCCTGTTCTTCATTGTAAAGCCCGATGACCCTCTCTACATCTTCTTTCTTGAAGCATGTCGTACCCCATGCATGGACTGATTGGAGTTGGTAGCGGTTGCGGACTTCATAGAATCTGCCATACTTGATATTATAGTTGCTCAACACCTCTGCCATTGTGTAATGGGTGTCGTGGGTTACTCCATCAGGTGCTCTTTCACCAGCCCTGGGAGTCTTGCGACACTTTGCCAACTTGTTGACTGAGCCAGTCTCGGCATCTTTTAGCCTCTGTGCTTTCTTGGACGTTGCTCCTTCTAACGATAGGGAAGAAGGGAGAACCACCTGATAACCTTGTCCCTTGGCTATTTCAAGAAGGTCTTGCAAATAGATCCTGGTCATGCGTGTACCGAAATTTACGGCTCTTAGCCTGCCTTGACGAATAAGACTGCGTACTGTCTTGACGCTGATGCTTACTGCCTGCGCTGTTTCCTCTACGGACATCAGCACGATTGGAATGCGAGTTGTAGTATTCATTTTTACCGTTATTTTTGAATTTTGCAGTGACTCATGGGGGATGGTCCTTGACGGAAACTTTTAAGAGGAAACAAGGGGAAATAAGAGGAAATAAGAACCCTCATTAAGAACCGTGTGTCCCTCTGCCCATGGTACAACCGTGGTACAAAATTACTATAAACGGATGAAACTCGCAATAGGCGGTTGGAGCGTTATGTTAATGAATATGTATTGAAAATGAGCTATTTATGACGTTTCTCTAAGTTTTGTTTGGAGTTCTTTTCGATGCGTTTTAGTCCATATGACATGCATGTGGAACGACTTACCGCTACCAGATGGGCCAAGGCAGAAAAAGTTGGAGTTATCCGTAATTTTGTTTTTGCCTTCCTTTCCACTAATGTCAATGGCTACAGGCACACCTTGTCTGTCCGTATAGTAGATTTTGAGAGGTGTGTCCTCACTATGCTGAATATGCTCCTTGTACATAAGACAGGCAGCAGCGTCGCTCAAAGTTAGGAAACGGTCATAGTCCTGGTTCATTCCATAACAGTTGCCGGGGAAGGAGTTAACGAACAGCTCCAACTGGTTATAGGCTCGTTTGCTGATATGAATGCCAAGGCGACCAAAAGCATTCTCCAGATGGTTCGTACATTTCTGAATATCGGCATCCTTGGGAACACCTACAATCAAGTTGAAATGTGTATATACAAGCTGTTTGTTCTCTCTTGCTATAACATCCTGTACCTTCTTGATGTCCTCAACAGTAATCAGATTACTTGGATTGGGCATACTGGAATGACGGTTCTTCTTTTTGTCCAACAATGCCAACTCGCGTTTCTGATTTGGCATGAACAACATTTGGTTATAGACAACCACATCTGCTGAAGGGATGCTATCAACCAAGGAAACAAGATCGACAGGCATAGCGACGTTGTTCACTTCAATATTGGTGAATGGCCTGACAATTGAAGGTATGTTGATGCAGTCCACGTCAACAAGACTATACACCTTGCATCGACGATCGCCCATAGAAATGGTTTCGTCATCGACCTTGAAGTTTGTCATCGAAACTATCTTGTCGTTAAAGTTCATAGAGAAATAGCGGTCAACGTAAAGACGAGCTTCTTCACCTCCCAAATAGGTGGAATCAACACTGCTATCCTTCAATAGGTCTTTTACCTTGCGGATTTTTACAAGGAAGTCTCGCCATTTCTTGCTGTCAAAGGACAATAGGCGGCTCTTTTTGTTCTCCTGAGTGATAATCAGATAGGTCTGGCTGTCTGTATAGGTACGGCCAGTAAAGTAACGGAAATAGCTTTCTGAAAGGAACTCATGGTTATCAGAGGTCTCATCCTTGAACTGCTTCCTAACGAACACATCTTGCTTGTGAATGGCATAACCTTCTCCCAGCGTCTGTGCAATAGCAGCTAGCAAATGAGTGAACTCATAGTAACTGTCAATATTCGCTGAATACTTTTGAACGGGATTTTCGATTTTGATTATAGCAGAATATTCACCAGTCTTCGTATAGAGAACACCAATACCATCTACATCCTCGATGGAGAAGTAGATGTCCTGGAATATCTTCTTGCGCTTACCTCCAGTACCAAAGGCATAGACTGAAATGGCCATGCCTATGAGTATTGCGGTAAATGCTATGATGACATATAGAATCATTCTTATCTACAAATTAAGGCAGACTCACCCAGCCGAAAGGGCGAGCCTACCGATTACATTTATTCAGATTTCAATACACTTGCTCATTAACTACACTCGATGATAATTTACATTCTTCGTGAACAAGCGTAGATAAACACACCGTGGTCTTCTTTCTTTGTGTGCAGACCTTTCTTCTGTTTGAAGAAGATAAGGCCTGCACCCGTACAGAGAGAAACAGCAAGAACTATCAGACCAGTAACGAATCCCAAGATGCAGTATGCAATGATGAAGCCAAGAATGGCACCGCCAACAGCGTAAGCTGCCCATGTAATATAACGCCCTTGGATGCCCATGAACTCCAAAGGTTTTTGAAGTCCCTTGAACATTGGGTAGCTAACGTATTCGTTGTGTTCTGTCCCTGCTGCCATAGTGTGTATCTACGCTTGAATCTGGTTTAGAGACCGAAGAAGAGAGGCAGAGCCTGTGCAGCTGCAACGAGGAAGATGCAAGCACCGACAACCATCATAATCTTCTTCTTCACGTCCTGCTCCTCGTTGTTCATGGCGATGTAAACGGAGATCGCACCAACAACGGCAACTACACCGGCGATGGCATAGCACAGCTTCACTACATAAGGAACATACTTCGCAATCTCCTCCGAAACGCACAATATCTTCATAAGTCATTGATATACAGTATGGGATTTCGAGTTTGATAATAAAATTGTTCCCAAAATGAGACAAGGAAGCAAACTTGTGGGTTATATCCAAAGACGATGGTTCAGTAAGGTAAATTAGGCTTCAAATGGCAATTTCTCCGTTTACATTCATTAACACGGCATTTTGACCGATTGCGAAACTAAACATGGCAAGTGAAGACAACTGGATATAACTGGAGACGGGATTTGCTTTGGCTTTATAACTGTGCGTTTCCTGTCGTAACTATGGAAGAACTAAATAGTCTTGGCTTTGCTTCTCCGATGGGGTGTTTTGAATCCACATCATACACAATGCGATATAGACTATTTGCCGTGAAAGAAGAAAAGTTGGGTCTTAGGTATCAATCATCAGCTTCTATCCGTCATCCTTGTTTCCTTCTTTTCCCTTTGCTTGAAAAGGGACTATCGAAAAAAGGGAAAGATAGGTCTGATGTATCGGACTTCATCTTGAAGTGAGCTGCTTTCTACGCTGAACGATTCGTTCACCATTACAAAGGTACTGTGCATTTCTACCGAGAATGTGAAAGGGTGGTGATATGTATTTGAGATTGAGGGGAAATGACAGACAAAGTTGTACTGTTGTTCCCAAAATGTACCTAATAACAAGTCTATACTTGTCGATTTTTACTGAAATCAGCTCGAAAAGTAGGATTTTTACCTTATTCAACTAAGAAAAATCCTCAAAAAACACTTAATCTCAGAAAATCTGAGTACCTTTGCAAGGTATTATACATATATAAAAGTAAATTCTCATGAGACAATATATATTATTATTTATTTTGATGCTGGCATCATTAAGATGTACTGCTCAAATTAATAGTTCTATTTGGGGGCTATCAATAGGATCGAGCACTAAACAGCAGGTGAGATCCGTCATCAACCAAAAGGGATTTAGTATAGAAACAGAACCTGATGGAGCATATTGTATAAAATATCCTAAGGGCGTAAAATTTGGTGGAGAGTGGTGGACCTATATAAGTTTCACCTTTGTTAACGGACTTCTTTGTGAAGTCTGGTTTCAGAATAATGAAGTGGAATCTATATCTGATATTGCTGCTAATTATAATAGAATTAAAAAGACGTTAGACGAAAAATACAGTAAGTATAAATCTTTTAGTGGGAAAAAAGATGACGGTTCTGTTTATAGTGACTATTGGGATGAAACAACGACTTTGAGCATAAATCTTCATATATATAATGGAGTCAAATATATTAGCTTAGTTTATCAAAATGATAAGCTGAATAGTTTGAGGCAAAAAAACGATAAAAATGAATTATAATTCTTTATAACTATGAAATTAATATATATAGCCATATCAATAATTTGCTTTGGACTTTTCTCTTGCGATAATTCATTTAGCAAATATGAGAAAAAAGAGAAAAATGACTTAGAGAAGTCGCGACTCTATGGGAATGTCAAGGAAGTGTCCCGTTATTGCGACGGAGAGATTCGAGAAATAGACAAATACAACAAATATGGTTTTTTGTGTGAAAAAGTTGAATATGAAAACAATCAAGTGAGTGAGACTACATCATATGTATATGATGAATATGGTTGTTTAAAAAAAGAAATATACAAAGGTCCCAATTGTAAATCTGAAATAGAATACCTATACGACGATAAGCACAATGTTACCACCGCATATTCAAATATAATTGAAGCTTATACTCAAAATACTAAGAGTTTATTGATGTATAGCCAAATGAAAAAAGTAACTTTGCAAAAAATAGATGCAGAAAATGTGAGAAAGAAAATTTTTATTGGAGATGATAGTATGGCATTAGTAAAGCACGATTATCCTATTTTGGAATACGATACCGCATCAAAAGCAATCTTTCAGCCGGGAAATGGGAAAAAGCACTTCCCTAAAAAAGCCGTATTTGCATTTTTGGGGGATGAAGTGGAAAAGTATGCACATGCCCACAGTGGAATACAGATAGATGAATTTGAGAGTGCAACAAAATTATATCCCATCTATGAATGCTTTCATAATCAGGAAAGGATATGTTTATGTCCGGCTCCGGTTGGGAGTGCTGCTGCTGTCCAGATTTTAGAGTATTTAATAGCAGGAGGTGTGACAGAAATTATTTCTGTCGGTTCCTGCGGTGTATTGGAAGATATTCCGGAGAACAGATTCTTAATACCCGTTTCTGCATTGAGAGATGAGGGAACTTCTTACCATTATCTTCCGCCATCCAGAGACATAAAGATTTCAACAGCAGGAATAAGTGCAATCAAATTTGCTTTAAATCAAAAGAAAATCCCATATTTGGAAGTCAAGACATGGACAACAGACGGTTTTTATCGAGAAACACTGGAAATGGTGCAATACCGCAAAGAGGAAGGCTGTCAAGTAGTGGAAATGGAATGTTCTGCACTGGCTGCATGTGCAGAATTTAGAGAAGTAATATGGGCTATGTTGCTTTTTACAGCCGACACGCTCTCGAATCCTCATAAATACCAAGAACGGAAGTGGGGAAAAGCAAGTGTATCCACCGCCTTGGAACTGGCATTTGACGCTGTTGTATTAATCAAAGAATAAAGGAAACAAATCTATATGGAAAATACAATGAACAATCGGAATGAAATCCCACAACAAGTGAAGCAAGTCGTTTCCATAGCAGAAACCCTATTGCAGGGGCAGATATTGGGAATGTATTTATATGGCTCTGCGACAATGAATAAATTGCGTCCGGACAGTGACATAGATATATTGATAATAACCAGACAAGAATTGAATCTGTCAACGAAAAAGGAGTTGACCAAGCAATTATTGGAAATTTCCGGCTTCGTAGGTTGCGCCGAAAAAAGACCATTGGAGATAACTGTCATCCATCAAAAAGACATTATTCCGTGGCAGTTTCCGCCCAAATGCGAGTATATGTATGGGGAGTGGCTTCGGAAAGAGATGGAAGCCGGAATGATTCCGCAGGCGTGTTTCGACCCTGATATAGCGATTCTATTATGGCAGGCGAGAAAAAGTAGTATGACGCTGAAGGGCGCAGATTGCAAACAACTTATTCTCCCGATTCCGTTCCGCGAAATACAAAAGGCTATTCAATTTTCTCTACCCGGTTTGATTTCCAATGTTAAGGGAGATGAAAGAAATGTGCTATTGACGCTATCCCGCATGTGGTTTACATTAGAAACCGAAGACGTGACAACGAAAGATGTTGCTGCGGAGTGGGTGATTCCCCAATTGCCGGAAACCTTTTCTTCCCTGTTGAAAACGGCAAAGGAAGCCTATTTGGGAAACCTGTCTGACGAATGGGAAACAATGGAAAATGAAACGCTCGCGCTTACCGGGTTTATGAAAGGTCGGATTGAAGAATTGCTTAAAGCCAAAGGGTAAAGCAAGCAAAAGCAAGAATATCCCTACAATAAATAAACCGTTTGAAATGGTGCTGCCTCTTTTACAATAATACACCTATGAGAAAAGTAATCCTTTATATTGCCGTCAGTCTGGATGGCTATATCGCTGACAGCGAAGGTTCCGTTGAATGGATAAGCGGACAAGATAAAAACGTGGAGATGGAAGACACCTTTACTCCATTCTTCAGTGGTGTGGACACGGTCATTATGGGAAAGAGAACCTACGACCAAATTGTGACCGAACTTTCTCCCGACCAATGGCCCTACGGGGAAGCGATGACCTATGTATTGACTCATCACAGTGAAGAAGAGGGCACAGAAAATATCCGTTTCAGGAATATGGATGTATGCCAACTGGTAGAGGAGTTGAAACAGGAATCGGGTAAAGATGTGTGGATTTGCGGAGGTGCAGAAGTGGCGCAACAACTCATCGCAAACAATCAAATAGACATTTATCATCTGGCGATTATACCGGTTCTTCTCGGTAACGGCACAAGGCTGTTTGGTGCTACCGATAAGAAAATTGACTTGGAAATGATTCGTACCAAGAAATACAACGGCATAATAGAGGTGGTATATAGTCGCAGGAAGATTTGATGTTTACTGTTTTAAAATCTTCTCCCTTTAGAATACACGATTAAAGATTACGACCATATTTCCGATTTACTGCTCGTAAATTATTGATTAATAATCAGTTGTAAATACTAACATTATAAATTAGAGACTATATAAACAAGAAAAACATTCATACACATTTTCTATTTTTGAGAAAATTCGTATCTTTGCACATAAGAGAGTTATTTGACAGCATAGCAACGCAAAACGCTGAAATTCGCACAGTTGCTAAATCGTTACCTCTATTTCTCAAATAATTCGCTAAAAGTTTATTCTTCAATCGGTTAAGTCAAACCGATAAAAATCTAAAATAGAAAATGACAATACAATAAATGAAAGGATTTTAAGGTTAGACTTATGTCGTGGTATAAATAGAGATAATGTATTTCAAGGTGGATTATTTCATGTCTTTAAACATTTTACAGTTGAGGGATATGATACTATTTCAAGCTGGAATCAAGAATACGTAGTAAACAGCTTTCCTGAAATATACAAATATGTTATTCTAAATTTCTTTTCTGATGATTATAAAGAAGATAGAAAAACAAATTATTATGAGGCTTTATCCACACTTGCCGATGGCCATTTACTAAGGGGGATATATTATCAAGAAGATAATATCCCCGTTGCATTTATCACGTCAATGCGCATAAGCCAAGGGTAGTCAGCATTCAATTGCCAAATTTCTTATCTCCTTATTCCACGCCCTGGTCTCGGCACGTTGCTAACAATCCCTTCAAGCTCCCTGTCCACCTTAGATAGTTCCTCTTTGGACAAAGCATATATGCAGTCAATTGCAAGTCGGCTGGCTGCTATTTTTCTGTGTGCGAGGATGGTATCTTCGCCACCGATGGAGGGGCGGTTTGCACCACATAATTCCAGGTAGTTGTCCACAGCATCACGCATGGAGTAATAGCCCCAGCCTGTCTTTGCCCAGCTGATTAGGGCATTGACGGCTGCTTGTCTTGGACTGTTGTTTTGTTGTTCGCTCATATTCATTTTTGCTTTTTGTTATACAATCGTTCTTTTCTCTTTCGCCAAAGCTCATTTATCTCCTGACGGTGCTCGTCCTCGTCCGAGTAAAGCCATTCGATGTAGTCGGCTCGCTGTGAGGTGCGGTCATCCAGTCGGGAGAAGTCACGGAGAAGGACATACTTCTCCTCGATGGTTCGCAGCCTTGCGTTGTCGTTGGCGATGATGCACAAGGCGCATAGGAATACTGCCGACAATGTACACATGCAGATGTGGAGAAACTTTCGGAAGTGCCAGGAGTGGCAGAGCCGTTTGACCACATACAAGAGGTATTGCTTCACGAACGGAATGACCTCTGCCTTGTCCTTGGGCAATGTAGGAGGGACGCATTGGGGCTGTTGCGCTCCTGTTATCTTGCTGACGAAATCCGCTATCTTGGTCAGGGCTTCGGAGTTCTTCTTGCTCTGTTCTCCGACTCTCTTCACGGTGTCCTCGCACTGGTGTACTAACTCAGGCCAATGCTTCTTGTGGGCATCTACAAGGGCGATGCACTTGGCAAGTACTTCATCATATCTTTCGGTTAAGGTTTGGAAGTATTCCTGCTGGGTTATCTCACCTCTTGCCTTTGCCGCTTCTTCCTCTTCTGCAAACTTCCTTTGCCGAGCCTCCAACAGCAGCCTCACCTCATTAGCCGCAGCCTTGCCAACGGCATCCTTCAATGAAGACGTGTCGTTGGCGGTAGGCTTAGTAAAGGTGTCAATCCTGCCCGACAGGGCGTTGATTGCCTGAATACAATTGGACAGTCCAACCTGTATGTCTTCCAAAGATGTGCCAGGTTCATCCTTCAAGGGTGTCACTTTTCTGTTTGCCATACGCTTATCTCCTCATTCCTCCGTTACGTTTCTTCTTGTTCTTCTCCTTGTCCTCGTCATTCCAACCACGGTCATTGCCTCCACCGCCACCTCCTGATGTGTGGGCAATGGTTGGCTGGAGTATAACTTCTGCCACTGCTTCCGCAATATTGCTGCCGACAGACGACCCTTCGTTATCGGCACTGCCTGTCACTTCATCAGAGCCAGCAGGTGAAGAAGGGGAAGTCTCGTGCTGCCACTCGTTGGAAGATGTACTGCCATGAAGTAATCCACTCGACAGACCTACTTCCGTCCGGCTCTCGTCACTATCGGAAATGAGGGAAGAGAGGTGGATTTGGTTTTCGGGTGCGCCCAGCGTCCTGCTCAACTGGACGAGAGACAGGCTGCGGTCTATCTTGCTCCCGGAAAGAGTGACCCCACGGCTGTTGTCCGTAAAAGTGATGCCGCAGATGCGGTCATTATCGCCTTGGACAAAGTGCATGGTGATGCCCCGAGCCGCCAGTGTTGTCCGAAGCGTCTGCCAGTCGTGACAGTGGCTGAGGACTGCGGAAATGGTGTCATACAACTGGTACTTCACCGCATCCCTGCCTTTGAGGTGGCTGCGCCTTACATCCCTCTTGCCCTTGCCGAAGGTCAGTCCGTACTCCCTCGTCAGAGCCTTGGTGACTGCTGCCGATGCACGGAAATTGCAGTCGCCCTTAATGGCGTTGCCGTCATTATCGATACGGTTGTAAACGACATGGACGTGACCGTGAGGCTGGTCATGGTGACGGAATATCACGAACTGGGTGTTGACAATACCACGTCTGCGGAGATACTCCTTTGCCACTTCCGCCATGAACTCGTTGGTGAGCCTGGGTGTGTCATCAGGGTGGAAACTCAGTGATATGTGTCCCACGAAATTCTTCAGTGATGGACGCATCCGAGCCTGTGCCTTGAAACTGGCAACGATAGTGGCATTTGTAGTGGTGCTTACACCAGCCGATGCTATGATGACAGTGTTCTTATGGGCTATGTCATTCGCATAGTTTACCAGCCCTCCGAATCCCCTGCCGGTGTTAATCTGTGCTATCATAAAAGTTGCTATAAAAAAGTATGTGCAGATAAATGCCCAAGTATGTGCAGATACTTGGCAAAGTAAGTGCACATAGTGGGACGAGTAAGTATATATCACTAAGGGCTACCCAGTCTGACGAGAACCTCGTCAATCCTCCCTGCCAGTTCCAAGACCCTCTTTTCAACAAAGGAGAAATGGTGGACGTGAGCCTCATGGGCGAGCTGGTTGAGATTGTTCGCCATGCCCGACAGGGAGCGGAGGTTGGCGGCATCCTCCTTCGACATCGCTTCACGGACGTAGCCGTTTACGGCAAGCTCATAGACGAGTGAGGACAGCGAGCACTGCCTGTTCTTGCTCCTTCGCAACAGCTTCGTATAGCTGCCTTGGTCGAAATATACCTTGACGGAATACTTCCGTTTCTCCCTCTCGTCAGACCTTGGGCGACCGCCCTTGTTCTTCTGCTTTCCGCTCTTGGGTGTTTGGGGATTATCCATATCTTTGACTGTTGTGTGTGGCACGGTCGGCTTCTTAGCCGTGGTTTTTCGGGACGGAAAACCTATACTTGCTCCCCAAACACTCCAAACTTTCTTCTCAGACGTGGCAATCGAGATTGCTGTGCTGCCAGAAAAGGAAAGGAGGGAAGACAGATAAGGGTTAAGCCCTGAAAGACAAGGTTGTGAAGCTGTACCGAGCCGTGGTTAAAACGAATGGTGACGAATCATTTGCCTTGGGATGCCGTTGCGTCGGAATGTGAGGAAAGTATCTTCTGGATAGCGGAAAGAGCATATCGTTTCTTCCTGCCCATGCGTGAAGGCACGAGGTAGCCTTTTTTCTCCCATGACCAGAGTGTGGTTTCACAGACACCGCACATCTTGGCAACTTCATCCGTACTTAGCCAGGTCTCATCTTCGGGTGTCTGCTCCTTCATGAGTGCCTTGGCTTCCATCGCTTTCTCAATAAGTCGGTCGGCAAAGAGAACAAGGTCGTCACTTGACACCTCGATCTTCATCTTGCCGCCTGCTTCTATCATGCTTAGCAAATCCATAAATCTAAAAAAGTTATCCTGAAACAATCTGTTTGTAATCTCTATCCTTTTGCTGTCCAATCGCTATGTCATTACACAGCAATCACATTGCTTTTATCCTGCAATCTCTATGTGTTTGCCGTACCGTTTAATATGGCGGTCAGTTCTGGCAAATGTCCTGTCAGTCGAGCATCCCGATAAGTTCCCTTTTTATGTCATCATCGATGGTGCGGTATCTGGCAAATGCCTGGCTGCCGTTGGTGTGTCCTGACATGGAAGAAATAAGGCTTGGGTCCTTCACCTGTTTGTATAGGTTGCCTATAAAAGTCTTGCGTGCTGTGTGGGAGGTTGCCACTTCATAGAGCGGTTTCTGTACATTCTGCCTTGTCACCGGGTCGAGCACGCTGACTATCCTGTCTATACACGCTGTCCGCAACACCTCACGTATGCCCTTGTTGTAGTCGCTTACGTTGTAGTGGGGGAACATTGTCTTGGTGGGCACACCACGGTAACGCTCATAGATGGTCATGGCGGTCTTGCTGAGTGGTACACGTATGGTTCTCGCATCGTGCTTCATCGTCTTGTGGGCGATATACTCCAGCACTCCGTCAATGACACTTCCGTTCGTCAGACGCATCAGGTCACCGAAGCGGCAACCGATGAGACACTGGAACACGAACATGTCACGGAACATTGCCAGATGAGGGTTGTCGGAAAAGTCATGATTCCATATCCTGTCACGCTCCTCGATGGAGAGGTAGAAGGGAGTGCCGAAGATAGCCTTGGGTATCTCGAACACGTCAAAGGGGTTGTTCTTGGTGATGCCCTGATGAACACACCACCTTACAACTGTCCTCATTCGGGTGAAGACCGTATGCAGCGTATTGTCCGAACGCTTCGTTCCTGCTGTCCACTTGCCCAAACCTGAAAAGAGACTGGGATAGAGGCGGTAGTATTCGCTTTCATGTTCAAGATAATGACGGAAGGCTTCCAAATCATCAACCGTGAAGTTGTCCACATTCATGGTGTAGTCCTTCTTCTTGCGGACAGTGCGCTGAAACCTCTCGAAACGCTCAATCTTCCCCACCAGTCCCCTTACCGATGTGGCTTGCCGTTTGTCGAAATCCTTGTGGGCGATGTACTCTTCAACCAACTTCGACAGTTTTGTCTCCTGTACGGTAGCTTGCGTCAGTTTGTACGCATTCGGGTGGTGAAAGCAGAAGATGGTCTTTTTCAGCCAGTCGCTCGTTGCCCCCTTGTAGTATTCTTGCGACACCGTGCGGCACAGGTCATGGACGGCATCGTTCAATGTCCTGCGCTCCTCGTCACGAACCATAGTCACGCGGCTCTTGTAGCCTTGCCTGTCCGCATCCCAATAGGCTGGGTTGATGGATAGCTCCGTAGCCGCCTTGATGTCGGTCTTGGTGTCGTTGTCACGCACACGGATGTATATGGTGGCTTTCTTCTTGGCAGTGCCAGTCTGCCTTACAAATGCTGTTACGTTCATAGTATGTATATATCTAATGATTATATATAAGGTGGTGAAATCATTCCTCCAACATTCCAATCAACTCACGTTTCATGGTGTCGTCTATGGTGCGGTAACGCTGGAAAGCACGGCTCTGTGGCGAGTGTCCTGTGAGGGATGAAACCAAAGCCTGGTCTTTGACTTTTGCATATAGGTTGCCTATAAAGGTCTTGCGTGCCGTATGGGAGGTTGCCACATCGCAGAGCATCTTCTGTTCGGGTTGTCTGGTCAAGGGGTTGAGTACAGTGACCATACGGTGTATGCCTGCGAAGTCAAGCACAAACTTGATGTACATATTATATTGTGCCTCGCATATGACAGGGAATAGACGTGGCGAGACATGGCTGTATCTTGCCAGTATTTCCTTGGCGGTGTCGCACAGAGGCACACGCACAAGCTCTGTATTTCCCTTGTTCAGGTTCTTGCCCGGAATGTACTCCAGCCATCCGTCAATGATGTTGTTGCGTGTCAGGCTGAACAGGTCGCCCATCCTGCAACCGACAAGGCACTGAAATACAAACATGTCCTTTACAAGGGCTGCATGGTAGCTGCGTCCGTACTGGCACTGATAGACTTGGTTGCGCTCCTCGATAGTCAGATAGTAGGCATCGCCATAGACATGACCGTGGGTCTGCACCTGCCGGAAAGACACATCGTCCGAATAGCCCTTCTTTACACACCAGTTGAGAAATGCCTTCAACCGTAGTCCTCCGCTAAACGAGGAGTTCTTGGAAGAGGGGCGCATGGTGGAGTGGTACAACCCGAACTTGGCGAAGAAGTCGGGATGCTTCACATAGAGGTCGTACTCCTCTGTCACATACTTCATATACTCCTCCAGCTGCTCCGCTCCAAAGGTAGAAACCTCATACCTAAAATCAGTATCACCTTCCATTTCCCTTTTCCACGCCTCCAACCGTTCAAGCCTTCTGAACACGGCACGGATTCCGCTTGCGTTCTTGGTCTTGTACTCTGTCAGATACTGCTCGGCTCTGTCGAAGAAGCCGCTTCCCCATGGTGTGGTGTCCTCAGCCTCGGTATTCTCCTTGCTCTTTCTGTCGGGGTGGAGGAAGTCATCAATGATGGCGGTCAGAACAGGACAGGTCACATCCTTGTCAACATTCGCCTCCACATACGCTATCATTTCCTTCAACGTGTTGTTGAACTTCTCACGCACCTCCTTGGGCACTTTATTTGTGTTCTTGTAACCGGGAATTTTACTGTCCCAATAGATGGGGTCGATATACATACTCGTTGATACCTTTATGTCTTTACCCCTTCCGTCTCGCACTCGGATATACACGAGTGAGTTGCTTTTTCTCAATACTGCTATAACCTTCATGTTCCTTCAATTTTATCTGTTTATATTCGATTTGTCGGTACAAAGTTAATATGGTTCCCACAATTGTTCCCATAGAAATCAAACTTATTGCAAACCTGTTTAAGAAGTTTAAGATTTGGATTATACTCGTAAAACATTCATTTGTAGCGTGTTTTCTTTAGTTTGATATTCATTTTGTCATACTTTATTTGAGTATGATTTAGCCAAAATGCGTTTTCCTCCGTAACGGTGGAGAGGGCATTGGTTCCTGCGGTGTAGTCACCTGCTGCGTTCTGCGCAAAGGTTACGGCAGTACCGCAAAGAAGCATCATGGCGAGCATCTTCATGCGATTGGCATTGAAGAGATTCTTAGCAAACTTTTTAATTTTCTTCATTTCTTTCTTACGTTTTACAGATTTTGTTAATTACTATTCACACGATTCTTCTCTCTTGGCCATTTAAGATTTTTTCGTTATCCTGTTTATTTGTTATCCTGTCATTTATCGTGTCCGTTAATCTAAATGATGTTATATCCAAAGAAGGCTGGGAATAGAATGAATGCTCCAATCATGAACAGACAAGCCCCGACGAGCATCATAATGCTCTTTGTGATGTCACCTTCTCCAGTCGTCATCTTGAAATAAATCTGCAATGCGCCAATGATGGCAACAATAGCAGCGATAGCGTAGGAGAGATAGACCACATACAGCATCATTGTAACTGTATAGTCATGCGCATTAGCCAAAACATCCGCTCCCCAGCTGTAGTCAACACCTCCGCATTTTGCGGATGCTAACATTGGCTGGAAGAGCAGGATGCCAGCCGAACAAAAACCGACAATCTTATGTGTTACACCCAAACCTTTTATCATACGTTATCCCTTGAATAGAAGATTTTTGGACCACCAGGCTTCTGGTTAAGCAGCATGCTCACCATGACATCAGCCTCAGTTTCACCTGTGCTGTCAATATCCACGTCTTCCATGGAATCCTGCAAACGCTGGCATTCTTCTTCGACACTGGTATGTTCCTTCTTAATCTTTTCTTGGTACTTATTGGTATCGTCATCATTTTCAATCCAAGTGACGGACGATGGCTCTTCCTGTTCTTCAGTGGTATCACCATTAAGATGGAATCCATTAGAATCTTCAGTGATGCTAATGGGTTCTTCCTGATTCTGCATCTGACTGACATCAAAATCTTCCTCTTCTGTCTTGGGAGCATCTTTCTTCGCATACAAATCTTGCATGATGATTGCGGAATAGTAGATGACATAGATGACTGTCAGAACTAATACGAATATGGCAAATGCACTCATTTTAATACTTGAATTTTTGGTTCGACTTCAAATTTGCGAGTGCAAAGGAACAATGATAAATCAATATAAAATGAAGAAATTCTGAATTACAATCGAATATTAACAGGAGTTTAGTTTTGAGTATGATATTGCATAAATTTTCATACTCGAAAAGGTATAAAAACAAAAAAGGAGCCTCGGTTTGAGACTCCTTATATACATGGCAGCACAAGCTGGCTACAGTTCGGAATTAGGCTGTTTTACCAGATAGTCATTCAAATCGTTATATGGATTGAATCTGTGTGTCTCATCAATGACAATATCACCAAGAATTTCTTTCATAGACAGAAATGTGCGCTTGCCACCATCGTCATTGTCGAGAAAAGAATGTACATATTTATATGATGGAAGCTCATTCAAAGCCTTATCAAGGCAGTTGATAGAGTTTAAAATCATATAATCACATTGATACGGCAGACAGATACGTTTGCTATTTATGTCGGTGAGCATCATGTATGATAGGAAATCCATAAAGCCTTCGAAGATGATGATATGCTCCTGGATCTCCTCGTTACTTTTCCGAATAAGAGTTATATCCTTATGGCCTATACATCCTTTATAATATTGGTTTCTGATTTCGTACCCTCCAATTCTATTACGAAAGGCAATGCCGAAATAATGCTTGTCGCGCAGGTCATAATGGACTTCGCAACAATAAACACGGCTTAGATTTACATCAATCTTCCGCTTCATCATATATGATAACAAGGCTTGATGTGTAAGTGGATGGTACACTACATTGTGCATTTGCCCGGACTCCGGTCTTTTGGGTGGGGCATCTTTCCGATGATAAATCGCGTTAATGAATGAATTGCTTTTAGGAGCGAGTATTGTAAGGGCTTCACTGGTGGTCTTCACATTGTATAACCCTTTTATTAAGTCAAGGATGTCACCACCTTCTCCTAAACCATAGTCATACCATTCATTTCGACTGGAGTCAACCTTGAAAGAAGGTGTGTTCTCACTGCGGATTGGGGAGTTGTACCAATAAATACGTCCCTTTTGCTTTACTGCCTTGTGTCCTTCCTGTTCAAGGAAATCCACTAAATTGATGAGTTTGGCCTGTGATATATTCATAGTTTATAATGTAAGTATGCCAGTACATATATATAAACAGCCAAACTAAACTAAACCGTCCTCATCAGTTTCTTCTGGCTGTTTTTCCAATTCCTGTTTCTGAGGGACATACTGGTAAGCCTTATCCGTCTTTAGTATCAGTCCCATCTCAATCAGGTATCGAAGCAAGCTGATGATTGTGTTTCGACCTCTTGAATAACCGATGTTTGAATAACCATCCATCAAGAGATTGATCATCTTTGAATAACCCAGTGGAACATTATCGCCAACAACGCTTTCAATAGCCTCTCGATGCTGCTCTTCCGTTAACCTGGAGAAGTGCATCTTCTTGTCACGTCTGGCAAGTTCAGCCTTGTAGCCTTCCACATAGCCTGGAAGACCGTTGTTGTCGATTCGAAACGCAAAAGGGGCAAATTCCTTGTCTCTAATGAACATTGCTTTCACCTCGCTCATATTGCTGTCATCAATATTCTTGGTAATCTGAAGAACCGTCTCAGCTTTGTTGTTCAACTCCGAACCTATATGGCCACGAGTGTTGTCATCGCTTTTGTTCAAGTGAAGCACGGTGTGAATGTGTAAGTCATAGAAGCTTGACCATCGCATTAGGTCATTGATAATGTCAAGTGCCTCACTTGGATTGTTGATGTCCCTAAGAAGGTCACGCACACCATCGATAACAACCAAGCCATATCGTGAATCACCACGTAATGCCAGGGTGATGATGTCTCGTCTCTGTTCTGGAGTGTACTCGCGCAAAACAAAGAAGTCGATGAGTCCGCTTTCTTTGTTCAATGGAAGGTTAGCCAACTTCAGTATTCGCTCCAGAACCTTATGGCAGTGGTACTTGCTCTGTTCTGTATCAATATAAAGAATCTTCTTCTTGTCTTCTGGCAAGTGTGCCTTATATCCAAGAATCTCTTTACCTGAAATGGCAGCAGCAACAATAGCAGAGACGTTGAATGTCTTTTTACTCTTTGGCTTGCCGACCGAAGCACTGAAGTTGCCCAGTGTGGCTATGGTCGCACCTCCACAGGTGATGATTTCAGGGGGAAATGAATATTCCTCTGTTACCTTCAGTTTGATGTGCTTTAATAACTGCTCGAATGTCTTCTGGTCAATTCTCTGATTGCCTAATGTTGTTATATCCATCATTATTTTAAGTCTTTATGTTTATAAACTCCTTTTAATACTTTCTCCATATGAGTGTCTGCATATTCTTCTATCTCCTCCTGAGAGAGAACCCTATTTTTTGCAATCCACCTGTTCAGGTCATCTCTTCGGATGTATATCACCTTACCGTTTGGCTTATATATAGGCAGTTCGTGCTTACTTGTAAGCTTATACACAAGACTTGGTGATAGTGTGAGGTAGTCGGCTGCCTCTGTGACAGTCAGATACTCTTTGAGGAGATACATCTTTTTTTCTATAAAGAGCATGTGGTTGGCAAGTTCTTTAAGTGTCCCGAATCTTCTAAGAAAATATTCGAGATTATTGAGTTTGTTGATTGTCTCCTCAATATCTTCAGTCTGTTCGAGGACTTTCTTCGCTGATTCAAGTCTGTCCAGCAAACTCATGATGTGCATATTGTCAAGTGGATTGACTCGTTGAAATTCTTGTGGTGTCATGGTCTTGAATGATTTCGTTATACGTTCTGTTCTGTAACAACCAATCGTCAAGTTCGCTTCTGTCGAAGTACATAAGCTTACCTGTCGGTTTGTAATGAGGAATTTTACCTGCACTGGTCAGTTTGTACAGGTGTGATTCAGTGATACCCATATACTCACAGGCTTCTGCAATTGTGAAAACAGTCTTGACCTCGCTGTAGAATCGGTCAACATGCTCGATAGTCAATAGCCTTGGATTGATATAATCCAATTTTTCCTCGATGCAATGAAGCCGCTTGGGTAAGTCACTATTGACAAGTTCTGTGAGTCGCTGGTCTATGGAAACAATCATGTCCAGCGTACTGTCTGAAATTTGTGTTTTACGTCTGCCCATTCTTACTTATTTATCTTGTTAAATACTATGGAGAAAGCCCTCCGTTACCATTGTGAACCGGTTACGGAGGGCAAAAGTACATGGATAGTCAGGAATAAGAAAGAGAGAAAATAGAGACTCTACCTGATTCTCTCGGTCATTCCCTGACTATTTCTTTGCAGTTATTTATCAGTGTTTCTTTTTCTTTGATATTTCTGCCCAATAGGACGTACTGCTTCATCAATGATCTTCTCCTGGGCTGACATCTCCAAATCGACAATGGAGTAGAGCGCAGAGGACAAAGACTTCTGGGTCAAAGTGTCTTTGCCAGTGGAGCTAACAATGCAGCGTTGACGGGCAAGAACGTTCTGCCAGTTACGGATGATGAGATTGTAGAGGGACAGCTGATCGAAGAAAAAGGCGACAAGCCGATTGTTGCGAGAATGGAGTGGCATAGTCATCTTACCTTCCAAAAGAGAAAGAAGGTCACTGGCATTGATGACTTCGCTGAAGATTTGAGCCTCGTTGCAACAACGGGCAAGAATACCAAGGTCATCATTGTCGAGACAGGAACATAGATTAAGGTCGGATGCCTCTCTGACTTTCTTACGGACAACAAAGGTGTTGGATGAAGGTAGCGTAGTGTTGAACAGAGTAAGCATTTCTCTCAGTTCTGTTTCGCTAATTTTGCTTTTGTTGAAATAGTTCTCAACAAGGTCACGTCGATTGGTTAGTAGTGAATCAAGAATGCGGTAGTTCTTCTGATGTTCATTCTTGCTCCATGCGTCGATGGCATCGTGGAACTCATGGCTATAAACAAAATCATCAGCATAACGCTGATAAAGTTTGCCTTGGTTAACAACTTCAACCTGATAGAGGTCATAAGCTTCGTGGAGCAGTTCGAGCAAGCCCGAATCACCACTCTTGGCAGCGGTCAGATGCCCTGTCCGCGTCAGTCTCTCAAAAAAGAGAGAGGAAGAATTTTTCTTTTCTCATTGTTCTTGATATTGATTAAAGTAAAAAATATAACAAAACGGCTTTCGCCGAATAATGCTTTCTTTGTTTTATGGCGACACATGATTTCTCTCTCATAAAGCTTCATTTGTTGTCGTTTTAAAGACCAATGTTTAGTTGCCCTTACTACCTTGTTGGTGAGGGAACATACCATCTCGTTCTCACAAAGAACTATCTCATTTTGAGAAGCTATATTTGATTCTGAACTTGC
>ENA-OPVK01000608-OPVK01000608.1-human-gut-metagenome-genome-assembly--contig:-NODE-608-length-25363-cov-2.811404_pt1 | contig 25363 bp, 30 predicted proteins | sample MGYA00241495_ERZ501982 | MGnify/ENA primary metagenome ERZ501982 (study PRJEB25962, sample SAMEA2042002) | human gut metagenome | biome: human gut; feature: human-associated habitat; material: faeces...
TAGTATTAAAGGAAATACCAATATCAACTGGGAAATAGCAGCAGAAGATATAACACCATCATCAGCTAAAAAGATGGCTGGTAAAAATATCAAACTTTATCTAACAAAGTTAGATAGTACTGGAGCAGAAACACAGGTAATGGCACCAAAAGTATATAGTGCAACTACATCAGCAAATACAAAGACAGGAAGACCATCAGGAGTAATGAGTTTAGCAACAGGAACAATGAGTGCAAGTGAGACAACAAACTATCGTCTTAGAATGTATGTAGATGAAGACTATAATCCCCAAGGAGATGGAGGAGGTTTATCATTTAGTATTAAGATAAATGCATATGGAAAAGTAAAAGAAGCCCCAACAGGTAGTAAGATGAAAGCATATGTAACACAAGCTGAATGGGATGATGAGAGCTTTGAGATTCCACAGACAGATTTTCATACTGATGCTTACATGTCAAAAATAACTACTATTACTACCAAAAATGATAACATAGTACCAGAAACAGCTGTTGAAAGTTGGGATATCTCAGAATCTCAAGATGGTTCAGTAATGGCATATGTAGAAGATGATGAAAGTGGTAATAGTACTTACAAGGTAACAATAGGTGGAAAAGGTGGAATTATTGCAAATGAAAGTATGATAAGGTATTTTAGGGGCTTTAGTAAGATGACATCAATTGATTTGTCAGCCTTAGATACATCAGAAGTAAGAAATATGACTAGTATGTTTGCTTCATGTAGCAGTTTAACAAATTTAGATGTAAGCAACTTTGATACATCAGAAGTAACATATATGGGTGGAATGTTTTATAGTTGTAGCAGTTTAACAAGCTTAGATGTAAGTAACTTTGATACCTCAAAGGTAACTGATATGAGTGATATGTTTAGTGGTGGTTTAGATATTCCGATGAACATAGAAGAAATAAATGTAAGTAGTTTTGATACATCAAAAGTAACAGATATGTGTAGAATGTTTTACAAATGTAGTAGTTTAACGAGTCTAGATGTAAGCAACTTTGATACATCAAAAGTAACAGATATGGAGCTGTTATTCTGGGATTGTAGCAGTTTAACAAGTCTAGATTTAAGTAATTTTAATACATCTAACGTAACAAATATGAGTAGTATGTTTGCTGCTTGTATCAGTTTAACAAGTCTAGATGTAAGTAATTTTGATACCTCAAAAGTAACTGATATGTCTGGTATGTTTTGGAATTGCCATGGTTTAACGAGTCTAAATTTAAGTAACTTCGCTACATCAAAAGTAACAAATATGAGACAAATGTTTGGTGATTGTAGCAGTTTAACAGGTTTAGATTTAAGAAATTTTGATACATCAAAAGTAACTGATATGGATTATATGTTTGAAAGCTGTAGCAAATTAACCCAAATAACTGTTTCTAATAAATGGGTAATTGGTTCATCTACTTATGTAACAGATATGTTTAAAAATTGTGGAACAAATCATGTAACTGTTGTTTAATAAGAATTAGTCTAGAGATAGACTTTTTTCAGTTTTCTTCTTTACAAATAATATGTAAAGTAGACAAATGCTTATGATTTGTGGTATTATGTAGAATATAAGGAGAGTATTTAAATGAAGAAAGTTTTACAAATATTAGGTGGCATTATAGTAGTTGTTTATGTAGTTATAATTGTAATAGTTACAACTCTTCTATTAGGTTATAATCAATATAAAGTTACCCAATTTAATAATAAGAGTTTAATAATAATTAATGAGAAAAGTGCTAAGTATCAAAATGGGGATTTAGCTATCTTTACTAAACCTGATAATGATTTAGTAAATATAAATGATGAAGTGTTTTTTTATGATGTTAGTAATGGTGAAGTTACTATTAATTTAGGAGTAGTTACTAAAAAAGATAAAATAAATGATACGGAAACTACATTTACTATAAATGGTAGTCATGAAGTATCTAGTAGTATGTTAATTGGTAAGTGTAGTGATGCTAAAATATATTCTAAACTAGGAGCTATCTTAAGAGTATTAGAATCTAAGTTTGGTTATTTATTAATTGTTATTTTACCAACATTAATATTATTTTTATATGAAATATACCGTGTTATTATTGAGATAAAAACACCAGTTACGGTTAAGGAAGAATGAAAAAGACTTTAATAGTTTTAAGTCTAGTCTTATTAATATTTACCTTTTATCAAATAAAAACTAGTTTTGGTTTATTTGAAACTAAGATAGATAATGATAATGAACTAGCGATAGCTAAATGGCATATTTATGTCAATGATAATGATCTAACAGGAAAGGAAGAGACATTTACTGTTACTGATATTACCTATTCTAATAATAGTGGCGTAAGTGAAGGCTATTTTGCTCCAGGTACTACTGGTTCTTTTCTCTTAATAATAGATCCAAAAGATACAGAAGTGTCTTTTACTTATGAGCTTGCTATCACTCTTGATAAATATCCTAATATAAAAATAGATAGTATAGAAGGTGTTAATGGTACTGAATTAACCCTTGATAATGGTAAATATAAAAGGTTAATGACCTTAAAAGAAATTCAGGGAGGAAAAAAAGATACAATAAAAGTTACTTTTAGTTGGCAAGATGATGAGAAGTATAATGACTTAGATTCAAGAATTGGAAGTAGCCTTGAAGAGATAGAAATACCTATTTCTATTAAATTTAGCCAATATAAGTAGTAGGAGGGGATAAGATGAATAAGCTTATGAAGATAGTTAGTGATGCTTTACAAATTATTCTGACCATAATAATTATAATTTGTATATACTCATTTATTAGTTTAAACATCTTAGGTAAAGATTATGTCAATTACTTTTCCTATACAGTATTTAGTATTGGCAGTAATAGTATGGCACCTACCATTACTACTAATGATTTAATTATTGTCAAATTGACGAAAAATGTCGAAAAAGGTGATATTATTACCTTTAAAGATGATAAAGTTTTAGTTACCCACCGAATAATAAGTGAAACAGCTAATGGTTATATAACTAAAGGAGATGCTAATAATACTGAAGATAAAAATGTAAGTAATACTAGTGTTATTGGAAAAGTAGTAAAGATACTTCCTAACTATGGAACTTGGTTTAAAGTAATTACTACTCCTAAAATAATTATTATGATTTGTACAACGGTATTTTTATTTTCCATAGCTTTTTCCTATACCTCTAAAAGACGTCTTGGTAAAAATGATGATTTTGCTATTTACTATTCTGGTATAAAGATGAAAGGTGATAAAGATGATAAATAAGAAGAAGTTTCTATCTATAAATAGAATAACGATAACCTTACTAATCATCTTTATTTTATTAGTTATATTAAAAAGTACCTATGCTTCTTTTGAAACGAATAGTAGTGGAAATGCTTTAAGTAAAGTAGCTTTTTATATCTTAAATACTAAAACAGAAACAGAAAATTTAAAAATATCTAATATTAAACCAGATGGAAAAGATAATAACTATTTAATTACTGTTTCAAACTTTAATGATACTAAAGTAAGTGATGTAGACTTAGAATATAGTTTAGAAATTAGAACAACTACTAATATTCCTGTAACTTATAAATTATATCTAAATGATAGTAGTGATAATATTATGAGTACTAAAGAATTAGTAAAAGATACTGATAATACTTATTTTTATAAATATAAGTCTATTTTACAAAAGTTTACACATCAAGTGAAAAAGACTGATACTTACAAACTAGTAATCAATTTCCCAAGTAATTATAATGATGAAGTGTATCAAAGTATGATAGATGATGTGGAAATAAGTGTCAATGCTAGACAGAAAAATGAATAATGATATTGAACAGTTCGACAAAATATGATAATATTCTTATATAATAGATAGAAGGAGAGTAGTGAAATATGAAAAAGAAGAATAAAAAGAAAAAAAGACAAAGACGATTAATGTTATTGTTATTATTACTATTATTCACTGGATTATTTCTAGGAACTGCAACATATGCCTGGTTTACAAATATCAGCTGATGGTCAAAACTGGAAATCAATTTTAACTAATACTGATTTAACAGGAGCTGGTGGAGTATATAAAACGGCAGTTAATCAAATCCCAGCTGCAATTGAACCAGTATCAACTGTTGGAAAAGTAGATACTACTGGTAAAATGGAAATGTTTTTAGGAACAGTAACAGCTAATGAACAAGGTGATTGGATATTAAGTTCAACTAAATCTACTGAAACGCATGGTTCAGGGGAAGCATCAAATGGTAAGTTTGTCGCTTATGATGTATTCTTAAAAACAGATGATAACATGACTGTTGATTTAACAGCTGATTCTAAAGTTGAATTTAAAGATCAAGAAGATAAAGGAATTAAAAATGCTACTAGAGTTGCTTTTGTAACTTTAGGACATACTACTGCTGATGATACAATTGCTAATATTCAAGGATTAAATACTGGAGAAGCTTCAACTGTTAAAATTTGGGAACCTAACTATGATGTACATACATCATATGGTGTAGCAAATGCTCGTGATACTTATGGTATTACAACATTAAAGGCAGGAACTGGTAATGCAATTGTTCCATATTCTGGAATTAAAAAAACATTTGATGCAGCAGCAGGAATTACTCTTGCTAAAGCAAATGCAACAGATCAAGCTGATAACTTCCAAGCTATGACACCAGATATTCAAACAGCTGTTGGAAATGCAGATGCTAAAGAATTATTTACTCTTGAAAAAGGAGTAACTAAAGTAAGAGTATATATGTGGGTAGAAGGACAAGATGTTGACTGTGAAAATAATGCATCAGGTGGACAAATTTCTTTCACTCTACAATTTGCTAAGAAGTAAGCCATTTAATTGGCTTTTTTCTTTAAACTATTATATTAGGAGATGAAATATAGATGAAAAAAGTAGTTTTAAAAACGTTAATTATAACATTTATAATAAACGCAATATTGGGTATTTCAATTATAATTTTGAACTTATGGAATGATATTACTAGTAAAATACTATTGACAACAGTTACTATATTTGGATTTAGTATTCCTTGTTTAATATGTTCAACAAATTATGAAAAAGCAAAAAATAAATTAATACCTACTATAGGAATGACAATTTGTTTTGTAAGTTGTATTTATTTTTTATTATTGATTTGGGAAATTTTTAATTTTGACTTTTTTGATGATTTGTTATGGAAGTTTGCATTAACTTGTATTTTACTTTCTATATCTTTTGGACATATATGTTTATTGTTACTGATTAATTCAACAGAAAAAATAGTTAAAATCTTTAGAAATAGTACAATTACTTTATCAATTATTATGGACTTATTCCTACTTATTGAGATTTTTGTTGAAACAGAATTAAATTGGAAATTGTTGTCAATACTTGCAATATTAATAGTTCTTGGAACTATTGTTACCCCTTTATTAGATAAGCTTAATTCTAGAACTAACTCATCAAATAGTCATACTAATGATGATAAATATCTAAAATTAGAACAACTAAAAAAACTATTAGATGATAATGCTATTACACAAGAAGAATATGAAACTGAAAAAAATAAAATTTTAAATGGCAAAAAGGCGTAGATAATAAACTAAAATATACAATATAAAAGATACATGGAATTGTAGTTTCTTTTGGTCGAGTAACTATATTAACATATCATGTGTCTTTTTTGTGATACTTTGATGACTTTTCATTAGAAATTTGGTACAATTAGTATGGTGATAGTATGAAGATAATTAAAAGTTTAGGAATGGTTTTATACTTGATATTGATAATAATATTAACAGTATGCTTATTTACAATTAATCCTTTTAAAGGAAGTAAGATAGGTAATAGAACTATAATTAGTTTATCTAATAATTTAAAAGGCTATAAGAAAGGTAGCTTACTAATAGTTACTAAAGAAAAAATAAAAGTAGGCGATAATATCTTATACTATGATACTAGTAAGGGTAAGAAGAGTTTAAAAATTACTAATGTAAAAAAAATAATTAATACTAATCAAACCGAAACTACCTATGTTGTTAAAAATAATTTATTTTTATCTGATGAATATGTTTTAGGTACTGATAAAACAATTAAAAGTATTCCTTTTCTTGGTTATATTTATAGTATTTTAATTAGTAGTATTGGTTATTTAATAGTAGTAATTATTCCTATTACAACTTATTTTATTATGACTTTAAGGAAAAGACAAAATGCCTAAGATTAGAGTTAGAAAAGTATCTAAGAATCTTAAACTATTTATTATTATATTTACTATACTGATTATGAGTCCTTTAGCAGTATCATTAGCAAAGTATGTATATAGTAATATCTTAGATATATACTTTGCTAGTCAAGACTTTTACTTTGAAAGTGATAAGTTAAAAAGAGATGGAACCATTTACTCATTAGATTACTGGAATGGGGTAGATCCTTATGAGATTGCTATTAATCTAAATAGTTATAAAAATAATAGTTTAAAAAGTTCTACTGATATAGATTACTTAGTTAATTATAATTGTCCTAGTAATGTTACTTGTAATGTTACAAAGACTAAAGGAACTATTTATAAATCTTCAAATAATGATATTTTCTATCTAACAATAATTCCAAAAGAAACATTTAAAGATGGAGAAAGCGTTAGTGTTGATTTATCAGCTTTATCTACTAGTCCTTATAAGAAAAGTTTATCTGCTACTTTTAAATTAGTAGTAGGTAAATATGGATTAAGTCATGAGATAAGTGATAGTAGTAATAATATTTATCTAGAAGTAAAAGTTACTAACACTATAGAATCTTATACTATTAAAAAAGCTTTTTCAACTTATAAAGTAGGGGATAGTATAAGTATGGATGTTTATAATAGCTTAACTAAAGAAGAGAAAGCTAACTGTGTATCAGCTAGTATAACTATTAGTTTTGATCCAAATGTTGTTTATATAAATAATAATAGTACGACTTTTCTAAATGGTTATGATATAAAAACTACTAAAATAAATAATTATGATTATGTTAATAAATTTACATTTAATATGGATGCAAATACTAGTAGTGTAGTAAAGCTTTATAAGAAAGATAAAACCAAAGATTATTCAAATAGTGGTAACAGTATTGTAAAAGTTACTTATAGTTATTAGGAGTGATGAAGTTTGAGTTGTAATATAGTAAATGAATATATAGATTTTTCAAGAAAAACGATTAAGAGTTATTTAAAAACAATCTTAGAGCATTACTATGATCAAGATATATATGATGATTTAATTAATGCTTATATAAATACTAGATACTATAATATGTATCCTGTAACTAGTAAAAGATTTGAAGTGAATATTGTTTATTATCTAAAGAAATCTATTGCTCATACAAAAGAAGAAAGTTCAAAAAATAAAGCTAAAGCTAAGTATATGTTTCAAATATTTAAATATATTTTATATTTTGATAATGTTAGGGAATGTGAATCAGTAAGAGTATTAATTAAAGAAATAGATGATTACCGAAAAAACTTAGGTTTAGTAGATGAAGACTTTGAAAGTAAGTTTTATAATATGCTAAAGAATGATTTATTAGCTAAAAAAGAGTTTATTGATAGTTTTAAAGATAAGAACTTTAATATAAATTATTTAAAAGTGAAGAAACAAATATTTGATTGTCAATTAGTTCATAATATTAAATTTTCTAAATTATATAGTGAGTATGCTATTAATAAGGTCTTAGAAACTAAAGAGATAGGGGAACAAAAATTATTTGTTACTTATTCAGTAGTTACTACTAAAATATTACAAGACGTTATAAAAGGAAACTTTACTAAGAAATATTTAGTTGACTATATAATTGATTTAGATAATAAACCAAAGAAGAAGAAAAGATTATTAACTATTATAAATAATGATATAGTTAAAGAAAAAATAGTATTAAAAATAAATTATAATGATTATATAGCTAAGAAAGAAGAAGTATATAATCTAACTAGAGAAGGATATCATATAGCTATTATTATGAATGATAGTAGAAAATTAGATGATGATACTAAAAGATTATTAAAGGCTTTTACTTATCTAATTGTTAGTGATAATGATATTTATGAAAAGTTACAAGATGAATTTGAATTATTATATATACCTAGTTAGGAAGTGGGAAAATGGATACATTATTTAGATTTTTATATGAGTTTTTAGCTCAATTTTTTGGGGGATTTGCTATTGTCTTAAAAGCTACTATGGAAGCTTTAAAACAGACATTTAATTTTCCTGCCTATCTGAAAATAATTGACTTTTATAAAGATGATTTTAATGGACCAGAATGGTTATTTGTTGGTTTAGTTATTATTAGTTTAATAGTAATAGTAGTAGGGGCTTTATTTTTAATTATTTTCTTAATTAAAAAGTATCTTCGCTTTAGAAAGACAGTAGTTGAACAAGAAGAGTTACTTAATGAAGTAGCTAAATTAAATGATGAAGTATCATCCCTTGTTAAAGAAAAAGAAGATATTCTAGCTATGAAAGTATCTCATCTAGGTTTAAAACCAAATGAGAATGAAACAGTAGAAGAAGAAGAGACTAGTGATAGTAAAGAAGCAGGAGATGGATTCCGTTTTGCTAAGTTAAAAGCCTTAGATGATAGTTATGCTACTTATAAGATTAAAAATTATAATGATAATTTTACTTTAGAAGAGTTAGTTGAACTATTTAGAAACTTTGCAGCTAGCCAGTTAAAACTATATTATAAAAGTGAAATGGTAAGAATATTTTTAGCAGGACTTGCTTCTACTAAATTGATAATCTTACAAGGTATTTCTGGTACTGGTAAAACATCTTTAGCTTATGCTTGGGGAAAGTTTTTAAAACATGACTCTTGTGTTGCATCTGTTCAGCCTTCTTGGCGTGATCGTACTGAGTTATTTGGTTATTTCAATGAATTTACAAAGAAGTTTAATGAAACTGAAGTATTAAAAACTATCTATGAAGCTGGTTATACAGATGATGTATTTACAGTAATTCTAGATGAAATGAACATCGCTCGTGTTGAGTATTACTTTGCCGAGATGTTATCTATTCTTGAAATGCCTAATAAAGATGAGTGGTTAGTAGAGTTAGTATCTAGTTCTTGGGCTAATGATCCAAAGAAACTAATAGATGGTAAATTAAAGATAAGTCCTAATGTTTGGTATATTGGAACCATCAATAACGATGATTCAACCTTTATGGTAACAGATAAAGTATATGACCGTGCTATGCCAATAGATATTAATGATAAAGGAGAAGTATTTGAACCAATTGATACACCAGCCCAAGATATAAATTATTCTTATATAGATAAATTATTTACTGATGCAATTAGTAATAATCAAATAAGTGAAGATACTCTAAACAAAGTTGAACAAATGGATAATTATGTTATTAAACATTTCCGTATAGCTTTCGGTAACCGTATTGTCGCTCATATGAAGAAGTTTGTTCCTGTTTATGTCGCTTGTGGTGGTGAAGAAGTAAGTGGAGTAGATTACTTTATCGCTCGTAAAATCTTAAGAAAATTTGAACAATTAAATGTTTCTTATATTCGTGATGAGATAGATGGTTTTATTGAATTTCTTGATAAGACTTTTGGTAAAGATCAAATGAAAGAATGTATTGATTACTTAAAACGTCTTAAGAAACTAGCATAGTAGGGGGAAATATGAATATTACAGAATTATATAATGAAATAGATGATAAAGAAAAAAATCATTTTGATAATAATCTTACATCAAACTTACAAGTTACTAGAAAGGAACATAAAACTAGTTATGATGATTCTTGGCTAACTAAGATGGAAGGAGCTATTAAATATATTGATAATATCTTAAGAAATCCTAATAGATTTATTGTTAATGAAGAAGAAATAGTTAAAATAGAACTAGCTAGAAGAATAACAGTAGAAAGTATTAAACACTTATCAAGAAATACTAACTTTATTCAAGAATATGATGCTAAAACAGGGGAAGTAAAGCCTTCTAAGATATTAAATATTAATAAGGAAGAAAGTTTTAATACCTATGAAAATAGATTTATTTTTACCCTTATTAATAATATGAAAATGTATGTCGAGAGAAAGAAAAATGAAAATATAAGTGCTAGTAATAGTGATTCTAATATAAGTTTAGTCTATCAAGGTAGTAGTAAGATTTCTAAAAATAATATTGAAATGAATCTAACTATAAGTGAAAAAAGTAAAGCAAGTGGAAATAGTACAGATGAGTTACTAGAGCGAATTACTAAAATAGAAGAAGAAATTAAGAATCTTACAGGTAGTGATATTTATAAAAATCTTGCTAAACTTCACGTTGCTCCAGTTGTTTCTCCTATTAAGAAGACTAACCTTATTTTAAAAAATGTAAACTTTCAGTATGCCTTAGACTTATGGAATTATTTACAGACACACATGGAAGCTAGTACTAAACAAGAAAGTATTAATAAGAAGTATAATGATAATAGTAAATTAAAAGAAATGATGGATGAGTCTTTTATATTGAATTATAAGATAATGGAAACTTTAAAAGAAAATAAAGATTCTAAAGAAGTAAAAGAAGTAGAGAGTAAAGTTATTAATAATGCTATTAACCAGTTAATGAGCTTAAAAGATGAATTGTCACTAGATGATATTGTTAAGTTAATTGGGGATGAGTATGTTAAAGTTAAGACTAAGAAAGTACTAGATACTAGTGAAATATCTAAAGCTTATAAAGAAGCTGTTAGTGATTATATGGAAAAAGAACATGAATTAAAGGTGGTAAGATGAAAAAAATTAGTGATGTTTTGAATAATGGATTTATAAAGTTTCTTTTTAATATAGTTAAAACTATAGTATGGATAATCGTTATATTAATAGTACTCATTATCTTAGTTCAAAGAATCTTTAATAATAAAGTTAGTATTGGAAGTTATAGAATGTTTACAGTAGCTACTGGTTCTATGGTTCCTGTTTATGATGTTAATGATGTTATAATATCTAAAGAAATACCTCTTGAAAAGATTAATCGAGGAGATGATTTAGTATATCTTGGTGAAAAAGATGATTATAAAGGAAAGATAATTACCCATAGAGTTGTTGATATTAAAGGAACAAGTGGTAACTATAGATTTACTACTAAAGGTATAGCAAACCCTGATAATGATCCAGAAGTAGAAGGCAAACAAGTATATGGTATTGTTGTAAAAAAACTAGTTATTTTAAGTTTCTTTAGTCATATTTTAAATAATGCCTATGGATTATACTTTTTAATAATTCTACCAATTGCTTTCCTTATCTTTTTAGAAATACTAGATAAGATTAAGGAAGTGGAAAATGAATGTGAAGGATAAAATATTATTTTTAAAGAAAAGACTTAGAAGAAGAACTTTATTCTTTTTAATACTTACTTTAATGGCTAATACTTTTGCTTGGTTTATTTACAGTAATAAAGTATCTAATAATATTACAACAGGTGTTAAATCTTGGAAGATAAACTTTAAACAAGATGGGGTAGATATAGTTAATAATGTTGAGTTTAAAATAGATAGTATTTATCCAGGTATGCCAGATTATACTAATTCTTTAAGTATTACTAATATCGGTGAGACAGCTGCTAATATTAGTTATGAAGTAGAAGAAATTAAGATTTTAGATGAATTTTATAATAGTGATATGTATTCATCTACTGATTTAATTAATAGATTAAAGGATAATTATCCATTTAAGATGAATTTTTCTATTAATAATCAGGAAGTAGGAACTGGTCAAACTAGTGAGTTTACTTTTTCTCTTGTTTGGCCATATGAATCTGGTCATGATGAAGCGGATACTTATTGGGGAAAGAAGTCAGCATCTTTTAAGGAACAGTATCCTGATAAAGAACAAATTGCTATTAAAGTTAAGATAATAGCAGGACAGAAAGAAAGTTAAGAGTGCTTGACTTTCTTTTTATTACACTATCATCAAATAGGGTAACAAAATCACCTTGTCCACCAATGAATGCTGAACTCATTGCAGCAAAAGCAATAGAAGTATCTATATTAACATCTTTCTTAGGATCTATATTATGTTCTTTTAAAGCCCATTCAAAAGTCATTTCTGGCATACCACCTGCACGCCCACCAATTACATCTTTTCCTTTTAAGTCATCAAGAGTAAAGTTATTAATTTTTTTTCTTGATACTATAAATGATCCATCTTTTTGGGTTAATTGAGCGAAAGTCTTTAGATAATCCTTTTCACCACCATTATAAACATAAATAGTAGTTTCACTACCAGCAAAACCAATATCAGCATCTCCTGATAAAACAGCAGCACTAACTTTATCAGCTCCTGGAGTTAAAATAAGATTAAGATTAATTCCATTATCTTTAAAGTAACCTTTTTCTATAGCCACATACATAGGGGCATAAAAGATAGAGTGAGTAACTTCTGCTACTATCACCTCATGGACAACCCATATAATTTATATAGATATTTTCACCATCAGATTCTATAGTGTTTACAAGGGATTTTATCATTAATCTTTTATCAACTATATTTAGACTGTCAAATGAACTCATATATTTATTAATTATATTTAGAGCAAGAACAGTTACCTCATCTTTATCAATCTCTTTTTCCATTTCTTTAGATAATTCTATTATTCTTTTTTCTATTTCTAAATTTTTAGATTTAATACTTTTTATTTGTGCTGTTATATCAGCGATAAGTTCCCCATCAATAATAGCCATTTTATCTATTAGAGCTTCTACTTTTCTTTTGTTTCTTGATAGAATAGTGTTTAAAGTTTGCAGTTCATTTATTCTTTTATCTGACTCCTTTTCTTTATTATTGATGAGCAACTTTATCTTATTTATTAACATATTGGTAGGAAGTTTCAATTCACTAATTTTTTCAATAACTATCATATCAGTTTCAATACCATTTATGTTTTTACATTTACAAAGTCTTTTACGACTTTTTTCTTTAAGCACACAAAGATAAGAGAAATTCCTTTTATTATCAATTGTTACTGTATTTCTAAGTCTAGGTCGCATATAGTTACCGCAATGTTTGCATCTTATTATACCTGATAAAATCGAAGTATTTTGTCTTGGCACTCTACATCTTTTGTCTTTATTATTCACTATCAAATTCCATACCTTAATAAACTGCTGACTCGGTATTATTCCTTGATGTTTACCGACTGCTATAATCCATTCAGTAATATCCTTATACGATTTAGTTTTGCCCATTAGTTCTTCACGTTTATTATAAGCTAGTAATCCATTAATACCATTACACTTTTCTATGTCAGTTTCGTATATTGTTACATTCATCTTTTCAAAGAAATCTTTAATTTTGTTATCTGCTACTACATAAACAGGATTTTTTAAAATTGTAATTAAAGAAAATCTAGTAAAGTTATTACCGTTTCTTGTTTTTATTCCTTTCTGTAAAAGATAAACCTCTAGCTTGCTTAAACTTTTTAACTCACACATTTTATTCCAAATAAGTTTTATTATTTCTGCTTCTTCAAAAACTATATCAAGCTTATATAAGTTCTTTCTTTTACCATCTACTGATAAAGTTTCTACTTTCTCAGATTTATATCCAAGAGGGGTATTACCACCTAACCATCTTCCTGTTTTAGCAAGTTCATACATATTATCCCTTATTCTCTCTGCAATTGTGTCTCTTTCTAATTGAGCAAAAACAGACGATATCATAAGCATAGCTCTTCCCATTGGTGTAGAAGTATCAAAGTTTTCAGTAACTGATATAAAGTCAGTATTATATTTTATAAATTCGTTTTTTAAATTACAAAAATCAGTAACATTACGACTAATCCTATCTAGTCTATAAACAATTACACATTTGATTTTTTTATTTCTTATATCCTTTATCATCTCTTGAAATTGTGGCCTATTGGTATTATATCCTGTAAAACCTTCGTCTTGATAAATCTTTATATTTTCCTCTTTAATATTATACTTATTAATTAGTTGGTTTTTACATAGTTCTATTTGATTTTCTATACTTTCACCCTTACCAGTAAACTTTGATTTTCTACTATAAATAGCATAAACAAGATAATTAGAAGTATTATTATTCATAACATTATCCTTTCTTATATAGTGTATTAATTTATTTTTATATTATTATTATGAAAGAAATATTAACTATAGGTAATTTAAATCAAGAATAAATAAAATATTAGACTTTGCATAGAATTAACTATAAAAGTTGGTGATATTGGTTTGCAAGTATATATTAATTATCCTAAAACCGAAGATGAAGAACTATTACTTAATAATTTAGCAATCTTTAAGGCTAAGCTTATATTAAAAAGTATTGAAGATTTAAATGTTGATGATAAGACAAAAGAAATAGTTTTAGAAAAAGTACTTGAAATTTTAGATAATATGTCTAATAATAAAATTAAAGTTTAAAAACGATAGGAGTATTGTTATGTATAGTATATTATTTAGTAGAATAGAAATGGGCATGGATTTAGTAAAAGAGGAAATAAAAAAGATGCTACCTGAAAATGCTAGAGTGGCAATTTTTCCATGGGCTTTTCCTGTTGAATTAAATGCTGAAAAATTAGAAACGGAGTTTTTTAAAAGGAAAAAGAAGATATAATAGCTATATTAATGAATTGAAAAAATTAGGAATAGATGAAGATTCTATAATCATTTGTAATTGTTATAGTGATTCAAAAGAAAAATTGAAAAAAGTAATAAAGGAAAGCGATTTATTACTACTACCTGGTGGTAATCCAGAAATGTTTTTTCAGAAGGTCGTACATGATACAGATTTACTATATAATATTAAATATTATAATGGAATTATAATAGGGGAAAGTGCTGGAGCTGAGTTACAATTAAAAAGATATTTCATAACTGCCAAAAATAATTATTACAAGTATTTTGCATTTTATGATGGGTTTGGCATATTAGATGATCCATTCTATTTTGATGTACATTCAAGTAATAATAAAATATATTTAAACAAATTAGAAAAAGTTGCCCAGCAAACTAAAAAGACTGTTTATGCAATTTATGAAGATGGGGCAATTATTTATAATAGAAAAACAAAAGAAACTAAAGTATATGGAAATGTAAAGAAATTTGATTAGTAATTAGCACAACACTTTTATAAATGACCATGATGTTATGGTAGCTTCTGCTAAAGTAACATCGGTATATTCCTTCTTTTCATCTTTCTTCTTATTGAAATTAAATAATACTGAACAAGCTAGGACAAAGACAATTAGAATAGAACCGATATACAAAATATTTTTTTTCAAACTAAATCCTCCTTTCAGTTCAAAGTATTATATGTATATTTGTTTTTGTTGTTCCTTTAAATGAATTTAGTTATAATAGATTTAGGAGCTGATAGGTATGGTATATGAAGAGTTAAAAAATAAATTTGAAGACTTAAGTGATGAGGATAAAAACGCCTTATTAATATATAAATCAAGATTAGGTAGAGCGATTAATTCACTAGATATAGAAGAAAAAGAAGTAGTAGATGTATATAATAAATATAAAAGATTATTAAGTAATCCTGCTAATATGTTTATGTCCTTTACTGTTTTTAAAGATGTGTCATTTTCATCTCTTGATAGTTTTAAAGAAAGTCTTATAAATATTAAAAATAAGGTATTAAATATTAATTTAACTTTAGATGAAGATACTACTGTTTATCGAGCTTTTTCTTTAAGTGATGATAGTGAAGAAGAATTATTATCAAAAAGTGAATTAATATCTACTAGTTTAGATATTGATACTTGTGATGACTTTCTAGTAGCAGGTAATAAAAGACACTATCTATATCAAATAAATTTAAAGAAAGGTGGAAAGGTAGCTATTTGTCCTTATGCTATTTTACTAGATAGTAAAAGTGATAGATTGATATTATCAAAAAGTCATGATCAAGAGGAAATACTTTTAAATAAAGAAAACTACTCTTTTGATATAGTAAAAACTACTACTAAAGAACTAGATAATAATGAAAAATTAGTAATAAGAGTACTAGATTCAGAAATATTAGAAAAAACTAATACGAAGAAAGTTTAAATTTTTAAAAAGTTATTGTTTTATTAAAATATATATTTATATAATACACTTAGAGGTGATAGATGCATGAATATAGAGGTATTAGAATACTTAATGAAAAGAAGGAAAATTAAGAGTTATTATCAACTGGCTAAAGATGCTTGTTTTCCTTATACAACATTATTAGATTTAACTCATAATAAAAGTAATAACCTAACTAATATCAAAACTTTGGCTAACTATTTTGATATAGACTATAGATTCTTACTTGAAGGTACTACTTATTGTACACTAATAGATGAAAAAAATAGAGTAAAAACCTTTCTACCTTTAGATAATTTAGAAAGAAGTAATGTTTTTGCTACTGTTTTAATGGGAAATTACTAAAATGAGGTGTAATCTTCTTTTTTTTATGATAGAATATGGTATGGAGTTGATAACATGGGATTTTTTGACAAGATAAAACAAAAATTTAAAAAAGAAGAAGTAAAGAATGAAAAGGCAGTAGAAGAGAAAAAAGAAGTATATGATAAAGGATTAAGTAAGAGTAGAAAACAAGTGACATCACTTCTTTCTGATTTAACTCATAGATATACAAAGATTAATGAAGAGTATTTTAATGAACTAGAAGAAATATTAATAATGGCTGATATTGGTGTTAATACCGTTATGAAGTTTGTAGATAGACTTAAAGAAAGAGTTAATCATGATAAGATTACTGATCCAGAAGAGTTAAAAGAAATGATAGTAGATGAATTATTTATCATTTATGTTGATGGAGAAGTATTAACTACTAAACTAGAAACTAGAGAAGAAGGACCTACTGTTTATTTATTTGTTGGGGTTAATGGAGTAGGAAAGACTACTACTATTGCTAAACTTGCTAATAGATTTGTAAAAGATGGTAAGAAAGTATTATTAGTAGCAGGAGATACTTTTAGAGCAGGAGCTTATCAACAATTAAAAGAGTGGAGTGAAAGAACAGGAGCATACTTCTATGGTAGAGAAGGAGCAACTGATCCATCTAGTGTTATCTATGAAGGTTGTGAACTAGCTTTAAAGGAAAATTATGATTATGTCTTTATTGATACTGCAGGACGTTTACAAAATAAAGCTAATTTAATGAAAGAATTAGAAAAAATGAATAGAGTTATTAATAAATTAATACCAAACTCCCCAACAGAAACACTACTAGTTCTTGATGCTTCCACTGGTCAAAATGGTATTAAACAAGCAATATCTTTTAAAGAAATAACTAATATCACAGGTATTGTTCTTACTAAAATGGATGGAACTGCTAAAGGTGGAATAGTACTGGCTATTAAAGAAGAAGTAGGAGTTCCTGTTAAGTTTATTGGTTTTGGTGAGCGAGCAGAAGATCTACAAGAGTTTGATATTGAACAGTATATTTATGGATTATTTAAAGATTTCATGGAGGAAAAATGAAAAAAAGTATTACAAAGATAAATCCTAAAGCAAAGGAAAAAAACAAAAATAACACAAAATTATTTATTACTATTCAGTTTATTCTTACCATATTATTATTAGTATTTGGAATATTATCGCTTATTTATAAAGATTTATTTTTCTATTTTAAATTACTTCTTGGTATAACAATTATAGATATGGGTATTAATAATCAACTAATTTATAAAAGACTATATGCTACCTATGTTTATCTAGGAGTAGGTGTTATTATTCTACTAGTGACTTTCTTTGGAGCATGATATGGAAGAAATACTATATTATACAACATTATTTGACTTATATGGTGAATTATTAACTAGTAAACAGCAAGATTATTTTAAAGACTATTATTTTAATAATTTATCATTATCAGAAATAGCAGAAAATTATGAGATAACTAGAAATGCTGTTTATAATCAGTTAAGAGAAGCTAGAGAAAAACTAGAACATTATGATAAAATATTAGAATTATCTATTAAGCAAAGAAAAGTAAAAGAAATATGTGATAGGATAAATGATAATGATTTAAAAAAAGATCTAAAAGACATATTTGATTTATAATTCTTTGCTTTTTCTTTAAATGTATAGTAAAATTAAGAAAGTTTGGGAGTGATTATATGTTACAAGTAAATAATGTTAGTTTAAGATTTGGAAAGAGAACTTTATTTGAAAATGTTAATTTAAAATTTGTAGATGGAGCTTGTTATGGGTTAATTGGGGCTAATGGTGCAGGAAAAAGTACTTTTCTAAAATTATTAACAGGAGAATTAGAAACTACTACTGGTGATATTGTTACTGGAAAAAATGAAAGAATATCTGTTTTAAAACAAGATCACTATCAGTTTGATGATATGCGTGTTTTAGATGTAGTTATTATGGGAAATGATAAACTATATAAAGTAATGAAAGAAAAAGAAGAATTATATTCTCATACGGAGTTTACCGAAGCAGATGGCTATCGTTTAGCAGACTTGGAAGCAGAGTTTTTAGATATGGATGGTTGGAATGCTGAAAATGATGCAGCTATTTTACTAAATAATTTGGGTATAAAAGATGAATATTATGATAAAAAAATGAGTGAAATACCAGTTAAACTAAGAGTAAAAGTATTACTTGCTTCCGCTCTTTTTGGTAATCCTGATATCTTATTATTAGATGAGCCTACTAACAGTTTGGATTTAGATGCTATTAACTGGTTAGAAGAATTCTTGATAAACTTTCCTAATACTGTAATAGTAGTTAGTCATGATAGATATTTCTTAAATAAAGTATGTACCCATATAGTAGATATAGATTTTGGTAAGATGAAAATGTATATTGGTAATTATGATTTTTGGTATCAATCTAGTGAGTTGGCTCTTAAGCAAATGAAAGAATCTAATAAGAAAAAAGAAGAAAAAATAAAAGAACTACAAGACTTTATTGCTAGATTTTCTGCTAATGCATCTAAGAGTAAACAAGCAACATCAAGAAAAAAGATGCTTGAGAAAATTGAATTAGATGAGATTGTACCATCTTCTAGAAAATATCCTTTTATTGAATTCAAAATCACTAAACAAGTGGGCAAAGAAATATTAAAAGTAGAAAACTTAATTAAAGAAGTAGATGGGGTAAAAATTCTAAATAAAATATCATTTACTGTTTTAAAAGGTGATAAGATAGCAATTGTATCTAATAATGATTTAGCAAAAACAACACTATTTAATATCCTAGCGGGAATTGAAAAGTTTGATAAAGGACAAGTACTATTTGGAAAGACTATCTCTCCAGCTTATCTTCCCCAAGATAATAGTTCTTACTTTATAAAAGATGAAAGTATTATTGACTGGATTAAACAATATAAAAAAGTAGATGATGATACTGAATTAAGGGGTTTCTTAGGCAGAATGTTATTCTCTAAAGAAGATGTATTTAAAAAAGTGAATGTCTTGTCAGGTGGGGAAAAAGCAAGATGTATGCTTAGTAAAATGATGTTAGAAGAACCAAACTTCTTAATACTAGATGAACCAACTAACCATTTAGATCTAGAGAGTATTACTTCACTAAATAAAGGTTTAGAAAACTTTGATGGAGAATTAATATTAACTTCACGTGACCATGAACTTAATCAAACTGTATGTAATAGAATAATTGAAATTAAAGATGATGGTACTATAATTGACAGAAGATTAACTTTTGATGAATATTTTAATCAATAGTTTACACTAAGGGACAAATATTATATAAATTATATTGCCTTTTTCTTAATTATAATTTATTATTAAACTAGGAGATGAGAAGAATGGAAAAGAAAAAAACTGGAATTGTTATCGCTCTTATAGTAGTAATCGTTTTATTGCTAAGTTATATAGGCTATACAAGCTTTTTTAAGGTTACTAATAAGAATGAAACAGTAACTAGTGATAAGAAAAAAGTTGATACTGGTAGTAAGGATACTACAACAACTAAAGATGAAACATTAGATATTAATAGTAGTTTAGTACAAGGATTATATAATAAAGTAGTACTAACGGGAGATACTTTTTATAAATACTGGTTTTATAATAATTCTAATAATTATCAAGTAAGTAATGCCAGTGAATCTAGTAAATTAGCTTTAGTTTATCATAATTTAAAGAAGTCTGATTTTTCTATTATTCAAGATGCAACAAATGTTAAAAAGAATATTACTTTAGATAATAGTAATTACACATTACAAGAGAATAGTTCTACTGGATTTATTCCATATGAAAGAGTAGAACAAACTTATAAAGAATTGTTTGGTAGTAGTGATACTCTAAATAAGAGTGAGCCTATGCGTGTAGGACCTTATGTAACAGAATACTATGTCTATGATGAAAGTGTTAATGGTTATGTAGATTACTTAACAGTTGGTGGAGGAGCTACTGGTAGTTTCTATCATGGAGAAGTTACTAAAGCAGTTAGAACAGGCGATACTATTGTAATAACTGAGAAGGCAGATTTTTCAGAAAATGATGATGGTGCTGGAAAAATAACTTCTACAGAAAATTATGAATATACTTTTAAATTATCAGGTGATACATATTCATTTGTATCAAGAGTTAAGATATGAGAGTAGAAACAAAGCATAGTACACAGATACTTTTATGCGTATTAGTCTTTTTGTTAGGAGTAGGATTATTAGTATACTCTATAAAATATACAAAAAACTATAATTATAAACAAAGTACATATAAGGACATAAGTGGTATAGTAACTAATACTGATACGAAGGAAGAAAATGGAACAAAGACAACAGATATTACTGTTGAATATGAAGTTGATGGAAAAGTTTATCATGCTTATACTACTTTATCTTCATACGACGATGTTTATGTTGAAGGATCAACTATCAATTTTAAATATAATCCTGATGATCCTTTGGATGTAGTATGGAAACATGATGCTAGTGCAAAGATTCTTTTTCCTATAGTTGCTATAGTTTTTATGATAGCAGGTATTATAGGAATAATAAGAAGTAGTAAAATGTTAATAGCAGAGGGTAATCAGATTTCAAATATGGACTATAATAATTTTGAAAAGATAAATAATAATACGATAACACCAGTGGAAAATACTTGTCAGCCTATGGATAATATGAATTTTATTAATAATCAGAAAGAGGAGATTAAACCGGTGGAAGAGGCTAAACTAACGTCATTAGAAGATATTTATAAAAATTAAAAGAATAACTGATTTTTCGGTTATTCTTTTACTGTTAAAGCACCTTTTGGACAACGATTTCCCCAAGTATCTAGTATTTTTCCATTCTTCTTTACTATAATTATTTCACAGTGATTAGGACAACCTTTACAAGTAATACCACTAGTTTCAAATTTAGCATCCCGTACTTTAAAATTAAACTTCTTCTTTATGCCACTTTTCTTAGCTAGAATAGCACTACCTAAAGCTCCCATTAAGTGTCCATTATCATCAACAATTATATCTTCCTTTAATAAGTCTTCAAAAGCTTTCTTTACGCCGATATTTTTACTAACTCCACCTTGGAAAATAATAGGACCTTCTATTTTTTTACCCTTTGCTACATTATTTAAATAGTTACTTGCGACACTGTAACAAAGACCAGCGATTATATCATTTTTTTGATACCCCATTTGTAATTTGTGAACTAAGTCACTTTCAGCAAAGACAGTACATCTTGCTGCAATACTAGTTGGATTCTTACTAGTAAGAGCGATTTCCCCAAAGTCTTTAACATCAAGTCCTAATCTCTTAGCTTGACTAGATAAGAAACTACCAGTACCAGCAGCACATAAAGTATTCATCGCATAATCAGTAACTATCTTATTATCTAGTAAAATTATCTTAGAATCTTGTCCACCAATTTCTAGAATAGTTCTAATATCAGGATACCTAGATAAAGTGCCAATAGCATGAGCAGTTATTTCATTTTTTATACTAACTGCTTCTAACATGGTACCAATTAACTTTCTAGCAGAACCAGTAGTACCAACTCCTAATATTTTTATATCTCTACAATCTTTTTCTAATTCCTTTAAAACCTTTTTAACAGCTTTAACTGGATCACCTTCAGTCCATAAATAACTACTAGCTATTATATTATTATCTTCATCAATTACTACACCTTTAGTAGAAATAGAACCAATATCAATCCCTAAATAACCAGTCATTATTATCCCTCCCTCTTAAAATTTAATAAATCATAAAAAGCTTCTAATCTAGTCTTTATTCCATCTAAACCACTTTGTTCATCAAAAGAGAAAAAAGTAATTGGAATATTTAAATCCTTAGCTTCCTTAATCATAATTGGAATAGCTCCTATTTCTGGGGTACATCCTGTTGGTTTAGTATGAATGACACCATCAAAGTGATGTCTTTTTAAATAATTAATTCGATAGACATTATCAAGTCCATCTGCTCCTAAAGTATATTTACAGTACTTTCTAATTCTAAACTTCATAAATGGTAGTAAAAACTTCTTTTGCCATAAAAGGTAACTAATATTAGTAAATCTTTTGATCTCTATATGATAACTTGCTAAAGTCTTTTCAAGTTCATAGTTAGAATATGGTTCCATAGCTGTATAAAGTTCTCCAATAATACCTACTTTTAAACAATCTTTTGGTTTATTAATGGGAATAGTCTTTAAATATCTTAGAGAATCTTTATATATCTTTCTAATAGCAAATATACCTTTAGCATTATTACATTCACTAATAAATCTATTCTTTAATCTTAGAAAAGAACCTTTATTCTTTTCAAAACCAATTCTTTTTCTAATTTCTATATCTAGTTTATCTAAATAATTAATATATAAAAGAGTAGATAGTCCTTCATGAATAAACTTTCGTTTGGTAAGAGTAGGATTTAACTTCTTAAAGATAGTAAATACTTCCTTAAAATTTAAACTATCACCACCAATTATTTGAATAAACTGAAAGTTATATCCTAAATCTTTTAAAATAGTTTCTTGTACTTCTGCATAATATCTATATCTACATCCTCCTCCGGCTTGTAATAAAACATTAGCTCCCATATCTAAGGCTTCTATAAAGTTACCTAAATTATATTTAAAAGGGATACAAACAGAATCAGGTGAGTACTTACTACCTAAATCAATAGTCTTTCTAGTAATAGGTGGAGTATCAATCACTTCTAAGTTAGTAACTCTTCTTAAAAACTTACCAATTGGATGTTTATAATCACCTAATTGAGGAAAAGCTAGTACCTTTTTCAAAGATGAATACCTCCTTTCAACATATCTATAAAGCTTTCTAATCTAGTAATAATAGCAATATCACTATTAATCTCTTCAAAAGTAAGTAAGAGTACTTTACTATTACCTTTTTTTCTTATAATCATTTCATTAGTTAAAGAGTCAGGTCCACAAGGAAAAGCTGATATTAAAATAATTCCATCAACCTTATCTTTATAATAAGAAAAAGCTCCTAGTAATTCTTTATTCATTGTCCAGTGAACAGTCTTAGAAATCCTTTTGCATTCATCTTCAATTATATTTCTATCTATTTCATGACTATAAATTATTTCTATATCATTTTCTTTTAAATACTTAGTAACACTACCACCAATTAGAGAATCTAATAAGTTATAACTGTGTCCTAATAAAAGAACCTTTTTCTTCTTAGACTTAAGTTTCTCTAGTCCACTTTTCTTAAGCTTATCAAGATATAACTCTTCTTTTTCCTTAGCAATTAAGTAAGCATTATTAGATTCAAAATAACTAAATCCTAGTTCTTTTCCTAATAGAATAAAAGCTTTCTTCTCACTGTTATGGTGTTCTACATCAACATTATAGTTTAGTATCTTCTTATTAAATAGTACTCTTACTAAATCGTATAAAGCATTAAAATTAGTACATACTTGTTCATTCTTCCTTAGAGAATAAATTCTTGGTATAAAGATAGTATCACACTTATCTTTTATCTCATCTATTTGACCTAAGAATATTTTCATGGATAAACATGCTTCATCTAAGGCAATATTTTTTCCTCTTTCTAATGTTTTATAAGTAGTATTATCACTAACTATATAAGGTATTTCTAATACATCAAAAAAACTTTTCCACAATATACCATAGCGGTAGTATAAAAATCCTCTAGGTATTCCAATTCTATCCATAAGAGCCTTCCTTTCTGTATAACTTTATGTGATAAAACGATGAAAATTTACAGTCAATATTCGACAAAATAAAATAAAGTGTGTTATAATCTTGCTAGAGAGGAGAATTAAAGATGGATAATAAGAAAAAAGAACAAATAAAAACAGTTGCTATTATAGTATTATTATTAGTTATTGTATTTGGAGGTAGTTACTTTGCGTCAGAGGTTAAATCTAATAAGAATACATCTAGTAAGACAACAACACCTACAAATAATAAGCAAAAGGATACAACAACAAATGGTGATGATGATACGGAAATTAGTGAAGATAAACAAGCTGAATTAAATAGTATTGATATTGATAAATATTTATCACTTAAGAAAGGTAGTGATAAGTCAATTATCTATATTTCAAGACCAACATGTCATTACTGTCAACAAGAAGATCCAATTATGAAAAATATTGTATATGAAACTAAAGTTACAGTTAATTACTTAAATACTGATGAACTTGATGATGATGGTAATACTAAGTTAATTAAATCTGATGACTATTTCAGTGAAGGATATGGTACTCCATTAATTCTAGTTGTTCAAAAGAATAAGATAGTGGATAAGATTGAAGGATTAACTTCTAAAGAAGATATTGTGTCATTCTTTAAAAAATATGATTTTATAAAAGATTAATGGTGATTTGATGAATAATGAAGAAAAGCTAAGAAGATTACTTAGTGAATTTAGATCAAAATACCCTATGACTATAGGGTGGAGACTTGAAAAGAATAGTAAAATAGTTTTAAAGCATCTTTATGATGATGAAGAAATACTTTATGCTTTTTATGCTCAGAAGAATGATAATCCATTAAATATTCTAGGAACAGGTGTTATTGTTCTTACTAATAAGAGATTAGTTATAGGAAGAGATAGGGTAGTAGTTGGCTATTTCTTTGATAGTATTACCCCTGATATGTTTAGTGATTTAAAGGTTAAAAGTGGTGTTATCTTTGGAAAAGTAGAAATTGATATGTTACATGAATTTATTATCTTAAGTAATATTGATAAGAGAGCTTTACCAGAAATAGAGAAAAAAGTATCTAGTTTTATGCATGATGCTAAGTGCAAAATGTGTGTTGATAATCAAGAAAATGTATGTTAAAATTTAGGTATCAAAGATAAAAGAAAGTAGGTGCCTAGCCATGTTGTCATGTAATATATCAAGTTTACAATTAGTTAACATGGGAAGGTGGCAATTAGATGGTATAACTACTTTCTTTTATCATGGATTAA
>ENA-OPVK01000639-OPVK01000639.1-human-gut-metagenome-genome-assembly--contig:-NODE-639-length-24515-cov-9.311406_pt1 | contig 24515 bp, 21 predicted proteins | sample MGYA00241495_ERZ501982 | MGnify/ENA primary metagenome ERZ501982 (study PRJEB25962, sample SAMEA2042002) | human gut metagenome | biome: human gut; feature: human-associated habitat; material: faeces...
TTCTCATAATCCGTTCTTCCCTTTTTCATTTCTCTCATCAGTCGGCAGAAGTAATCCCGGAACGAGATTCCAAGCTGCTTGCATGTCTCGATGAACGTATTGAACACTGCCGAGTTGCTTATTCCTTTAACGCTTCCGAAGAACATGCTTCCGTTTCGCTGCAGGACAATGGGCCTTATCGCCCGTTCCGCTATCGTGTTGTCTATACTGTATTCACCGTCATTCCTGTAAGCGAAAATCTGTTTCCAGAAGGTTCTCAGATAATTGAGGGCTCTCAGCATAAGATCACTGTTCACTTCATTCCCGTCCGCCAGAAGTTCATAGAGCCTGGTTCTTATCGATTCCACGATTTCTGTTGTCGTATCATCGTTCCTTCGCTCGTATATCTCCTGAGGGGATAGCTTCAGTCGTCTGTATTCCTCTTCCAGTCTGTAGAGTCTGCCTATCATGTACAGGAAGAAGTATGCCGACTTACAGCCCTGTTCGTAAGCATACTTGAACTTGGCTCTGGCATGTGCGAGACAGCACAGATGCTCTATATCTATCAGCTCGTTGTCAAGATAAGTATAGACATTGTATCCGTCGCTCTGCAACGATTTAAGTCTGGCACCATCTATAAAATCTACCAGAACGTTCCTGTTTCTGCCTCCATGCTTAGGGTTTCCGTTCCCGTCTTCAGTGTCCTCGTAGAAGAATATCACGATGCGTGCCTTCCTGTTGACCAGACACCACATGTACGTCTTACGTTTCACGTCAACGGTACGGTAGCGCAGCCAGGTCTCGTCCACATTTACGTTTGCGCCTTCGCACAGTGCGACCTTCTTCAGTGCGGGTATCAGCCTGTTGAGCTGTATCGCCCCCTTGTCCGCCCAGTTCAGGAGGTTCTGCGGAGAAGTCAGCCAGTCCATATCGGCCAAACGGTTCCTGGCTTCGCGGTTTGCCGGGGTAGCCATCCTTATTTTAGTCGTCCTTATCATCATGTCTTCCTCTTACAGGCTTCTTCTTTTCGATGCCTTTCTGGCTCTTGGACGGACCGAATGCCATGCTGTTCATCAGGTTCAGACGCTGTTGGAGGGTAGCATTCATCTTTTTCAATTCGATGTTTTCCTTTTGATGCATTTTACTTTCAAGCAAGGCCTTATCGGCTCTGTCATTTGCCTTCTCCAGCAGTCCTGTCAGATTGTCTATCTTTTTGCCTGACTTCTTAAGTTCATCCATAATCTCATCCAGCCTGACATTCATCCTTTCCAGTTTTTGGGTTCTTGCCTGAAGTTTCTCTTCTCCTCCCGACATGAACATGTACACATCACCATTGAGCGGGTCGCGATGGTATCTGCCTCTGATTATTTCCGCTATACGCTGAGCCTTGCAGCGCATGTCGTGGAGCTCGGGCAAATAGTAGAAGTTGTGCAGGCCATTGATGCTTAGCATAAGCCCTCCAGTTTCTCTACCAGTGTCTTCAGCCCCTGATAGTCTAAGCCCTTCTTCTGTATGCAAAGCCCTTCATGCGTCTTTATGGTCACCTGGATAGTCCCTTTACAGGGAGTGGCAGCCGGATTGCTGACCAGCTTTTCGGTATTGACCGGTTCATCGGACACCGGTTGTACGGGCGCCCCTTCTATCACTACGGGAACCACTCTCTTCTGGGTCTTCCGGAACCAATCGTTGAAGGCTTTGTAAGGGACATTGTTTATCACACAGAATTTGTTGATGGATACTCCTTTGGGTTCACCTTGGGTCTTGTACATGAACCACAGCTTTTCAAAATCACTTTCGCTACACATAATCTTGGTCTTAAAGTTATGTTGCGAAGATAGTTCTATGGGAGGATTTTGTCAAGACGCCAGTTTTGGATACTTACTTAAGTTCCACATTCAGAGGTCTTCCATTCCATACGACTTCTTTAGTCTCATATCCTACAAATGAAATTTGAATGGTTGCTCCCTTCTTGACATTCTGGAGTTCAAAATCTCCATCCAGCCCAGTAATGGTACCGTTAGTTGTACCTTTTACAACAACAGATGCTCCAATTACGGTCTCACCATTTGCATCTGTAACAACACCTTACATACACTTTCTTGCTGAACGACGTTTGTCCCCGCTACATCCATACCGATTGTAGCATGAACCAATCCTGTACTCAGAGAACCGAGTAACAGCATCATACTGACTTTTTTCGAGGTTTTTAACATAGATATTAATAGTAATAGTAATGATTAGCCTAGATTTCAAAGTTTAATCAACTGAACTGTGCTTCCATAATATATGTAGTCTATTTCAGTTTTTCAATTCACAGTATCAAATTTTTGAGGTAAAATCAGCTATATAAAACTCATTTTAACCAACAACGGAGCAAATATATATTTTTTTTTCAAATATAACACAATATATCACCCTATTTTTTATTTTATAATGATACAATACCCTACAATTCTAAACAAGCCATGTACCTAACTGACCCCAATTTCTCTAAAAGCAACTTTACACCCTATTGCGAACATATCCTTCCGAAGTATTATATGGTGACAAATGTAAGGTATAAGAAACAGAAAAGAAGTTTCTACATAAAATCTAAACAGGCTCTTAGCATTTTCCATAGAAATTCCGTAACTTTGCAGAAACGAATTCATTTAACCCGAATAACTTTATGCAGGAAAAAATTATTATTCTCGACTTCGGTTCGCAGACCACACAGCTGATTGGCCGCCGTGTACGTGAACTGAACATGTATTGCGAGATTGTTCCCTACAACAAGTTCCCTCACAACGACCCGTCAGTTATCGGTGTCATCCTTTCGGGAAGTCCTTTCTCTGTATACGATGAAAAGGCTTTCAAGGTAGACCTGACTGACATCCGCGGTAAATACCCTATTCTGGGAATCTGCTACGGCGCACAGTTTATGGCATATACCAACGGCGGAAACGTTGAACCAGCCAATACGCGTGAGTACGGCCGTGCCCACCTGGCCAAGTTCGACCATGAGAACCCGTTGCTGAAAGGCATCCGCGAGCATTCTCAGGTATGGATGAGCCATGGCGATACCATCACAGCCATTCCGGAAAACTTTGAAATCATTGCCTCTACCGACAAGGTAGCCATCGCTGCCTACCAGGCAAAAGGCGAAAAGCTGTGGGGTGTACAGTTCCACCCGGAAGTGTTCCACACAGAAGACGGTACTCAGCTGCTGAAGAACTTCGTGGTAGACATCTGTGGAGGTAAACAGGACTGGAGCGCCGCTTCATTCATTGAAACCACTGTAGCCGAACTGAAGGCACAACTCGGAAACGACAAGGTAGTGCTGGGTCTGAGCGGTGGCGTAGACTCATCGGTAGCAGCCGTATTGCTGAACAAGGCTATCGGCAAGAACCTGACCTGTATCTTCGTTGACCACGGTATGTTGCGCAAGAACGAGTTCAAGAATGTGCTGCACGACTATGAATGCCTGGGTCTGAACGTAATCGGCGTAGACGCCAGCGAAAAGTTCTTCAGCGAACTGGCAGGTGTCACCGAACCGGAACGTAAACGTAAAATCATCGGCAAAGGATTTATCGATGTATTCGATGAAGAAGCTCACAAGATACAGGATGTAAAATGGTTGGCACAGGGTACCATCTATCCGGACTGCATCGAATCGTTGTCTATCACCGGTACAGTCATCAAGAGTCACCACAACGTAGGTGGTCTGCCTGAAAAGATGAACCTGAAACTGTGCGAACCGCTCCGCCTGCTGTTTAAGGACGAGGTACGCCGCGTAGGTCGTGAACTGGGTATGCCGGAGCACCTGATTACCCGTCATCCGTTCCCGGGTCCGGGTCTGGCTGTACGTATCCTGGGCGATATCACCCGCGAGAAGGTACGTATTCTGCAGGATGCCGATGACATCTTCATCCAGGGCCTCCGCGACTGGAAGACCAAAGATGCCGATGGCAACGAAACAGCCTTGTATCACCAGGTATGGCAGGCAGGTGTAATCCTGTTGCCGGTACAGAGTGTAGGTGTAATGGGCGATGAACGTACTTACGAACGTGCCGTAGCACTGCGCGCCGTAACCAGTACAGATGCCATGACAGCCGACTGGGCTCACTTGCCTTACGAATTCATGGCAAAGGTTTCGAACGACATCATCAACAAAGTAAAAGGCGTAAACCGCGTTTGCTACGACATCTCGTCAAAACCGCCTGCAACAATCGAATGGGAATAAGTTAAATCCTATTTATAGCCCTTTTAAAAGGTATTCCAATCGCCCCAACTTGGTTTCGAGTTGGGGCGATTTTATAGATATCCGGACAAGCATTCTATACAAGAATCTTGACTTCTTACATGTAATGGAAATGGAAAGAGAAGGCTTTTCAGGTAACAATCTGCGAATCTATCTTACGGGGAGGCTAACATTGTAAAATGCAAATTGAAACAACTGATAATGGAAATTCATAATTTACTGGATGTCAAATCAAGAGCCGAATTGCGTGAATGGCTAATACAGAACCATAAAACAGAGAAAGAATGCTGGGTAGTGGTGAAACGTGGAAAACCTACAGATGACAATACTTTCTGGTATATTGACGCTGTAGAAGAAGCCCTATGTTTTGGCTGGATAGACAGTACTACTAAGAAAATAACGGATGATGTAACAGCCCAGAAACTTTGTCCACGAAAGCCACGAAGCAATTGGTCCGAACTCAACAAAGAGAGATGCCGCAGAATGGAACGGTTAGGACTGATGACCGATGCCGGAAGAGCCGTCCTGCCGGATATGTCACCTAATGGTTTTACCATAGATAAAGACATATTGCAAAGGTTACAATCCGACCCGGTAGTGTGGGACAACTTCTGTCAGTTCCCTGATTTATATAAGCGAATCAGGATTGATACCATCCAAATCAAGAGAAATCAGCCCGAACTTTTTGAAAGCCGTCTGAACAAATTCATAGAAAATACCCGAAAAGGGCTTCTCTACGGAGAATGGAGTGACAATGGAAGACTATTGAAATACGGAATTTCATACGCAAACAAATATACGACAACGTTTCCAGAATAGGGAACGATACTGAATACTGACACTGCCCAATGGATATATTTCTTTCGCATGAGCATATTCTGTAATGCTGTGTCACCCTAAAATGGGTGACACAGCATTACAGAATGTTATTTATCAGCAGGTAAATAACATCGGAGCAAAACCTAATCTTCCTTAAGACCGTATTTCGGGCCGTAAAGCCGTAGCGCGTCCTGAACCGCCTCCTCACCGAATATTCCTATCATATCTTCCAAGTCATATCTCATCGCTTCCTCGTCATGAGGGGTGAGACACATGACGCGCGACTCAATGTCACGGTAGTCCGGCAATCTGAGGAACATCCCTTTCGTAGACTGGCCGCACAGCCGCCACGCCGTTATCGGCTGCCGGAACGAGGTCGCTTTGCAGAACATATAGGCCATATCCTTAGCATTTGAGACATCCCAGCGGTCGAGTGGCTGATTGAAGCTTTTCGCCTCGTTGAACATACAGTACATATTCTGCACGTTCGAGACATTCCAATTGCTCAAAGGCTTGTTGAAGCTCGAGGCTTTGGAGAACATCTCGCGCATATCCTGCACGTTTGAAACATCCCAATCGTTCAGCGGCTGGTTGAAGCTCGACGCTTCGCAGAACATCTCGCGCATGTTTTGCACGTTCGAGACATTCCACTTTTCAAGCGACTGGTTAAACGCCGCGGCCCTCCAGAACATCTGTCTCATATTCGTGACAGCGGAAACATTCCATGCGCCGATAGGCTGGTTGAAACGCTCCGCTAGGTAGAACATACCGTCCATGTCTGTAACGTTCGAGACATTCCACGAGTTTAGATCCTGATTGAAGGAGAGGGCATAGTAGAACATGCACCGCATGTTCCTGACGCTTGAGACGTTCCAGCCGTCGAGCGGCTGGTTGAAGCGCTCTGCGTTGGAGAACATATAGTTCATTTCTGTTACGCTGCTCACATTCCAGGCTTCAAGCGGCTTATTGAATCTGTGCGCCCCTTCGAACATACGGAACATATCCCGCACGTTGGAGACGTTCCCGGTGTTCAGAGGCTGGTTGAAGCGCGCCGCCCTCTCAAAAACTCCTTCCATCACCGTGGCATTCGACGTATCCCACGAGCTGATATCTTGGTTGAACTTGGTGCATCCGGCGAACGTCCACGACATTTCACGGACTTCAGAGGTATTCCACCGGTCGAGCGGCTGGTTGAAGCTTTCAGCTTCGCAGAACATACACGAAATTTTCCGGACCTTTGAGACGTCCCAATCGTTCAGCGGCTGATTGAACTTGCCGCAGGTGCCGAACATCGACTCCATATTCGTTACGGACGAGACATCCCAATCCCCTAACGGCTGATTAAAGTTGCTGCAGCCACAAAATATGCACTCCATGTTCGTTACAGACGAGACGTCCCAATTCCCTATGGGATGGTTGAAGTATTTCGCCACGCAAAACATGCCCTTCATCGTGGTCACGTTCGAGGTGTCCCACGTTTCAAGGCCGTCGAAGTTTTTGCGCGTTGAGTCTTTAAAAAGCTCCGTCATGTCCGTTATCAGCGAAGTGTCGATGTCGCCGAGGTGAACGCTCTTGTCGCTCACCAGTTCCTTCAGTTCCTGCAGAGAATTAGGCTTGTATTTTTTAATCATAGTAACTTGTTCTTTGTAAATACCAATTGGAAAGTGCGCCATCGGTTAACTGAACAGTGCACTCATAAAGAGATATCCAAAGAAATAAAAGAAAGCCGACTTAATCAACAGAATGATTCAATTTTGGAATTCTTTAACCAATTCAGAGACTCTTCCAGGACTACTGCCTTACTTTCACACCTCTTTTATGAACCGTCAGCCAATAGGCCGTAAGCACCAGCAAACCTGTCAGTACCCACGATACCGGATAGACCATCATCAGGATATCATATCCCCGCCACACCGGTGACACTCCGTACACCCACACGATACGCAGCAGACAGGTACCGAAAACCGTAAGGACGGCAGGAGTCAGCGATTTACCCATGCCACGCAACGAAGAACCGGCAATCTCGTAACTGCTGGCAATGAACTGCAATGCCAGAACAATGTGCATACGGATAGCTCCGTAATGATGTACCATCGGTACACTGGAGAAAAAGTTCAGAAAGAAATCATCCTGCCAGGCAAAAAGCCAGTTGAAAGCCGCACAGAAAGCGACACAGGATCCCATGCAAATCCAGAAAATACGATGAACTCTATCCATTTTCCCGGCTCCATAGTTCTGGGCGATGAAACTGATAGCAGCTCCGTTGAAACCCTGGATAATGAAGTAACAGTAATATTCGAAGTTGAGCGCAGCCGACGAACCGGCTATCGCATCGGCTCCATAGCTGTTGATGGAGGACTGCACCACCACATTCGATATAGAGAATATCATGCCCTGAATACCTGCCGGTACCCCAATACGCAACATGCGGCTCAATTCTCCGGTGTGGATTTTCAACTTCTCGAAATGCAGCCGGAACGGTTCTTTCTCCTTACGTAAAAGCCGTATGATTAAAGTTGCACTCACCGCATTGGCGATACCTGTAGCTACAGCCACGCCAGCCACGCCCATACGGAAACAGATGACAAACAACAAATTAAGCAAGGTATTGACAACGCCGGCCATAACCAGGATATACAGTGGACGGCGTGTATCACCCATACTCCGCAGAATAGCCGCGCCGAAGTTAAAAGCCATGATAAAAGGCATGCCCAGGAAATAGATACGCAGGTAAGTCACAGCCTCATCCAGCACCTCCGGAGGTGTACCCATCCAAGTCAGTATCGGTCGGGCGGCTACCTGACCCAATATCAGCAGAAAGAAGCCGCTGATAACCGCCACCAGCTGCACGGTATCGATAGCGTGGCGTATACTTCTGTCATCCTGCTGTCCGATGTGATTGGAAATGACAGCACAGGCTCCCATAGAAACGCCCATGAACAGATTGATGAGCAATCCGATCACCGGTGCGTTGCTTCCCACAGCCGCCAAGGCTTCACTTCCGACGAAGTGTCCCACAACCGCTACATCCACCGAATTAAAAAGTTCCTGCAACAGACTGCTGGCCGCCAACGGAAGAGCAAACAGCAGAATTTTCTTCAACAACGGTCCGTTCAGCATGTCTATCTCATTGCTTTGGGAACGCTTCTTACTCACATTGTTATCCATCTTTAGTTACCTTAATCAAAAAACCGCGACAAAGTTACAGTAAAATCGGATAACATATCCATTCACAAAAGTGAAATAACCCTATCGATTCTGCAACAACCGATAGAAAGGACAAAAAAACGTCCTCATGTTTCACTTCAAACATGAGGACATGGTTTGTATAAAATATGAGGACGTTTTCAAAGGGTATCAATCATTGCGGGAAAAGTCGTTATGTATCAGTCATCAATATCGATTACGCGCATCTGGCTGTCGAAAGTGATTTCCCAACGGTTAGAAAGTTTCACTTCGTATTCTTTTCTGTCGCGTTCAATTTTCAGGATCTTGGCATCCGGATAATTGTTCTTTACATAGGTACGGATAGCCTCAGGAATCACCTGCGCAGGAACACCCGTCTGCTTACAACTGATTTCAGTCCATTCACCCGATTTGTCGAATTCCAGCTTTTCACCGTTAGTGAAAATGACATCGTACATCTTCGAGAACAGTTCTGTTTCCACTTTAGCCAGCGCTATCTTATGCGACTTGAAATACGTAGAAATAAAAGTCTGTGCCTTTGTCGGCAATTCACCCACCTGAATCGGTTTTTCATTATCCGCCATTACCACTGTAGACATTGCGAACACACACATCAGCATTAAAAAGAATCGTTTCATAAAGCATCGTATTTTAAAAGGTAAATAAATATTGTTTTAAGTTTCTACGACAAATATCGGTAGGGAATCTGAAAAGAAACTGAAAACTGATGCCTGATTACGAAAAAAATCACTTTTTCACTGAAAAAATATGCCGGCCTTCTTCGAAAGCATAGGAAATCTCCAACTGACTGACCCGACAGATGGATTTTACCAACGCCAGCCCCAGACCGGTAGAGCCTTCCTTCTTTGCCCCCTGATAAAACCGTTCGAAGATACGGTTGGCATCCAAGGCCCCCTCCCCTTCGTTCGAGATACTGAAAGCAGACTCCGTAAAGAGAATCCGAATCTCGCCATCCTCTACACTGTGGACAAAAGCATTCTTCAACAGATTGGTCACCAGCACAATGGCCAACGATTCACTGATATCTGTACGGAAACTCCCTTGCTCGTCCATCTGCACCCGAATCCGCTTGTAACCGTAAACCTCCTGATAGGTATCCAGATAATGAGCCATCAGTTCGTTCAGGCAAACTGAACGGACATCTACAAACTGGTGGTTCTCTATCTTACAAAGCATGAGCAACGACTTGTTCATCCGGGTAAGGTTTTCCAGGGTCTGATGAGTTTTCGCCAACTCTTCCAGCTGCTTTTCGGTAAGTGTTTCATCCTCCATCAGCATTTCCAGACGGTTCCGGCAGATAGCCAAAGGAGTCTGCATCTCATGCGATGCATTGCCGATAAACAGTTTCTGCTGCTCATACAAGGCCTCACTGCGCTCCATCGAACGAAGGACTGCCTCATTCAACGTCTGGAATTCAGTGACACGGGTAGGATTCTCCAACGGTTTGGAATGAGAATCCAGCCGATAATTGTCCAGCCACTCCAACAGAACATACAGCGGCTTCATATTACGCCGGAATACCCAGGCATTGACAGACAAGATAGCCAGAAAGAGTAATACATATAGAAAAATAATCCAACCCAACATGGCCCGCTGAAGGTCCTGTTTCTCAATCGTAGGTGTATAGACTACCAGCTCATGGTAAATACCATCGTCAGCCTGGAATATCTGTATCAGAACTCGGGCAGGTTCGTACTCCTCCTTCTCCGCAATATAAACCATCTCATCGTGATACGTAATGTGCGGATACCGGTCAGCATATTCGGCAGTGACCTCATACAGGTAATATTGGTTGTTCGAACCGTTACTCGACGAGGGCATTTCTTCGCCCGACAGCGAACGGATCATGAGGGTCTCCGCATAGTCTTCCAGAGAATCATCCACCTCGTCATTCACTTCTTCCATGACGGCCATGTAGAAGAAGGCCGCCCATGCCGTGAGAATCACAACCATGGCAGCCGCCATCCGCCACATGGCAAGTTTGAACAGTTTCATTCCGTTATCAGTTTATAACCGACTCCATACACGGCCTTCAACTCAGCCGTTGCACCTGCTTCTTTCAGGCGTTTCCGCAGATTCTTGATCTGTGCATAGATGAAGTCGAAATTATCTACTTGGTCAATGTGGTCTCCCCAAACGGATTCAGCCAATGTGGATTTATTGACCAGACGTCCCGGACGTAACATGAAATAAAGCAGAATATCATATTCCTTACGGTTGAGTTCCACCTCCTTATCGGCCACCTTCACCTTGAATAAATCCGGAATGATTTCAATGTTCCCGTATTGGACCTTCCGCTCGCCTTCCCGCTGGTTACGGCGCAACAGGCTCTTGATACGGGCATGAAGTTCTGCCAGGTGATAAGGTTTGGGCAGGTAATCGTCCGCTCCCAAATCCAGCCCCTGCACTTTATCTTCCAGCGAATCCTTGGCCGAAAGAATGATGACATTGGTACGTTTACCCAACGCCTGCAATTCATGCAGCAAATCCAATCCGGATCCGTCGGGCAACATGATGTCCAGCAGAATACAATCGTAATCATAATCCTCTATCTTCAGGAGTGCCGTCCGGTAATCGGGAGCCTGAGACACCACATATCGTTCCTTCTCCAGCGAAGCTGTCGTGATTTCACGCAAATCATTATCGTCCTCAACAATCAATATCTTCATAAACGTCTGTTTTTAATCCATCGGAACCCTACAAAAATAAGAAACTGTTTTGATTTCTTACAAACGAACAGACAAAAATCTTATCGTTTGTTCCGCCCTGGGCCTGTCACCCCAGGAACGGTCCATCAAAACAGTCTCTTTAAATAAAAACGGATCTTTCGTTTATCGGGCATTCATCTGCGAAAAATCCATCTCTTTCGCAGCTTCAGGTGTATCTTCGTCCATACGGGTAAATGTCACCTCACGACTTCCCTTCACCGCATCGTTCAGCTTCAACTTGATCCCCTTGGCATTTTCCAGATCCAAGGTATTCAAATTATAACTTACAGCTCCCTCAATCATACGTACATCCAATGTATCGCCATAAGTGTTGTAGCGGTACTCCAACTGGATGTATCCGTCGTCCGTCAACTCCTCTGTGGCCTGTACCAGACTCACCCGATGAGGTTCTTTCTGCGGGACATGCTGGGCAAACACCAGATTCAAGTAGCCGCCCCCTATCCAGGCATCGGAGATGTATGCCGGGTCGTTACCATATTCGGCCTCGTTTTCCGGAGTCAGTTTCTCTACCGATTTCGTCAGGATATCATAGATATATTCCGGTTTGATACCATAATCATACGACTGGAAATTCTCATACAACGGATTGAAATAGAGTATGGCACGCTGCCCCTCCACCGGACGGTATCCCCAGATTGCCGTAGCTGCCGGCCACATCGTACCCCATGTATCTCCCGTAAAACTATAAGCTCCTGTTCCTTCTACATGAACCGTCACCCAATCACGCCCGATATCGCCCAACGAAAAGCCGTCGTCCGAATCGCAGCCTTGAAACAAGCCGCAGGCTCCCACCAGCAAAGTACCTACATAAAACTTTAGTCCTTTCATAGTCTGAATCATTTTATTATCTCTTTACCTCCAAAAGACAGAATTGCTGTAATTACTGCATGAAATTCAGATTTATTAAGAAAATTCACACCCGGTACACACATTTTCAATGAAAAAATTGGGGGTGTACCGTTTCCGATACACCCCCAATCAATCAATATAGAAAAATCGTATAGATTATCCTACAAACCAACGTACATAGCAGAAGTCCTGACGGTGTGCCAAGTCCGGATGTTTCGGGAACATGCGGTAAGACACCTTGAGGCTACCGGCATTCGAGAAGCTGTGAGTAACAGCGAAGGTATAGATAGAACCTTCACGTTTAACCAGTTTCAACGGAGTTACAGAATAGATACATTCTTTACCGTCGTTATTGGTATAAGTTACTACCTGTTCGATACCGATTGCATCGTCCAGACCCTTTTCGTCTACTACAACAGTGATGGTATAGTCTTTTCCGTTTTCTACATGACCCTGCTGAAGTTCAGCACATCTGTCAACAGAAAGAACCTGGATTTCATCCCACTTGGCAGCCACTTCTTCCTTCCAGTCGGACAAAGCCTTGGCGCGAGCATAGTCGTTTGCGGCCAATTCTTTGAAGTGAGCAGCTTCCTTGCAGTAGAACTTGCTGTAATAATCGTCCAGCTGACGTTTCATTGTATAGTGAGGAGCTACCTGAGCGATAGAGTTCTTGATGGTCTTCACCCAACCTTCAGAATAACCCTTCTTGTTGCGGGCATAGAACAACGGCAGGATTTCAGTTTCCAGGATGCTGTAGATAGTAGTAGCATCCAGTTTGTCCTGATATTCCTGGTTCTGGTAAGTACGTTTTTCAGTCAACGCCCAACCTGCACCTTCGCGGTAGCCTTCCAACCACCAGCCATCCAATACAGAGAAGTTGACAACACCGTTCATCAACGCCTTTTCACCCGATGTACCTGATGCTTCCAACGGACGAGTCGGAGTATTCATCCAGATATCTACACCTGATACCAGACGACGGGCCAGCTTCATATCGTAGTTTTCCAGGAAGATAATCTTACCCAGGAATTCCGGACGCTTAGAGATTTCTACAATCTTCTTAATCAGTCCCTGACCTGCACCATCGTGCGGGTGAGCCTTACCGGCAAACAGGAACTGTACCGGATAATCCGGGTTGTTGACAATCTTAGACAAACGGTCAAGGTCAGTAAACAACAAGTGAGCACGTTTGTAAGTAGCGAAACGACGGGCGAAACCGATCAACAGCGCATTCGGATTGATTTTGTCCATCAATGAAACGACACGTGAAGGATCTCCCTGGTTCTTCAACCATGTATCGCGGAACTGCTGACGGATGTAATCGATCAACTTGTTCTTCAAAGCGACACGAGTCTTCCAAACCTCTTCATCAGGTACATTGTAGATAGCTTCCCAGATATTCGGATTAGACTGATCTTTCAGGAAGTTCTTGTCGAAATGCTTAGCATAAAGTTTCTGCCATTCAGAAGCACACCAAGTCGGGAAGTGTACACCGTTTGTTACATATCCTACGTGGTTTTCTTCCGGGAAATAACCCTTCCAGATACCGGAGAACATTTCCTGAGAAACTTTTCCGTGCAACCAGCTTACACCGTTTACTTCCATACAAGTGTTGCAAGCGAAAGTAGACATACAGAAACGTTCGTTGGAATCACCCGGATTGATACGGCCCAGATCCATCAGATCCTGCCATGAGATACCCATACGCTGCGGATATCCACCCATGTACTTACCGAACAGACCTTCATCGAAATAGTCGTGACCGGCAGGAACCGGAGTGTGTACAGTATATAATGAAGAAGCACGAACAACTTCCAATGCTTCGTCGAATGTCATACCGCTTTCTACATAATCGCACAGACGCTGTACGTTACACAAAGCAGCATGTCCTTCGTTGCAATGATAAACATCCTTCTTGATACCCAGTCTCTTCAACAGCAATACGCCACCGATACCGAGCAGGATTTCCTGCTTCAGACGGTTTTCCCAATCACCACCATACAGCTGATGAGTAATAGGACGGTCGAACTCGCTGTTCATTTCGTTATCTGTATCCAACAGATACAAAGGAACACGACCAACATTCACACGCCATACGTATGCATGTACGTAATAGTTCAGATATGGAACATCCAGAACCAACGGTTTACCGTTTTCATCGCTTACGCGTTCCAATGGCAGGCTGGCAAAGTTCTGAGGCTCGTAGTTAGCCACCTGCTGTCCGTCCATTGACAAGCTCTGGCTGAAATAACCGTAACGATACAGGAAACCGATACCGCACATATCTACGTTACTGTCGGAAGCTTCCTTCATGTAGTCACCGGCCAAGATACCCAAACCACCTGAATAAATCTTCAGGACATGAGTCAAGCCGTATTCCATACAGAAATAAGCGACTGACGGACGGCTGCTGTCCGGTTTTTCGCTCATATAAGCTTTAAACTTGGTATAAACCTTGTTGATTCTATCCAATACTTCCTTATTGGTAGAAAGGGCTTCCAATTTCTCATAGTTCAAGCGTTCCAGGAATGCAACCGGGTTCTGTCCTACCAGACTCCAGATTTCAGGATCCAGTGATTTGAACATATCTGTAGCTTCATAGTTCCAAGACCACCAGATGTTATGTGCCAATTCCTGCAACATCTGCAAAGATTCTGGAATACGTGATTTGACAGTTACTTCTCTCCAAACCGGATCGTTAACATAATTAGTTCTAACTTTCATATTTCAAAAAAGGTTAATCATTATCTTTATTAGCAGAAGAAATGCGTTTCTGCATGTTGCGTAAAGCAACATCATACGCTTCATAGTAGTACTGTATAAAATGTTTCCACAGTGCCTTTTCGGCTATTGCAGCCGCCTTCTCACGAATCTTCTTGATTTCTGTATCTGACAAATGAGAGAATTCAGTAATCGAATCCCGAATGGCATCAGCCACCTCAGAATAGTTGTAATCGGTACGGTGAATGACAGACGCGCCATCTTTCAAGGTACCGGCATGGCCCAAGATTGAGTTTACCCACAGACCGAAACCGGCCAAATCTGTTGTGATGGTAGGAACCTTAAAAGCGACACTTTCCAGCGGAGTATACCCCCATGGTTCGTAATAAGACGGATATACGCTCAAGTCATTACCGATAATCAGATCATAGTAAGGGATATTGATGATTCCATCCCGACCGTCCAGATAGCAAGGAACGAAAATCACCTTCACCTTCGATTCCGGGCCATTTGACATGTTCAGGTATTTCAACATATCCAATACCTGGTCATGACTCATGTTATGCAACCAATGAGTAATGAAAGGTACTTCAAGAGGAGTATTGAACTTCTTGTTGCTCTTCAAGCGTTCTACCAGGTCTTCGCGGGCATCACCTACCCATCCCGGTACGTTGATGAAAGCCAAGACTTTCTTGTTCAAGTTCTTGTCACGTGTCAGCCTGTTCAAAGCTTCCAGGTAGACATTGATTCCTTTATTCTTAAATTCATAACGTCCACTGGTACCGATCACCAATGTATCATCAGAAAATTCCTCACCTAAAAGTTTGTTAGCCAATGTCAGCATGGCCTTACGGGCCTTTCTCCGTTTAGCCATAAAGGCCGGACCTTTCGGTACGAAATCATTCTCAAAGCCATTGGGCAAAACGACATCGACCGGTTTGTCTAACAATTCCTTACATTCATTGTTTGTGATTTCACTGACAGTGGTGAAACAATCTACATTGTGAGCGGTCTGTTTTTCGATGGAATGTTTGGATTCCATGTTCAGCTCACGAGCCATCTGATCGCCATTGTATGCAAATAAATAGTCGTACAAAGGTTTGTTATTACCAGCGATGGAACGGCCAATAGAAGTGGCATGAGTAGTAAACACGGTAGCAATTTCAGGTACGTGTTTTTTGATATACAGAGCTCCCAGACCGGTCATCCATTCATGCGCCTGATAAATGACTTTATCTTTTGCAGTAAAATGATAACGGTAGAAACTCTCGACTACTCTTCCGGCAGCATAAGAAAACATGGACGCTTCATCATAATCTCCATAGGCATGCAGAGAATCAACTTGAAAATCTATCCACGCCTGTGTATAGATGTCATTCTTTTGTGCATAGAAGGGAGTAAAATCTACCAGAATCGCAATCGGAGAACCAGGCACCTGCCACCTTCCGACCCTCACTTTCAGCCCACTTTCTTGTAAAGCGTGTTCGCGCCATGCTTTCAGCAAAGCATCATCCTCTACGAAAAGAGGATTTTCCTTACCTGACCATACATCCGGACCAATAAAATAAAGCTTGTCGGGATAACTGTCCTGCAGTGTCTTGGCACGTGTAGAAAGAACGGTATAGATTCCTCCTACCTTGTTACAGACTTCCCAGCTTGATTCGAAGATATAATCAGGCTTCAAAAGCTGTTTCATCATCATTTATAGTATTTTCTAATCGGCTGCGAAGATACAAAAAACATTGAAATACAAGAAGAAATTCAGACGATTTTCTTACACAAAGATTTTGTATGTACTGATTCTAAAAAAAAAGTAAGACACTACACAAATAACATTATTTACGAATCAACATAATTTATTTACACAAATCTGCACAGCCTAAAGTCTCTATATCCAGCCAGAACCCCCACAAACCGATAAAGTCCTAGCCACAGAATACCTTCCCCAAACATCCCCTCCAGACAAACAACGCCGGGAAGCCTTTCCAGACTTCCCGGCGCAATATGAATGAATAAAGACGATTATGCCAAAGCAGAACCCATCAAGAAGGTTGCAGCCAAAGCAACGATGGCATACAATTCAGGGAATACGGCAAGAATCAACGTATTACCGAATACATTATGACCCTGACCGATAGCAGCGATACCGTTGGCACAAACCTGACCCTGACGGATAGCAGAGAAAAGAGCTACCAAGCCCAGACCGATACCGGAACCCAATACGGCACAAGCCTGAATACCGGTGATTTCGGGAGTCAATACATTAAAGATACTTTGGAACATGAAGTAACCGGCGAAACCATACAGACCCTGTGTACCCGGAAGAGCTGTCAGAACCAAGAAATTACCGAAAGCGCTATCGTTCTTCTTCAAAGCGCCGATAGAAGCATTACCTGCGATAGTTACACCATAAGCACTACCGATACCAGACAAACCTACCATAATTGCGATGCCGATGTAGGCAATCAAAAGATTCATTTCCATAATTATAAATTTTAATTTTTATACAATGTATTCGTTCTCTCCTTCAACATCGTCAAGCGATGCGGACAGCCCGGAGAAAGGTGCATGCCCTTGTTTTTGATCAATTGATATTATTTTCCTTTAATTCTTAAAAGGTTTATACTCTTTTCCTCCACCTTCGTAACCGGCATTCTTGAAGAATTCCACAAAGGTCAGACGCATCGGGTGAACCATCGCTCCCAGCACATTCATGAAGATATTGATGGAATGTCCGATAAGGAATATCAATACCATCACAATCGGACCGGCGATGATGTTATCCGGACTCATTCCCACAGCCAGACTGTTGAACACACTGGCCAGAATACCTCCAGACAAGCCTAAAGCGAACAGACGGACGTAAGAAAGGATATCACCCAACAGACCGGTAGCCATGTTGTAAGTATCCCACAATCCCAGACCGAAATTGACAAAGACATTCTTGTCCGGGCTGTTGTACAGATAAGCCATCAGTGCGCCAATGGCCAGGAAAACCAGGTGTACAGTACCTCCCATCGGCAGAACAGATGGAGCAGCGAATGCCAAGGCAGTACTTACCAGAATAATCAGCCAGCCCACCGTAGCTACCGCATACTTGAAACCGAACTGGATTGTCTGATTGACGGCCTTCAGAATCATACCAAAGATAATCTGTACACCACCTAGAATCAACGAGAGGTTGAACATCTGCTGGTTATCCAGATAAACAGCATCCTTCAGGCGCTGGAAGAAAGGTATGTGGATATCATAGAGATTGAAACCGAAACAGGTTCCAGTCAGCAGACCGCATACCATCGTCGATAAGCCCAGGATCTGTACCAAGGTAAGGATGGACTTCATGGACGGTTCAATCTTCTTTGCTACCATCCGATATACGGCTACAGCAAGCACCATGAACAGACCATATCCGGAATCCCCCAGACACAAGCCGAAGAACAGCATGAAGAAAGGAGCAAAGAACGGAGTCAAATCCAATTCATTGTACTTCGGAAGCATATACAGACGCATAATCGGTTCAAACAAACGGAAGAAGCCTTTGTTATCCAAACAGATTGGCACATCGTCTTCCGGTGTCGGATCGCTCACTTCATAATAAGCTTCCTGGGCTGACAAGAACTGCTGGATTTCATCGATTGCCTTTACCGGTGCCCAACCTTCCAGCAACATCAGTTTGTTGTCGGCCACGGCATCCGAACTCAACACGACTTTAGAGAACTCTATCCGGGTCTGCACATCATGCTGTGCAGCCTGTAAATCCGGCAAAGCCGTTGCTGCCAACTGTTTCAGCTGCTCTTGCAATGCCTCCTGTTGGCGCAACATCTCTTGTCGACGATTTTTCAGCGCACTCAACGAACCGGCAGGCAACTTGACAGCCTCCACTTCCAGTTCCACCACTTCACCTACCGGACTAACCGTTACAAAAAACAGTTTCGATCCTTCCCGATTGATAAGAGTAGCATGATACAGGTCTATCCATTCCTCGGAGAACTGTTTTTCCGAGCACTGATAAAAATCAATGCGGTAACCGGCATCACGCAAGCGGTCGACAGACTCCGGAGCGAAGTCTCCCCACGGTTCCATGACAGTAATCTCCTTTTCTACAGCCTGTATACGCTGTGACAACTGCTGGAGTTCTGCCTGCAGACGTTCTATTGTCTCCAAAGCCTCCACACCTTTCTGGACATTTCCTTCGTGCGGCTGGGCAGGCACCATCAACTGCTGCAGGTATTTTCCGGCAGCCGAATAGCGGCCGGTCAGACGGATGGCTTCCTGAAGTTCTGCATTTTCGGCGGTTCCCTGTGCACGTGTGGTCACATGAACCAATCCCAGATCACGCAGGCTGGTCAGGAAAGTCTCATACTCTTTGTGGTAGACCAGGAAAGTCAGTTTTTTCATTTTCGCAATCATACCTCAGCCTCCTTTCTCTTCTCCTGGATAGACTTCAGAATCTTCTGTGAAGACTTCGACAGGTTCTCTTCGTCTTCCATGAAACGTTTAATCTTTCTCAAAGCATCCTGATAACCGGGAATCTGTACCTTCTCGAAAAGATTCACCTTCTGAGTCGTTTTCTTGCGGGCATGTTCCAACAATCCCAATTTGGCGAGCGTAAACTCCCGTTCGATAGCGGTCTCTGCCAGCTTCTTCAGAATATGGATACCATCGGCATACCATTTCGGACTGCAGAAAACGCTGTAAGGACGGATTTCAAAGTCCACGGTCTCCAACAAAGGGACCCGGACTCCGGCTATCTTACGGACGCCCAAATGAACATCCTTCACCCGGATGAGTGAAGCGTCGAATTCATTCCAGAGTGCGAACATGGCCTCATACGCCTGAATCTGTTTCTCCAGACGCTCCTCCAGTTCAGCAGCCTCGGTCTTACACCGCTTCACCTCCAGACGAAGCGCGCTTTCCTTATTCTTGATGATAGGAAGCGTACGCACGCGAATCTTGAGTTGCTTTTCAAGCTGCTGCAACGAAGTTTTATTATATTGAAATTTTATAGCCATCGCATTAATGATAAAATATTACTTCTTCCAGTACTGGTCTACGAACTCTTTCTTGATGTTTACCTCTTCCGGCTTGAAATACTTGCTGAACAAGCCCCAGGTCACATCAAGCATCTCAGTCGTATTCAGATTGACATCGATAGCCAGCAACTGGTTAGCATAATCCTTGGCAAAAGCCAAAGCACGTTCGTCATAATTCGTCAGGTCGAAACCGTTTTCCATCTTGGTCTTCGCATTCGCCGCATCGGCATACAGACGTACAGCCGCATTCATAACCTGCGGATGATCCTTACGGGTCTTCTTACCGCTTACCAGCTGTTTCAGACGTGACAATGAACGGAACGGATCGACAATGACCTTACCGATATCGCTGTCTCGACGCAGGAACAACTGACCTTCGGTAATGTAACCTGTGTTATCCGGTACAGCGTGAGTAATATCTCCACCAGACAATGTAGTCACGGCAATGATGGTAATGGAACCGCCTGAAGGGAACTGCACAGCCTTTTCGTAGATTTTCGCCAAATCGGAATACAAAGAACCCGGCATGGAGTCCTTCGACGGAATCTGATCCATACGGTTTGACACGATGGCCAAGGCATCGGCATAAGAAGTCATATCGGTCAGCAAGACCAACACCTTCTCGTTATGCTCCACAGCGAAATATTCTGCGGCAGTCAATGCCATATCCGGAATCAACAGACGTTCTACCGGCGGATTTTCCGTTGTATTGACAAAACTGATGATACGGTCCAATGCACCGGCATTCGAGAACACGTTCTTGAAGTACAGGTAGTCGTCGTTCGTCATACCCATACCACCCAAGATGATCTTATCGGTCTCTGCACGCAAGGCTACGTTAGCCATTACCTGGTTGAAAGGCTGGTCCGGGTCGGCAAAGAACGGAATCTTCTGACCGGATACCAGTGTATTATTCAAGTCGATACCCGCGATACCGGTAGCAATCAGTTCGGACGGCTGTTTACGACGGACCGGATTTACAGACGGACCACCGATTTCGACTTCCGTTCCTTCGATTTCCGGTCCCCCGTCAATCGGTTCACCGAAAGCGTTGAAGAAACGTCCGGCCAACTGTTCACTGACCTTCAATGTAGGTGACTTGCCCAAGAATGTCACTTCCGCATTGGTAGGAATACCTTCTGTACCCTCGAACACCTGAAGTGTCACTTCATCACCGGCAATCTTCACCACCTGGGCAAGTTTGCCGTTTACCATAGCCAGTTCATCATAACCTACCCCGGTCGCTTTCAACGAACAGGTAGCCTTTGTAATCTGGCTGATTTTTGTATATATCTTTTGAAATGCTTTTGTTGCCATTATCGTACTGTGTATAGTTTAAACAAATCCGATTATTTCACACTCCGTTCGGCAACCAGATCTTTCAGTTGTTTCTGGAACTCGACATACTGTTCCGATCTGAACTTCGAATAGTTCATCTGCTTGCAGATATTGATCATCTTCTTGAAATAATCCATAACCTCAACAAAGTTATCGAATTCGAAGTCGGTATGACAGATATCGATAATCTGGTTTACAATCTCTTCCTGACGTTCCATCGGAGTCACTGAATCAACTTCATCAAAGGCATCCTGCTGCAGGATAACGAAGTCAATCAATTCAGATTTCCAGAAAATGACATGATATTCCACCGGTACACCGTCATCACCCAAAATGTTGATCTGCTCGGCGATTTCCTTACCTCTCAATAGACGGGTCTTCAATTCGTTTACCTTTCCAATCCATTCATTGTTGATACGTTCTGTAATGTATTCTTCAAATTCCGGATATTCCAGGTATTTGGAATAGGAATCAATCGGGTTCACAGCCGGATAACGTTTACGGTCTGCACGTTCCTGCTCCAATGCATAGAAGCAACGGGCTACTTTCTTTGTGTTTTCTGTGACAGGCTCCTTCAAGTTACCACCCGCCGGCGATACAGTTCCGATAAAGGTAATGGAACCGGTATGGCCATTATACAGCTGCACATACCCTGCACGGCCATAGAAGTTGGAAATAATGGCAGAAATATCCATCGGGAAAGCATCCGGACCCGGAAGTTCCTCCATACGGTTGGACATTTCACGCAAAGCCTGTGCCCAGCGGGAAGTGGAGTCGGCCATCAGCAACACCTTCAACCCCATGGCACGGTAATATTCCGCCATAGTCATAGCGGTGTATACAGATGCTTCACGAGCTGCAACCGGCATGTTTGAAGTATTGGCGACAATGATGGTACGTTCCATCAACTTACGTCCGGTATGCGGGTCAATCAGTTCCGGGAATTCGGTAAAGATTTCCACAACCTCGTTGGCACGCTCACCACAGGCAGCAATGATTACAATGTCCGCTTCAGCCTGTTTGGAGATAGCATGCTGCAACACAGTCTTACCCGTACCGAACGGTCCCGGGATAAATCCGGTACCACCTTCTACAATCGGATTGACTGTATCGATGACACGTACACCGGTTTCCAGCAATTTATAGGGACGGGGTTTCTCCAGATAGTTGGTCATCGCCTTCTTTACCGGCCATTTCTGAATCATATTCACCGGAATCTCTGCCCCATCTTTTCCTGTCAGGACAACGACAGTATCTTCGATGGTATATTCTCCTTCTCCAACGATGGACTTCACACGATAAGTGCCCGTCAACTGGAAAGGTACCATAATCTTCAGTAACTGGTGATTCTCTTCCACTTCACCCAACCACGCAGACGGTCCCACTTCATCGCCGGCTTTCACCAACGGTTTGAAGAGCCATTTACGCTCCTTATCCAACGGATAGGTATATTGTCCTCTTTTCAGGAAGACACCTTCCATCTTGTCCAGGTCATTCTGCAAACCATCATAGTTCTTCGAAAGCATACCCGGACCCAATGTTACTTCCAGCATGTGGCCCGTAAACTCAGCCTCGGCGCCGACCTTCAGTCCACGTGTACTTTCAAACACCTGAACATATACATTCTGGCCGACAACCTTGATTACCTCAGCCATCAAACGGTCGCCTCCGGTCTTGATGTAGCATATTTCATTCTGTGCTACCGGACCATCAACAGTCAGTGTAACCATATTGGCGATTACACCTGAAACAGTTCCTTTTGTTGCCATTCTATTCTTGTTTTTCTATTTTCTAAATTCTTCAGGAATCTGAACTTCATTCTTCAAGTTCTGAATCAGTTCACGGAATAGTTCATTACCCTTTTCTTTATCCAATGCAATCCAACGCTCAATCATTTCCAGTTGCAGAAGGAAGACAAACAGACGTTCGATGGTGAAATAATGGAAGAATGATTCATCCTCCAACCATTTCCACTTCAACAAATCCACCTTCTTTTCACGTTCCACCAATTCTTCCACTTCCGCCACCCGTTGGATGCTGTCAAAATAATCCAGCATTTCGTTCAAGCCGAAGTCACGGGCGTTCGATGTCCGCAACTGCTCGCACACCTCTGTATCGCCTACCACTACATTGTCGACATCCAACTTGTATTTACGGGCCGACAACGCTGCCAGAATATTGTTGAGATTCAATGAGAACTCAAACCATCCCGACACAAAGCGATTGCTGCACTGCATCGCATAAGCATAATATGCAGCCGCCAACAAATCCTGTGCACTGTACAGTTCATCAGGGGACAAAGTAAAATAGCGGGAAATGAAATCGTAGAGATAAGTAGGGAATCTGCTGTCGGGAGTATCACCTTCCCGAACCGCGTCGATGAGCTGCAGCAACTCCTCGGATGAAAAGTTTCCGCGCCCAGAAACCCGTGCATCTTTGTCTTTCAACAACTTCAGCAGGTCTTCATTATCAAACTTCAGATAGAACAGGTCGAGAATCTGCCTGTCCTTCACCGAAAGTTCAGGATAAAGTTCCGTTTTAAAGCTGTCTACTGTATAGCTCAACTTGCCATCCTCAAGTGATATATCAGGCAAGCCGGCCACCAGATAATAATAAGTACTCATAACACTACGTTAAAACAACATTTTTACTAACTGAGGACGAAGGAATTCCTTGAAATAGTTCTCAAATTCCTCTTCGCCAAAGTTCACCTTATAAGAGCCATCAGCAGGAGCGATGGAGAACAAAGTCTTGATACCATTCACCTGCTCAATTTTTACACCCTTATCCAATAATGTTTTAGCGTTTGCAGTAAAGTACTTGGTTAAAGCGTCAGCATCCTGTACGGAAATGACAATCGGTTCATTGGCAGACCACCGGATAGCCAATGCTACAATAAACTTGTTCAAATAATCCTTGTTGGCAGTAAAGCCCTTTACAGCTTCTGTAACTGTCTCATTCGTCAGCAGGTTGGTCACTTCTGTCTTCAAGGCATTGAGTGCTTGTCCGGCAAACAGCTTCAGCTCAGACTGCGTATTTTCTTTCATTTCATCAGCCGATTTCCGAGCCTCGGCAAGAATGGCTTCTGCCTCCTTACGAGCCGCTTCAATCATTTGTTGCGCCTCCTTTTGGGCTTCACTGACCAGTCGCTGTGCCTCTGCGTTACCTTTTTCTACACCCTCACGATAAATCTTATCAGTAAGCTCCTGAATCTTGTTTTCCATGATTAAATCTATTAATAAATTTAGTTTTCCTTTTTTAAGGTCCTCAAATATACTAAAACAACCTAACAAAACAATTCATTTTCCATCAGAAAATTCACAACGACCAACGATTTTTCACATATTATATATTCCATGAGTCTTTTCGATGAAATTCTAACACAAAATACGAAGGAGGCCATTCAATTTTCCTGAACAACCAATTTTAAAGAAATACATGAACATGTATAGACAGATTTTCTTACAGAAGTGTTTCCGGAAACAGGCTTCACGCCTTCACAGGCCAGACAGCATTCTGGCACACAGGGCGTTTCCGGTGAAGGGGGGGGATGTTTCACCGTGAAGGATATGTCCCGTGAGGGAGGATTCACGGCGGAAG
>ENA-OPVK01000643-OPVK01000643.1-human-gut-metagenome-genome-assembly--contig:-NODE-643-length-24322-cov-2.268224_pt1 | contig 24322 bp, 24 predicted proteins | sample MGYA00241495_ERZ501982 | MGnify/ENA primary metagenome ERZ501982 (study PRJEB25962, sample SAMEA2042002) | human gut metagenome | biome: human gut; feature: human-associated habitat; material: faeces...
CTTATTATCTATAAAATATTGAGTAATAATCGGTTGTAAATACTTTTTCTGTATCTTTAATTTATGGAATACCAAAATTTGCTGTTATTCATCTTTTTGTTTTGATTTCTGCGATTGTTTTAGTGTTATTTAATGTATTGTTTTGCTTAAAACGCTTTAGAAAGATTCATGTTTGAAAGGGACTACATACTTCGTTTATTAAATCAATTTTTTGATGATTTGAATATGTTTATCAATAGTAGAAAGAAGGATAAACAAACGTATGTGATATTTTTGTATAACACTTATGTCGGTGACTATTCCTTTTTTCATATGGAGTCGATAGATGTGATTTTAGAATCATTTAATAAGTATGGAGCTGATGAAAAATTAGAACGGATGCAGATGTTAGCAGAGTTGTACTTTCAAGAAGCTCAATTGGGAATGCTGGAGGCTGAAGTTTGTCATTTATATCAAAAATCATTAGCTATATGGGAATGTATTCAGATGAATACTAATGTCTACTCTATAGATAGGATACAAAAAATAGAATTAATACGAAGTATCCTTCAAAGAGAAAGGTGATTGTTCTGAATTATCAGTTTTGTTTAAAATAAGATTTCATAATAAATATTTATTTGAAAGTTGTTATTGTAGTAAAAAGTCTTTCTTATTCTACAGTATTTGATGTCTGCTCCTAAATCTTTTAATTCATCTAAGATATTGTAAAGTTGCCGTTTACTTAGATGAAAAGAAGCTGCAAGCTCGTTTGGAGTGCCTGTTTTTTTCTTGTATTATCAATGAATGTAATACTTGGATTCTAGTTATTTGTTCGAATAGTAACATCTGTTTTTTTGTTAATAGTTAATATCATTTCTATATTGTCGCGGATTTGCCCAGTCGTCCATCTTCTGGTATAGTAGGTCGAAGAGCGAACGGCGTGTCACCATGAAGTGGGCGCTGACTGTCATTCCCTTCTTCAACCGGCCTATCCGTCCGTTCTTCCGTTTCAGGTAATCGCGCTCCATTTCACATTTCACTTTGTAGAAGGAGTTGCCTTGGGCATCGGTCAGGAAGTCTGATGATATTTCTTTTATTCTTCCGGGCAGAGTCCCCCATTCGTTATAATTGAAAGATTCTACCTGCACGTTTACCGGCATACCTATACTCATGAATCCTATGTTTCGAGGAGCTACGTAGACTTCTGTGCATAGTGTGGAGTCGGGACTGATTACTGCAAGCAATTGTCCGGCTTGAATGCTGCTACCTTTGTAGATGCCCGAGAACTGGTCTACGGTACCTGCCACCGGGCTGCGTACAATGTACATGTCCTTGTCCTTCTGCTCTTGTTTCAGCGTGGTGCTCATTTCGTTGCGCTGGTTGCGATAACTGTTCAAGTCTGCCTGCCAGGTGCTGATTTGGCTTTGTATAAGCGAAGCAAGTTCATTCTGCTGGCTTTGATACTGGAAAAAGTAACTGTCATATTCTTCTTCTGAAATCAGTTTTTTGTTGAACAGAATCTTTTCACGTTCGTATTCCTTCTTGGCTTTAGTGAGGGATGTTTCCAGTTCGTTTTTCCGTTTGGTGAAGTAGGCATATTCTTGTTGGCGCACCGGAGAACGGAAATTTGCAGGTGTTTCTCCACGCGATAAGTAGGCGAGGTCTGACAGATGCGCTTCGTAGTCGTTCAGGCGGTTGGTCTGATAAGTAATCGTGTAATCGGGATTGCTGGTGCGGAATCGCAGCAGAATATCCCCTTTATTTACTTGCTGCCCTTCGCGGACATATACGGAATCTACCAGTTCGGTGATGGCTGCCTTGATTTCTGTTTTTTCCGCTACCGGGCGTACCACTCCGCTGCCTTGTACGGAGATATCTACATAGATAAAGGGGAGGGAGATGAGGGCAGCGGCAACGGCTACCAATACTACCCAATAGATGGCTTGTGATTTGGTGGTGTGCTGGTAGTTGTAAACTTCAATGCTGTTTTCTATCCATTCGTTCGGTAAAAGTGACATATCTTCTTGCTTTAAGGGTTAATACTTTTGTTCTTGTTGATGGAGCAAAGGTAGGCCGATAAAGGAAGAAGATATGTTAGGGAAATGTTAGTTGTAGGTTAAAATATAGATGAAAGTTGCGGAATTTCTAATAGCATGTATGATTGCAGTGATTAAGAATGAAGAATATTTTTTCTTTTCATAAATAGCGAATGAGTATGCTAATAATAGTCCCATTATGAATCCATGTAGTTGATAGGCAACGCTATAATCATGAATTATTCCAAAAATAAGTGCTGATATGACAATTGATATACTATATTTTATTCGAAAAAGGTCATGGGCAATTTTTATAACTAAACATTGGAATATGAATGTTTCTATAATGGGGCACAATACAATGAGAAACAAGAAAGCTTGGCTGTTTGTAAATTCAGTAAAGTTAGCTCCTCCTGCATTTTCATCATTCTGAAGTAGTTGCAGGAGTGGGAAATATATAATGAGTATTAAATAAGAACTTAATCCCATCACGCTGATAAAACTTAGCGGATTTAATCCGCTAAGCCATTTATGTATTTTGAGGAGATATTTGAAAATAGCAATGGTCATAATCAAATGATAGATCTAAAACCTGCATTTTGACAAGAATCCATGTAATCTCCCATTGCACCGCATAACTCATAGCTGTTTTTTTGTTCCTTGACTAAATCCCAAGCCATAGAGCTCAATAACCATTTGCCGACTTCCTTTAGTAGACCACCTACACTTCCACCGTTTACCTCCTTCATATCCTGCAAACTCATTTCCTGCATCATTGCATTGTCTTTTAAATTTTTCATAACTAAAATGTTTTAATTATTAATAAAAGGGTTAATAGAACGTTGCTATTGCGATTAATAGAATTTGAAATTTTTTTTGCCCGGTATTTCAAAATTGGGCATACTATTGTTGTCATCAATGGGCTTAATTGGAGAATCGGTGGGGGCATATCCTCCCGATACAAGTCTCTGTTCCTTTTTTGTTAAAGGCTGTACTTTGTGTTTGATGTTCTTTTCCATTGTTTTTCTTTTTTAAGTTAATGTTTGAATAGTGAATCTCTGATAGTAAGCGGCGTTGCAAATACGCTGCTTAAACCGGTATCTGCATTGTAGATGCAACGGCTGCTTAAAAACAGAGCTTAGTTTTTTGATTTTTCTCTATGTACACTTATGATATAATGGGCGCTTTGTAAGGCAATTCCAGTTAATGCAACCAACCATCCGTCTGCTTGAAACGATTTGTTTGTTAGTAATTCAGTTATTTTCAAAGCGCAAGGGAATCCTATCATAAAGGTACAAGCAAATAGCAGAGACTTTAAGCGCTTGCCATCTGTCTGTTTGGGCTCTTTTCGGATGCTAAGGGGAAATAGGACGGCAAATGCGATTGATGTCAATATTCCGATGATGTCATAATATTGCTCATATAGAAATGACGCAATGAATATCATATAAAGCAAGATGATTGACATATCGTATTTTGCAATAGTATTTGCACACATAAGTCTCAATTTAGTTGCTTAAACACATGTCGCATGCATATGAAAATCCTGCTCCCCAAAGTATTCCCATCACTCCGCTGCAGGTTGTGCCAAGTACTCCTCCTATGCCATCTGCAACGATTACGGCCCGTGATTGGGAATCTCTTGTTTGTGGCCAATATTCATCCGAGCCTTTGGCTATATTTTTGAATACGATTAGAAGATGCCCTCCTTTCTTGTCCTTGTTCTGCTCAATGAGTGAGAGATTTTGTTCGCTCAATGGGTTGCCGTCCGGGTCGGAAATGATTTCAATTGCCTTTTTTACGTCAATGTCAATATTGTCATTTGCATTAATGCGTTTTAAGACGAGTGTGCGGATGCTTTTTACGTCAAAGTCTTCGATTGCCATATTCTCAAACTCGCTGAAGTCGGCATTGTCGTTGTCTGCTCTAGTCATAATATCATTATAGCAATATTTGCCATTGTCATTCAGCCTCTGAAAACAGTTGACTAAATCTTTCATTTTAGTTTTATTGCTTATACCTAATCCGATTTCCGAACATTTCATTTGTTCCAATAGATAATTGTGAACTTTTCCGACACTGTCTATAGTAGCGGAAATTGTTCCTTTTTCTTTACTGAAGGAGCCGTTGATGTCGTTTTCGTTTTGGCATCCGAAGAATGCAGCCAAGCATAATGCTGCTAATAAATAAAAATACTTATTCATTGTTTTTCTTTTTAAAGTTAATGTTTGAATAGTGAATCTCTGATAGTAAGCGGTGTTGCAAATACGCTGCTTAAGCCGGTATAGATGCAACAACCGCCATACGTGTTGATACATTCTTCCAAAGTGAGTTCTCTCATAGCTCGATTGACTCTTTTTTCAAATAAGGAGACATTACATCAGGTCTCTCCATATGTCTCCTGGCATGTTCATTGGTGGTATATTGTGGCAACATACTATCAAGTCTTCCGGTCTTATAATTATTGGAGGTATTCCAACAGACCCACCGTTAATACTTTCTGCTTGCTTCTCGTCAATGGGGTTGAGCCCCAGCTCTTTTAAATTTTTCATAATCGATAATTTTGTGTTTGTTAGACATATTGTTAATAAAATCGTTTAGCTTGATATAGGAGTGAATCAAATGTTTCCATTCCAACCGAATCATTTCGCATTTTTGTTTCCAGTCTTTACTTTCTTGACCTAAAAGCTGTCGCTCTGCTTCGCAACTGCCTCCACATAGGTATTTAGCCCAGCATTGTCGGCAACTTGCAAGTTGTGATACTTCTTTTGAACGAACAAGCAGTAATCTGCTGTTATCAATACCTTCAGATACACTCCCTACGGACATGTCTTGATGGGAAAGCATGTTCTGGCATGGATAATATCGGCCTGCTTCGTCTACAATAAGGCTGCTTCTGCCCGCTGCACATCCCTGGTATCTTACGCTCTTGGTTCTTAGGCGGTTGATATTTCTTTGAAAGTCATTGCAATAGATGGTTTCTCCGTTCATTAGCTTCCGGGTAAAAAAGTTCATGACCTCGCCCAGTTGTTTGTCTGTTGCCTTAATGCCGTTGGCATCAAAGTGGGTCGTGCTCCGGTCTTTTACATCGGAATCAATAGTAAAGGCATAAGAGTAAGGGACTTCCATGCTCTCGAAAAAGCGGAACGTCTCGAGTAACCTTGTGTTCTTTGGGCTGATGGTAGCCCTTAGATTGAAGTCTACACCACCTTTTTTGAGTCTTTCTATATTTTCGGCTATTCATCTGAAACTGCCGCGACCGTTAAGAAATACCCGGTTTGCATCATTCACCTTTTGCGGCCCGTCAATGCTGACTGTGACGGTAAACTTTTCTTGTACAAAGAAGCTCATCATGTCATCATCTATCAATGTGCCATTGGTGTTCAGCAGGAAGCATACTTTTTTGTTCCGGCGGAATATGATTTCTTCTTTGGCTATTTCCACTACGTCTCTGACAAACTGTTTGTGTAATAGCGGCTCGCCGCCGAAGAAGTAAATGGTGTATCGCTCGCTGTCGGGATTACCTTCAAGCATGTCGGCAATTGCGTTTTTGGCTACCGAAAGGGACATCACGTTTTTTCTGTCTTGCAGGGTCGAAGCAAAACAATATTTGCAGGACATGTTGCAGCCATGCGTTACATTCAGTGTCAGCATGTCTTGTTTTTGCTTTTCGCAGCAGGCGGAAGGTACTGTGCATAAACTTTTAAGGGTTTCTGTCACCTTGTCGATGGTGGTGTCTCCTAAGGTATTGCCGTCGTCTCTTCCCGCGCATCTTTTGAAATAGGCATCCATCGTGGGATTGCTTATTTCCAGAATCTGCTGGCTGCCGGATAGGAATACATATTTCTTTTTGTCGAAAGAAAAGATATGAAAATCTCCTTGTTTTAATAAACTGCTCATATCTGAAATGAATTAAAGACGGTTGGTAATATGTTATGGAAAGTACTTTAAAGTAAAATACTTTCTTGTTTTATTTTATCCCTTTCTTATATACTTCATTTGCATAAAAAAAACAGAGAGATGCAATGGTTGAACCGATATATAGAATAGACCTTGTCTCAAAAACGGCAAATATGGTACATGAGGCAATTAATACCCCTAATCCTGCATAGCAATAAATGGAAGCTTTCTTCATATTGTTATTTTTAACATGTTGAATCTGCTGCGATTGCACCTGCTATACTCCAAGCCAAGTTGATTGCCAAACCGACAGGGCCTCCAAATGCAGCTCCCCAGATTGCACCTGCTGCAAAACTGGCGACAGTGGTCGCTATATTACAGCTGGTACGGCTTCGTGTTATCACACCTTTATTTGTAATATTACTTATGATATTTTCATAGATAATATCTGTTGCTTTGATAATAAAATCTAACTGCTCTCTATCTGTTTCTTCCATAAGAGAAACTTGTTCTTTGAATTGTTGAAAATCTTTCGTAGAGATATTCTCTTGCGAGATGAGATTCAGCACTAGTTTATAACCGTCTTCTGATAAAATGTTGCTGAAATAATCATTGTAATCCATTGGAACATATATGTTTGGATTACTGCGTGTTTTCGCAGCTGAAAATTTATATTGTAGCATGTATAAATTAAGTGAATCTAAATCGATATAATCTAACTGTGGATCGTAAAAACGATATATGCTGTTAATATAGTAGGTTGTAAAGTCACCTAATTCATTGAGAAGCATTTTTTGTTCGATATCAGTGTCATGGTTGAAGTCCTTTGATGTAATTTCTTCGTTTGAACATGCTGTTGTAATCATTATTGTCAACAGTAAGTACGTATAGAATAAAAAACTTTTAGTTGTCATAAATAATTGATTTAAAAGTTGATGAATATTTTATTTGTTGTTATAAAGTTAAACGTTTGTCATTTTATACTATATTATCAAGAAGTTAACCTTACATTATACTTACAGCAAGAGATTTGCTTGAAAAAGTCAGTCTTGAAATCCTTCCCAGTCTTTAAGAGAGTGTGTTTGTGTTGTTGCTGTGTTTGTGTTGCTTCAATTTTCTGTTCAAGCATAGACTTTTTCAAGAATCTCCTTTATTTCTCCCTATCGGGGTGGTTTCCACAGACTGGGTCTACTGCATCTGCGGGCTTTTGTGAATTTGATGTCTTTCATTGTTCTTTGTTTTTTACTGTTGTTGTATTTGTTTTAATTTGATGTTGCAAAGTTAAGTGCTTAACTTTATTCTTTTTGTTAGAGCAATGTTAGTTCTATGTTAAACTTTTATTGTTCCTCAACAGAGCAGGGGCAGAAACTTTAGTGTATTCTGCGGATGCTGCGGGTTATAATACTTCTTTTTCGTTTTCATTGATTTTAGTCTTTAATTGTTAGTGCTCTTTTTGTTTGATGTTGCAAAGTTATGGGCTTTGTTTCGGGATTAATGTTAGAGCAATGTCAGTTCTATGTTAAAGTTGTAATCTGCTTCTTTATGCTGCTCTATTTATTGAGAAATTTAATCTGGTATATATTCTGCAACCTGAATATATTCTCCGTTGATTACTATTACTTTATATATTACCTTCCCTCCAAAAATTTGTTTCTTTTCTTTTTCTGTTAATTCAATAAAAAGTTGTTCCATAGTTTTGATAATTGAACGTTATACATTGTGTTTTCTTTTAATGTTGCAAATATACAATGCTATCTGCCGATAATATGTTAGAAAAATGTTAGTTTTAGGTTAAAACTTTAATTTAAATTGTATATTTGCGAAAAAATAAGCAGTTAATGAAGAAACAAAAGTATAAATATATTCGCTTGTTTACCTTTTTAGGTTTGATGGCTGTATTGTCATTGCAAGCAGCATGGATATACAATACTTATATGCTTATAAGGAACAATATCCAAAAAGATTGTTGTGAGGTCGTAGAAAAGACTCTTGAAAATGAAATGGTAATAAGGATGGATAATCTTCCTGAAGGTTCACAGGTAATAGGAGGAGAAGTGAATGATACTATAAAGCCGCTGACGTATTTTTGTGAAAACTTATCTAATATGGGGCGAGAAATATCCATGGTAAGAATTGATTCCATCGCATCTGTCTTATTGAAGGAATATAGTATTGAAAGTAATTTTGTTGTTTGTACCATGAATCCTCAGAACGATAGTATCTTGCAAGTAAGCAAGAAAGAAAATTTATCTCTTTGGGGAGTCATAAAATCTGAACCATTTCTTATAAAATCAGATTCCACTGAAGCGGTACAACTTCTCCTTATTAATCCTTATAAAGTCTTTTTTGAACGTATGGGCTTGCTAATGATAGCCTCCTTTATCATGCTGGTCTTGGTTATAGGTTGCATTGTCTATCAGATTAAAGTAATCATCTATCAGAAAAAAGTGGCTCAACTCCGCGAAGATTTCTCATATGCCATGATTCATGACATGAAGACGCCGCTCAGCTCTATCATGATGTGTTCTGATGCATTGAATGGCGAGAAGATAGAAAGCATGCCGGAATTGAAAAAGAATTTTTTGGGAGTTGTGAAGTCGGAAACCGTGCATTTGCTGAAGTTGATAAATAAGCTGCTGACCATTTCGAAGCTGGAAAACCATAAGTTGACGATGGTAAAGGAGAAAGTGCAGCTGGCGCCAATGCTTGAAAGAATAATGGAAACCTTCAAGGCTAAATCTGTGAAGACGTTGCATTTCACTGTAAACCTGCAAGCCAAGGAAGTGGATGCCGATAAGGAATATCTGGAAGAGGCTGTTTATAACTTAGTAGACAATGCCGTCAAATATTCTAAAGACGAGGGGGAAGTAGAGGTGGAAATTACTTCGGAGTGCAGCGGAGGTTATTCCTGCATCAAGGTGCGCGACAATGGCATCGGTTTTTCCGAAGAGGATAAACGTAAGATATTTGATAAGTTTGAGCGTGGTTCTGCCATCAAAAGTTCCCGTTTGGGCAAGGTAGCAGGGTTTGGATTGGGACTGAACTATGTGTATCAGGTGATGGAGGCACATGGAGGGACAGTGACGGCAAGCAGCGTGGTTGGCAAATTCAGTGAATTTACATTGTATATGCCGGCACCGGGGGAAGAGGATACTGAAAACAAAGAATGATATATGGAAAACAAAATTAGGTTGCTTCTGGTGGAAGATGATTCCATGTTGGCCTATGTCGTGAAGAACAGTCTGGAAGGACTGATTGGAGGATATGAGGTTATTACGGCTGTTAATGGGCAAGAAGGCTTGAAAGCATATCAGGAACATCATCCGGATATTATCATCTCGGATGTGGAGATGCCGGTGATGAATGGTTTTCAGATGGTGGAGCGCATCCGTGAGGTGGATGGCGATACGCCTATCCTGCTGGCTTCTGCCCTGGGCTCGCCCAAAGATGTGACCAGTGGATATAAGTTGGGAGCCGACAACTACGTGAAGAAGCCTTTTGTGGCTGAAGAACTGGATGCGCATATACATGCTTTGCTTAAATTGAGAAAAGGACAGCCCTCGCACAATGAAACAGATTGCTACCGCTTCGGGCAATACACACTGGATGCCGCACACGCAACCCTTAGGAATGACAAAAGCGGTGAGAAAACAGTGTTAAGTCGGCGCGAAGCCGGAATTCTCAGACTTCTTGCACAGAACAAGAATCAAGTGGTGAAACGGGGTGCCATTGTCAGTCACAATTGGGAGACCCAGGATGAAAACGACTACTTTATCTCGCGTAGCCTTGATACCTATGTGGTGAAACTACGCAAATACTTGGAAGATGATTCTACGGTGTCCATAAAGACAGTCAGAGGGGTGGGGTTGATGTTGGTAGAGGAATAATTCTTGAAAGATAGGCTGTAGATTTGCTTTCTTCTCTGAGCAAAATCTGCGCCAATTTGCTTTCTGCTCTGAGCAAAATATGCACTAATTTGCTTTCTGCTCTGAACGAATATGCTTATATTTGCTGTATAATTAATAAAATCAAGTATGGATAGTCTGTTTTTGAAGCAAGAAAGGCTTTTGGCGCAAACAAGCATCGGTATAGTCAGGGAGTTGATGGCTAAAATTCATTGGAATAATCGTTTGATTGCTATCAGAGGGTCACGTGGCGTGGGAAAAACAACTTTGATGTTGCAATACATCAAGTTGAACTATACACCGGGAAGCCGTGAAGTTCTCTATTGTGCGCTCGATAGTATTTACTTCAGTAATCATACTTTATTGGATTTGGCCGAAAAATTCTATCTCCAAGGGGGAAAACATTTATTTCTGGATGAAGTGCATAAATACCCTGCATGGAGTAAGGAACTGAAAGAGGTCTATGACTTGTATCCGTCTTTGCGGGTTGTATTCAGTGGCTCGTCGTTGCTCAATATATTGAATGCGGATGCTGATTTGTCAAGGAGATGTTTACCATATAATATGTTCGGCCTGTCGTTTCGTGAGTTTTTGATGTTTTATAAGAATATTCGGTTTCCGGTTATCTCTTTGCAGGAGGTGTTGCAGGGTGCAAGTGATATTTGTCGGGAGGTGAACGAGCGGTGCAGGCCTGTGCAGATGTTCAAAGAGTACTTGCAAGACGGCTACTATCCGTTCTTTACCGGCAACCGCGAAGATTATTACATGAATATTGAAAATGTGGTCAATCTTATCTTAGAGCAGGAGATGCCTTTGTTGTGCGGGGTGGATCCGGCTTATATTAGAAAACTGAAAGCGCTATTGGGCATTCTTGCTTCTTCTGTGCCTTATGAGGTTGACATTACGAAGTTGGCAGGAATTATAGGGCTTACCCGCAATTCGGTGATTACTTATCTTCAGAACTTGAATCGTGCAGAATTGCTTAAGCTTTTGTATTCTGACCTTGCATCCGTCAAGAAAATGCAGAAGCCGGATAAAATTTATCTTCAGAATCCCAATTTGCTTTATGCCATTGCCTCTACTTCCGTGCAGATTGATACGGCAAGGGAAACTTTTGCCGTGAACCAGCTTGCGGTAAATCATGAAGTGGAATACGGGCGAACACAAGGTGACTTTGTCGTTGACCATAAATATACTTTTGAGATTGGCGGTGCGGACAAAACGTTTAAGCAGATTGCCGATTTGCCGGATTCCTTTGTCCTTGCTGATGACATAGAGTATGCCACGGGTAAAAAACTGCCTTTATGGATAGTAGGGATGACGTATTGATGCATGGAATTACACGGATTGGATTACACGGAAATTCCGTGATTTTCCGTGTAATCCAATCCGTGCCTGAAAGGAATCTTTTACAGTCGGCTCTTGTATATCCGTGCCATTGCCTTCTGATACTGGTTTTCCAGTTGCAGGAGGTTTGTCTTGCTTTGATAGACAACCGATATTTCAACGAAGTATTCAATCATACTGATTTGTCCTCCTATAAGTGCTTGCTTCAGTAAAGAAAGGTCTTGCTGTTGATGGAAGGTGCGTTCGTATTCCTCCATGGAAGCGTGCAGGTTCTTGGCTTCTTCATAGAGTTGCCACAAGGCAGAGCTGGCTTGCAGTGCGGCGTTCTCCTTTTGATAGTCTATGTTGAGCGCTTGTGTCTTGGCTATCTTGACCTTATTGCGGTTCTCGAAAAGCGGGAAAGAGAAGCCTACTACCACGCCGTTCAGCGGGTGCCCCGATTCGGTATTTCTACGGTAACCCAGTTCCAGTTTGGGTAGCCAGCCTTGCTTGCTTGCCGAAATCTGTTTCCGGGCGGCAGAACTTTCACCTTGCAAGGATTGCAGGGTGGGGTCTGAAGCTAGCAGTTCGTCGGCCAGCGGGTGGAAGTCGGTCGGCAACGGCACTGCCGGGTACTCTGTCAATCCGAGTGCACGGGCACCGGGCACGATGTCGGGCATGGGACGTCCCGGTGTGAGCGGCTGGTTTCCGTTGAGGACAAGCAGCTCTTTCAGTTTGTTGTTAAGTGCCGTCCGGTTCATGCGGGCTTCCGTGCGTACATTCAGTAACTCCAGATTAATCTTGTTGGTTTCCAGTGCATTGGCATCTCCCGTTTCCAGACGTCGGGTGTACATGGCCGACAGCTCCTCCGCATTCTTCAACCGTTCGTCGAGCAGGGCTTGCTGGCGTTGCAGCATTATGATGTCCAGGCATACTTCCTTCGCTTGCAGCAATATCTGCTGGCGGAAGGCGGTGGCTTGTGCATCCAGTGCATTTGTCTTGAGTCGGTTCATCTTCCCTCGGGTGGCGTAAAGTGTGGGGAAGTCGAAGCTTTGCGAGATAACCATTTCGCCGACTGTCTCGTCACTGTTCTTGGAGTCCCAAAGGTGGGCGTATGACAGTGTAGGGTCGGGGAGGTTGTTGTTTGTCTTGTTCTCCAGTTTTTGTGAGGAAATGAGGTGGGAGTTAGCCTGCAACTCCTTGTTGTTGGCCTCTATCTGCTGGAGCACGGCATCAATGCCGGACGTTTGTGCGCTCATCCCCGCAAAAGCGAGGATGGCGGCGCTGAATATGAAAAATCTTTTATTCATTGTCTGACGTTTTAGGTTGTTGGTTACGGTGCATCATCAGGTAAACAATCGGAATGATGAAACCGTTCAGGAACGTGGATGTTAAAAGGCCGCCCAAGATAACCTTTGCCATCGGGCTTTGTATCTCGTTGCCCGGCAGGTCGCCACTGAGAGCCAGCGGGATAAGTGCCAGTGCACTGGATAGAGCGGTCATCAGGATTGGATTCAGACGGTCGAGCGAACCGCGGATAACGCTGTCGTAGACGCCATAGCCTTCTTCCTGCTGCAAGTGGTTGTAATGGCTGATGAGCAGCATTCCGTTTCGGGTGGCGATACCGAACAGTGAGATGAAACCGATGATGGCGGGGATACTCACTTCTCCCGTTGTGATGAGCAGGGCGAATACACCGCCTATCAATGCCAGCGGCAGATTGATAAGGATGATGGCACTCTCTTTCACACTGCGGAATTCATGGTAGAGGAGCAGGAATATCACCACGATGGACATGAACGAAGTAAGTGCCAGCGTGCGGCTTGCTGCCTGCTCGCTTTCGAATTGTCCGCCGTATTCGATGTGGTATCCTTCCGGCAGTTTGATTTGTGCGTCTACCTGGGCTTGTATATCGTTGACTACACTTCGCAGGTCGCGGTCGGCCACGTTGGCGGAGATGACGATTTTACGCTTTACATTCTCGCGGCTGATGGTGTTCGGACCCATGGCCGAGCGGATTTCCGCTACATAGTTCAGTGGAATTTTCTGTCCGTCGCCCGTATCAATCATCAAATTGCGTATTTTTTCCATTTCGTCGCGTAGGTTGTCTTTCACGCGTACGGTCAGGTCGAAGCTCTTTCCCTTTTCGTAAACTTGGGAAACAGCTTCACCGGCCAGGCAGACATTGACAAACTCCGAAAATTCGGGCAGTGAAATGCCGTATTTGGCAAGCATTTCCCGTTTGGGTGAAATGACAAGTTGCGGACGCTCAATCTGCTGTTCCACGTTCAGGTCGGCAATACCGGGAATCCCCTGAATGGCACTCTTGATTTCATTGCCCAGAGTGAACATGCGGTTCAGGTCGTCGCCGAACAGTTTGATGGCGATGTTCGCCTTTGTACCGGATAGCATGGCGTCTATACGGTGGCTGATAGGCTGGCCTATTTCCACGTTTGCCCCTACAATGGTACCCAGTTTCTCGCGGACTTCTGCCACGAGCTCGCTGCGTGAGCGGTCTTTCAACTCAAACGGTGCCTCGAGCTCAGAGACGTTTACTCCCAGAGCGTGTTCGTCCAGCTCTGCACGTCCCGTTTTACGGGCTACGGTCTGTATTTCGGGGATGGAGAGCAGCAGCTCCTCGGCACGGTGCCCCATCTTGTCGCTTTCTTCCAGGGAGATGCCTGGAAGTGAGGAGATATTGATGGTGAACGAACCTTCATTGAAAGGCGGCAGGAACGAGCGGCCCAGGGTGAAGAAACAGCCGAGCGCCACTACAAATAGTCCGATAGTGCCTCCCAGCACCCCTTTCTTATGCCCCAATACGAAAGTCAGTGCTGCACCATACCATTGCTTCATCTTGCGTGCTACGGCAGAATCGCTGTTTTCGTTGTTTTGTTTTTTCGTTTTCTCTTTTCCCAATAGATAGGAGCAAAGCACCGGCGTTACGGTCAGTGCCACAACGGTTGAAGCTGCCAATGCCACGATGAATGCAATGCCCAGTGGTACCAACATCCTACCTTCCATACCACTAAGGAAGAACAGTGGTACGAAGCTGACAATGATAATCAGCGTTGAATTGAGGATAGGCATACGCACTTCTTTCGAAGCATTGAACACCACTTCCAGAATAGGAAGTTGCTCGGCGGCAGGTTTCAGTCGGTTTTCGTGCAAACGCTTGTAGACATTCTCCACGTCCACGATGGCATCATCCACCAGCGAACCGATGGCGATAGCCATACCTCCCAGGCTCATGGTATTTATCGTAAAGCCCATATAGTGCAGGGCAAGGATAGAGGCAATCAGTGACAACGGCAGTGTCACCAGCGAGATGACTGTGGTACGTACGTTGGCAAGGAACAGGAAAAGCACGATGACAACGAAAATACCTCCCTCCAACAACGACTTCTGAACGTTTCCGATGGAACTTTCGATGAAACGGCTTTGACGGAAGATGTCTGTGGAAACCTTTACGTCCGCCGGTAGATTCTTCTGCAGGTCTTGCAGGGAAGCTTCCAGTTTGTCTGTAAGCTCCAGCGTGCTTGTGGCGGGTTGCTTGGTGACTGTCAGCAGTACGGCATGCTTACCGCGTTCCGAGGCGGTACCCAGTTTAGGAAGTTTGGCTCCGATTTGAACGTCGGCAATATCTTCCAGCAGGATAGGGGCGCCGGAGACTCCGTTGCTCCGCACCACGGCCTTGGCTATCTGGTCTACCTTGTCGGTAGAAAGTACGCCGCGTACGATATATTCATTGCCATATTCATAGAGCACTCCACCATTGGCATTCAGGTTCATTTCACGGGTGATGTTCATCACTTCGCTCAATGTCACGCCGTAATGGCGCATCCGTTCCGGGTCCAGCTGCACTTGATATTCCTTGATGTCGCCGCCCAGTACGGCAACTTGTGCCACACCGCCCGTAGAGAGCAGGCGGGGACGTATGGTCCAGTCGGCAATGGTACGCAAATCCAGCATAGAGGTCGAATCTGCTGTCAGACCTACAATCAGCATCTCGCCCAAAATGGACGATTGTGGGCCTAGTGTCGGTTTGCCTACGTTGGCCGGTAAGGATTCGCTGACGACTGCCAGCTTCTCACTGACAATCTGCCGGGCAAGATAGATATCTGTATCCCAGTCGAATTCTACCCAGACTACAGAAAAACCGTTCGTTGAGGAAGAGCGTACACGGCGCACACCCGTTGCACCGTTTACAGCCGTTTCTACGGGAAAAGTGACCAGCTGTTCCACTTCCTCTGCTGCCATACCGTTTGCTTCGGTCATGATGACCACGGTCGGCGCATTGAGGTCAGGGAACACATCCACTTCCGTATGCATGGCGGTATAAGTTCCGCCAATCAGCAACAGCACCGATGCTACCAGCACCAGGATGCGGTTCTGAAGAGAAAAACCAATTATTTTGTTTAACATCTTTCTATTTACTATTTACAATGTACAATGTACAATTGGGCTGCGCAATGTCAGCCGCACTTGCTGTTTTATCTAATATTTCTTGTTTATCTGACTTTACATTCGCCATTCGTCACGTAGTCCTTATACTGCATAGCGAAATGGTACTTTGTAAATTGTCAAATTGTACATGAGATTAGTGTTCATGGCTATGTGCCGGAATAGCATTCGTTGCCGATGCCAGTTTCACTTGATAGGCTCCTTGGGTTACGACGCGATCGCCTGCTTTTATGCCGGAAAGGATTTGTACACTTTCGCCATTGTCGGCACCCAGGGTGACAAGCTGTTTTTTGTAGCCCTCTTCATCCAGTTGCAAGTAGACAAAGAAGCTACCTTGTTCCTCGGTCAACGCACTGTGAGGAAGGGACAACACGTTCTCCATTGGTGAGGATAATAGGAATACTTCTACAAACGAGCCGGGAATAACGTCTCTCTTATTGTCGAATTCAAAAGTTACGGGTACATAATATCCGTTTTCACCCGAAGCCTTTCCATAAGAAAGCATGCGCCCGCCCAGTTCTTTCAATGTATATACCTTATTATTATAAGGAGTACAGAAGTTGGCGGAACCGATGCTGTTCAGGTAAGGATAGTACTTTTCGGATACGTCCGCACGCAGGAAAAGCTTGCGGTTCTGGGTGACGCTTACCAACGGCTGGCCGACGCTGACGTAGTCCCCTTCTTTCACCAACAGATTCTTCACATAACCGCTGATGGGAGAAACAACCGCCTGGCCGCTTGCCGAATGGTTCTTTGCGACTGCCTCGTAACTGATACGGGCATTTTCATAAATCTGTTCGGCTTGCGCGAATTCCTTTTCAGATACGATTTTGTTGCCTACAAGCGCTTTCATACGCTCATATTCCTTTTTGGAAACTTCGTAGGCTATCCGGGCTTTCTGCACCGGGTCTCCGTCGGCCATGTTTTTGGATGACAATACCACCAAAGGAGTACCTTTGCTGACGCTCATTCCTTCGATAACTTTTCCCTTGAAGGAAACCACGCCTGCTACTGTAGCTACGGCTACGCTCTCGTCTCCTTGGGCTGCCATCACTTGGCCGCTGGTCTTGATGACTTGATGGAAACTACCCGGTTCAACAGTGCTGACTGCTACGCCGGCAGCTTGTGCCTTTGCCGGTGGCAGGATGATTTCATCGCTTCCTCCGGTATGGTTTTCCTGCTTTTCGTGCTCATGGTTGTGTCCCTCATGTTCGTGGTCATGTCCCTCGTGGTCATGTCCGTCATGATTGTGCTCTTCTGTTTCGTGATTATGTCCTTCGTGGCTGTCTCCGGACTTGCTGTTGCAGGAGCCTAAAAGGAATAATCCCAAGACTCCCATGAAAATAACTTTTTTCATGATGATATTTGTTCTTACTTTTTGATTTTGAATACAAAGTTAGGGCACAGGGGGTGCAACCAAATTGCATTGTTCCTTATGCCGGATAGAAATCTGTCCCGGTGATGTTCCGGTAACAGTTAAGCAAGAAGAGACGGAGGGGCACGAAGTCCCGTAGCACATATGATAAATGTGCTATGAAGAGATTCCAGATAGATACACTCCTGCCTGCTTATGTCAAACTCGGGTAGGATGAGTAACTTGGAAAAAGGTTCGATGAGTAGGGTGACTGCCCACAAGGCATCCGGATGTGAACACACATCATTGGAAGAGCTGGGCGTCTGTTGTACAAAGTGGGTTGTCATGCATCCCGTGTCGCAACAGCAATGCTCGTTGCCCGGGCTATGACGGTGTCCGCAGCAATCGGCGGTGATATCATTCTTCATGCATATCATTCCGTCGGCATGATGATGGTGGGGAATGACGGGTATCACCAGCATTATCAAGCTGATGAAAAAAAGAATATAGGTTATGTACTGTTTCTTTTTCATTCCTCTATCTTTGGACGGATGCAAAGATAGAGGTTAAGGACTTAATTACCAAATAGAAAATGCTAAAAAGGTTTGAATAACATATTCAATCCCTCATTCATGCTGGGGTGGGTGAAAATGAAGTCCCGCAGGAAATGGTAACGCTGTCCCGTTTTCATGATTGATGCTACGGTATTGATTACTTCCGGTGCATTGGCACAAAGTAGGGTACAACCCAGAATCCGTCCGGTATGGATGTCTACAATGGCTTTGAGCATACCGTCTATGCTGTGTAGCGTACGGGCACGTGGAATCATGGCAGCAGGGATACGTGCCACATGTATGGAATAACCGTTCTTCATCGCTTCCTCTTCTGTCAGTCCTATATGTGCCAGCGGTGGGTCGGTGAAAATGGCAAAGGGGATTGGATACCGGTCTTTTGTACTCCTTTTTTTGTTTTCAAAGAGTTGGTTACGGATGATACGGAAATCATCGATGGACAAGTAGTCGAACTGTTCGTCTCCTTTTGCGTCCCCCAGGGCCCATACGTGTGGGGCTGTAGTCCGTAATTGGTTGTCGACAACGATGGCTCCCCGCTTGTCTGTTTGTATACCCGCTTTTTCCAGATTCAGTTCTGCAGTCATAGGCTTGCGGCCGATGGCTACCAGCAAGGCATCTCCTTTCAAGTAGTAGGGAGTGCCGTTTGCACTGTCTGTATAGGTCAGTGTTATTCCTTCGGCTGTGTCGTACACGGATTGGATACGGGCGTTCAACCGGACATTGATACGTTTTCGGTGCAATGCTTCCAGCATGGAGGCGGCAATGTCGCGGTCCACTTTAGGCAAAAAGCGGTTTCCCGCTTCCAGCAGTGTGACATGGCTTCCAAAGCCTGCATACATAGTGGCAAACTCCAATCCGACAGCACCGCCGCCGATGACGAGCAGGTGTGCGGGCAGTTTGTTCGATTGCAGCAAGGTCTCACTGGTATATACGTACTTGCTCTCCTTGAGTCCGTCAATGGCAGGCAGGATAGGGGTAGACCCGGTGTTGATGAATATTTCTTTCCCCTCAAGAATTGTTTCTTCCTTGTCGGAGACTATACGGATTGTATTTTCGGACAAGAAAGAAGCTGTTCCGTCATAGAGGGTTATGTTAGGCTTGTTTTTTACATTTTCATAATTTTTCTCACGCAGGAAGGATACAAGCTTGTCTTTCCGCGCCACGGCAAGTGCATACAGTTTGGACTGGTTCTTATAATCGTCATAGTATCTTTTTTCCGCATATTCCGATTCGTGAATCAGAGCTTTGGTAGGGATACATCCTACGTTTACACATGTTCCTCCGTACATCTGAGGGGAACGTTCCACGATGGCTACTTTCCAATTCCGTTCGGCCAGTTCGGCGGCCAATAACTTGCCGCCCTTGCCAAATCCTATTATGATGGCATCATATTGTTTCATTTTAATATCTCTTAGTTAAGTGTTTAGTAAAATGAAAACAATATGTATCGGCCATTTGTTCGGACGCCGGGTTTAGCGGATGCTTATCGTTCCAGTTCGCGGAGGGAGTCCATTTTCTTCTTTTCAAGGAATTCGTAGATGCCGCTCAAGTGCTCTTTCACTTGTTTGTTGCCGAATTCATATACCTTGCTTACCAGTCCGTCCAGGAAGTCACGGTCGTGGCTGACGAGGATAAGGGTACCGTCAAAATCCAGTAACGCTTGCTTCAGGATATCTTTGGTTTTCATGTCCAGATGGTTGGTCGGTTCGTCGAGTATCAGCAGATTCACCGGTTCGAGCAAAAGCTTTATCATGGCGAGGCGTGTGCGCTCTCCACCGGAAAGCACCTTGACCTTCTTCATGGACTCTTCGGGGCCACCGAACATGAAGGCACCCAGCAGGTCGCGTATCTTGTTGCGAATTTCCCCTTTTGCCACATCGTCGATGGTCTGGAATACGGTCAGGTTCTCATCCAACAATGAGGCCTGGTTTTGTGCGAAATATCCAATCTGCACGTTGTGTCCTATCGTGAGGGTGCCTTCATGTTCTATTTCCTTCATGATGCACTTCACTAACGTTGACTTTCCTTCACCGTTCTTACCGACGAAAGCAACCTTGTCTCCCCGTTCTATGGTGAGGTTGGCATTCTTGAAGACCACATGGTCACCGTAACTTTTCCCTACTCCCTCCATGATGACGGGATAATTGCCCGAGCGGGGAGAAGGAGGGAATTTGAGGCGCAACGCTGAAGTGTCTTCTTCGTCTACTTCCAGCAGTTCCAGCTTCTCCAGCATTTTTACGCGGCTTTGCACTTGCAGGGTTTTGGAGTAGGTGCCTTTGAACCGTTCGATGAATTCCTTGGTTTCAGCAATGAACTTCTGCTGGTCGTCGTAGGCTTTCTGTTGCTGTTCGCGGCGTTCCTTGCGGAGTTCCAGGTATTTGGAGTAGTTTACTTTGTAATCGTATATCCGTCCCATGGTCACTTCAATGGTACGGGTGGTGATGTTGTCTACGAATTTACGGTCGTGGCTGATGACGATGACAGCCTTTCCGTTGCTGATAAGGAAATCTTCCAGCCATTGTATGGATTCTATGTCCAGATGGTTGGTAGGCTCGTCCAGCAACAGCACGTCAGGCTTTTGCAGCAACAGCTTGGCAAGCTCGATGCGCATGCGCCATCCTCCGCTGAAGTCACTGGTCTGGCGGTTGAAGTCTTCGCGTACAAACCCCAGTCCGAGCAGTGCTTTTTCCACATCCTCCTCGTAATTGGTGGAGTCGATGGCATAGAACTTTTCGCTTAAGGCGGAGACATTCTCGATAAGTTCCATGTAGCTGTCGCTTTCGTAGTCGGTACGCGTTTCCAGTTCCTTGTTGAGGCGCTCTATTTCAGCTTCCATTTCATGCAGGTGGGCAAAGGCTTGCGCCGCTTCCTGGAATACGGTACGTCCGTCTTCCGTCATAAGGTGCTGTGGAAGGTAAGCTATGACACTGTCCTTGGGGGCTGAGATTTTTCCACGGGTAGGTTGTCTTACACCTGCCAGGATTTTCAACAATGTACTTTTCCCCGCTCCATTTTTACCCATCAGGGCGATACGGTCTTTTTCGTTGATAACGAAAGATATGTCACTGAATAAAGTAGTTCCGCCGAATTCTACGGCCAGTCCGTCTATAGAAATCATTATATATTTTTTTAATGAGCTGCAAAGATAGTGCAAATCTATTATTTTTTATATCTTTGCCCCTATATAAACAAAACGCATAGGTCATGGAAATAGAAAAAGTGCCCGAGGACTACCACCCGCTCATCTTGGTTGCGGAAGATGATGATAGTAATTTTAAACTGATAAAGGCTATCATCGGCAAGAAATGCGAGATACTATGGGCAAAGAACGGTGAGGAAATTGTGAATTTGTTCAAGGAGAACCGGGGTAAAGCGGAAGCTATTCTGATGGATATAAAAATGCCTCTTATGAACGGGCTGGATGCTACAGTGGTTATTCGCAAGGAGGATAAGGAACTTCCCATTATTATGCAGACCGCTTATGCCTTTACTGCCGACCGCGAAAAAGCCTTGGAGTGCGGAGCCTCGGAAGTGTTGGTAAAACCCATCACTCTGTCTGCTTTGCGTACATGTCTGAGCCGTTATTTACCCAAATTGGTTTGGTAAGGCTTTACTGATAATAAAAAGGGAACCGGATGACTAAGTAATGAATATTATCATCCAGTTCCCTTTTTTTATTCTTGTGTATTGTCTTTTCTCTCTTCCATCTTCTTTTTTACAAATTCGATTTTGAGATTGGCTTCTTCCATATTCTTCTTTATTTCCGTCATGGATGACAGCAGTTGTGCCAGTTCGTAGACGCTGGCAAGGGCCTGGCGGTCGGCGGCAGTCATGGTGATGGAATAGGGGCGTTCTCCTTGATAGTTGACTTTGATATTCTTGTCCTTGTTCAGATAAAGGAACCCCATGACGTTTCCGTCTTCTCCCAGTTTGAAGTCTGCCTTTTCAATCTTTTCACCGAGGTCAGTGGTTTCATAGCTGTCTTTGGCGGCGGGTGTTTCGGCAAAACTGCCGTCGGGAGCAGTAACTTTGACGGCCACATGGTGGATATTATGGGCTCCGCAATAAATGGAAGTCATACTCATGACTCCGTTTTCGTCTACTTGGAAGCGGAGGAAAGAACGGTGCAGATTTTTTTCTATCACTTGGGAGGGATGCAGGTAATTGCCAATATTCTGGTATTCGGCATCTTTTTCAAAGGTGTATTTCCCTTTGATTGCGTCGAATTCCTTTTGCTTGGCTTGAAGCATACTGTCCAAGTAGACCAGGCTCTTTTCCTGCTCTTTCAGTTCCACTTCCTGCATCAGGTCGATGCCTGCACGGCGAGTTTCAAACGCTTTGGGATAGAGCATCTTGATGCTGTCAATCAGAATCTTCGCTTCATTGTAGTTGCCGAGTTCAAACGCTTCGCGGGCAGCTTGTAGTTTTTCACCGGCCTTCTTCTCCACATCTTCGCAAGAGAAGAGTGTACAGCATAGGCATGCAAGGAGTATTACTTTTTTCATATTTGTTGTTCTTGGAGTTAGAGTCCACAAAAATAGAAATAATATCTTTATCTTTGCAGCATTTTAATGTGCAAATGTGCTAATAGACCATTAACACATTTGCGTATTCATTACATTAGTGCATTATTTATGATAGATTTGACGGCAGAAGAACTGAAGCAATATTTTAGTGATGATATATTCAAGCGGATATCCGAAACGGCTGATGAATTGGGATTGGAATGTTACGTAGTCGGTGGATATGTACGTGATATTTTCCTGCAACGTCCTTCCAAGGATATTGATGTGGTGGTGGTAGGCAGTGGCATTGCCATGGCCGAGGCGCTGGGTAAGCGTCTGGGGCGTGGGGCGCATGTTTCCGTCTTCAAGAATTTCGGTACGGCACAATTGAAGTACCATGGTACGGAAGTTGAGTTTGTGGGTGCAAGAAAAGAATCGTATACACACGATTCCCGCAAGCCTATTGTAGAGGACGGTACATTGGAGGATGACCAGAACCGCCGTGATTTTACCATCAATGCACTGGCTGTTTGTCTGAACCGGGCACGTTATGGCGAGTTGGTCGACCCCTTTGGCGGTATTGGAGACTTGAAGGAAAAGACCATCTGGACTCCCCTCGACCCTGATATAACTTTCAGTGATGACCCTTTGCGCATGATGCGCTGTGTCCGTTTTGCCACCCAGCTGGGATTCTATATTGACGATGAGACATTCGATTCTTTGGAGCGTAATCGCGAACGCATCTCCATTATCTCCAAAGAACGCATTGCAGACGAACTGAACAAAATCATCTTGTCACCTATTCCGTCTAAGGGATTCATTGAGCTGGACCGCTGTGGTCTGCTGGAACTGATATTCCCGGAACTTGTCAGGCTGCAAGGCGTGGAGACGCGCAATGGACGCGCCCATAAGGACAATTTCTACCATACGCTCGAAGTACTCGACAACATCAGTAAGAAGACTGATAATCTTTGGCTACGCTGGGCAGCTCTTCTGCATGATATAGCCAAGCCTGCTACCAAGCGTTGGGAACCCCGTGCGGGCTGGACGTTCCATAACCATAATTTCATCGGCGAGAAGATGATACCTGATATTTTCCGCAAGATGAAGCTCCCTATGAATGAGAAGATGAAATACGTGCAGAAAATGGTGAGCCTGCACATGCGTCCCATTGTGATAGCGGATGATGTAGTGACCGACTCGGCAGTGCGTCGCCTCTTGTTTGAGGCAGGTGATGATATAGACGACCTGATGACACTGTGCGAAGCTGACATTACTTCCAAGAATATGGAGCGTAAGAAACGCTTCCTTAATAATTTTCAGTTGGTACGCCAGAAGCTGAAGGATTTGGAGGAACGCGACCGTATCCGTAATTTCCAGCCTCCGGTCAGTGGTGAAGAAATCATGAAGACTTTCGGCCTTTCTCCTTGCCAGCAGGTAGGTGCCTTGAAGAGTGCCATTAAGGATGCCATTTTGGACGGCATCATTCCCAATGAGTACGAAGCCGCCCGCGCGTTTATGCTGCAACGGGCGGAAAAGATGGGACTGAAATAGGGTTTTGACATGTTTTTTCTTAATGTGGCGCTTCGAAAAATAGGAGGGGATAATAGGAGGCTCTGAGGAATAAGTCGGAGGAAGAGAATTTGGGGTTGTGGATTTATTAGCTTGATTTTTAATTGGTTATATAGAAATGTCACTTTGGCTTTTCAAAGGCTTAGGGTTCATTTAGGGTTCATTTCCCTTATGACCCCCATTCCCCCTTGAAAATAGGCCTAAAAATACATGAGATGACTTGTTTTTTTACTATTCCCCTGTCTGGCTTTCTTTGGCATATATCCTACAAACAGACTGATAGATGCTTTTTTCAGTCAGTGCTGACAGATGTTCCTTTCAGTCAGTGCTGACAGATGTTCCTTTCAATCGGTGCTGACAGACTTTCCTTTCAGTCAGTGCTGACAGACGTTCCTTTCAGTCAGTGCTGATAAATGCTTTTTTAAACAGCCTGATAAATGTTCCTTTCAATCGGTACTAATGGATATTTCTTTACAACGCAGTAATCCCTTATGGCGGAAACGACCTATGAACTGTCAGTTTGTGAAGGTTGTCAATATGCTATAAATCAGATGAATATCCCTAAAATGGGTGGTGTTTTAGGGGCTATAAGGAAATGACCCCTAAATGAACCCTAAACAGTAATTTGCCTTTGGTAAAAATAGCATACATATATGTTCCTTTTTCAAATAATTCCATTGCCATAATAATTCCTCCTAACCTGTCTTCC
>ENA-OPVK01000652-OPVK01000652.1-human-gut-metagenome-genome-assembly--contig:-NODE-652-length-24134-cov-4.000498_pt1 | contig 24134 bp, 22 predicted proteins | sample MGYA00241495_ERZ501982 | MGnify/ENA primary metagenome ERZ501982 (study PRJEB25962, sample SAMEA2042002) | human gut metagenome | biome: human gut; feature: human-associated habitat; material: faeces...
CGCACACGTCTTGTCAGAACCGCAATAGACAATCTGCGTGCCTTTGCCGACGGCAATCCTGTAAACGTAGTCAACCTCTGACGATGGACGATCAGTTGATATACAGCACTCTTTTCAATGTCATAGAGTTTCTCGGCACGTTCGCGTTTGCCATATCCGGCATACGCCATGCAGCCGCAAAGCATTTCGACTGGTTCGGAGGATTCGTGTGTGGTGTGGCTGTCGCCATAGGCGGAGGCACCATACGCGACGTCATGCTCGGTGTCACTCCGTTCTGGATGACATCATCGGTCTATCTTGTGTGTACGGTCATGGCGCAGATGTTTGTGATAGTGTTCGCGCGCTATCTCAAGCGTCTCGATAACGCATGGTTCTTATTCGACACTCTCGGTCTGGCTCTTTTCACCATTGCCGGACTCCAGAAGACCATCGATTGCGGTCATCCGTTCTGGGTCGCCATAATAATGGGATGCATCACGGGGTCTGCCGGAGGCGTGATACGCGATGTGCTGCTCAACAATGTGCCGGTTATCTTTCAGAAAGAGATTTACGCCATGGCAAGTGTAGTGGGAGGACTCGCCTATTGGGGCTTTGTTACAGCCGGGCTTAATGTCAGCATGGCAGTCGTATTGTCATTCCTGATAATATGTGCGATAAGGCTCCTTGCCGTGAAATATCACATATCCTTGCCCATATTGAAGGGGGAAGAGTAGGCGAAATATGCTTTTTCTGATGTTTTTTGAAGAAAAAACAAAAAAATAGCGGAAAAAGTTTGGCGGAAACAAAAAATATGCATACCTTTGCAACCGCAAACAAGAAACAAGGCTCCGTAGCTCAACTGAATAGAGCATCTGACTACGGATCAGAAGGTTACAGGTTTGAATCCTGTCGGAGTCACGAAGAAAGGCTGTTCCCAACAAAAAGGAGCAGCCTTTCTTCGTTTGCATACCCATGACTCTCGCCCTGCTTGTCCGGTTTGTAGAAATAGTGTGCGTCCGGTCTGACGGCTTTGAGCACAGGAATACGTATAATGATGATTCGGAAGCCGTACAGATTGATGGCTGCAACATCATGTATTCCGCCGTATGGCAGAATTCTTGCGGTTGTTGAGACGGTAGGCATAGGGCATACTTCTTAACCGGCATTAATCTGAATGATTTCGCATCCGTCAGCGTTTGTCGTGATATTATGGAATGTTTTATTTTTGCGTTGAAGCCTGAACGGTCTTTATACATCCAAGACGGCTTTTTCACTTGGTTCCCGGCTCACAAGGCGTATTGCGCACTATTGGCGTAGATTTGTTCCCGGTCTTTATCCGATATATCCGGCTGCATGTGAGGCAGAGCGGGAAACCAGACAGCTTGACGGCAGGACGTAAAACGTATGAAGTCTGATGACAATTCGGGTCGGATGTTTCGTTGGAAGTATATGTGTGGCTCTTTTCTGGCAATATGTTCAACCTTCATAATGCCCAAGGATGAAGAACGGCATGACATTATTTGCAACCGCCTGTAGGATGGTGTGATGTGGTGAAAAAACAAAAGCGGAAAGAAAAACAATTATGTCTTCTCCCCGCTCTCGTTACATAGTCATTCGTTTGTTTGCGGAAGATGAGGGATTCAAACCCCCGATACCAAAAAGCGGTATACCGGATTTCGAGTCCAGCGCATTCGATCACTCTGCCAATCTTCCTTTTTCGGGGGACAAAGATAATAATAATATTTAGATTGTGCAAAATATTTTCCATGATTTGTTTTGCTGCTGTCTACATAACCGTCTGGAGAATCAGGAAGAAAAGAGCAGGGGGTATCCGTATGCATGACCGGCTCTTCATCCATCTTCCGCACAGTTGCCTTCATCTTGTCTTGCGCTTCTTCCCTGTGTCGGCAGCCGCATATCCGATATGGTAAGCAGCCAATTTGCCCGACACCAATGCGAAACACGTATGAAGACCGGTGCCCTATTCGGGTTAGAATGCGCCTCACTCTACGTTGTCTGCGGTTTTTGTATATATATGCACCTTATAGGTTGAAGATGCATAATTATGCGGAGCATGCTTCGCGAGAGTGCCTTTTTTATGTCCATAAGATTCTCCGGCTGTAAATACGTTGTTTTTTTTAGCGGTTATGCCAAGCCGTTGAGTGTCAGTGTGATGTGGAGTTTTGTGATTTGCCTGCGCCTTTCCTGTGCTGCCGGAAAGCCTTTTCCGTGGTGTCATATGGGCTTTTCCGCACCGTGGGAAAGCCTTTGTAGTGACACGGGAAAGCCCCTGTGAGAGTGCGGAACGGTATGTTCTGTAACTCGGCAGGGGCTCGGGCAATGTTTTCTATTGTGATTTTCTTTCCTAAAAATCGTTTTTTTTCTGTCCATTGACACGTGTTTCCGTGTCAGCGTAATTCTCTTTTGCGATTTTCAGTTGTCATGTTTTTTTACTTCCTTGATTGCATGAATATTCATTTCCGGACAGAATGTGTGTCATCCGCGCTTCTGTTTTCTCAGGACAATCTCTACAATCGTGTCGACACCTTGAGGCGTGGCTGGCAGACTTATTAAGGCGGAACCGTTGCCTGCTTTGCGTATTTTCAGTTTGCTGCCGTCGTCATACATTCTTGCCGACTTTATGTCTTTCGTGTCCAGCGGTATGGTGAGCGTCCGCTCTTCGAGATGGAGTATGTGCAGATAGAGCGTGTCTCCCTTCTGGGTGCTCACGCCCCATTGGCATGGCTTTATCAGTCCGCCGCGTGTGCCGAATATTGTTTCTCCGTATCGTTTTGTCCATTTGCCTATCTCCTTCAGCCGTTCCATCGCTTCGTCCGGCAGACATCCGTCCGGACGCGGACCTATGTTTAGCAGCAGGTTTGAGTTCATGCCAGCCGATTTCACGAGTCGTCTTATCAGTTCGTCGGCAGATTTGTACGACTTGTCCGTTATGCTGTATCCCCATGTGCTGTTCATTGTCTGGCACGACTCCAGGGGCAATGCGTCGCTCACCTTCTGTCCGCCGGAGAATCCTGCGCTGTTCTCTCCCGGCAGGTCCTGCTCGAAGAGCTGGAAGTCCTCGCCCTCGTGCGGTGCGGAGTGATGGTTGTTGCCTATGAGGCATGCCGGTTGCAGCCTGTGTATGAGCGCGTATTGTTCGTCAAGCTGCCAGTCGAAGTTGTCCGCGTGGTCCCACATGCCGTCAAACCATATGGCTCCTATCTTTCCGTATCCGGTGAGTATTTCTGTCAGCTGTGTGTTCATGAAGTTGAAATATGAGTTCCAGTCGGGCTTGGCTTCCCGATGCGGCAGGTCTTTGCTGGTGCTGCCTGCCGGATAGTCGGGACGGAACCAGTCCATGTGCGAATAATATATGTGCAGCTTCAGTCCCTGTCTCTCGCATTCGCCGGCAAGTTCCTTCAGTATGTCACGCCCGAATGGAGTGGCGTCTACTATGTTGTAGCTGCTGGCGTCTGTGCCGAACATGGAGAATCCGTCGTGGTGGCGCGACGTTATAGTGACATATCCCGCTCCGGCGTCCTTGAATGCCTCAACCCATTCGCGGGCGTTGAAGCGCGACGGACAGAACCCTGCTGCCAGATGTGAATATTCGTTGCGGTCTATTCTCTTGGAATGCTGCACCCATTCACCGTCGGCAAGCATGGAGTAGATGCCCCAATGTATGAATATGCCGAACTTCATGTCCTGGAATTGTTTTCTTGCCTGTATGTTCTCAGGAGACGGGTGATAGGTCTGCGCTACGGCTCCGCACGCTCCGAGAAACAGTGCTGCCGTGAGTGAGGTGAATAGTTTTCTCATAATGGTTTAAGTTTTGTTGGTGTCAGGTTATGTATGTCTAAACAAAAAGAACTACAAATAATTTATCCAATTAATTGTAGTTCTTCTGAGGTGCCTGGCGGATTCGAACCGCCGTAGACGGTTTTGCAGACCGTTGACTAAGCCACTCATCCAAGGCACCGTTTTCAAATTCGATTGCAAAGGTATGATTTTTTATTCAATCAGACAAATTTTGAGCGTGTTTTTTCTGTTTTTGTTCTGTCATTCGGACATTTATTCTTGTTTTTCGAGCTGCATGCTTCGGCAATCGGGCATCCGGCACACGAGCTGTTGGCTTTGCTTGCGTTTCTGACTGTCCGTACAGCCCATCTTATTGTGATTGCCGCCGCAGCGGCTATTATTATGTATATTATTATTTCCTGTGTCATGGTTTTCTGTGGGGTGAAAAAACGGGAGAAACGCCGTTGTGCATGCTTTCCTCCCGTTTCTTTATTTTGTTTATGTTGACGCTTAATAGGCGAAGAGAGGATAGTCTTTCATCTTCTCGTTCACTCTGTGGCGTACGCTTGCTATCACTTCCTCGTTCTCCGGGTCGTTGAGCACCTCCTCGATGAGGGCTGCTATCTCCACCATGAGGTCTTCCTTAGCGCCACGTGTCGTGATGGCGGGAGTGCCGAGGCGTATGCCGGATGTCTGGAATGCGCTGCGTGTGTCGAACGGCACCATGTTCTTGTTCACGGTGATGTCTGCCGCAACGAGCGCGTTCTCTGCCACCTTACCGGTGAGGTCAGGATATTTTGAGCGCAGGTCGACGAGCATGGAGTGGTTGTCTGTGCCTCCGCTGACTATTGTGAATCCGCGCTTCATGAGTTCCTCTGCCAGCACTTTCGCGTTTTTCTGCACCTGCTTTGCCCACTCCTTGAACTCAGGCTGCAGTGCCTCTCCGAAAGCCACCGCCTTTGCCGCGATGACGTGTTCGAGCGGTCCGCCCTGTGTTCCGGGGAATACGGCGGAGTTGAGCAGCTGGCTCATCATCTTCACCTGACCTTTCGGAGTTGTCAGTCCCCACGGATTCTCGAAGTCCTTTCCCATGAGTATGATGCCGCCGCGCGGTCCGCGAAGGGTCTTGTGTGTGGTTGATGTCACGATATGCGCGTATTTCACAGGGTTGTCGAGCAGTCCGGCTGCTATGAGTCCTGCCGGGTGCGCCATGTCTATCATGAGCAGCGCGCCCACCTTGTCGGCTATTTCGCGCATGCGTCTGTAGTCCCACTCACGGCTGTATGCCGAGCCTCCTCCGATGATGAGTTTCGGCTTGTGCTCCATGGCGAGCTTTTCCATGTTGTCGTAGTCAACCCGTCCTGTCTCCTTGTCGAGGTCATAGCCCACTGCATGATACAGAATACCCGAGGTGTTGACCGCGGAGCCGTGTGAGAGGTGGCCTCCGTGCGCGAGGTTCAGACCGAGGAATGTGTCGCCGGGCTTGAGTACTGCCAGCAGCACTGCTGCGTTGGCTTGCGCTCCAGAGTGTGGCTGCACGTTGGCATATTCGGCTCCGAAGAGTTTTTTCACTCTCTCTATGGCAAGTGTTTCTACTTCATCAACCACGCCGCATCCGCCGTAATATCTCTTTCCCGGATATCCTTCGGCATACTTGTTTGTGAGATATGAGCCCATGGCTTCCATTACCTCGTTGCTTACAAAGTTTTCTGATGCGATCAGCTCTATGCCTTTAAGCTGGCGTTGGTGTTCCTTTTCGATAAGATCAAAAATCTCCTGGTCTCTTTTCATTGCGGTTTCTGTATTTGTTTTATATGAATGTTTGCAGGCTGCGATAAGCCTTGTGCAAAGTTAATTCTTTTTTCTTTTTCGGGCAAACGGTGTGTGATAAAATAATCAGACCAGCTTTACCTCGCTTATGCTCTGTTCCTTGTCGCAGTAGTGGCATTTCAAAGTGCCGCGCTCTTTGTCTACAACGTTGAACACGGTTTCCATCGGTTCGTTGTTCGTTATGCATTTGGGATTGTTGCATTTCACTATGCCGCGCAGCTCGTCTGGTGTCTCCACCGTCTTTTTCTCCACCACCTCATAGTTGCGTATGATGTTGAGCACCACTTTGGGCGCCACCACCGAAAGCCGTGATATCTCCTCGTCGGTGAAGAACTTGTCCGATACCTTTATGATGCCTTTGCTTCCTATTTTCTTCGAAGGATAGTTGTATCCTATTGTCACCGGCGTGGTGAGGTTGCGCAGTCCGAGGATTGTTGCCACCTGATATGTCTTTTCTGCCGGTATGTGGTCTATAACGGTGCCGTTCTTTATGGCAGCCACCAGTCTTTCTTTCTTGTTCATGAGTCTGAGGATTGTGGTTCGTTGTCTGTCAGATGTCCTGACTATTTAATGATATTGTTGTCGTTCATCACATCCTCAAGACTTATGTCGAGGACGTGGCTGAATATCGCTTCACGTGCGAAAAGCCCGTTGCCTGCCTGCTGTATGTAGTATGCGTGCGGATTGGTGTCTACATCGTATGCTATTTCGTTCACTCTCGGCAGCGGGTGGAGTATCTTCATGTTTTCCTTGGCATGTCCCAGCATGGAGTTTTTCAGTATGTACACGTTCTTCACACGTTCATATTCCATCAGGTCGGAGAAACGCTCCTTCTGCACTCTTGTCATGTACAGTATGTCAGCATCGGATATTGTGTTTTCGTTGAATTCCGTATGTTCCTCAAACTTTATGCCGTGCTGTCTGCAATACAGTTTGTATTCATCAGGCATGGCGAGTTCTTTTGGAGCTATGAAATGGAAGGTGGGGTTGAAATGTCGCATGGCTGTTATGAGCGAGTGCACGGTCCTGCCGTATTTAAGGTCGCCTACGAGATATATGTTCAGGTTCTCGAGTGTGCCCTGGGTCTTATAGATGGAGTAGAGGTCGAGCAGACACTGCGAGGGATGCATGTGAGCTCCGTCGCCTGCATTGACAATAGGTACCGGAGAAATCTCGCTCGCGTATTGTGCCGCACCTTCTATGTAGTGGCGCATCACTATGACATCGGCATAATTGGACACCATGAGAATCGTGTCCTTTAGCGTTTCGCCTTTTGTGACACTCGATGCCTTCGCATCAGAAAATCCTATCACTTTGGCTCCGAGACGGTTGGCTGCTGTCTCAAAACTGAGCCTTGTACGTGTTGACGGTTCGAAGAACAGCGTTGCCACAATCTTGCCTTTGAGAAGCTCTCTGTTCGGATGCTTCTCGAATTCTTGTGCCATTCTTATCATGTACATGATTTTGTCCTTCGACAGGTCAGCGATTGTTACGAAATCGTGCTTCATATATAATATGGTTTTCTTATTGCTTTCGACCGCTAAGTTAAGCATATTTTTTCAAACAAAACGGCTTCGGACGTGATTAATGAGTGTATCTGACGTAATTTTTTATACACCGGTTCATGGGGCGTTCATTTACGATATATCATATAAAATGTATGTAGTAACGTTTTTTAACGTCAAAAATGCAAAAATCGTCGTATTCCGGGTATAATACATAAAGTACTTTTTTATGCGGTGTGTATAATATAAATGTGGAGAGTCTCTCTCCGATTTTCACGGCAGTCTGCGAATAGTCTTGAATTTCTTTGGTATGTTCGGGCTTTTTCCCTATTTTTGTAAGCGAGAACAAAAATATACGTTCAACTTTCAAAAAAGGAGGTCGGAAACAGACACAAGAATCTAAAAGACATATTGCAAGCGACTTGTAGACAAGTTATTTGGCTTTAGTAAATCTGGTAAATTGAAAATAGCCCCGAATAATAGGTCGAATGGTAGGTTTGTACCCTGCAAGGGGCGCAGACTGCTTTTCCTTATTTGGGCTAAAGGTTTTACCAGAACCTACTAAAGCAGATGAGCGGAAAGTCAAGGCTGTGTCCTTTTTCTTTTGCTCCGTTTGCAGGATGTAGTACAAACACCTATAAAAGCCTAAGTAATATGGATTTCAAGTTGGAATATATGGAACGTCTGTTTGCCAGGATAAGCAGGAAAAAGACGGAGTCCTATGTCATAAGCCGGATATGGCATCAGTTGGACGACGACCGTGTGAAATTTGTCGTTCAACAATATATCAGAAGAACACAGGACAAGTATGCGCTTGCAGACTTGTACTTACCTCAGCTGAATATTTTCATCGAAATAAACGAGCCTTACCACAAAGATGATAATGGCGTGCTGCGTGAAATAGATAAAATCCGTAACGAGGAGATACTGGATGTCACCGGTTCGAAGCCTGTTGTGATAGACTGTGACTGTGATATTGACGGAGTCCACAGTCAGGTTGCGGAGGTTGTCGGTATGATAAGGCAACGCATTTCCGCGCTCGGTGATGATTTCATTCCGTGGAATGAAGCCGACACTCTCACCGTGGAGTATCACATAAAGAAAGGTTTTCTGAAGGTCGGAGACAACGAATGCCTGCGCACGACGGAAGACGTTGCGGCTGTATTCGGCACAAAACCCAAACACCGGGGATTCCTTCGCGCATCAGGCGCGGCGGTGCCTGGCAGGGAAAAGGATATAATCTGGTGGCCAAACACGGAACACCGCCTTTGGTGTAACAGGCTTTCTGAGGACGGAATGTATATCTATGAGTATCCTAAGGCGGAGGACAAGCGTGCCGGACACCTTAATCATTGGCTCAACGCACCGGCAGAAAACCGCGTCACATTCTTACGCTACAAGGATGATTTGGGCTTCTGTTTCTATCGCTTCACAGGCGTGTTCTGTCTTGACAGGGAACGGTCTGTCAAGGAGAAGAGATGTGTCTGGAAACGTATTTCCGATTATTATAAACTTTAATGATGCTTGTCATGAGTAAAGAATATTATAAGAAGCGTCTTATAGACCTTCGTGCTTCGATTGCAAAGGAGAGGGAAGCTAAGAAAAAAGACAACGCCTATTATGCTGATATGATAAAAAGGACATCTTCCATATCAAGCAAGGCAAGCTATCGTAAATCAAAGATAAGCCGGGCGGCTTCTCACGACAGACGTATAGAAAGCCTCAAAAGAGTCATTGAGAATGTGAGAGCCACTATGAGAAGAATCAAATAAACAATTTAAAACATATGGGAATAATAAACAATCTTATCAACACTTTAAAAGATAATTTTACAATGGCAGAATTCAACATTAACGGCCGTATGACGGTCAAAAGTCTAAGGAAACAGTTCAAGGATGCGTTCGGAGCTACTTTGCGTGTGTATAAAGGTGCGAAATTCGCGCCTGAGGATGCGACGCTTGCGTCTATACGAAGCGGAGAAAACGCAAAGGGAGGAGAGCTTGCATGCCGTGGAAACATGCAGGTAGGTAACTTTGAGACCAAAATGAAGGAAATGTTCGGAATAACGGTGAAGGTTGCTAACCCTGACAACACAAAGCTTGTGAGTGGCAGCATAACCATTGCTGCCGCCGGGCGCGAGGTCGTTGCGACAGATGACTGGAGCGGCGAACAGCTGCAATGCTATTTCTGGGACACATTGCAGGACTTGCTCATCGCTAAGGGTTATGACATCCAAAAGAAAGACTTTGCCCAAGACGTGGAGGATTACTATAAAAATAACAGATACAAACGTTATGGTGTGACATTCAACATCTACCGTACCAAGAAGAGAAAGGATGTGACATTCACAATCTATGCGATAGAAAAATATTGCTTTGGCGTAAAGTATGCAGGCGACATCGCGAAAGACAAAGCATTGGAAGATGCGATAGGCGGAGCCGGCACAGCTATCCGTGTTGCCGATAAGACATGGGCTGGATTTGGCGAACCGTCACCGCGACATGAACTGAACTTCAAGAAAATGAACTCGGAAGGGATTGGAAAGCTGAAAAATCCGAACGCCAGAGTGGCATTCATGAACGGTGTCGTGAATGAAATAGACGCATTGATAAAGAGCCTGGTGGAAGCGTTCAAAAAGAAAGGTTTATGATATAGTATATGGGACTTGGTAATTGGGGATGCTTAGGCATAATCCTCTATCTGTGCCGGAACATACTTTATGTGCTGTTCTGGGCTGCTGTGGCTTTTGTGTGTTACATGATATTGCAATGCATATGAAAATACGCGGGTTAAGCTTTTCTTGGAAAAGGGCGGTCGGAATAACTGCCGCAAAACAGAAAATAAGCAGGAAGACAGGATTGCCTACAACCAGACAGGGACTGGAAAGAAAAATAGGCAGGTTTGTACTGAACTCTATTTTGGGAAACAAAAAGAAACGAACATGACTTAAGACGTGGAGATGACGGAAACGATTCTCCACGTTTTATGTCGTGTATCGGTAGCATATCATGAATAACCAGATGTGTCGTGAGCATGAATGATTCCTGATTCGGATGCATTTGAATTGTTTTATAATAAGCCGCCGTGCATTTTCTGCACATCGTTTATAGAATATACACATATATAATATCAATAATCCGTTGTGACGTATATACACTTTGGTTTTTGCGTGCCGACTCTTGATAACTCTTCTGTAATATAGGCTCCGTTTTGTCTTGCGCATTTTCAGAATATGTCTTCCCGCGTTTTTGATATATATATAACCCCCGTATTGCTGGCAACGGCTGTAGTACGGTTGAGGCTTAACGCCAGTTTATGGATTAAAATAAGAGTTTAACCTTAGGTCGCTCGTGTCTTTGTTTATAAAAAACGAACAAAGCTGCGGAGCGGCAGCAAATCTTTGATTTTTGATTTGAAGGTTTTGCTTGTCATGCTAAAAAGTGTACCATCAAATTGTTATGAAGTATCGGGAGCGCGTTTCTTAGCCATGCTTCATACAGAAAGTAAAATATCATAATATTTGTTTTGCTTTTTATCCTAATTGCATTACCTTTGCCGAAAAATCGGTTTCCGCTCATGAGAAAAATCTTTATACATTTTCTTTGGGGATTATTAGTCTTGAGTTTTGTCACATGTGCCGCTGCCTTTACTGCCATATGGTTCGGGTGGATAGGTTATATGCCTCCGCTTGAAGACCTGCAGAACCCTATCAGCAGGTTCGCGACGCAGGTCTATTCGTCAGACGGGAAGGTGATAGGCACGTGGAACCTCAATCGCGAAAACCGTATATGCGTGTCTTACTCAAATCTGTCGCCCCATCTTGTACAGGCACTTATAGCAACAGAGGACGAACGTTTTTATGATCACTCCGGAATAGACTTCATTGCGCTTGCCCGTGCGATGATAAAGAGAGGACTGCTCGGGCAGGAGAGTGCCGGAGGAGGCTCCACCATTACACAGCAACTTGCCAAACAGCTCTATTCGGAGACTGCCGGAAGCACTGTCGAGAGACTTTTGCAGAAACCTATAGAGTGGGTGATTGCCGTCAAACTGGAGCGTTACTACACAAAGGAAGAGATAATAGCCCTTTATCTTAACTATTTTGATTTCCTGCACAACGCTGTGGGAATAAAGACCGCCTCCAACACCTATTTTAATAAAGAACCGAAGGATCTTACGGTGACAGAGGCGGCTACACTGGTGGGACTGTGCAAGAATCCTTCACTGTTCAACCCCGTGAGATATCCTGAACGCTGCCGCAGCCGCCGCAATGTGGTGCTCGCACAGATGAGGAAAGCCGGATTCATATCGACGGCAGACTATAACAGGTATTCTGACGAACCGCTGACTCTCGATTTCCACCGTACGGACCATAAGAACGGAACTGCTCCGTACTTCCGCGAATTCCTTAGAATGTACATGACTGCGCAATATCCTGAAAGGGAGAATTATCCAGAATGGAACGAGAGGCAGTTTGTGCTCGACTCAATAGCCTGGGCTAACGACCCATTGTATGGGTGGTGTAATAAGAATCTGAAGAAAGACGGCAAGCCATACAACCTGAATTCTGACGGTCTGAAAGTGTATACCACAGTTGATTCAAGAATGCAGCGTTATGCCGAGGAAGCCGTTTACGGACACGTGGCAAAGTTCCTTCAGCCGGAGTTCTTCAAGGAAAAGCGCAGAAAGCGCAATGCTCCCTTCTCTGATGCTCTTACTGCCAGACAGGTGGAGCAGATAATGGACAGGTCGGTGAGACAAAGCGGGCGATACATTGAAATGAAGGCTGCCGGAGCGTCGGAGGAGGAGATAAGAAAGGCATTCCGTACTCCGGTGGAAATGTCGGTGTTCACATACCATGGCGACATCGATACGGTGATGACGCCGCTCGACAGCATCAGATATGTGAAGTCGTTCCTTAGAGCCGGATTCATGAGCATGGATCCGAAGACGGGAGAGGTGAAGGCATACGTAGGAGGGCTCGACTATTCGCATTTTATGTATGATATGGTGATGAACGGACGCCGCCAGATAGGTTCTACAATAAAGCCTTTCCTATATTCTCTGGCAATGGAGAACGGATTCTCTCCTTGTGACAAAGTGCCCAATGTGCAGCAGACTTACATCGTGGTAGGCAAGCCGTGGACACCGAGAAACACAAGCCGCAAACGTTATGGTGAGCTTGTCACTTTGAAATGGGGACTGGCACAGTCAAACAACTGGATTTCAGCTTACCTCATGAGCAAGCTCAATCCGCAGCAGTTCGTGAGCCTTTTGCGTGATTATGGAATCAACAACCCTGACGTCTATCCGTCAATGTCACTTTGTCTCGGACCGTGCGACGTGTCTGTGGCTGAGATGGTGAGCGGCTATACAGCGTTTGTCAATCACGGCATACGCACAGCTCCGCTCTTTGTTACAAGAATAGAGGATAATGAAGGAAACGTCATTGCGAACTTCCGGCCTCATATGAACGAGGTCATCAGTGAGGAGAGTGCCAACAAGATGCTTGTGCTTCTGAAAGGTGTCGTTGACGGAGGAACGGCAGGACGGCTGAGATTCAGATATAACATTCCCGGAGAGATAGGTGGAAAGACAGGTACAACAAACCGTAATTCGGACGCATGGTTTGTAGGTTTCACACCGCAGCTTGTGAGCGGATGCTGGGTAGGGGGTGAAGACCGTGACATTCATTTTGACTCCATGAGGATGGGGCAGGGCGCGACAATGGCATTGCCCATATGGGCGTATTTCATGAAAAAGGTGTATGCGGATAAAACGCTTGGCTATGACCCCTCTGTCAAGTTTGATATGCCTGCCGATTATGACCCTTGCGCGTCTTCGGAAGAGGAAACAGACCTCGGAGTGGATGAGATATATGAGTGAATTTGACTGACGTCATGCTCCTTATTCGCCGGCATACTGTTGCTTTCAGACAACAGGTCAGGGCAATGCCGGTGAACACCCAGGCAGGTGTTTATATCTGACTTGGTATTCATGCAACTCTTTTTTTTATAAGGCAGGCTGCGTCCGGCAATTGGAAAGCAGGCTTTCATAGCCCTTACCGGTATTGCTTAATACATGAAACAACACGCTATTATGTGTGTGTAATCCAAAGTAGAGATGCAAAATCTTGCGTCTCACAAGCAATGATGCGTATAAACAGAGGTGAGGATATGCCTGTCGTTGCTGTGCTTATTGCTCGTGAAACGCAAGATTTTGTGTCTTTCCATGGCTGGTGTCATCATTGTTTTAATGTAAAACAGGCGAGATTGGCAATTATAATGTTCTCGTGTCATTTTGAGGATTATACTCCTGCATGTTTATTACATTTGTGTCTGAAGGTATGCCTTTGCTTAGAGCCGAAGGCGAGCCGCGCAGTGCCGGTGCGGCGCGTGAGGCATCATTCCGGTATAAACCCATTTGCCAATATGACTGTCCGTGTCTGAACGCAGGCTGCCATGCCGTCACACAACCGTAAAACGGCAGACCGCAGACCTGCTGATATATCTATGATACATTTTTGACGTCCGGACTTAAAACTCATACTCATAATTATGTGATATGGTAGAGAAGAAACGAAAATTCTTACAACGTGAAGTCGCTGAGATTTGCGTGGAGGCTTGCAGAAGCCGGTTCGTCTCAATATACACGGTTTTTGACATGTCAGCATAATGTATTGATTATCAGCCATTTTAAATAAAATGTAATCGCAAGGAGCTTGTTCGTGTGTGTGAAACAGGCTTTCCTGTAGTGCGGAAAAGGCTCTTCGGGCATGCTGGAGATGCCGTCTTGTATTATGAAACGGGCTTTTCCGCAACGCAAGGAGTGTGAGTGAATAAACAGAATCAGATGAGAATCGGGCATAGAAGAGCTATTAACGGGTATTTAACGGTCGTGTCTGCGGAGTAGAATGTGGACTATACCGCAAAATGTAAAACGGAAAACACTCGGATGATTGCCGCTTCCTTAACGTGCCATTTCTGTTTCCGGAAACAATAATGTAAAAATTTTTTACTCACATCTATGCGCGTGTGTCCGTTCCTTATTATTATTTATACAGGCGTGTCATCGGAATCGAACATGTCGTATGAGTCAGAGCCGGAAAGATATGAGTGGAAAACGGTATCAGGCAAGAGGCTGCCGTTAAGTCTCATCCGTATCATGCGCTGCTTTCAGGCAGATTGTTATTACGTCATTGTCTGATATGTCGCGGACTGCATAGTGCAAAAAAGTGAAAAACGATGACGGCAGCAGTGCGTACTATGGAAGCATGGCCTGTGCTGAATTGTGAAAGTGGTTCCGGCGGTCAGTCGGTCGGTTTGGGCTGAACATCAGGTGATATATCTTTGTCATCATATTGTATGCCGTTCAGGAGCTGCATACTATATGATGACAATTAATTCAGAACATCTACTTAATAATAATAATGTGTAGGCAATAAGGGTTAATTTTTATTAAACTAAACAGGATGGGAGATGTCTGATAATTGATTGTGTCGTTCTTTTCCCGTATCTTTGTATATAAGATACACTGCACTCGGGAAAGTAAGAAGAAGTCCTCTTTCCACTCGCCTTGCGTTATCTTTGTATAAGATAAGCTGCACTCGGGAAATTAAGAGCGAGCTCTCTTTCCGCTCGTTTGCATTATCTTTGTATAAGATAAGCCTCGGCTCGGCAATATCAAGTCTGGTAAAACTCCGTTTTCCCGTCTTGCTGTTGCTCTCGCCTTGCATTATCTTTGAGCGTTATTAAGATTGATAGGTGATGATAAAGTTTCTGTATATATTGCTTTCGTGTGTTGTTATTGACGGACTTTCTGCCCCAAGTAGCAACAGTACATATAGGTCTGCGTTGTTGGAAAACAGAGTATGGAAAGTGCAATTACCGCATAACAAGCAATGTGTTATGGAAATGGAGTCTCGCAATTACGGACGTAGAAGTGTGTTGTCATATGACAGGAAAAGAACGGAACCTTTTTATTCTTATTCTTTATGTAAGGATACTGTCAAAGTATCTGAATCGGGGAAAAAACTCGTTATCCGGGATTTGACTGACAGCACATTGGCTTTACAATGTTTGCCCGATACGTTGACTGTTTGGGTTTGTCCTGTCAGATGTGTGACTGATAACAGCTTACAAGAACAACGTGAGAATGAAAACCGTATGGACAGAACTTGGCGGGCGGATAACAGTTGGAACTTTGGCACTTTGGATATTTCTGGAAAACCAATCAAAGACTTGTCTTCCATTGAGCAGCCCAGATGGGCGAAGTGGGATTACGACTTGGAAAAGTATTTCACTTCCCAAATGGTATATCCCGAGCACCTGTTAGAGAAGAACCAAGCCGGATATGCCGTTGTCATTTTCTCTATCGACACATTAGGGCTACCGCGCGGCATCAATATATTGTCATCCAAACATAAGGATTTCGCCAAGGAAGTTGTACGATTGACAAAAGAATTGCCGCATTGCCTGCCGTGCAGAGACAAGGACGGCAAACGAATGGAATGTTTATATACGGTATACGTTCCTTTCCTGCCTCAACATTATAGAGACCGGGTGAAGGCGGACAGCATCGCGGAAGAGAGAAAAAACATATGTTCATAGATATGGAGTCCGGTCCGGTGTTTCAATACGGGAGACCAAGAGCCGCACAAGACTATATCACCCGACGCTTGAAGTATGACCCGACGTTATTGGGAGACAAACAGCAGGTGAAAGGAGTTTATTCCATGCGGATTGACTCGTATGGAGAAGTGTACGGACCAAAAGTCTTGCGAAGTTGCGGCATGGAAGACTGGGACAATCAAGTACTGGAGATAATCAGAAAGATGCCACGCTGGACTCCTACCATAATTTTTTTCGGGAAAGGAAAATATGTTGAATCTGAATTTGCTATAACAATATCTTTTAAGAGGAACAGAAAGTTGATTGCCCATACAACAGAAAAACATATTGAGGCAGGTGTCCCGGTATGCTATTTGAATGAACAAGGCGATACCATTGTGCCATACGGCAAATACAAATTCTGTCAGACAGACACTATACGCAGCATCGGTTTCGTGTATGAGAACAAGAAGGACGCACGTATTGCTTGTATAGACAATAAGGGGAAAGAACTGTTCTATGTGTTCAAGTGCGATAACGGTCCCGACCATATCCGTGAAGGGCTTTTCCGCATCATGGATGATAACGGATTGGTTGGCTTTTCCGATTCATTGGGCAATGTGGTCATTAAGCCTCAATTCAAGTTTGCCACACCGTTTGAAAACGGGAAAGCTCAAACGACAATAAGCGGAAAAGCGCATGATGACGGAGAACATTCTTTTTGGACATCTGACGAATGGCAACTTGTTAGTTATAATGGAACTAAAATGATGAAATATACGGCTGTCAGGAACGGTACGGACTTGAAAGGATTGCGAATCGCCCTATTTGACAAGCAGGGAAAAATAGCTCAAGAAATTTCTTATTCCTATCCTTCTGACATTGAGTTTGCCGATAATCTCAATATTGGGGTTAATTTACAAGATGTCAATTTTGACGGTAAGGACGATATTCTTGTCAACCTTGGTCAGTATGGCAATCAGATGATACAGTATTATGATTGCCTTGTATGGGATGAAACAAAGAATCTATATCGTAGAGATGAAAGCTTTAAGCAGATAGAAAACCCACAAATAAACAAGGAGAAACAATGCATATTCTCTTCATCACGCATTTCGGCAGCATCTTACAGCTACAAGCGTTTTGAGCTTATTGGCGGACATTTTGTTGAAACAGCGACTTTAACCCAGACTTTCAGGGCTTCTAAACAACCTTTTTTATTCACGGAAAAGCAATATGTAAAAAGCAAAGGCTTGGTAACATTGCACAAAGATGTTTCAGTAGACAAAATAAACCGTGATTGGTTATCAATTATAATGAAGTGACACCAAAAACAAGAAACAATGAGAATAAAAGTATTGCTGTTTGCTATTAGCTTGTTGGCAACTCTTTCGCTACAAGCGCAAACCAACGAGCGTTACATCGAGGTGACGGGCACATCGGAAATAGAGATTGTACCCGACAAAATCCATTATCTGATTGAAATCCGTGAATACTTCAAGGAAGAGTTTGACGGTAAGTCGAAGCCCGAAGAATACCGCACCAAAGTGCCTTTATCAGAAATAGAGCAGGGATTGAGAGGAGTTCTTGCCGAGGCAGGAATTCCGCAAAATGCCATCCGGACGCAGGAAATCGGTGACTATTGGCGGCAGCAGGGGCAGGACTTTTTGCTCTCCAAGAAATTCGACATTACCTTGACCGACTTCAATCAGATAAATGAAATCGTAAAGCGTATTGAGACCAAAGGCATCCACACCATGCGTATCGGTGAATTGGAGAACAATGATATGCTTGCCTATCACCAAAAGGGGAAGGTTGAAGCGTTGAAAGCCGCCCGACGGAAAGCAACCTATTTAGTGGAGGCATTGGGCAAAAGATTGGGTGAGGTGATCCGCATTGTGGAAAAGGACAGCGGCAATGTCTCTCCTTTCGTGCAAAGCAATGTCCTGTCGTCCGACGCTGCCTCATTCGATAATTTCCGTACCATTAAGAAGAACTATTCCATGCTGGTACGTTTTGAAATTATTGATTAAACCCAAATCGCATTAGAACGCCGATTGTACATTTGAGGTTTGTTGTCAGCTCTTCATCCTTTTTCAGTACTGCTGACGTCATCTTGTATTCCGCTTTTTCCAGATGTAGCCCGCTACATCCTTGCATTCGCACGCCTTTTCTTGCCATGGCACAGCTCAAGCATGCTTGACTCCGCTCATCTGGCTTATCGAAAGCGTTCGATAAAGCTGAATACAATCTGGCTGAAAGCATCACGAAATAAGAATGGAAGTCTAATGCGATTCGGGATAATTGGATTTACTCTATTTTTGGCAACAACATTATATCAAGAAATAATGTAACTATGGATAATAGATTTATTGCCCAATTGAGGGCCGAAGCAAAAGAATGCACCAGTTCATTGCGTTAAGACGAGCAAAGGCAAATTCTTTATGAAAGGATGCATTGGAGAAATGTTTTGAAGCCACTGGTGACAACGGCAAGGAAACAATTATGTTGGGCAGACACATTGCTGCCCAACGAATTGTGATTGGCTCTATTCACTTACCCAATAAATATGAGTTGTCTAAATAGGATGGAAAGATTGTAGAAATCACTGATGGTATGACACATCAAAATCAAATGTTGTGTTAGGGCTAAAAAATACCGTGCCATAGTAAGCAGGAGACGCCGTATCATATTTACCATAGTAATTTGCAAAATATATCTTCATATGATATTTATTGAATGTGAGGTTGGAAAGTTTGAAACCTACATCATATCTACAATAGCAATCGGCTTCTAATGTGGGATCCTCCTTAAATGGGGCAATTACTATCTTTATCTCATCATCCTGCGAGCTAACCTGAGCGAGGATTTTATCAGTGTTGCAGTCATATTCCAAGTCTGTTACATGGAAAGTTGCTACACCTTTATTATCTACAGTTATTGTAATCTTGGGAGTTTTCTCCTTTTCTTCTGCATAAAACTCAGGTCGGCTTTCTTTTGCCGAATACGAAGTCTTACAACCTGTATTTGACAAGTCGCTTAACTTTACTGAATCCAACACACTTTGCTCTGAAGAACAAGAAGTCAATGCGGCTAATCCCAGCATGACAAATCCATAAAACTTTTCTTTCATAACTCTATTTTTTTGTAAATGAATTTATCGAATCAATTAGGGAATATGTGCTTACACACGTATGCAAGGAATGTGGGACGGAATGTTCTGTTCCTTCAACCGCATCCACAAAACGCTTTATAGCACTATAATATCCTTGTGTGAAAACTTGGTTATTTTGTGATATTGGTATGAAATTATTTCTTCCAAACAGTTCCACAGTTACCTTTTTATGTTTAAAAACCTTTTCCAAAGGTACTCCACAAAAACTATATGGCTTTTGTTGAAAGATAAGACTATCCATATTTTCTAATGTATAAATGCCTCTATTTGTGTTTATGGTCATGCATTCTTGCGCATCAGTCCATGTGTAACCTGTAGAAAGCTCCAAGATGCCAGTGACATTCGTGTGTTTGAGCATCAACATCAATGTGTGTCCGCCGATGTTTTCTGCATACCTAACCTCTGCATTTCCAAATAGATAGACCACAACATCCAATGGGTGTATGAAAAGGTTGATCAGTGAATCTCCCTCGGGGTAAGCACCGGTGAGATATTTCAAGTTGTATGTCATAGTACCATTACATTTTGACAACTCCCTTTTTAATGATTGAACGGCTGGTGTACAACGTTTTTGTAGATCCACAACTGCCAATACATCTTTTTGTTTTTGCAATTCCACCAAACGCATCAGCTCTTCAGTATTTTGGCATGGAGGCTTTTCTATGAACAAAGCCTTATTGTATTCTATCACTTTTGAGGCGATAGAGAAATGTGTATTTGGCGAAGCTGACACGAATACTCCTTTTATTTCTGCGTCTTCCAAAATCTTGTCCAATGAAGTGGTGGCATGTATATGAGGAAAGGCTGCCTCTATCAAGCTCAGTTTGCTTGTCGATTTGCAGCAGATATATTTCAATGGTACATGCAGATAATCAAGTACGGGGTAGAGGTTGTTCATACTATGGCTTCCTATACCCACAAAGGCATATTTACCCTTGTATGTTTGGTGTAACATCCTGAAGTTCCGTATTTGTTTGTAGTACTCTATAATATTTTTGATATATTCCATTATTTACAGATTCTTTTGGAAAATCTTCGGTATGTCTCTTTACAGTTGTCAGTCCATTGGTAAGATCCATATAAGAGTCCGATAATGTTTTTAGGCAGAAATCTTTCGAGGTTTTGTAGCAGGATAATATCATACTTACGATGAAAGTTTATCCAACAGCCATTGCACTCTTTGGAGTATCTGCATTGCGTTTTTACAGTTTCTTGCGAATTGAATATCTCATCCAAAGAATGCTCGTGGATATTACCAAGCATTACATCCAAATTTTGGCATAATGGCACATCACCATTGGAGTGAATCACCAATTCGCTGAAGATGCTTTGGCAAGGCAAGTGAAGGTGACCATTTTGCCACTCACCGTATAAAGCCACGAAGTCAAAATTCTCTTCCGTCTCATGTATGTTTTGTGGAATGTTTTGGATGAAATTTTTCAAGTCTGCTGCAATGAGGTCTGCTGTGGTATCAAAGAAAACCATCGTTCCATAGATACCTATGCGCACGTCGACATTGTATTTCATAGCAACGCCAATCACATAATCCATGTCTTTGAAAGTGTTCCATGGGGAGAGACAGAACATCAAAGAAACAGGAATCTCGTCTTTCAAGGTTTCAACCACCTCTATAACCTTGTCGTGACCATTGCATCCTCTCATTGTTTTGTATGTATCTTTGTCACCATCCAGCGACACGTACAGATGGGCAGGATGGTACAGTCGGACTGCCTCTATGACTTTGTGAGGAGCGAGACAGTTGGACAGCAGTGTATAGTTAGGATGGTTGTTCATAAACCACTCCATGATGTCTTTAGCTTCGGGATGAAGAAGAAACTCTCCACCCTCCAAACCTATAACTGTATTTTTTGTGATACACTTACTATTCATTATTTTTCTTATTTCCTCCAAGGACAGATGCACTTCTGGCTTTTGCCATATAGAGCAATGCTTGCAACGTGACTGGCACTTGGTGGTAGTGTATATCATTAGGGTGCTAAGTCGCTTGTGATGTGTTCGAAGGATATTGTTGAGATATAACACCCCATTGTGTAAATAGTCGCTTGTTTTGTACATATTGATTATGAAACTTTTGTGCTTCTATAGATAAGAGACCACAAAAGTCTAAAAGACTGCACGACCACATCACTACCAGGTGAATCTGATGCCGAAAGGAATGGTAAATGTAAGTGGATGTTCCGTCCATGTGGTATGGACAGAGCTACCATTTGGTATATACCAATTCAGAGATGGTTCTATGTAGACTCCCCAATTCGGTGCAAACTGATATTGCATACCAATGCTTGTACCCACACTCCATTGAAACGGAGGAGTCAAATTCCAGCCATCTTTGTATGGCACTTGTTGTCCTGTCATATATCGTTCGTTCATCTTCCCATATACAGGTATGTTCAATACTCCACCCATAGAAAGGTAAGCTGACCATTTTTTGACATTAAACCATTGATATGATATGCGAAGTGGTATTCCCAAATAATGCAGTTTCTGCTTCTTTTGTATATAATATTCGCCTTCTCCCAAAGTATAGTCAGACCTCAGAAGAGAATATTGCAGACCTGTTTCCAAATACCATTTGTTACCAATTCTCTTTGTCAGTGACAGACCGATTGTCATAGGCTTGTAATGATATTCATGTTCCATGATTTTGCCATTGTTGTTTTTAGCGATTTCCATGAGCGCTTCTTCTTCCTTTGACATATTGTCATGCACGTTTTCTTGTAAATACTGATAATATTCTTCCCAAGTGGAAAATATTTCTGGAACAGGAGGTTGAGGACCGTCAATATCTCCGCCGGCATTACCTGTAAATATTTTGTATGCATTCTGGACCAACGTAGACCCCAAAGAACCTGCTGCAAGCAACTGCCACTCATTCTTCTTCGCTGGGTCAGAATCTTTCGCTATATATTGCTTGTTGTTTTCATGCCATATATTCCTTATTGTATCAATTGTGATACTGTCATCTTCAATGATAACAATATTGCTGTTTTCTAAAGTCTTTTTTATATTAAGCGTATCAATTGCTGATATGGAATCATTTCTCGTTTGGGCAATATTCTGATTGATTTCGTTCTTTTTTTCTGCTGCCAGCATCATTTCACTTTTCTTGTGAGACTGAGGTTCTTCTTTCTGCCTTTTCCCATTTTTAATTTGGACATCATTCTCGTTCTCAACCTGTGATGTATTAACAGATTTGTATTCTGTCTTGTCCTTTTTCCATAAAAGACGAAACATTGGCATACAGACAAGGATTATTGCTATGAAAGTCATCATTCGTTTGTTGATTATCTTTCTCAGCATCTCTTTGGCTCTTGTTAGTTGCGAAGATGAACTATGAGATTCTATACCCAATTTTGCTGCAATCTCTTTATGGGAATATCCTTCAATCTCAGCCATCTGAAAAATTCTTCTATAACCTTTGGGGAGTTGATTGATTATTTCCAGAATTTCTCTTTCATCCAATATGTTTTCTGGTGTTATGCCACCCTCTATTTCCAATTCTTCACCGGTAAATGAAGAGAATGGGACAGTTCCTGTTTTTTTTCTTGTACTTTTGATATTTTAAAGCCTCATTCCTTGCTATAGTACAAATCCACTCTCCAAATTTTGAAGCGTCTCTGAGTTGATGAAGTGAATAAAAAGCACGGATAAACGCTACTTGGACGAGATCATTCAATGTGTCCTCATCCTCTTTGGTGATATTGAAACATACTTTTCTTACCATTGGCGAGTATGTTTCAATAAGTATTTTTAGAGCCTCTGTGTCTTCTGCTTTTATTCGCTTTATTATCTCTTCTATATCCATGTTAGGGGTCAAGCATGTTCACCATCTTTTTATAAGATATTCAAATGTGAGAAATGACTGCATGAAACATTGTTAATGTATGTAAAATATCAGATGGAATTTAGAAAGACATTAAAATACTACTCTTTAAATAAAGAAATGATTTGAACTTTTTGTTTTCGTGAATTATTCTTTAATAACAAGATGGCAAATGCCAAATGATTCCATGAAGTACAGATAGAAAGGGTAGTGTCAAATGTGTGCAGTATCGTTCTGAAACAGCCTATCCGGACGTTGGTTCGTTCAATGGAATATCTTTCAGCGTATAGTTCGTCATCCACAAAATGACATCGGGATTTATCTGCGTTTGTTGATACAAATATTTGCAACAATATAATTCTTCAACAGGATATTTCGCAGGATGTCGCAATCAAATACTGCGTCGGCATTGAGGAAAAGGTCGTCTGCCTGGATATGGGGTTTAAACATGTCACCGATGACCTTTTTAATGTCATTTTCTCATCTTCACGAAGTTCGGTCGTGTGCTACCGTCCAAATAGACACGGGGCATGTCTGATTCATTACGGTACTTGTAAAACAACCGGGGGCATAATGATTTCCTTTTTACAAACTTGCTCCATTTTTTGTAATGCTGGTACACGGCACTATGGCTCAGAACTTTCCCGTTGAACAAGGCTCTTACAGGAATGTCCATTGTCAATCTATCTTTAGCTTGTACAGATGGCATTCTCTACTTCTATGATGCAATTTTTGAGTAGCATGCTCACGTTTTGTCTTGGAAAGATAATGCAATATCGTATTTTTTCGAGCATAGTGTACATGGAACTTTCACTATATATGAGTTTGGTTATCCATGATATAATAAGTTACTCAAGTTTCGCAAGTGAATAGAATTTCACTTGCGAAACTTGAGTAACTTAGGACAGCCATTTATCCGTTAGGTTGTTTATATTAATGTTCTGCAATAAGGATGTTTGCTGTCAGCTAATCCCTGTACTGTTGGAATAGTATATTTTAATATAATAAGGTGTATGAAGTATATTAATCCGTCTTCTTGTGTAAACTAATGTTAAATTCATGACTTTGTGTGAGTTTTTTGCTGAAAACATTTGGAAGGTATTGAAATTTGTACTACTTTTGCATCCGCTTTCGGTTAGTAAAAACGACCTTAAGTAATGAAAGAAAGAGTTCTTTGAACAATTTACATAAAGACAGAGAAAGTAGTACAAGAAGCGATTTCAATAATATTGAGATTATGGGTTAACAGATCCGTTGATTAAGTTTATTGAACTTTAAATCGTTATGGATGAGAATTCTGAACAGAGACAAATTCGTATTAATCTTACGGTTAATATAAAAGATATTATACAATGTAGAGTTTGATCCTGGCTCAGGATGAACGCTAGCTACAG
>ENA-OPVK01000661-OPVK01000661.1-human-gut-metagenome-genome-assembly--contig:-NODE-661-length-23958-cov-3.614902_pt1 | contig 23958 bp, 31 predicted proteins | sample MGYA00241495_ERZ501982 | MGnify/ENA primary metagenome ERZ501982 (study PRJEB25962, sample SAMEA2042002) | human gut metagenome | biome: human gut; feature: human-associated habitat; material: faeces...
TCAGAAGAGAACACAATGCACTTACAATACCCTGTTAAAGATCAATGCTTTAGACATGGTATCGTGATCTGCAGATTCATATCATCTGTGACTTAGTCTCTGTGTGGTAAGTATCTTCCGAAAGGAAATACCGGCTAAGCAGAGACCGTATGTACAGACGAGTACGTTGTCTCAATTAAATCAGACAATAGGATCCCCTGAGTTTTAGCTCTGGGGAGTGTTCAAGTGGTGTTTCATAAAAAAGATCTGATGCAAGATCTGAATTGGATGAAACGCGAAATAGAGATCCACAATAAATTCACAGAACAAAGGAAGAATCTGGAAGCTGCAACGAAATCGTGTATTCCAAATCAAATCAGCAAAATAAAGGAATCTCAGTCTGCGGTTTCCGAATATTTGAAAACTTTGGGCTATACGGAAGTCTGATGGAAAGCAAGAGAAAGAGCCGGTTTATCGCCGACTCTTCTTTTTGTTTTCTACTACAGGCAACCAACGAATTTGTCATCCAAATCCTTTTCATAGTCGTCTGTTCGAACGGAACCAAATTTAATGAATACCTGCCCAATAGGATCCATCTTTTTGATCACAGATTTTAGATCTGTCATGATCCCATTCGCGTCGTATTCAAACTTCGGTTCATCATTATAGACGCCGGGATACCACTGTCCCTCGTTTTCATCATACAAAGGTGGTTTCTGATAACATTCGGATTCGTCTACATCAACGTTTTCCTGTGTTGTTAAAGTTGTTTTGACAGACATGATTCCAGTATCGCAGTCCATATTTGTGATGTAATTTCTCACGTTACTATAATCAGGATTCGTGTTGATAGGTCTTAATAATTCGTCTACGGTCTGACGGAATTTCAACTGATATCCAGCTTCAACAGTAATTGAAAATGTCCCTTTCTGTTCCATATCGTTTCTGATCTCCTCTCTGTGTGTTTATTGTTTCTGTTCTAAATATGGGTTGAGAGAATGCATACCATTTGTCTGCAGACAAGATAACCATATTTAGGATAGCTAAGTGAAAGAGAGGTATTTTTATGGAACCGAAAAACGAATCACTCACAAATAAGAAATTAACAGAAGTAGAAACAAACGAAGTCAAGAAACCGACAAAAAAGGATCCGAAAGAAAAGAAACAAACCGAAAAAACAAAAGAACAGGATCCGAAAGAAATGGTTTCCGGACAGCCACAGCAGTTTTTAATTCAGCTAATGTCTGACGATATAGATCCAAACATGTTAATGGATGAAGATGAGTACACAGCAGAACAAATTGAGAATTTAAAACTCAGTATTAAGGAATGGCTCGGTCGTGTTCCGTTTACAGAGTTTCGAAACGTAATTCACAAAGATGTTATAGGTCAGGACAATCTCGATTTGGTACTTGCAAACGTATATAACTATCTTACAAACGTTGCCCTTGGAAACCCAGTGAATAACAATATGCTCATGGCTGCTCCATCTGGCTGCGGAAAAACAGAAACATACCGGTCACTCCGCAATTATTTTAAAACAGAGATTCCAGAGCTTACAATCTCACAAGTAGATGTATCTGTGATTACGGAAGAAGGCATTGTTGGTGCCGGAAGTTCGATACTAGTAGACGAACTCATGGAAAACGGCACCAATGGATATGGAATCGTATTTATGGATGAGTTTGATAAGAAACTGATTCCTGCATTTGCAGAAGGAGCAAACACATCTGCTGCTGTCCAGAATCAGTTATTAACCATTATTGAAGGTCGTGAGGTCCCGTTTATTTTGAATGGTCAGCCAACTGGATATTATATTGACACATCCAATACGATGTTTATTGGTTTGGGTTCGTTTAATGAATCCAGAGAGCAGAAAAAGAATGCGGCAAAGAATAATTTAGGATTCGGAGCCAGAACCCAGGATAATGATATGTTCGATGAGATCACAAGAGAAGATATGATTAAAATGGGGGCAAGTTACGAAATGATTGGTCGTTTCCCTTTGATTGTCAACTATCATAAGTTATCTGAAGAGGCAGTCGACAAGATTATTGACAAAACACTGGAAACGCTGAGATTAGCCTATCAGTTACCGATCGAACTGGATGCAGATATGCGAACACAATTACATGAGTTTGCGAATGGCGTTTACGGATGTCGAATGTTAGATAGCAGCATCCGAGACCAGGTAATTAAACAGTACACTGCATGGTTGATCGGTGGATGTAAGAAAAAGAAGATCGTAATCCATTCGGTCACAGAATCAGAATTAGTTTAAGAATATAGAGATCCTGCTTGTTTTTGCGTGGGATCTTTTATTTGTTTTGTGATGATGCAAACTTCCCTTAGCCTCATCCTTCTCATTATCATCAAATTGTATTCCTTTGTAAATTACTCACCCATATTTAAGATAACAACAAAAGAAAGAAAGGTTATTTCCAGATAGCGCACACCACTTCCGTTATAAAGAATGTTATAGATCCTGGTTATTCCCGGGTTGTGCATATCCAAGGATATTGAAAACATTAGTTATAGACCCTGGTTGTTTCCGTGTTGCGTATACCTATTTCTCATGTTTTCGAATAAAGATGTATGTTATAGACCCTGGTTATTTCCAGGTAGCGTATACCACAAGCAGCAGCTCATGGCGTGAATTAGGAGTTATAGACCCTGGCTATTTCCAGGTAGCGTATACCTAGAACTCGAAAACCAGTCTCTGTAATAAAGTTTTATACTGTGAAGTTTACAACCCTTACTCGTTTACTCGGGTAAGGGTTATCTTCTGCCTTTAGGTAGAAGATTTGAACTCTGGGGAAGTGGGTTCTGATGCAGTGGGTTCTGATGTTTTGTACTTTTGTTTCGAATCTTTGGATTTCTTGACGAGTTTACGATTCCATGAGCCTTGTAATAGATAACAACTAACAGTCATTAAAGAAAGGATATTAAAATCATGCATATTATGTTATTTGTGTTGATCATGATAATAACTGTGTCCGTAATCTTCATTCCGATTATCCATAAATCGACAGTTGATGATATAGCAGCAATCGAAGCAATGGATTCTAATGGAGACACGGTAGAACCAGGGCTCAATGTAGCTCCCGGACTTAAAACAGAAACCTTAATTGCTGTATATGTAGTCTTGGCATTTTGTCCAAGTATTTTTCTTACGGGACTATACCCTAGATTCCGGCAGCCAGTATCAGTAGAGACAATTCCGGTATCATATGAGTCCGGAGAACAGATACCGAAAAATGTGACCGTTATTGTAGACGAAGAAAATTCAACACATTTTGAGACGATTACGTACAAGTGGGGCTTTTTGTATGAAAAGGAAACATTACTGCACGTAAATCTTTCTGATGAAATGTTGGACCAACAGTAGCGGAACCGAATATTTTAGAACCGATTGTTTTAGGAAACATAATAGTTTCTAAGTCAATAGGTTCCGAAAGAGCGGTTCCGAAATAATAGGAATACGGAGGAAATCCATGAACGTAATCGCATTTATGGTTCTCGTTTTAGCTGTAATATTCATTTTGTTTATTCCGAGAATCAGTTATTTAGTTCGAAAAATGAATAGTAAACATGATGATTTGTCATTAAAACAAAAACTAACAAAAATGTTAACCGTTTTGGTCGGTCTTTGGAGTATCGGATCTTTGATTTCTCTATCAGTTATCGCTGTTTTGTTTACAACCTTTCGAAAACCGATAACATCCGAGATAACACATATTGATTATGAGTCCGGAGAATCGTTTTCAACACGTGGGTTACCAACTGTCGTCGATAACGAGAAACCAACACATATTGAAACAATACGATACGAATGGGGATTTTTGTATCTGGATGAAAGTAAATTGCATGTGAATGTTTCTGATAATTAATGCAATCCTAGGAATTCCATATTTATGATAATAAGTCATAAGAGAAAAGGAGATTATATTATGGTATCTATAAAACTTGTTCTTATTATTTGGCTACTGTGTTCATTGGTATCCACTATTTTGTACATCGCTTTTGATAATGACACAGTTACAGGACTTCTTGCTGTCGGTCCGGTTGGTTGGGTTCTAAGTATCATTTGCTTCCTTGTAAACAAAATTCATCGGTTCTTCAAGTATCATTTCAAAAAGATGTCAATCTGGGATGACGGAGAAGGAAATCTGTATTGTGTTACTCCGAAGATGAACCAGGATATCGTACATTGTGAACTCGCAAAAGGTTACAAATTAGTAAAACAATATGCGTCGAAGTCTGAATGGAAGGATCTCGAAACATTTCCGGACGAATTTCTGGAAGCATGTCTTATTAACTGCAGGCATTGCGTACACAGAGATGGATGCGATGCACGTTATGAACGTGGACTTTCAATTCTATGCAAAACCAATGAGATCGGATGTATTATAGAATACGATTGCTATCAATTCGATAAGACATCTTGAAAAATCATAAAACAAGAAGCCACCTACCGTAATTGGTAAGTGGTTTCTTTTGTGTTTAGAATGCTATTGCGGGCGCCGTTTCAAAAGCAGTCGTTACTTCGGAGACGGCATCTGAATCTGGAAGTTCGATTCCCAGGATTGCGTTTTCCAAAAGAGCTGCGATCTGATCAATGTCTCCGGTAAAAAGACCTGCAGACATGGACGCCAACTTATCTGTGTCAACATGTGTGTAATTATACAATGTTGTCATGATATCGTCGGATTCGTAACCATAATCTGTAATAGTAGGGTTCCCGGATACGTTTTTGATGCGGAATATAAAGGTTCCACACCAGTCAGCCATTCCGTCGGCATCCCCAAGACAGTATTCCATGCAAACGGCAAAAAGATTCACATCAGGAATAAAGACTACTGGATCACAAAGCAGAAATGTATCGTTACTAGTTAAGTCCGCTTTGATAGAATTCATATCGTATTCCTCAATTTCGGACTCTAATGTATCGATTACTTCCTGTAATGTTCCTGTTTTAAGTATTTCTCTCATATTCAATTCCTCCTTTAATATGCGATTAGTGGTTATTCTAAATATGTGCTCGAACCGTATTACGAAACAAATTTGATTTTTTTTGCAATTTCCTGACGAGGTTTTCAAAAAGTGAGCCTTATCATGTTTAGAAACGAAAACATAACAAAAAACAAAGGAGGATTTAATATGTTTTTATTCGTGTTAGGCATTATTGCAACTATAGTATTATTCTTCGTTTTGGGTATTGAGCTCACAGACGAAGCAGTAGAGATGCATTTTAGAAAGAGACAGTTTCTTGCTGTATTCGGACTTATACTCTGTGGTTTCGGATGTGTCCGAACCGTACCGACTGGATATACCGGAATTTTAACTACATTCGGACGAGTCGAATCGCAGACATTAGATGCAGGTATAGCTTTTGTAGAGCCTTGGCAAAAGGTTGTAAAAATGGATAACCGTGTACAAAAAGCACAAGTAGATATGACCTGCTTCTCAAAAGATATTCAGGAAGTAACACTTACATACACCGTCAACTATCAGATTAGCCAGCAGAATGCACAGGATATTTATCGTACAATCGGTTCTAACTACTATGACACAGTTATTGTTCCACGTGTACAGGAAGCAGTGAAAGCCGGATTTGCAAAATACACTGCAAATGAATTGATTGAAGACCGTAATAAGGTTGCTGCTTTAATTCAAACCGATTTGATTGATGATCTTGCAAGTTATAACATTAGATTAACTGCAACCGCAATCGAAAATATCGATTTCAGTGACGAATTCACAAGCGCAGCAGAAGCGAAAGTAACAGCAGTCCAAAACAAATTAACAGCAAAGACAGAACAGGAAAGATTAAACCTGGAAGCAGAAGCAGAAGCAAAACGTAAAGTAACTGCAGCACAGGCAGAAGCTGATTCTGCAATCGTAGCCGCAAAAGCAGACGCAGAGGTCGCTCAGATCCAGGCTGATTCTGCTGAGTATCAGGGAAAGAAAGATGCCGCAATCATGTCAGCAGTCGGAGATCAGTTAAATGCGCATCCAGAACTCGTTCAGTATTACTACGTCAAAGGCTGGGATGGAAAACTGCCAGAGACAATGCTAAGCGACAAGATCAATACATTGTTCCAGTTAAGCCAGTAAACAAAATCAATACAGAGGCTGTTGCGTTGTGTAGCAGCCTTTGTTTTCTATAAGGAGAGCCATATGGTATTATACAAATTTAAGAAACCGAAACAGGCAGAAGACAAACCAAAAACAGAGTCGAGAAAGACGTCGGATTCTAAAGATTCGGAAGACAGCGCATATCATTATGATTACATGAAACAGCTTATGAAACAGAAAAACGGAACAAAGTCAACAAAAGCAGTAGACGAGTTCCAATGCTTGTCTAAGAAAAGTAAGAAACGTCCTTGCTTTTTGACAAAACACAAATTGGAACCATTTGTTGAAGCTTTTGCACCAATCGTTGTTATTTTAGGACCAATCGTTGTTATGATTTGTATTATGCTCGTTGTTGGTTTTTTATTATCAGATCCCGATAATTCAGATACGGATATTGCACAAGTAGAACAAACAGCAACCATCGAATCGCATTCCAATGTAGTGTCCGAATATAGCAGCTTTGAGGGAATGCAAGAGAATGGGTTGCCCAAAAAGTGGATTGCAACTGTAAACAAAGACCATAAGTATATTGATTTTAGCGATCTGGCAAAAGAATACGAATACCGAGACATTACAAGGTCATTAAGCTTTACAGTAACAGAAGGAGACGAATGTATTGTAGAATCAATCTATGATGTTGGATTCCAAACATCGTGGCCAGCATATGATCTCTGTAATGATTCGAACACAAAAACCTATAATCTTACGGTACATGTTAGTGATTCAGATGAGATTGGTACGGTTCAGTTAGTTCTGACAGTAGAAAAATAAGAAGATCGAAAAGCAGGAAAAGGATATAAGGGAGAGGATTATGATTATGATGAGGACAAGAAAAACATCTGAAACGGAATACATTTCCATTCCTTTTTCTTGTATTTTTCTGACGAGTTTTCGATATATTGAGCCTTATTGTTAACAAGTAAAAACGAAGGGAGAATACATATATGTTTCATACAGAAGAATTAAAACAAGTCATTGATCAATTACAGAGTTCTCATGGAGCCAGTCTTGGTTATTTTGATACCTTGCTGTTGATTACGAAATTAATCGGACTGTGTGCGGGACCGATTTTATTTGTGTTTGCAGTCTTTGCAGTATTGTATTTTGTTCCAAAATATTTACCGCAAATTCTGATACCGCTAGAAAAAGACATGAAGCCATATTATTTTTTGTGCAGCTGGGGATATAAAAATCTAAATGATCTTCATTTTGAAGGAATAAGGTTTACGAAGAAATATAAAGCAATCCTTGAAAAACGCGGACATCTAAGATATCAGATAACAACCGTTTTATCCTTAATTGCGTGTTTTTTGTTAAGTCCATTTTTATTCGTAAGCTTCGGTACTATGTTAACCTACATTACAGTTGTCTGTATCTTTTTATATTGGATTGTAGGAAATAAGACTAAAGATGGTTATTACCTAACAACTGAAATTGATGATATTAATTTTCGATCACTCTGCCACGAAAACCATTGGGCAATATATGGAAATATTCAAAAACTATCAAGTATCAATGAGATTGAATCCAATATCAAAGAACAACTGTACAAAGAGGTATTCTCACTGAAAAAGGATAAAGTAGAAATGACACCAATTGAGTTTGAAAAATATATGGATGAGCATATAGTATCTGACTGTTGTTCTATTCGTTTTCCGTTTCCTGAAATCTAACGAATTCAGTTACTGATTATTTCGGAAACAGATGTTTAGGGAGCAAGAGTTGAGTAAACCAATTAATTAGTTTACCGACTTTTTGCTCCCTAATTTATTGTTTCCTGACGAGTTTTCGGTATTTTGAGCCTTATTATGAATAGTTAAGTCAGAGGAAACGAAAGGAGATTATATATGTTTCATACAGAAGAATTACAACAAATAATTGATCAATTGCAGCATGCACAAGGAAGCGGACTCGGGTATTTCGATACACTACTGCTGATTTTTAAATTAATTGGACTATGTGCAGGTCCCACACTGTTTGTTATCAGTTTAATAGTGATTTTAGTATTGGGACCAAAATGGATTTCATACAAATTAACGCCAGTGTCAGACACAATGAAGTTATACGATTATCACTTCGTTCTTAAACGAAAGAAAGACAAAGATTTTTTGAAGCCGTCTGATTGGGAAGAAAGTCGTGATTATGAAAAACTACTTTGTAAACGGGGATTCTTGCGTTATAAAATAACCTGTGGCTTCTCTGTAATTGTATTATTGTTATTAAGTCCATTTCTTTTTAATGACCATACAAAAGTTCTTTTTGGTATATTTACATTTTGTATAATCGTAGGACTTGTACTTACATTGTTTTTCTGTAACGACAGTTTTGGTTGCTATGATTGGAGCGATATAGCAAAGGAAAACTCTGTAAACAAAACAGAAATCAGAAATCAGTTTTGTGAGAAAATCCAGGAAGCATTTAAAACTATAGATACAAAGAAATTGAAGCATATGGATAAATATGAGATAGAACAAATTATAAATGCAGCCGTAAATGATCGGTATTGCAAAGCTGTCATCTGTGTGATTCATCTATGTGATCACTGATAAACGATAGAATTATCGGAAACGAATATTTATGGGAACAAAAAGAAAGTAAATCGATTAATCAGTTTAGCAATACTTTTTGTTCCCTGATATTTTGTTTCCGTATGAGTGTGTTAGCATCCGGTATTTTTGTGCCCAACTTATATAGAATAACTGTTTCTTCATTAAGATAGGGCACATATTTAAGGATGTAACCAAAAACAAATCATAAAATGGAGGAAACGACATGAGTAAAACAGTAACGAAGAAAATCCTGCCAAAGTATTTTCGGGATGTGTTGGACGGTCACAAAACGTTTGAACTCCGAAAAGACGAGGATGATATTCAGCCTGGAGATATTCTAGTTCTAAAAGAATGGGACCCGGATGAGAAATCATTTACTGGACGGCAGGTGGAAAAACAAGTAAGTTATGTCCTTCGTAAATGTACTAAGTATGGACTTATGGATGGGTATTGCATTATTGGTTTTGTGAACGATTCTGTAGACCTCGAGAAAGAGGCATCATCATGAGCCGGTATTGTCCGATCGTAGACCACAAAGTGACGTATCAATTTTGTGAGGACTGCGAGGACCATAAGTGCAGAGAAAAGGATAAGGAAGAGGATAAGGATAAGAAAAGTTTGTCCTGTCTAGTTTGTCCTGACTGAATTCAACTTACACAAAGAAAACAAAGAAAAAGAGGAGAAAAAAAACATTATGACACATGCAGACATTGACATCCGGTACTTAAATCCGGAAATTGAAAAACTTACTTACGTAGCAGGAAAATCAGATTGGATTGACTTACGTGCAGCGAAAGATGTATCATTGAAGAAAGGTGATTTTGCTTTAATCCCACTTGGTATTGCTGTTAGATTACCATTTGGATACGAAGCACATGTTGCACCAAGAAGTTCTACATTTAAGAACTTTGGTATTATCCAGACAAACGGTGTCGGAATTATCGATAACACTTATTGTGGAGATAACGACCAGTGGATGATGCCGGTATACGCCACAAGAGACACCGAAGTCCACGTAAACGACCGTATCTGTCAGTTCCGTATCATGGAAAACCAGCCTACAATCGTATTTCATGAGAAAGAACATTTAGGAGACGAAGATAGAGGCGGGTTCGGAAGCACTGGTGTGAACTAAGTTTCAGAAATGTAACAGCATCGAGACAGATCTTCTTTTGGAAGGTCTGTTTCATTGTTAACAGTAAACAAATTAATTAGTTTACTAATAGAGAGGAGAATATTATGGATTTGACATTAGGAAAGAAGACATGTCCAAAATGCAGTCATTGCATCCGGATCGATGGAGTTAAACATTGTTCGATAACAGGTCAAGCTGTAACATCGGATGAAGGATGTTGCAGATTCAAAGATCCGTTTCGAAAATCATAACACAAAAAGAGAGACCAAACATGTGGTCTCTTTCTTTTTGGCGTCCATTGAATGAAAAACAAAACATATCCGAAAAGCGACGCGCTTAATACGGTCAGATTTCAATTTAAAACGTGTTGTTCGAAGGAGTTGTCATATAATATGAAAAATGTCTGTATGAGGCGTATATTGTGTTACAAAGGTATGTCTCGAAAACTATACGATAAATAGGACATATAATTACCACTTGTGAACAAAGATTACAGTTCGTCTCCAATTTCGTAATCTTCTCCGTAATCTTCTTCAAACTCTTCCAGATTATCTTCTGATAATGATCCATCGTTTTGTGTACTGCTGATACATTTATATGAAGGATTCTGGTCCAATTCAGGAGATACCGAGTCAGAGTCGAAAAGTTCGTGGTCGCTTTGCAGAATGTCCCCGAATAAGCTCTCAATATAATCTGCAGCATGAACGGCGTCTTCGTATTCCATTTCCATTCCTCGAGGTGATCCGGCAATTCCTTTGTGACCTCCAGCTTCCGGACCCCAAAGATACTGAGCAACGTCACAGGCACTAATATTGACATCATCTGAAAACGAAATCGTGATACTCTTGTTATTGAAATTGTAGACGACAATACCAGGAATAATCATATTTTGTTTTGGCGAATAATAAGCAGAAGAACAGAACACACCATCTGAAACAAACAGACGTACGTTTGCAGTTTCGGAAACAAGACGTTCTTCAATAATCCGATCTTTTTCTTCCGCCCATTCCTTTCCATTTTCTATCAAAAACTTATACCTATTCGATTTACTCAACATCGGTTCCAATATATATGTAATCGCATCAGCGAGACGATATACCTGGTTTGTAACATCCGTGATCTTATCATAATGGGTACGCAGAATAGGCTCCGAGTAAGCTTCAAATGCATTCAGTTTATCCTGAATGTATTCCGGCAGTTCGTGTGCGTGATGTGGACCTCTAGTATCAATAAATTCAGCAGCACACCAGAATTCAGGGTCCTCTGGTTGAATACCCAAAAGCTTCATAACGCCGCCGATTGTATCGAGGTCTAAATGAGAAACCAAAATAACACCATCCTCGATCTGAGGTACAGGACCCCAATTACACGGCGCCGGATTATGTGAGTTAGTTCCATGATGCGCCATAGTGATCAGTTCGCCAAGCATTGTATGCGATCCATATTCAGCTTCCACAGTTGCTTTAACATCTTCTTTTGACATCGCTTCCATTGCGAGTTCATAGGACGGCGCCAAAAGAATCCTTGGTTCTTTTTCTTTGTTTTCCATAACTTTAACCTCCAAAACATCATATTTATGATATCCTAAATATGGGGCTGATACTGGCAAAGAGAAAAAAGAAGTTTTAAATTTTCGGATTCGAAATAATAATTCATAAACCATGAATACTTTTCATAAGTATACTATATGCATATCCTAAATGTTGTTCGTTTTCAATATATATATATAAATAATGAAATCATATACATTATATCTCTATATCATAATATCATATATCAATAAATCATAATTCATAATAGGTAACTAGAAAGTCCGCAAACGTTGATGTTTCCTAAGTTTGCAGCATGTTTGTTAGGAACCGGATTGTCCGGAAACTTAATACTGATGTCTGATAATCGCAGACGATTGTCTGAGTCTATATAATTCACATACGAAAGATATGTTTCCGTCATAAAAGGTTTCAAAATGTCTGGCAAATCGAATAGATGACCAAAATATTTGATTTCTGTCCAATGTGGATAAAAATAAATGCCCACAAACAGTCAGATTTCAATAAAATACGACAAACTAGTGGGCGAAAACACGTATCCAGACATGACAAATAACCCGGGTATATATCCAGGTTATCTAAAGTTCTGTATGTAATTAATGTGAGTTATGAAGAAGTGACAAGTTGTTGATATCCATAGATATCCCAGGTTAGGGTACGGACCATAGCTCCAACACTTCGGATCCGCTCACCTTTCTTGACATAAGAATCATAAAAACGATGGAGTGCCTGTGTAATACACGAAATTGGCAATTGCAACGATATCTTGGAAATATCCCGGATATCTTCCTTTGTGATCTGCAATAATGGATCTTTTTGTTTGAGTTTCTTATTTGATTTTGTAATATCGGCATTCATCAGATTGATGACGTTTTCGATTTCTGTTTTTGCTTCCGATACTTTATCATTTTTGATACGGACCGGGTTAAATTCGTCTTTCATTGTAATATAAAAGAAAGAGTTCTGTTTCGATAACTTCACACCAAACATGGTGGCAAAATGATCCGATGTGATCGTATTCCTGATCAATTTTTTAGTTACGTAAGCAGGAAGCATGCGTTTGATATCTATAAAAGATGTTTCCTGCAACATCTGATTTTTTGTTGTTCCTTCCAGAGTAGAAATAATACCTCTTAATTGTAATCTTAATTCATTGATCGTTTTGCATCCAAGTAGAATAGAAAACATATCATAAGACAGCACAAAATAACCGCGACCACCCTGAGCTGCTGTTTTCTTATTTTCGGATGCGGATAAAAGGAACACCTGGTAAGTTCCAGAAAATGTTCCTTTAGTATACGAGATATAACCACGTTTCGATAATGTGTCAAGATTACGGATCACGGAACGACAGGAACAGGAAAGGATTTCGGATGCTTCATTGATTTCAATACGTAAGTACCCATGTTTGTCCGAGCGCAGAAAATGAAGGTACAAAAAGAGTTTGATAGCAATTGCAGGAAGATCTTTTTTGTACCCGAAACGATTGCGCTCATTAATATAGGTACGAACCTGTTTTTGTATGAAGTGTTTTTTATCACAGGATCTGTCACAATTGATACCTTTCTGATAAAAAGGACAACTGTAGCAATCACTGGCATCCGGATCAACGGTGTCTGTTGTTATAACATCGGTATTGTAGTGATTTTTCTGACACCGGATTGCTGTTACAACATCAGCAGTATTTATAATTGTAGTATCCGGATATTCGTATGTATAATAGATAGCAGCAGACACTGTCGATTCCTCCTTTCCGTAACTTTTCCTCAAACATAACAGTTCAGGAAACAAATGTAAAGAGAACCAAAATTGGTAAAAATCGAAAAGAAACACCAATTATCGACAGAGAGGGTGACAAAATAGCGTTTATCGAAAAATACGGTGACAAACTGAATGAATATCGAAGAAAACATGCCCAAAATTTGTTTTATCGAAAGAAAATCAGAATATCGAAAATAAATAGCGAATATCGAAATAAACCGTGACAAAGTAAACATTTATCGAAAGCAACCGTGACAAATTGTGAAATATCGAAGAAACTGGGGACAAAATTTATTTTATCGAGTGAGACCGTGACAAATTAATAATTATCGAAAAAAATGGTGACAAAATAGCGTTTATCGAGAGAAACCGTGACAAACTATCAAATATCGAATGAGAGAGTGACAAAGTTGCATTTATCGAAAGAAACCGTGACAAACGAATGAATATCGAAGGAAACCGTGACAAACGAATGAATATCGAAGGAAACCGTGACAAATTGATAAATATCGAAAGAAACCGTGACAAAATTACGTTTATCGAGAGAAACCGTGACAAACTATTGATTATCGAAAGAAACCGTGACAAAATTGCGTTTATCGAAGAAAACCGTGACAAACTATCAAATGTCGAATGAGAGAGTGACAAAGTTGCATTTATCGAAAGAAACCGTGACAAAATTGTGTTTATCGAGAGAAACCGTGACAAAATTGTAAATATCGAAGAAAACCGTGACAAATTATTGATATTGCACACAAGCAACAAAACATTTACAATAGAAAGGAAAAGAAACGGAGGATATAATTATGGGTTCTATAAAGTACTCAAAAAGCTTTATAAATAAAATATCTGGAAAAATTGATAAAGATTTAGTTGAATACTATGAGAGTCGAAAAAATAGATACAAAGCATTTGATAAACCTTTTGAGTCGTTTGTTGAACGTGTTCTAGTAGACGATCTGAAAACAACAGACAGAATGGAGCTTCGTAGGTTATCCTCAATTAAAAAGAGATCCATAACAAGAAGGAAGTTTAGATATTACAAGACTTGTTGTGATATGGTAGAGACGAATGAATGGAAAAACGAAAGTGATACTTATTTTTATCGTGATGCCTTAACCGTATATAATTTAACAGGACAACTTATATTAAACGATAAAGAGTATCCAGATTTCCCGTCAATGGAACAGGAACAATTACGCATTATCAAAGATTGGTCTTTAGACGCAAACAGCAAATTGATAAACTGTCCAGGACAGGGGAAAAAGACACCAAAGATGCAGGAACGTGATTTTATGACAGATTTAACAATCAATGTTCTGGATATAGCGGAAGAAGACTATGGATTTGATTTGTCATCTGTAATTTATGTCGGGGTGGATGATATTAGTGCAAAATCATTATTCGTAAACAAAAAGCAGATTGTTACTAAAAAGGACATACAAAACGGAAAATTAGAAGTTTACAGGAGCGAAGATGGAAAACACAGGACTTTAATAACATTTCCACCAGATATGTTTAAGAAAAAAGATAGTATACAATTATTTGATTCTCGTGATATGCAGATATTATCATATCTGATACTGCAATGGGAACAAAGTTCTAGTTCCGTTACTCCATTACCGATCAGAATTATAGACATTTATCACGCAATCAACGGCAATGTAAAATCGAACCCTAGTAAAAATCAGTACGACGATATCTGGAATCGTTGTTATAAAATGTGGGCATTAGGATTCGAAGGATACTCAGGAGAAACTTTTACTGGCGGTCGACGCTTGATAGCAGAATGCGAGCTCGATGAGAAACAACACATTATTTACGTTGTTATGTCACAATATCTGATGGATGAGATTAAGGAAAACAAAATCAGAAAGATGCCTGCAGAACCGTTAAACAATCTGGAAGACAATACGGCTCGCATTTTGTATTATCCATTCATGAAACAAAGAGTATCAGCTTACGAGACAGCTGTAGAAAAAGGTATGGAAGTACAAGTATATCCGATGAATATTAAGTATGAGAGCTTTCTACGCTGGGTAAACTTTGGAGATGGTAATAAAAAAGATAATAATGCAGCGATCACAGAAGCGCTCGAGGAATATAAAGAAAAAGGAATCTTCATTAAAAATTACAGATACTTGGCAACAAAACAAATGTATTATATAGAATTCTTTGCACTTACAGACATCGAGATCCAGGATTTAGATTTCTATTTCAATAAGTCAGAGGATAACCCGGAAGATATGATTGACCAACTGAGTATATTCTCACCGGTTATCGATTAACAGAACGAAAGAAAATATAGAAAAGGTCAAAATACGAATGAAACGACAAAAGAGAAGATATAGGAAAGAACTGCAGCAAGCGAAGACCATCATTCAGAAATTAATGTATGGAGACCAGCTGGTGTGCGAGTTCTGTACATACGAAGCCGATCAGAGTAGCCCATGTGCAAATGGAGACAAAGAGTGGTGCAAAACTCATGCTACGTGGAAAGGGCTTCAAAAACAAAAGAATAACAAATAAGAAAACGACAGCTCTGGAATTCAGGGCTGTTTTTCTTATGCTCAGTTTTCAGTGTTTGAGAGAACTTGAAAGGATAACAGGCCTTGAAACCAAGGATGGTGTCAAATCTTTCTTCGGGTACCAATAGGGGGCTTTTGACACCGTGTTTTGAAAAAGTCTCGGAACTCTTGAATTTACTGGGTTTGCGGTGTCTGCGTTTTCAAACTCATTTGACGCTTTTTTAAAAATAACGTCATTTTCGGTATGTCTGCATGCGTATATTTATGGCTCCAATGATGCTAAATGAAATGCTCGTATTCACGTGTCGAGCTCTATATTTTGCATGCGATTTATCATCTCAGAAACTTTTTGGAAATATTTTTCGTTTTCTTAAAACCTGTTTGTGATTTGCTCTGTCTAATAAGTATACGGAACAAAAATTTCAAACACGAAAAGGAGAAAACGAAAATGAAAACGAAATCTGTAAATGTATTGTATGTATTATTCACACTGGTTAAGGTAGCTTTGATGGCTTTGTTTGTAGTTTGTAATCGCATTTATCCTGATGCTTCTTTATGATCTTAGCAATTGGGTTGTAGAAGAATGAGAAATATTTTTTAATCTTTAAAACCTGTTAACGATTTTAGTTGTCTAATAAGTGTAACCTAAAAAATAACATATAACAAAACGAAAAGGAGATTTAGGATTATGGAAAAAGTAACATGGAGTAAAAGAATGATAGCAGCAGCAGTAATGTCAATTGCGACACCAATCGTAACGGTTTTTATGACCGGTTATTATGCTGAAGAAGGCGGATATCTGATCGGAATTCCGATGGCTGTAGTGTCATACCTGTTGATCAATGGCTGGACTGCCCTGTTGTATGCGTTAAGTAGAGCTTTTCGTATTTTTACAAGTCATCTGACATTCCCGGGATTTAGCCTTGTGGGACTACTGATAACAATATTCTTCGTACTTATGGGATTTGCTATTGGTATGATTTATTTTGTTTGTTGTCCGATCGTAATGCTGTTCATGCATTATTCCGAGTTGATGGGAGAAGCAGTAGAGCCGGAAACGATAGATGACGTTTCTAAAACGAATGAATAAAATAGAAATAAGATGAATAACACGACAGCTCTGGAAACAGGGCTGTTTTTCTTTGATCTTTCGTCATCCATATTTAAGAAATAAAAATGTTTGAGAAAAGAGAGGAGAATTCATATGTTTTCATTCTTCAGGAAACAAAAGACAAAACCAAATATAGAAAACAAAAATGAGACTGCAAACCTGGAGTCATTTTTGATCGGTACCGGGACTGACAGACATGGACGAACTTACAACCAGATCATCCGATATAATGATTTACAGTTAGAGAGCGATCATTCGTATATTCAATGGGTATTTCCAACAGAAACGCAGTCTAAATATAACGCTTTGGCACCCGTAATATCTAGGGAGCAGGCTGAGAAACTCGCAGATATTGGTTTGGTGAAAGAAAATCTTCACCGGATGTTCATGAGAATGCTCCTGTTTTATGGGGTGCAGCTTATGAGCAATATCGAACTGGAGGAAAAAGAAGATGACACAATCGTTGTGGTTACGAAAGGTCGTCGTACATCATGGGTATTCCATAAAGCGCGCATAGAAGAATGGCTGCAAAACGAAAACCATAATTTATTGCGCATTTCAAGAATACTGGAATGTTTGCGCCTGTTCGAACGTGAAACCGATCATAAGTTGCTCTGTAAAATCGTAAACAGCTTAGCTGAGTACAAACCAGAGATCAAAACGTGGTTATGCTGGGAATATTGGACTGACTATATGGTTTACAAAATGCCGGAAACAGAAAGAGTGGCTGTAAAAATGGGAGAAAGACTGCAGAAGATAAGTGAAAATCAGAAAGTTATGGATGATTTGGCTATAGAACGTCGAAATCATGATGTTTTCGGAAATTAGGATGTAGTCAGATTCGCCATTAGTACGTCGTAAATCAAAAGAAAAGCGACGCACTGACAATAATAGAAAATGATTTCTGGTGTACTGGCATTCGTAAGGCAGCGGCACCGGAATGAACGTTTACAAAACGATTGAAAACAACGAAATAGCACCGAAAGAGATAGTAAACTCTCAAACGGTGCCATTTTTTTTGCTGAATTATATGTTATTCGCCAAGCTGGTCTTCTTTTTCTTTGTTGTAACGGAAGAGTACGAGGAATAAACCAAGCACGGACATTCCAGCTGGAATCAATTTAACAAATTCGTAAATCGCTTCGTCTGTAATAACGATTCCAAGCAATACCGTAATCACTTTTCCAACCACATAACCAAGAACCATACCAAGGAGTAACCATTTAACCCATTTTCTGTCGTAATCAGTCATAATACTTTCCTCCAATTAGTTATTCTTTATCCGAATCATGAAGCGGTTCGTCTTCTCTTGGTTCGTCGACCATATGTGTAGACTCGAGAACATCATCTTTGAAATCTCGTAAGTACTCCATAGAATATGGACTCAGCGTCATAGAAGCCGTTTTATAAGGAATCGTTGCTCCACAATGTGGACAGATTGTGGTCCTTTCCTGCTGGATCACATGAATATATCCATCCAGGTAAACAAGAGCATTCTGTTGCAAAACATCATGGTCATCATAAGCGATATCGCCATAACTGATTACAACAGGGTAATCTGCATGATCTTCTTCTCCATCAGAATCAGCAACATAAAGCTTTCGGTTTACAGCAAGCTGATATCTGCAATATGGAACGCCATTTTCGGTTTCTGCCATTGTGATCGAATCTGTAGGACAACACACACGTCCGATCACTTTAGCGATATTTGAAATCTCTGCTACATTTAACAGATAATTGAGTCCTTCTGTGTTATTCTGAATGTTTGTTACGACAGCGCCAACGAAAGACGGATTGATAAGCTGGATAGGGGCGTCTACAGTGGTAGTTTCTCCACAAGCCTCGCAAACCTTATGTCGAGATGACATTTTAGTACGGAACGATCCTTTTACTTCGACGATATCGTACTTCTTAAGTTCTTTGACAGCTCTGATGATCTCTTTGTCTGATGTCAAAATGATCGGTCTGTCGAATTTCGGTGAGAGATTACCTGCGCGATCCCAAATATTACGTCTTAATACGTATAATGGGAACATTGCGGATGTAATTTCACCAGTGTCCGGATCCGTCACAAAACGAACATCGCCTCGTAACTGACCCTTAAGCGAAATATAGTTTTCCTTTGCCATTATTTGTTTCCTCCACTAATCAATGTTTACAGGAATTTTCCCTGCTACAGTTAAATATGTGTGAGTTCTGAACAAAGGAATAACAAAAAAAAAGAGAAGCATAAGAGTAGACTTCTCTTTTTCGCTGATCAGTGTCTTAATATGTATAACCCTACAATTATTGCAATTGCAACGACGATAAAACTCAATATGCAGTATATTTTATATCGTTTGTTTTCAGGGTGCTGCTCACGCAGTTCTGTCATAATAAAGCTACAAACTGCGGAGATAATGAATATACCCATGAAAATCATGAATCTCAGAAACATAAATATAGCCTCCTCCTGTTATTGGTTCATGACGCAGCCGGATGTTTGGAACCAATACCAGGCTTCTCCGTTTTCGTCTCTGTCTGTTACACATCCAATGATGGAAGCCTCAAATTGGTTCCGAAGATAATCGGCTGCATTTTTATTCGGTTCGTGATGTGTAACATAATCATCGAATATGCTTTTAACTCTCTGAAGAATAAGTTGCTTTTCGTCATCAGACAGTACAAGTGTTGTATTCGGATTAAGCAATTCTCGAATTTTGTTTACACGAATAGAGCACTGTATATATTCATCAAATGCCTCGCTATCCGGGCCTTCGAGCGTATATTTTGTGTATAAATCTGTTGAAATCGAAGTCAATCCATTATACAAATTATGAACAAAACCGCTCATGATATCTTGGAAATCGTTATCGTGCACTGTCATTCGAATGATCATAAATCATTCTCCTTTCAACATGCGATCTTCAATACGTTTCTGTTTGAAATCAATCCAGGTCTGCATCTGTTCATCTGAAATCCCGTAAATCTGTTTTAGAGCCTCGATACAGATGCATACATCTGCCATTTCCTCTGCGAGATGATCGATATTTGATTTGCCTCGAATCTCTTTGCTGATGCATTGGATAAGCTCTGCGCATTCTTCCATACAGATTGTTGCCTGAATGTTCGCACCATAGAAATCGATTGCTTCTTTAACCGTATCTTCCTTGATTGTTCTCATTGTAAAAATCTCCTTTTGTTTTCGAATTATTTGTTTACATATGATAAGGCTCAAAGTATGGAAAACTCGTCAGATTTGTTGCCATTTTTTCGTATTCGTTCTATAATATTCATTATGAAAGAAGATGTAAAATACAAAAAACTGCAACAATTGAATAGGTTAAAAGTAGATCTTCCAGACTACGTAAAAGACTATTTTGATTATTGTGACGGAACATTGGGCAGATCTTACAATACGATGATTTCATATGCATATAATATTCGTAATTTCTTTCAATTTTTGATTGACCGAAATTCTTTGATTTCTGAATATAGCGATATCACAATAGATATGTTAAATCAAATCAATGCTCTTGATATGCAAAAATATATGAGTTATTTACGTTTGCATATGACTGAGTATGAAACAGTACATAATGAAGCAAAAGCAAGAGCACAAAAGCTAAGCTGTATGCGAGCTTTTTTCCAATATCTGGTTACATTCAAAGGACTTTCTATGAATGTTGCAAAATTAATAGATAGACCAAAAGCGGAATTGGAAAAGAAACGACCACTAACAAGTGACGAAACAGTAGAATTGTTGAATAATGTGAAGGCTTGTGTTGGAAAACCAGAATCTTTGTTTTATCTTGAAAATACAAAGTATAGAAATATTGCAATCATAACAACACTTGCGTATACGGGAATCCGTGTTTCTGAATTATGTAATCTAAATATTGATGACATTAATCGGAATACAATGACAATCCACGTAACAAGAAAGGGAGGAAAAGAGGAGGACGTACTTATAAATGATGTGGTTCGAAAAGCTATCGATCGTTATATTGATTTTGAAAGACAACCTTACGATGACGCAAACCGGGCATTATTTTTATCATCAAGACATGCAACTGGCGATCGGTTATCAGTACGGTCCGTAGAACGAATGATCAAAGCGTATGGAGATACCATTGGAGAGCATGTAACTCCTCATACCTTAAGACGTACTTTCGGAACAAAACTTTATAATCAAACAGGAGATTTGTATTTGACTGCCACCGCATTAGGTCACAAAAACATTCAGACGACGAAAGATTTTTACACAACGATGTCAGAAGAACGAAAACAGCTGATCCGAGGCATCAAATACGAAGATACCAACAAATCAGAAGAAAACAAAGGAGACTAAATAATAGTCTCCTTATTTTGTGCCTATGTGGTTGTTTTAGAACCCGTCTTTTTGGTTCCTTTTGCGTTGGTTTTCTTTGTTGTCTGCATTTTATTGGAACCGGAAGTTTTGGTTCCGGCTGTTTTTACTCCATTCTGTTTCGTTGTTACCGTTTTCGTCTTTTTCACAGTAGTTTTTGAAGTTTTGGTTCCGGCAGTTTTCGTTTTCGAAGTTACCGTTTTCGAAGTTTTGGAACCAGCTGTTTTTGCTGTTGTTTTCTTAGTAGCAGTAGTAGGTTTAGAACTAGTTTTATTCCCACTATTTACTGCCTTTTTCTTTGTATACGTCCAGGTATATCCATTTTTGTAGAACTTAAGAACCGTTTTGTCAGACATCAGGTAATCTTCAACAACCGGTTCCGTCAGATAAAGCCCATCTGGTCCTGTCACCCGAGAGAGTGCTACATATAACTGACCGGCAGCGAATATCTTAGGTGAAAGTACCATGGCGTCGAATGTTTTCCCCTGAGATTTATGGATTGTAATTGCAGCAGCCAGACGAAGAGGGATCTGTTTTACGACGCCGACCTCATCACGAAGCAGAGTATTGCTTTTTACTTTGTATTCATAATGGATAAATTCATGTTGGTATACATTAATTTCTTTCCCATCCACCTGTACAAGAACATGGTCAGGATAGCAGGAGAGTACTGTGCCCATTTGTCCGTTCCTATACTGACATTTGACATCATTTGCAAGGAACACTACCCGGGCTCCTTCTTTGAGCAGAATGATATCGTCGATGTAATTACCGGTTGTTCTTCCTTCTTTTGTACACTGATAGGGGACCGGCAGCCCTGGCAGATTGTCTAAATACATCCGGTTGATCTTTTCTACTTCGGCGTTGGTTCCGCATAATCGAATCACATCATCAGGCGGCATATCGGTCAGAAACCCATTGAAATAGGGAATACACTTTTTATCTGCAAGTCTGGCTCTGTGTAATTCCTTAATAAATTCGACGTCACTTTGTCTACGGACTTCCGTCAACTCACATATTGTAAATTTACAGGTTCCCCATTCTTTGGTTGTAAATGCGAATCCGGATGTATCGAATCCGAACTTTTTCAATAATTTGGCGTCCGAAGTTGTGACGACTGGAGGTAATTGTGAAAAATCTCCGACGACAATAAGACGGATTCGCTTGCCTTTTAGACGCTCAGCTTTTTTGAGTACTTTGTACATGAAAGAAAAGGTATCATTTCTGCACATTGAAATCTCATCAATAATCACAACATCTGCTTTGATCAATGGTTTGATACGGGATTGATCGATCTTCTTTAAGTCAGCTCCGCATGCTGGTACCGGAATTGCAAAGATCCGATGCATCGTATCCCCACCAATGTTTGCCGCTGCCATACCGGTTGTTCCGCATACGATAGCATTGGTTGCTGTTGCAAGATATGAATTTATAAGATAAGTCTTTCCGGTTCCGCCGGGTCCTGTAATAAATAAGTTTTTATCACTATTAAATAGTAAGTCTTTTATCTTTTCGTAATCAGTTACTGGTTTCATTTTTTTATGTCCTTTCTGAAATACCAATAGTACCTCAGCTTAAATATGGACGAGGATGAAACAAGGGAATCCGCAACGAATGGTATTGAAAACAGTTCAATTATTTCATAACCAAAGAGCACATATTTAACATGAATCCACTAATCAGAAAACAAAAGGAGATGTTTTGTTATGTCAGCTATTTTAATGACAATTCAGATTCCGGGACAGGTTGTAATGCTTATCGGACTTGCGTTCTGGAATCGCAGCATTTTTGAAAAGAAACTAAGAATTGAGACTGCGTTTGCGTGGTCTCTTTTCTTTGTGTCCAAAAGCCCAATTAAGATAAATCATAAATACCATATTTAGTACGAAACCACTAATCATATATGTATGAAAGGAGCTTACATATGGATAACAGCAGTAGCAGTAGTAAATTTGATGCATCTGAATTCTTAAATGATGTATTCGGATCTCTTCATTTATTACAGGATGAAGAAGGAACCATTTGGTTCATTGGTCGAGAAGTTGCAGACAAACTTGGGTATTCCGCAAATAGTGCACAAGGACGTGCTATTCTCAATTTTGTTCGAAAAGAAGACCGCAAAGCCTTGAAATATAAGGATTTTACCGCAGCGGTAAAACCTATTTTATGGACAAATTCAAATGATTTCAAAGACAAATGGATCATTAATGAGTGCGGTTTCTATGATCTGTTAATGCATTCTGAGGCGAAATTCGCGTCCGATTTCCAGCATTGGGTAACGCATGAAGTATTACCATCCGTTCGTAAACATGGTGGTTACATCATGGGTCAGGAACATCTGGAAGAGAAAGAAAGACGTCAGCTCAACAGACAGATCGGTGACCTTGCAGAAGAAGTTGACCGTCTGAGGACCAAGCTTCGAAAAAAGAACGAGAAGATGCGGGAATTAAAACGGTCTGCAGAAATCAACCGGTTATGCCGCAGCAAGTACAAAGAGGCACTGGACGATATCGATCGGATGACAAAACTGTTTGAGATCGAAGATAAGTACAACGAACACTTAAGACAGCGTGATGTTGACAGAGACGTCGATCTCGAAATGATGCGTGATCAGCTGCATGCACTTCGTGTCCTGGTAATTGCGCACGGAGCTTCAGATCTGATTGAAGCGGCGATTCGTGACGGACACACAAATGACGCAGCTTTAATGGTGAATGCTGTAAAGGTTGGTTCATCTGATCTGAAAGCCAGTCATGGAACAAATTGCTTCCTAATGTAAGGAAAAGAAATTGAGGTCACATTGTTGTGATCTCTTTTTCTTATGCCGTGTGTCCAGCGAAGCTGGACCACACTAGCCGG
>ENA-OPVK01000664-OPVK01000664.1-human-gut-metagenome-genome-assembly--contig:-NODE-664-length-23892-cov-2.352771_pt1 | contig 23892 bp, 18 predicted proteins | sample MGYA00241495_ERZ501982 | MGnify/ENA primary metagenome ERZ501982 (study PRJEB25962, sample SAMEA2042002) | human gut metagenome | biome: human gut; feature: human-associated habitat; material: faeces...
ATTACATTATCCAATACTCCGGTGGCAGTTCGTATGGGTGAAGTTTCGGCTTTGGCGGACAAGCTGCATTGCGAAGTGATTCCTGCTGATGCTACGAGTGTAGAAGATTTGGAAAATGTATTCAAACGCTCTATGGAAGTATTGGGTGGCCCGGTCGACTTCGTGCTGCACTCCATTGGTATGTCTCCCAATGTGCGTAAGAAACGTACATATGATGATTTGGATTACGATATGTTGGAAAAGACGCTGGATATTTCCGCTGTCTCTTTCCACAAGATGATACAAGCTGCCAAGAAGCTCAACGCCATTGCCGACTACGGTTCAATCCTGGCTCTGAGTTATGTGGCTGCGCAACGTACGTTTTACGGTTACAACGATATGGCAGATGCCAAGGCACTGCTGGAATCTATCGCCCGCAGTTTCGGTTACATCTACGGACGCGAACACCATGTACGTGTCAACACCATCTCCCAGTCTCCTACGATGACCACTGCCGGTTCCGGTGTGAAGGGTATGGACAAGCTGTTCGACTTTGCCAACCGCATGTCTCCGCTTGGTAATGCTTCTGCCGATGAATGTGCCGACTACTGTATCGTCATGTTTTCCGACCTCACCCGCAAGGTTACCATGCAGAACTTGTTCCACGATGGAGGTTTTTCTAGCGTAGGTATGAGTCTTCGCGCCATGGCTACCTATGAGAAGGGTTTGGATGAGTATAAGGACGAAAACGGAAATATCATCTACGGCTAATGGAAATCGCACTTTATCTTTTGCCAGTCACCTTGGGCGATACGCCTATTGAAGCAGTGTTGCCTCCTTATAATAAGGAGATAATACTGGGAATCCGTCATTTCATCGTGGAGGATGTGCGCTCGGCACGCCGGTTTCTGAAGAAGGTGGACAAGGGAATAGATATTGATGCGCTGACATTCTATACGTTGAACAAGCATACGTCGCCTGAAGACATCTCCGGCTATCTGAAGCCGCTGGTGGAGGGGCAGCCGATGGGCGTAATCTCCGAAGCCGGTTGTCCGGCTGTGGCCGATCCGGGAGCGGACGTAGTGGCTATTGCACAACGGAAAAACTTGAGAGTGGTCCCCTTGGTGGGACCCTCTTCTATTATCCTCTCTGTTATGGGTTCCGGTTTCAACGGTCAGAGCTTTGCCTTCCATGGTTATCTTCCCATTGAACCGGCAGAGCGTGCCAAAAAGCTGAAAATGCTGGAACAACGCGTCTATAATGAACATCAGACCCAGCTTTTCATTGAAACGCCTTACCGCAATAATAAGATGATAGAGGATATTCTTCATAACTGCCGTCCGCAGACCAAGCTCTGCATTGCGGCGAACATTACTTGTGAAGGGGAGTATATCAAAACCAAGACAGTGAGGGAGTGGCAGGGAAAGACTCCCGACCTTTCTAAGATTCCTTGTATTTTTCTCTTGTATAAATAATAGCTTCCAGGTGCTCGAATTCATATTCCAGGCAACTGCTGAAGAAGTTCCGTCCCAGGTTGTGTTCCATTTGCTGGAACGTCCATAGCTTTCCACCCTTGAAATTCTTATTGCATAAGATGGAGTCATCGTCCAGGTCTAGCGTGAAGAGATAGACCAGGCGGTCGGTGGCTTCATTCTCAAAATGATACATGAAGTTGAAGTGCAAATGGTCTAATGGGGCGGTGGGAAGCGTTTGCCGTAAAATTCTGTGTGCGCCTTGTTCCAATGTTTCTCCATATATCAGGTAACCCTCCATCAGCAAGTCGATTTTGTCTTTCTCGAAAACGTTGCATTTGGGGCGGGGGAGGAGAAACAGCATGCCGTGTGAGGCAACGGCAATCCGGATGACCGGATTGATATAGTCGTTTTTCCGGTTGATGGCTTCTGAAGCGATGGCTTTCCCCATGACATCTCCTTTGGTGTTGACTATCGGTACGAAAACCGTGTGGTTCATCACTATATTGAAATAGAAGATACCGAATTGGTTGAACAGAATGCCTAATATAAAGACGAGGGGAGGCGCCACATAAAACAGAATGTGGCGGGTAGTGTCTCCCAAAGGGTAACTGACCAGAATCGCCAAGGAGATAATCAGAAAATGCAGCAGGCTTATGATAAGGATTACGCGTGAGGATACGATGGCGGCTTCTGCCCCTTGTGCAAAAAGCTGCTTGCAGCATTTCTGTGTCTGAGACATGTGGTAGTCCAGAAATTTTCTCCTATTGAGGTAGATGACGAATGGGGGAATGATAGCGCTGATTTCCAGTGTGAACGGAAGCATAAAACGTGGACAGTAGTTTACGAGGAATAGGGTTGTTACCGATAATAGCAGTAACATTCCGGTAGTGCAGTAAAGTATGATTTGTGGAACATGAGTCCCTCTATACTTCACCGAATAGATGCTAAAGAAGAGTCCTACACCTGTACCGATGTAGATGGACATGTCCTGCGTTATAAACTCGCATAATATGATGGATATTATAACGGGGATGAATCCCAGCGACATATTGAATCTTGATGATAGAATTCTTTGATGATTCATTATCCGTATTATGATTTTGTCGTTTACATCATAACAACTGGGAGATTTAAATGTTTCCTGTTTTACTTCTTTTTTGTATAAAGTGAATCTGTTTTTCTGCATGATAGGAGGAGCGTACCAATGGGGCGCTTTCCACTTGCTGAAACCCTTTTTCCAATCCTTTCTCTTTGTAGAGTGCAAATTGTTCGGGAGTAATATATGCCGCTACCGGATAATGTTTGTGTGTGGGTTGAAGGTATTGCCCTATGGTCAGTATGTGACAGCCCACTTGGCGAAGGTCGTCCATCAGTTCTTCCACTTCTTCCGGAGTCTCGCCCAATCCCACCATAATGCCGGACTTGGTGGTGGTATTGCTTTCTGCAATCTGCCGCAACACTTCCAGGCTTGTCTCATACTTGGCGGCACTGCGCACGAGGGGGCTGATGCGGCGGACAGTCTCCATGTTGTGCGAAATGATTTCCGGTTGTGCATCGATAACTTGTGCCACGAGCTCCTTTCTTCCCTGGAAGTCGGGAATCAGCACTTCGACGGTGGTGTCCGGATTGAGCCGCTTGATTTCCCGGATGGTACGTACCCAGTGCGACGCGCCTAAGTCGGGCAGGTCGTCACGGTCTACAGAGGTGACGACTGCATGGGAGAGTTTCATCAAGGCGATGGATTCTGCCACATGTGTAGGCTCATCGGCATCCAGCGGCAAGGGCTTCCCGCTTGCTGTGTTGCAGAACTTACAGCACCGGGTGCAGATATTTCCCCCAATCATGAAGGTTGCGGTGCCTTTCCCCCAACATTCCCCCATATTGGGGCAACGGCCGCTGCTGCAGATGGTATGGAGGCAATGCGACTCGACAATGCGTTTGGTCTCGGTATAGCGCTCGTTGGCACCGATGCTTATTTTGAGCCATTCAGGCTTACGTACTCTTTCAGGCATTATTTCAATTCTTTGTTGAAGAAGTTGGTCAACCGCGTATATAGGTGTAACCGGGTATTTCCTCCGTAGATACTGTGGTTGCGGTTGGTGTAAACCTGCATATCGAACTGTTTGCCGAGCTGTACCAGTTGTTCGGCATATTCGGCACAGTTCTGGAAATGCACATTGTCGTCTGCCATGCCGTGTACCAGCAGCAGGTTGCCGTGCAGCTTGTCGGCACGGGTAAAGGCGGAACTGGCCTTATAGCCTTCGGCGTTTTCTTTCGGTGTGCGCATAAAGCGTTCGCCGTAAACGGTGTCGTAGTAGTTCCAGTCGGTAACGGCGGCTACGGCTACTCCGGCCTTGAATACCGGTGTTCCTTCACTCATACTCATAATGGTCATGTATCCACCGTAACTCCATCCCCAGATTCCGATGCGGTTTTTGTCTACATAAGGCTGGTTGCCCATGTAGAGGGCGGTTTCCACCTGGTCTTTGGCTTCCTTGATACCCAGGTTCAGATAGGTGCATTTGGCGAATTCGGCACCACGTCCTCCGGTGCCACGCCCGTCTACGCAGACCACGATATAGCCTTGCGATGCCATGTAGGTTTCCCAGCTTACACTGAACTTGTCAAGCACTTGCTGCGAACCGGGGCCGCTGTACTGGTACATCAGTACCGGGTATTTCTTGCCGGCGGAGAAGTCGGCAGGTTTCATCATCCAGCCATTCAATGCGGTTCCGTCGGAAGTCTGGAAAGTGAAGAATTCCTTCCGTGGCATGTCATAGCCGCTGATTTCCTGCTTCAATGCCGCATTGTCCATCAGGGTGGTAAGAGTCTTGCCCGTATTGTCGTTCAGCGTAATGACGGTCGGAGTGTCCAGATTGGAATAACGGTTCATATAGTACTTCATGTTCGCACTGAACTGCGCACTGTTTGTTCCGGCTTGTGACGATAGCTTGGTCTTTTTGCCTTTCCGGTCAATCTTGTAGATGGCACTGCGCATGGGGCTTTCCTCGTTGCTGCTGAAGTAGAAGCTTCCTTCTTCGGGGTCATAACCCAGGAACTCCTGCACTTCATATGGTCCGGCTGTCACTTGTTTCAGCAGATTGCCGCCTATGCTATACCAGTACAGATGGTTGTATCCGCTCTTTTCGCTGACAAAGCTGAAATTTTCCGGATAGAAGACGATGTTGTCGAATACATTCTCGCGGATATAGGTATCGCTTTCATCACGCAGAGCCAGTTTGGCTACCGTGCTGCGAGGGTCGGCAAAGTATAGGTCGAACCGGTTCTGATGGCGGTTCAGTGTCATGACGGCAAGCTTGTTGGGGTCTTGGGTAAAGCGGATGCGGGGAATATAGCCGTCTGCATCTACCGGCACGTTTATCTTGCGGGTCACTTTCGACTTGATATCGAAGGTGTGTACGGACACTTTGGAATTTACTTCTCCCGTTTTAGGATATTTGTAAGTATACTCTCCCGGATACTTCTCGAAAGGGGTGAAGTGGGGGGATTGTCCGGCAAAAAGAGGGAAAGAGTAGGAGGGAACATCTTTCTCGTCGAAGCGGATGAAAGCCAGCATCTGGCTGTCGGCACTGAATTCCAGCGCACGGTTGAAGGAGAACTCCTCTTCGTAAACCCAGTCGGGGATGCCGTTCAGCACCTCGTTCTGTTTTCCGTCTTCCGTCACTTGGCTTTCGCTGTTGCCGTAGAGCAGTTTTACAAGGAAGATGTTGTTGTCGCGTACAAAAGCCACCTGGTTGCCGTCCGGTGAAAATACGGGCACCTGTTGCGGGCCACCGTCCGAAAGCTTTTCCACGATATTGTTGATTTTACCGTCCAGATTGCGCTTCAGACTGTAGATGTAATGCACAGCCGTATAGGAATGGCGGTAGATGGGAGTTGTTTCGGTGGCGATAAGCAGCTTGCTGCCGTCCGGAGCAAAGCTGTAGCTGTCAAATGTCTTGAACGTGCATTCGCGTGCGGTAGCGGCATCAAACAGCACTTCCACGGGTTTTCCCGTTTTGAAGGAGTATTTGATGATTTGTGTCCTGTCCGCATTCATTTGCGAATAATGTTCTCCGTCTCCCGGGATGGGGATAACGCCGGAAATGTTCTTCGGAGTGAACTTGCCCGATACGATTTCTTTCAAATCGAGCGCCTTGCCACCTTGGGCGAAACCTGCCAGCGTACAGAGGCAGAGGAGAAGTGCGATGCTTATCTGTTTCATATCTATCTTTTATGCTTATCTGTTTCCATCTTTTTTCTGGGGAACAAATATACAACAAAGGGAAGATTTATCGAAGCAGTGGGCCGATTTTATTCTTTTTGAACAGAAAAAGCCCGTCCTGCTCCTTGGGGGCGAAGCGGGGACGGGCGTCCGTCACTCATAGATGATGATTGGATGAGATGATGATTGGAATATCTTTCGTTACAAGCACTTGACTTTTCTTTGATATTCTGCAATGGCTGCATCCAGTCGTTCGTGGGCGGTTGTGTCACCCGGAACGTTGTGCGACGGATGGATGTACAAGTGTACGCCACGGTCGGCAAGGATTTCGGCAACGGTAGTGATGGTCATCCATACCATGGTGACGAAACTCAATGTAGACAACGGACCTACCTTGTCGAAGTGGTTCTTCAAAGGTACGGAGGCGTCTACCAGGGGAACGCAGGAATCCACTACGATATCTGCCAACTGGAAGAGGTTCTTTCCGCTGGAGTGGCGGCTGGCCTTGTCGCCCGTTTCGCTGGCCGAACCGTATACGATAACTTTCATGCCGCGCTTCTTGGCTTCCAATGCCATGTCTATATTGACGGCATTGATACCGGTATGTGAGAAAATCCACATACAGTCTTTGGAATCAAAATCATAATTCTTCATGATTTCCTGGCCGTAGCCTTCTGCCCGTTCCAGGAAGAGGAACTGATGAATACCCATCTGGCCGATAATCTGCGTGAAGAATGTCAGAGGCAATTCGCAAAGCGGGTGGAATCCTACAAAGCTGCCGATACGCGGATACATTTCTTCTACGGGAATCGTTGCGTGGCCGCAACCAAACGTGTGGACCCAACGACCGGCTTCGATGGAGTCTGCCATAACAGTGGCTGCTTTTTTGATGTTTTCCAACTGGGTAGCTTCCAGCTTTTCCATAATGCCATGGGCATTCTTTAACCATTCGAGTGCTAACATAACTTTTTTGTTTTTTAAGAAGTTAATAAATTTATTTGAGTGAGCATTTATACAAAAGGAGCATGACGGCAAGTGAGGCAATCATCAGATAAGGATAAAGCCCGATGCCATTGGTGTATTGGGAAACCATTCCCATCAGGCCGTTCATTGCAGTCTGGCCAATGAGGGCTATGGCAAGCGCCACGCTGAATGCTGTTCCCGATAAGGACGGGTACCGGCTTCCAAGAATGCTGAGTATCACGGGATACGTGGCCGACAGCCCCATACCTACCAGCACCATGCCGACTGCCGCGCGTGCAAAACCCGGCGAGAACATAAGGAAACAGAAGCCTATGGCTGTGAGCGTAAGGCTGTAGGGCAGTACGGTTTCCGGTTTTATCTTCTTGAATATCGCAACCTGCACCATACGTGCCACGGTCAGTCCCGCTACCATGCAGGTCAGTGCAATCAATGCCTGATTGGCCGGAATATCCGTCATCTGCCCAAAGTAACTTGTGGACCAGTTGTTGCAGACACCTTCGATGCCGCTTTGGAAAAAAAGAATGAAGCTGAGTAGCAGCAAGCTGCTTTCTTTCAGCAGTCCCAATCCCTCTTTTACCGGGAAACCTTGCGCCTGCTTAGGGGCGGGGAAGCGTACGGGGATGCAGAATATAATGCCTGCAAGCATCACTACGCCAATTCCCAGCAAGATGGTTTCGAATGAATAATGCTTGGAAAGGGAGCCCAGCAACATCGGTATGCCCAATGCACCCAGTCCGTAGAACATGCCCAGAAAGCTGAGACGCGACCCTTTCTCGGATTCTCCCGAGATATCGGATACCAATGCATTGGTTTCTCCGTTGAGGATGCCTCCGCCCAGGCCGATGCCGACGATGGAAGCTTGCAGTAATGGCACACTTTCAAAGAAGGCAAGTCCTTCCATCCCCAGCAGTACGATGATGCAGCTGGGCACCAGCAGGGCTTTATGTCCGAACCGGTCTACGATGGGACCGAAAATCAGGGAACCGGCCAGCATGCCCAGAGGCAGGAAAGTGACCAGTGAGGTTGTCTGCAACCCGCTCAGATTCAGCTTGGCTATGAGGGATGGCAACACTGCTCCCAATGTAATCATGGAGACTCCGAAGAAACACATCCCGATGCACGCTGCCGTGAATACGAGATTCTTGTGATAACTGTTACTCATACAAGTGATTTTTGATGGCAAGAAACGCTGCTCCTATCAGTCCGGCATTACCGGACAACTGAGAAGGTACAAATTCCACCTGCTTGATGCTGAGCGGCTGCGCCCATTTGCAGGCTTCCTTGTAAATGTCATCTATAAAGATACCGGCAGGGCCGAATACGCCTCCGCCCCAAATTATCTTCTGCGGGTTGAGCAGGCTGACCAAATTTGCGGAAGCCATGCCCCACATCTCAACGGCTTTGTGCAATACGGAGATGGCGATAGGGTCTTTTTCATTATAGGCACTGAACACATCATAGGCCGATATACGGCAGATGGGTTTCTGGCGCAGTTTTCCTTTGTATGCCTTGTTGGCGCGTACGGCATCGCGTACCCGTGCCCCGATACCATTGCCGGAAGCGTAATATTCGAAACATCCGCATGCGTCATACTCTTCCCGATAGGGAGGTTGCAGGGCCATCCAGCCGGTGGCGCCGATAATGTCGTTGGCTCCGTGCAACACGTGCCCGTCGATGATGATGCCGGCACCGATACCGGTTCCCACGGCAATGAATATGGCACTGTGACATTCTTTGGCGGCACCTTGCCACATCTCTCCATACATATAGCAGGTACGGTCGCTGTCGATGTATATTTCGATGCCCGGAGGCGTTACACTGCGCAGCTCCTCATAGAGGGGGTAGTTATCCCAGCCCGGTATGTTGGGGGCCCATACCCGGTTGGTTTGGGAGTAAACGATACCGGGGATGCAGACACCTATTCCGTCGATGTGTATACGGCTTCTGCGTGCTACGGTAAGAAGTTTGGCGAGGATATCCGCGGCGAGCTTGCCCACTTCGTGACCGGTTCTTCCTTTCAGGAGCCGTTTGCGGTTAAACATCATGCTTCCGTCCGGAAAGAAAATGGCGCTGGCTATTTTGGTGCCGCCTATGTCCAATGCGATTGTTGCCATGGTGTTATAGTATTTATAGGTTGATTCATTAAGGTTGTATGCAAAGCTATGAATTTATTTCATTCTTGAGGTGTATAAACTGAGGAAATTGTGTGTAAAAAGAGTGTCTAATCACTAAATTGTGTTTAATGTAATTGCGCTTGGATGTACTCTCTCTCAATTAATTAGTTATATATCAGTGGATGAAACATTTTTTAGTGCAGGCAGAAATTCTTTGTTTTATGTTCGTTAACAAATCGGGTGGAAAGTATTCTTGTTTTTGCAGGTTCATCCCACGGAAAAATCCTATATTTGCCACTTACATAAGGAATATGTATGGAAACCAAATCTACACTCTATAATGAGTTCCCTCTTTTTCTGAAGCGATATTTTCCCTATAAGGTACAGAAGATATCGCTGAATGCCGGTTTTACGTGCCCCAACCGGGATGGAAACAAAGGAGTCGGCGGTTGCACCTATTGCAACAACCAGACCTTCAACCCCGATTATTGCCGTACGGAGAAATCCATTACCCGCCAGCTGGAAGAGGGCAAGCAGTTCTTTGCACACAAATATCCGGAGATGAAGTATCTCGCCTATTTCCAGGCCTATACCAATACGTATGGCGAATTGGAAGACCTGAAGCGGAAATACGAGGAGGCCTTGTCGGCAGACGGAGTGGTGGGCCTGGTTATCGGCACCCGTCCGGACTGTATGCCCGACAGCCTGCTGGACTATCTGGAGGAGATGAACCGGCATACATTCCTTTTAGTGGAGTACGGCATAGAGAGTACCGACGACAAGACACTTTGCCGCATCAACCGCGGGCATACTTTCCATGCCGCCGCCGATGCGGTGGAAAGAACCGCTTCACGCGGAATACTGACCGGTGGGCATGTCATCCTCGGACTGCCGGGCGAGACGCACGAAAGTATCGTAGCACAAGCCGGTGTGTTGTCCCGCCTGCCACTCACTACCTTGAAGATGCACCAGTTGCAACTGATAAGGGGTACCCGCATGGCTCTGGAGTACCGGCAGCATCCTGAAGATTTCCATCTGTTTGATGTGGAGGAATATATCGACCTCGTGATAGACTATATCGAACATCTGCGGCCGGACTTGGTGCTGGAGCGTTTCGTCTCCCAGTCTCCTAAGGAACTGCTCATTGCACCCGACTGGGGACTGAAAAATTATGAATTTAATCATCGGGTTCAAAAAAGAATGAAAGAACTCGGTGCATATCAGGGAAAGAAGTATGAAATGTGAGAAAAAAGAATTATTTTTGCCGCAACTTTAAATATGGAATCAATCTAAATAAAGAATAATTATGAACCCAAAAACAGTGATAAAAGGAAAAATCCACTACGTGGGAGTGAATGACCGCAATAAGCATTTGTTTGAAGGTATGTGGCCGTTGCCGTATGGGGTTTCCTACAACTCTTACCTGATAGACGACGAAATGGTTGCTTTGGTCGATACGGTAGACATCTGCTACTTCGAAGTGTATCTGCGCAAGATAAAGAGTATCATCGGCGAGCGCCCTATCCAATATCTCATCATCAACCATATGGAACCGGACCATTCGGGTTCTATCCGTCTGATAAAGCAGCATTACCCCGACATCATCATCGTGGGCAACAAGCAGACTTTCGGCATGATAGAGGGCTTTTATGGCGTGACGGGCGAACAATACATGGTGAAGGACGAGGATTTTCTGGCTTTGGGACATCATAAACTCCGTTTCTATATGACTCCGATGGTGCACTGGCCCGAGACGATGATGACTTTTGACGAAACGGAAGGAGTCCTTTTCGCCGGTGACGGTTTCGGCTGTTTCGGCACGTTGGACGGAGGGTTCCTGGATACCCGCATCAATCTGGACAGATACTGGGATGAGATGGTTCGCTACTATTCCAACATTGTAGGCAAGTACGGCTCTCCGGTACAGAAGGCGTTGGCTAAGCTGGGCGGTCTGCCCATTTCCACCATCTGCTCTACGCACGGACCGGTGTGGACGGAAAACATAGCCAAGGTTATCGGTATCTACGACAAGTTGAGCCGCTACGCCGCTGACGAAGGTGTGGTCATTGCCTATGGTTCCATGTACGGCAACACGGAGCAGATGGCGGAAGCCATTGCGGCGGAACTTTCTGCACAAGGTATCAAGAACATCGTGATGCACAATGTGAGCAAGAGCAATCCTTCTTATATCATTGCCGATATCTTCAAGTATCGCGGACTCATCATTGGCAGTCCCACCTACAGCAACCAGATTTATCCTGAGATAGAATCCTTGCTTTCCAAGATTCTGGTACGCGAAGTGAAGGGACGTTATCTGGGATACTTCGGCTCCTTCTGCTGGGCGGGTGCTGCCGTGAAGCGTATGGGCGAGTTTGCCGAAAAGAGCAAGTTCGAGATTGTGGGCGACCCGGTAGAGATGAAGCAGGCCATGAAAGACATTACTTACGAACAATGCGAAAACCTGGCACGTGCCATGGCGGAGCGTTTGAAGAAGGATAGGAAGTAGTTGAAAATTAAGAATTAAAGAATTAAGAATTGAAGTTGAAAATTACCCCTAATTTATTAACCTAATAAAACAATCACAATGAGACTAATCATTCAACCGGATTATCAATCCGTATCAAAGTGGGCGGCACATTATGTGGCTGCCAAGATCAAGGCCGCTCATCCGACACCTGAAAAACCGTTTGTATTGGGATGCCCCACCGGTTCTTCTCCGTTGGGCATGTACAAGGAACTTATCGACCTGAACAAGAAAGGCATCGTGTCTTTCCAGAACGTAGTGACTTTCAATATGGACGAGTATGTAGGTTTGCCCAAGGAACATCCCGAAAGCTACTATTCCTTTATGTGGAACAACTTCTTCAGCCATATAGACATCAAGCCGGAGAACACCAATATCTTGAACGGCAACGCTGCCGATCTGGATGCCGAGTGTGCACGCTATGAAGAAAAAATCAAGTCCTACGGCGGCATCGACCTCTTCATGGGCGGTATCGGCCCCGACGGACATATTGCTTTCAACGAGCCGGGTTCTTCTTTGTCTTCCCGTACCCGTGTCAAGTCTTTGACAACCGATACGATCATCGCCAATTCCCGTTTCTTCCCTTTCTTCACGCCCCCGCCAGAAGACATTGACTACCGATACCATCATTGCCAACTCCCGTTTCTTTGACAACGACGTGAACAAGGTTCCCAAGACTGCCCTGACCGTCGGTGTGGGTACTGTGCTCAGCGCCCGCGAGGTAATGATTATCGTAAACGGACACAACAAGGCACGTGCCCTCTATCATGCAGTCGAGGGTCCCGTGATGCAGATGTGGACCATCAGCGCCTTGCAGATGCACGAAAAGGGTATCATCGTTTGTGACGATGCGGCTACCGAAGAATTGAAGGTGGGTACTTACCGCTACTTCAAGGATATTGAGGCGGAGCACCTGGATGCGGAAAGTTTGCTGAAGTAAGCAGATAATAGTACTATATAAAAAAAGCGTAGCTTGTTGAATGATGAACAACAAGTTGCGCTTTCTTTTTGGGGGGGATAAATTCCGGCTACACCTCCTCGCACACCGCCATCTCCATCCCCCGATATACCACCACAATCTTGTGCAGCGTGGTGTGCTTCACGGCGTTCCGCACCGTTTCGCTGTCGGCATACCGGTTAGCTTGGGCGATGCCTGCTTGGCGGAGCTTTTCCACCGCTTCGTCACTCTCTTTTCCTTTGGCATATTTCAGTTCGACGATGTAGCTGTGCGTCATGTCCTTATAGATGTCGGTAAGGGGCATGAGGAAGAGGTCAGCGTAGCCCTCTTGGGTGTCCTGCCCGGACACGGGGCGATAGAAGCGGTTCTGGGCAGTCATGGCGAGGGTGAAACCATGTACGAAAGATTCTCCTTTCTGCTTGTCCCGTTGGGAGGCATAGCGGTGTAGGCAGTCGGCGATGTAGCCGAAGTAGGGATGCCATTCGCCGAGGTAGGCGAGGCGGGAGGCCAGTTCATCCTTTTGGTAGCTGTCAAAGCTTAAATCGTTTTCGTGGTAGGTGTCCAGCAGGTAGGCAAACAATTGCTCGCGCACCACTTGGTTAGGAATGGTGAGCTTGGTTTTTCCCATGTAGGTTCCACTGACGGTGAGCATCCCGAAGTAGAACAGCAGGCTGACGAAGTTGTCGGGGGCTGTAATCTGTTCGGCGGGAAAGCCCGTTTTCAGGTTCCCCGTCACATAGCCTTGTTGCACGAGGGTCTGGATGACAGAGGCATCGTGCGCAAACTCCTTGTCCTTGCAGATGAGCATACGCAGCTTGTTGTAGTCCACACGGATGTTCTCTTCAATCATGTTGCGAGGCAGATTACCACCGTTTCGGATATAGTTGTCAATGAAATAGAGTACCATGTTAGAGTTGAACATGGATGTCCGTCCGTATGTCTCTTCTGCAAAGCAATAGTTGTCGTACCACGGTTTCATCAGTTCAATCAGTTCATCCACCGTGTGATGGAACTCGCAGGTGGTGGAATAATACGCCAGCATCTCGCGTACGTCCTCTTCCGTGAATCCGGTCAGCTCGTTGAATTCGGGGGAGAGGGAGTAGTTGGTGCGGCTTCCTGCTTCTCGTTCATCTTCTCCTTGATGTCTTTGGGCAGATACTCGGCATATACGTCACAGAAGAAGTCGAATTCGGTGTTGCAATGCGCGTCGAGCGATTGGCGGTAGCTGTGCAGTTCGGCATTCACTACGGCGAAGTTCAGGTAAATCACGAGGTAGGAGTTTCGCTCCTCCGTGGGATGCTCGCCGATGTAGAGCCCGCCGTACCATTTTTCGAAATTCGCCTTGTCGCGCACGTCATAGTAGTGGTGCAGCATGGAGATGGTGAGACTTTTGCCGAACCGCCGTGGACGGATGTAGAAGAAGTACTTGTTGGCATCCTCTATCATGGGGATGAAAAAAGGGCGTGCTTTCCCCTTTTTTGCGGAATATGTGCTATCTTTGTCATACTTATAATTAAAAACAGTAGCAGCTATGGAATTGATAGGCAGACGTTATCCGATAGGGATACAGAATTTTGAGGAACTTCGTAACCGGAATTGTGTGTATGTGGACAAGACGGAGCTGGTTTATAAACTGGCGAATACGGATAAGGTTTACTTTTTCAGCCGTCCCCGCCGTTTTGGTAAAAGTCTGCTTGTATCTACACTTGAAGCTTATTTTCAGGGTAAACAGGAGCTTTTCAAAGGGCTTGCCATGGAGCGATTGGAGCAGGAGTGGGAGGCCTATCCGGTGCTGCACGTCGATTTCAGTCTGACGAAATATACCGAGTTATTTGATTTACAGGAACAATTGAATCTTTTTTTATCCCGTTGGGAAGAGATTTATGGAAAACAGGAAGGTGAAGAGAGTGCAGCTGCCCGCCTGCAAGGCATCATCCTGCGTGCCTACGCCAAGACCGGAAAGCCGGTTGTAGTGCTGATTGACGAGTACGATGCCCCCCTGCTTGACAGTAATTCCGATACCCTTTTGCAACAACAGCTTCGCAACGAGATGCGCAAGTTCTTCAGTCCTCTCAAAGGATTGGGGCAATATCTCCGTTTTCTCTTCATCACGGGCATCAGCAAGTTCAGCCAGCTGAGTATCTTCAGTGAACTGAATAATCTGAAGAATATCAGTATGCGCGACGATTTCAGTGCACTTTGCGGCATTACCGAGCAAGAACTGCTGACACAGTTGAAGCCCGATATTGAGCGGATGGCTGAGGCCAATGACGAGACTTACGAAGAGGCCTGCCTGCATTTGAAGCGGCAGTACGACGGTTATCATTTCAGCAAGGCTTGTGCGGATATTTACAACCCGTTCAGTCTGTTCAATGCTTTTGATTCCAAGGAATACAAGAACTATTGGTTTTCCACGGGCACGCCTACTTTCCTGATAGATATACTTAGACACGCAGACTTCGATGTACGTGCCTTGGAAGGGTTGACAGCTACCGACGAGCAGTTCGATGCTCCTACGGAACAGATTGTGGACCCCATTCCGGTGCTTTACCAGAGCGGTTATCTGACGATAAAGGGATATGACCCGCTGTTCCGCCTTTACAAGCTGGCTTACCCCAATAGTGAGGTACGTTATGGTTTTACGGAGTCCCTGCTTCCTTCATACGTTCATCGTTTTCCGCGTGAAAACACCTTCTACGTCGTTTCTTTCCTTCGCGACCTGATGAAGGGTGATGTGGAGAGCTGCTTGGAGCGTACCCGTTCCTTCTTTGCCTCCATTCCCAATGATTTGGAGAATAAGACCGAAAAGCATTACCAGACCATCTTCTATTTGTTGTTCCGGTTGATGGGGCAATATGTGGATTCGGAAGTGAAGAGTGCCGTAGGCCGTGCGGACGTGGTGGTGAAGCTGCAGGATGCTATTTATGTTTTCGAGTTCAAGTACGACGGCACCCCGGAAGAGGCGTTGGCGCAGATTGACAGCAAGCAGTATGCCATCCCTTACCGGGCGGACGGCAGGCGTGTGGTCAAGATTGGTGTGAATTTTGACAGTGCCACGCGGACGATTGGCGGGTGGAAAATTGCAGAAGCGGATTAGAAACTCTTGTAAGTATGCTTATGCCATATTTTTATGGTTTTCTCGTTTTTCTTCAAGTTTTTTACCTGCTGTGCAATGGTATCATACCATCCTTTATTAGGCAAATAGTAAGAAGATGATTAAGATGGGTGTCTCTTGTAAAAAAATATCTAACTTTGAGGCGGATTAATATTTGAACACACACAACATGGACGAGAAAAGAGAGAGACGGCAAATGCTATTGATATACGTTGCCATAGGTATTGTGGCAGCAGTAATTACCGGTTGGTTCTTGTATCAGAACCGTATGGAGTTCTGGAAGACACAAGCACGCAGTGCTTTTCGTGTGGCTTTGGGAGAAGAGTTGCAGAAAAGGAATGATATTGACGTGTATTTCAGTTCGTCAGGGAATATTAGATTACCGGATGATTCCATTGACATTAAGAAGGAGCCGATAAAAGTGGAAATGGAAAGTGAATATGGTAAAAAGGACTTTTTTATCCCTTATGAAAAGCATTCCCATAATATAGAACGCTCTTCAGGTATGCGAGCGTCATATTCTTATGTGTTGTATAAGAGTCCTTTGCAGGCTGATTCGTTGAATAGGATATGGTATCGTTTACTGGAAGAAATGAATTATTCAGGGAAAACGGTAGTACGTATATCCGTGGCTGACTGGGATGAACGTGAAACTTATACTTTTTCGGACGATTCGCTTTATATGTTAAAACCGGATAGTCTTATGTCTTGTTATTTGGGCTATAGGTGCGAAATTGGTGTGACAGGATATTTGTATTATTCTTGGTTGAACATTTTTACAGCTAAGGATAAGATTCTTTTGTGCGCTCTTGTTCTTTGTTGCTTTCTGCTGTTTTTCCTGCAAGAATACATTGCTAAGATCTATCGCCGTTTTTTTGTCAAAGAGGTGACGGTAGAAAAAACAGTTCCGATATTTGTGGAGAAAGAAATACCGATGATTGCAGTAGATAGGAGTGAGGCGCATGTTTATTGGTTGGAAGATGATTTGTTTTTTAATGCCGATTCCGGTGTGCTGTATAGAGTAGATAATAGGGTGAAGTTGACGGCAACCCTTGCAAGACTGCTGCAATCTTTCTTGGATGCGGAGGATTATAGGTTGTCAGTCAATGGAATTATGGAACTATTGTGGCCGGACGGTTCAGTAACACCGGGAAATGTACATACTGTAATAACAAGATTACGAAAAGCCCTGTCCGAAGTCTCTGATTGGGGGATAGAAAATAAAAATCTTTGTTATCAACTAAAAAGCCCCATTTCATCGGAAAAATCCTTGAATGAATGATGGAATCTTTCATCTGACAAGGTCTGACAAAGCTTAAAATAAGTGCTTGTCAGACTTTGTCAGACCTGAAATTTGGTAGTTTCTTTTCTTTTTTGGTACTTCGCACCATCGTTTAGAAGCAAAATTATTAATTCCAATCAGCAGTTCAACTGCTGATTGGAATTAATAATGTAATTAATGATACGTAAGTTATGAAAAGAATAAATGTAGTTATAGTATTATTCTTAATACTGGGATGGATTGGATGCAGTAAGGATGACGAAGCTGCCAATGTAGTTATGGTAGATATTGCTGGAAATTATCCTAAAAGGGAGCTGCTTCTTCAGGATTTTATGGATGTGGAATACATTCCGTTGGAAACGAATGATGAATTCATTACGCAGGGTGATGTGATGGCTATTGGCAATAAATATATTGTAGTGAAAAACTGGAATAATGATGGTGACATCTTCCTTTTTGACAGAAAAACTGGTAAGGGTGTGAGGAAGTGGAATCGCCGGGGGCAGGGTGCTGAGGAATATACTTTTATCAACGGAATTGTGTTAGATGAAAGTAAAGAGGAATTGTTTGTGAATAATACTCCTTCCAAGAAAATTCTTGTTTATGATTTTTTAGGCAACTTCAAACGAAACTTCAACCATGTAGAGGGTACTGAATTTATGGATGTGCTCAATTATGATGAAAATAGTTTAATTTGCTATGATATGTCTGTATATTACAATGAAGGAAAGTCGAAAGAAAAACCGTTTTATCATATGATAATATCGAAAAAAGACGGAAGTGTGGTGAAAGGGATTCCAGTTCCATTTGATATTGTCAAAGCACCTTTTGTGCAAAAAGGGGATGGTATAGCAGTAGCTTCTGTACGTCCGATAATACCGTATAAAGGTGATTGGTTGCTTGTAGAAACATCCACTGATACGGTGTACAACTATGTATCGAAAGAAAACAAATTATGCCCGTTTTTGGTGAAAACTCCTTCTGAGAATCCTGAAATTCTTCTTACCATGGGGGCGGTTACAGAACGTTATTATTTCATGCAAACGATACAAAAGGTATTCGATTTTGATAAAAGAAGAGGATTCCCTACTATCAGTGTGGTGTATGACAAGCAAGAGAATGCAGTATTCGATGCTATTGTGCGTAATGGTGACTTTGCTAAACTGCAAAGTGTAGATATGGTATCCCATCCGATAAATAGTGATGAAATAGCTGCTTTTCAGACGTTGGCAGCCAATCAATTGGTGGAAACTTATGAAAATAATGAGCTGAAAGGGAGAGCCAAAGAAATTGCTGCAGGATTGAATGAGGAGTCAAATCCCGTTGTTTTGTTATATAAATATAAGAGTTTGACTGAAGAATAATTAATTTTAATAATTGGTGAAATCGGTTCATTAAAGATATGAAGTAGATATTCCCATATTATCGTCAGCTTGATGCTATGGATTGTGGCCCGGCTTGTTTGCGTATGATAGCTCTTTACTATGGAAAGAGTTATTCATTGCAGACTTTGCGTGCCCGTTCTTTTATTTCTCGCAATGGTGTTTCCATGTTAGGCATCAGCGATGCCGCTGAGTCTATTGGTTTCAGAACGTCCGGAGTTCGTGTCTCTTTTGAACAATTGCTGGAAGATGTTCCTCTGCCTTGCATTTTGCATTGGAATCAGAGTCATTTTGTGGTTTGCTATGATATTAAGAAAAAGAGAGGGCAATACTGGTTTAGGATAGCGGACCCGGCAACTCAGTTGGTTACGTATAATGAACTGGAATTGAAGCGATGCTGGTTGGCTACCAAATCGGACGGAGAAGAGAAGGGGACTGCACTTGCACTGGAACCCACTCCTGACTTTTATAATGGTGAGGGAGAACCGGAACTGAAAGAAAGAGGGCTGCGTTTTTTCTTCCGTTATCTGACTCCCTATAGGAAAGAGTTGTTTCAGCTGATATTGGGCATGTTGGTGGTGAGCTTACTTCAGCTTATCCTGCCTTTTCTTACGCAAGCCTTGGTGGATGTGGGTATCAGTGACGGAAATTTGAGCTTTATTACTTTAGTGCTGGTTGCGCAGATTATAATCTCGGTATCACAACTATCGGTAGAGTTTATCCGTAGCTGGATATTGTTGCATGTGAATACGCGTATATCCATCTCCCTTATTTCGGACTTTTTGGCAAAGTTGATGAAGTTACCGCTTCATTTTTTTGATACGAAGATGGTGGGAGACATTATACAGCGCATTGGTGACCATGACCGTATAAAGAATTTTCTGACAGGTTCTTCTATTAGTACGCTCTTTTCCTTTGTCAGTTTTTTCATCTTTGCTATTGTACTTGCTTACTACAATTTGGTGGTATTGGGAATCTTTCTTTTAGGTAACAGCTTGTATATTGCCTGGATACTTGCTTTTATGAAATATCGCCGTGAATTGGATATCCGTCGGTTTGCACAAGCAGCCGGAGAACAGAGTAACCTTGTGCAGATGGTGACTGCCATGCAGGAGATAAAGTTGAACAACTGCGAGACACAGAAGCGCTGGCAGTGGGAGCGTATTCAGGTGAAATTGTTTAAAATCAGCGTAAAAGGGTTAGCGCTGGGGCAGGTACAGCAAGTAGGTTCTGTGTTTTTCAATCAGACCACGAATATTATAATCTCGTTTATTGCCGCAAAGGCGGTGGTGGAAGGTCAGATGACATTGGGTATGATGATGTCTCTGACTTATATCATCGGCCAGCTCAGTGCGCCGGTCTCTTCTTTTATAGGATTTGTGCAGCAGTTTCAGGACGCCAAGATAAGTCTGGAACGGCTGAATGAGGTACATGGGAAACCGGATGAGGAGCAGGATATTGCTTCCAAATTGTCTGTTTTGCCAGAGAGACGGGATATAAAGATGGAAAATGTGTGCTTCAGTTACGATGGAGCGGATAGAGACTATGTGCTGGATAATGTCTCTTTAGTGATTCCCGAACATAAAGTGACAGCTATTGTAGGTGCGAGCGGGAGTGGAAAGACCACTCTGGTGAAACTGATGCTAGGTTTCTATTCGCCCAATAAAGGAAGCATGAAGGTAGGGGATGCTTCGTTGGAGAATATAAATCCTCACTTGTGGCGTGCCAGGACGGGAGCCGTGATGCAGGATGGGTTTATCTTTTCGGAAACCATTGCGCAGAATATTGCTGTGGGAGAGGAGCAGGTTGATGTGGAGCGGCTACGTCACGCCGTGACGGTGGCCAATATCCGTGATTTCATAGATTCTCTTCCATTGGGATATAACACCAAAATCGGTATGGAGGGGAATGGTATCAGCCAAGGGCAGAAACAACGTTTGCTGATAGCGCGTGCCGTGTATAAAAATCCGGAATTTCTTTTCTTCGACGAAGCCACCAATGCCTTGGATGCAAATAATGAAAAAGAGATTATGGAACATCTGCATGAATTCTATAAAGGGAAAACCGTAGTGGTAGTGGCGCATAGGCTCAGTACGGTGAAGGATGCCGACAAGATTGTGGTGCTGGATAGGGGATGCATTGCGGAAGAAGGTACCCATCGGGAACTGACGGAGCGGAAAGGAATGTATTATCGGCTGGTTAAGAATCAGCTGGAATTGGGTAGCTAATGAATGGAGGAAGAGAAGATATATAAGGATATAGAACTTCGCAGTGAAGAAGTGCAGGAGGTGATGAACCACATTTCTCCTTGGGTGGTGAGGTGTGGGATTACTGTCTTGGCAGTGATTCTGTTGATGGTACTGGTTGGTTGTTGGATATTCAGGTATCCGGACACCTTGGCGGCAGAGGTGACTCTGGCCACGGAGGAACCTCCCGCCTTTGTGCTGTCACATGCTACTGGGAAACTCGATACGCTTTATGTGAAGAACGGGAGTTCGGTGGAGGCAGATACGGATTTGGGTGTGATTGGTAATGCGGCATGTCCTGAAGATGTACGTCTCCTTAAGAAATGGATGAAGGCATGGGAAACGCAGGATTATGATTGGCAGAAAGGAGTGGAGCTTTTTATCGGCAGGCGCTGGCAGTTGGGGGAACTACAATCGGCTTTTGCAGCTTTCATTACTTCACTTACAGAATATGCACGTTTTATGGAGTTGGACTATTACGCTCGGAAACTTCGTTTTCAGGAAAAACAACTGGGTGGACAACGCTCCTATCTTCGGTTGGCAGAGCGGGAATATGAGTTGATTGATAAGGATATAAAGCTTGCCGAGAGTATGTATATCCGTGATTCTATTTTATATGTGCGCAAGGCGATGATTGCTGCGGAATTTGAGGAGTCTGGAAGCAGATATTTGCAAAGTTTGCGTTCTAAAGAAGAGGTACGTATGAGTTTGCTTCAGGCAGAAATGCAGTTGGTGCAACATGAGGAGAATATGTTGGATATACGTAAGCAAGCATACGATGAGGAACAGAGTCGTCGGACTGATTTAAAGAATGCCATAGGGCAGTTAGCCGCGCAATTGAGTGCATGGGAGCACTCTTATTTATTGAAAAGTCCGGTCAGGGGGAAGGTTACTTTTATGACGGTTTGGAGTCGTAACCAGAATGTGAAAGCCGGTGAGACGGTTTTCACGATTCAGCCATCCGACAGTTCAAGGGTGTTAGGTAAGGCTCTACTTCCTTTGCAGGGTTCGGGTAAGGTACATGTGGGACAGCGGGTGCATATACGTCTGAATAATTATCCCGACCAGGAGTTTGGCTATGTAAAAGGGCAGGTTGCAAGTATCTCTCCTGCTCCAACGGAAGAGGGAATGTATATAGTAGAAATAACTTTGCCTGACGGCATGCAGACCAACTACGGCAAACAGCTGCCTGTTTCGCGTGAGTTAAAAGGTACGGCAGGCATTATCCTTGCTGACAAGAATGTATTGGAAAGGTTGTTGGCTCCGTTGAGGAAAGTGGTGGAATATGAAAAATGAAGTACTTATTCCGTCGTCTTCCCCCTTGTATCCAAATACCCTCTTTTAAACATATCCACGAACAGAAAGAATAGTGACAAGAGCAGTGGCCCGAAGATGACACCCATGAATCCGAAAAGGGACAAGCCGATTACAACTCCGAAGACAGTGATAAGCGGATGAATGTCTGCCATTTTCTTCTGGATGATGAAGCGTATCAGGTTGTCGAGCTGTGAAATGACTGCACCGCCATAGATGGCCAGGCCGATAGCTTGAACCCAGTTGCCTATCAATGCCATGTAGACAGCTATCGGAAACCATACCAGCGCTGTTCCTACCATTGGGATGATGCTGGCGAAGCAGGTCAGGAAACCGGCGAATAAGATGTTGGGAGCACCGAAAATCCAGTAGCCTATCATGGCTACTCCTCCTTGTATGACGGCGAGTAAGGGGATGCCGATGGCATTGGAGCGGACAATCATGTTGATTTCGTGGATGACGTTTTGTGTATTGTCATCGTTGAATGGCAGTAGGTCGTTGACGTACTGTTCCATCTTTTTGCCCCCTATCAGCATGAAGTAGAGTACAAAGACCAGTACGAAGATGTTGACGGCAAAACTGCTGATACCTCCCATGATGGCTTGCCCGATGCGGGGAAGAATTGAAATGACGTATGCCACCGTGTCTTTCCCCAAGATATAGTAGCCGGTTTTGGCTTTAATGATGTTGGCCGCTTCTTCGAAAGGAGCTATAATGGCTTGCGGGTCCAGATTGATGTTTTGAAGATTGACCACAGCCAGCCATACCACCAGCCCAAGCGGAACCAGAAAGCAGAGAATTGCCTCTGCCGTAATGAGGGTGGCAGCTATGCTGCGCTTCATTTTCCGCTTGTCGGAAAGATACATCATCTGCTTTCTCACCAGGATATAGATAGTCAAGGCTCCCAGCAGACCGCCCATGAATGGGACTATTTGTCTGAAAAGAATGATTCCCAGCCCGATAATGATAGCTATCAATGAATATTTCCAGTATTGTTCTTTTGTGCTCATAAAGTTCCTGTATTTCTTAGTAAAGAAACATAAAAGAAGTTGAAAAGGTTTGGAAATTGTGGCCGGAATTCAATATTTATCCTTCGTCCAGCCAGCCTGACCCCTGGCGTATGATTTCCGGCTCCCCATTGGTGCAATCCACTACGGTAGAGCCTTCCGTACCGCCGATACCGCCGTCTATTACCAAATCGACAATATCACCGAATTTCTCGTCAATCAGTTCCGGGTCTGTGCAGTATTCAATGTCCTCATTGTCATCATGCGGCAATGTAGTTGTCATGATGGGAGCATCCAGCAGGCGGGCTATTTCCTGAATGATGGAATTGTTCGGCATACGGATGCCGACCTCCTTACGGTTACGGAATATCTTGGGCAGGCGGGTGGTGCCGTTCAGAATGAAGGTGAAAGCTCCGGGCAGATTACGCTTCATCAACTTGAAGGTACTGTTGTCCACTTTGGCGTATTCGCTGACCTTGCTCAAGTCGTAGCAGATGATGGAAAGATTGTTCTTCTTGGGGTCGATATTTTTAAGACGGCAGATACGTTCGATGGCTCGTTCCTTCAGTCCGTGGCAGCCGATGGCATACATGGTGTCGGTGGGATAAATAATAAGTCCCCCCGCTTGCAGGGTTTCGATAATCCGGTCTAAATCCTTTGGATTATTGTTCTTTTCGTACAGTTTTAACAGCATGATATTTTAATCTTTAGCATTTTTTTCGCGTAATCGTTCGGCAATAGCCCATTGCAGGGCTGCTTCTTCTTCTTTTCCTGTTCTCATCAGTGCATCGCCGAACAGTTCATGAACTTTGGCATGTTCGGGTTTAATGGATACGGCACGGTCGAAATCGGCAAGAGCCCCTTCGATATTGTCAAGTGCCATTCGGTTCTTTCCACGGTTATATACGGCTTTGAATAGCATGGGGCTGAGACGTACTGCTTCATTCAAGCATACTTCTGCCTCGTAGTATTCTTTATTATTGTATAAAGTGATTCCTTTTCGAACCCATGCATCTGTATAAGACGGATTGAGTTCGATGGCTTTATCATAATTGGCAATGGCAGCCCGCGAGTCATGTGCCTGCGTGATACATTCATTTCCCATGAGGTAATATTCGCGGGCATATTTCTCCAGATTCTTGCGTTGTACATATAATTGTTCTCGTAATCGTTGGTTTTCCTTTTTCTGCCGATTGATAATCTCGAGCTTCTTGCGGATAAATCGTTTGATGACGGGCTTTTCTATATCATATCTGGAATGAATGGCAAGGAAGAACTGCTCTAGGA
>ENA-OPVK01000676-OPVK01000676.1-human-gut-metagenome-genome-assembly--contig:-NODE-676-length-23554-cov-3.316822_pt1 | contig 23554 bp, 18 predicted proteins | sample MGYA00241495_ERZ501982 | MGnify/ENA primary metagenome ERZ501982 (study PRJEB25962, sample SAMEA2042002) | human gut metagenome | biome: human gut; feature: human-associated habitat; material: faeces...
GGAGCAGTCAGTCTTGCGGAAAAGTTATTAGCATAAGAAAATCAGGGAGCAGGAGATGCAAAAATATAAATTGGGTAAGCATGAGGTAAGAGTTTGTGGAAAAGCGGTTGAAACAGATGCAGGAATAGAACTCGTACATTCAGGTTCATTTATTGAGTTTTATGGGGAAATTGGCAAGGTCAGCATGAAGATTTCAGGAAATGCTGATGAAAGTGATTTCGCAGCATATGTGGGTGTGTTTTTAAATGAGGGTGATACACCGGAAACAGTATGGAAAATACAAGATGGGCTGCATCATTACGAAATCTGTTGGACATCGGAGAAGAAAAATACAGTCGTAAAAGTTATGAAATTAACTGAAATGCAATATGGGGCAGTGCAGATCCATTCAGTTGATACGGATGGAAATATAAAACCAACAGAACCAAAGGAGCGAAAATTATTGTTTATCGGGGATTCCATTACTGCTGGTTATGGAGTGAACGGTGAGCAGTCAGATACTGTTTTTACAACAAAGACGGAAGATGTGACAAAAGCATATCCTTACCTGACAGCAAAGGAAGTATCGGCAGATCCATGGTATGTCTGCTGGAGTGGGGGTGGAATTATTTCCAGATGGATACCGCCGGAGACTGAATTGCCGCTTACGGATATTTTAATGCCGGAATTATTTGAGACAGGTAAGGATTTGGATTTTATCCCTGGTTTAATCTCAATCAATCTCGGAACGAATGATGCAAGTTATACTAGAGATGATGAGGGCAGAAAAGAAAAGTTTGGTGCCAGATATCTGGCATTTGTCCGGAGAATTTCAGAAGTATATCCGGATACACCAATTTTATTACAGTATGGCTTGATGGAGAGAACGTTACTGCCCGCAATACAGACAGTTGCGGAAGAATGCAGCAGGCAGGGAGTGAAATGCTATTTTTTAGAATTGCCGTTAATGAATAAAAACGATGGAATGGGAACAGGTGATCATCCATCGGTTATGACACACAAAAAAACAGCACATATTTTGAAAGAAAAAATATTAGAACTCATGGATTGGAAAGAGTAGCGAGAATTCTATGATATATTATCAGAATGAAACCAAACAGAATATGTTTAATTCCTATAACAATATGACACCGGTAGAACGAAGCATTGCAGATTTTTTTCTCAGCAATACGGAAAAAATGGATTTTTCATCTAAGAACATTTCCAAACGTCTTTATGTGTCGGAAGCAGCTTTGTCAAGATTTTCGAAGAAATGTGGGTATAAGGGATACAGGGAATTGATTTTTTCTTATGAAAAGGATTTGGAAAATGATATTCCGAAAGAGGATATGGAACCGGATATCAGTAGTTTTACGAAGAAGATAAAAGGAAGTTATGCGAGTATTCTTCAGGAAGAGTTTGGGTTGTTGAATGAGAAACAGATAAGGAAAGTAGTTGAGAAGCTGGAGAATGCACGTAAAATCTATATATTTGGAATAGGAAGTCCAGGGTTGATCGCAAAGGAGTTTCAGCAGCGTTTTATCCGCATCGGACTCCCGATGGAGGCAGTGACAGATGCGCAGTTAATGCAGATGTGTGCGGCGCTTACAGATGAAGAAACACTGGTGATCGCAATCTCATTGAGCGGAAAAACGAAAGAAGTGAACAACAGTGTGCGGATCGCAAAAAAGAAAGGTGCATCAGTGGTTTACATAACAATAAATGAAAGCGCTGAGACGGCAGAGTGCTGTGACGAATTGATCCGAGTGGCAGGAACGAAAAATGCAGAGGCTGGAAATATGGTGTCGCCACAGTTTTCGCTGCTTATGCTGTTTGATGTCTTGTTTGCATATTATTTTGCAAATAATACATATTATAAGGTAAAAAAATACAAAGAAACTATGTCCGCTGTTCAGGGAAATGCAGAATTAATGGAAGAAGAAAGTTCTTAGAATTGAAGTATGAAATCATATAGAGCATTTGCAGAAAAAGAGATAAGTGTAGAAATTGTCTGAAAGTAATTTCAGACAATTTTTGTTTTGGTCATATTTTATATTCTACTTTCCGAAAAGGCCAGACTACTTGTGCAAAATTGAGGTCATGTTATAATTGCAGCTATCAGGAACAGTTGAGAGGATAAAATATGAATCTTGCAATTTTGAATACGCAGCAGCAGGAACAGAAAGCAATTGAAGAAATGAAAAAATATACAGATCTTTTTCGTGAAGAGAAAAGTCTTGATCAGACTGCTGTCATCGAATTAAAGAACACAGACAGAGATGGCTATTTTATCCACAGAGAGGATGACAGGTATGTGGTGGAATACGGATGCTTGCCGGATATGTGCCGTGCACTGCTTCTTCTTTCAGGAATGGAACATCAGGTAAAGCAGGAGATCGGGGAAAAATGTAGTTTCAGTGATTTTGGCATTATGCTGGATTTGTCCAGAAATGCAGTACTGAAAACAGATACCATCCGGCAGATGATTTGTTATGCAGCCTGTCTGGGATATAAGTTTGTGGGACTTTACATGGAAGATACCTTTTTTGTGGAAGAGGAACCATATTTCGGATATATGCGTGGCAGAATGACTCATGAGGAAATCTGTGAACTGGACAGATATGCAAAAGAATTCGGAATTGAATTGAGACCATATATTCAGACACTTGCACATTTGAATCAGATTGTAAGATATGAGCAATATGACAGGATCACCGACACAAAAGATATTCTTTTAGTCGGTGATGAGCGTACAGAAACATTTTTAGATCATGTGATCAAAAATATATCGGAATGTTTTTCCACTGATTTTATCAATATTGGAATGGATGAAGCGGAGCTTTTAGGGGCAGGAAAGTACCTGACAAAGAATGGATTTAAAAAGAAGAGTGAGCTTATGATGGCGCATCTGTCGATGGTACTTAAGCTTTGCAGAAAATATCATTTAAGACCACAGATGTGGAGTGATATGTTTGTCCATATGCTGGACAATGGAGATAACAGCTTTACGATCCCGGAGGAATTACAGATTGTTTACTGGGATTATTATTCAACAGAAGAAAAGCGCTATCATGATAATTTTGAGAAACAGCTTCCAATCAGCAGAAGACTTGGATTTGCCGGTGGTGCATGGAAATGGACAGGATTTGTTCCTCACAATGCCTATAGTATTCTGGCTGGTGGGGCATCTATGAAGTCCTGTAAAGAATTTGGAATAGATTCTTATACAGTCACATGCTGGGGAGATGATGGGGCAGAAGCAAGCTGCTTTTCTGTATTGCCAACATTCTTTAAAGATGCATCGGTGGCATATGAAAGTCAGATGAACGACCGTTCATTTGAAAAGCTTACGGGGTACAAATTCAGTGAATTTATGAAGATAGATCTCGTGAATCCTTATCTTGAGGATGGCAGGATTCATAATAATTGCAGCAAATATCTGCTCTATAACGATCCGCTGATCGGAACGTTTGATTCTGTAGTGAAAGAGGATACAGCAGAAAGATTTGCACAGGCGGAAATATATATGGAACAGGCGGCTTCACATGGATGTCTGGCGTACATGTTCAATAATATGCAGCTGCTATGCATAGTGTTAAAGCATAAAGCTGATCTCGGGATAAGAATCCGAAAGGCTTACACGGAGGGAGAAAAAAAAGAACTACTTGCAATTGCAAGGGAAGATATCCCGGTAATCCGCAGAGAACTCGATGCATTTTATGTTGCGTTCGAAAAGCAGTGGAAGAGAGAGAATAAATCTTTCGGATTTGAGATACAGACCATCCGTATCGGAGGATTAGACAGAAGATTGGCAGACACGGCAAGAATTTTAAAGCAGTATGCAAATGGAGAACTTGCCTGTATTGAAGAACTTGAAGAAACATATCAGCCATTTTGTTACTTCGAGAAAAATAATATCGAAGAACTTAACTATAATTTATGGTCAGATATTGTTTCACCATCCGTGATCGGATGAACAAGAGATTATAAACCGGACAGGTTTATATAGATTATTTTCTTAAGGAGGAAAAAATATGAAAAAGAAACTTTTAAGTACACTTTTATGTGCAGCTATGGCAGTTTCCATGCTCGCTGGATGTGGTGGCAGTGACAGCAACGCAGCAGCAGACAACAGCACAGCATCAGACGCCACAGAGACTACTGCAAGTGCGGACAATCAGGCATCAGGAGAAGATGTAACAATTGAGTTCTGGACAATCGATCTGAAAGCAGCATTCGGTGATTTCTTTAATGACATGATCGCCCAGTATGAAAGCGAGAATCCGGGTGTAACAGTTAACTGGACAGACGTTCCTTATGGAGATATCCAGTCCAAACTTGTCACATCCGTAGCCGGAGGAGCAGCGCCGGACGTTGTGAACTTAAACACACAGTTTACTTTAACATTAGCCGGACAGGGAGCATTAGTTGATCTGAACAAAGAAGCTACAGATGAGCAGAAATCTATTTATATCCCGGATCTCTGGGATTCTGCCAAGATTGGTGATTCCGTATATGCATTCCCATGGTACGCATCACCGGACATCATGTTCTATAATCAGGAATTATTTGATAAGGCAGGAATAGAAGTTCCTACAACATTTGATGAGGCATTAGAAGAAGCAGAAGAGTTCTACAACAAAACCGGTGCATACCTCTTTATGCCGGATGAATTCTTTAATATCCTCTTTGAGGAAGGCATTGATGTATTAAATGCAGATAAGACTGCAGCAGCATTTAATACACAGGAAACGGTTGACCTGTTGAACAAATACAAAGAGTATACAGATAAAGGGGTCATTCCTAAGACAAAATGGGGTGACTGGGATGAGATGTTAAAGCTTTTTGAATCCGGAAAACTGGCAATCGTAAGCTCTTCCGGTTCCTCACTTTCCAGAATCAAAGATGAGGCTCCGGATATTTATGAGAAAGTTGGTGTATCCACACCATTAACAGGTAAAAATGGATTATCCAGAAACCCATTAATGAACCTTGTTGTTCCGGAAGCAAGCAAAAACCATGAAGCAGCAATCGCATTTGCTAACTATGTGACAAACGATGCGAACCAGCTTGCATTCTGTAAAGAAGTTTCTATCTTCCCGTCAACAACAGCAGCAAGTGAAGATCCATATTTCACATCTGACACAGCGACTCTGGAAGGACAGGCAAGTGCAATGTCTGCAAAGGCAAGCTTAACCTCTAAAGACTTTTCATTAGGAATTGGAGATCAGTCCAATATCCAGACCGCTGTTGATAAGGCATATGAAGCAGCGATCACTAATGGTGATGATGTTCAGACTGCATTAGATCAGGCAGAAGCAGATGTAAATGGAATCCTTGCTGAACTTGAATAGAATATAGCAGGGTAAATTGATGCACCGCCCCAGGATAGATATCGGTTCCTGGGGCGATATCATACAGGAGGGTTTTATTTATGACCGGAAAACATTCGAGTGTGCAGAGAAGACAGACATTAAAAGCATATGGATTTATGACACCTGCACTGATTATTATTATTTTATTTACCATAATACCGATTATCGGAAGTCTGGTATTGATGTTTTATGATTATTCTGTACTTGGACAGACAAAATTTGTAGGTCTGAAGAACTTTGTGAAAGCCTTTCATGACAGGGTATTTTGGATTTCAATTAAAAACTCCGTTATTTTTGTAGTCGTTGTTCCTATTATTCAGATTTTATCAATTCTTTTAGCAGTATTAGTAAATAAGAAATTACCAGGAATCGGGATTTTCCGTACTCTGTTTTATATACCGGTTGTTACTTCTATGGTAGCGGTTTCTATTATGTGGGGATTTATTTTTGATACCAGCGGTATCATCAATACAGCATTAAAAGAATGGAAAGTCATTTCCATGCCGCTTGGATTCTTAAGTGATAAAAACACGGCCATGATATGTTTAATGTTTATTACTATCTGGCAGGGACTTGGTTATTATATGATGATGTATCTGGCAGGTTTACAGGGGATTCCTCAGGAACTCTGTGAGGCAGCAACCATTGACGGAGCCAATGCAGTAAAAGTATTTACAAGAATAAAATTACCAATGTTGAAACCATACATTTGGTTCTGTTCACTGAATTCTGTTATTTCGGCAATCGGAGTATTTGATGTTGTGTTTGTATTGACAAAGGGTGGTCCGAATGACGCTACAATGGTTATCAATTATTACTCATATACGAAAGCTTTCTCGGATTTCCAATTTGGGTATGCAGCAGCCATCGGAGCAGTACAGGCAGTTGTCACAACAATGTTAAGTATTGTAGTATTTGTATATGGTAAGAGAGGAGGTATGACAAACAATGAATAAACTTGTCATGAAAAGAAAAGCAAAAAAAGCCGCAGATTACTTTTTTACCTATTTATTGCTGATTGTCATTGCGATCATCTGTGCCGGACCATTTATCTGGTTATTACTGTCTTCGTTAAGAACAGGAGCCAATATTTACAATCTCCATTTTAGTATCAGTGATTTTTCGTTTTCCAACTATACCGGAGTTATGGAGTATATGAATCTCCCAAAATACATCTGGAACACGGTGATCATCACTTTTGGCGGAATTATAATTGACGTTGTATTTTCTTCCCTTTGCGCATATCCACTTGCAACTATGGAGTTTAAAGGAAAAAATATAATATTTACGATATTGGTTGGAACGATGATTATTCCGGCAGCCGCAGGCATGATCATCAACTATCTGATCATTACGAAAATGCATTTACTGAATACAATGTTAGGCGTTATTCTTCCATCATCCACAAAAGCCTTTAGTATTATTTTACTTCGACAGGCATACCTTGGCATTCCAAAGGAACTGATTGAAGCTGCAAAATTAGATGGTGCCGGAGAACTGAAAATCTGGAAAAATGTTATGATTCCGGGAATACTTCCAAGTGTATCAACAATCGTTATTTTTGACTTTATTGCAAACTGGAACGCATTCTTATGGCCGATCATCGTATTACAGGATCCGGAGAAATATCCTCTGGCAACAGCACTGCAGTACTTAAATGGTTCGTTCAGCTATAAATTTGGATATGTTGCATCAGGTACAATTATTTCCATCATTCCGGTGCTGATCGTATTCATGATGTTCCAGAAAAATTATATTGAGGCAGTCAGCGGAGCTGTAAAGGGATAAATTATGGATCAGGTTTACGAAGTCTGGATTGAGATCCAGGCAAATAAAAAACTCATTTCAGATAGTGTAAAATTCCGTGAAGCAATGGAAAAATGCAAAAAAGCCGGAATGACAGGAATTATCTTAAGCGTCAAGGACACGTCAGGGTTTGTTCTGTACAAGAGCAGTCTGGCAGATCATTATTCAGAATTTGACGGGGAATTTGCCGCAGATATTGATTATGCCGCAGAGTGTTTTAAGATAATCAGAGAGTTAGGAATGAAGTGCTATGCAGCATTTGATGTGTTTGCGGAGGGCAATAAAAAAAACAGACATTCTCTTATGAAAGGATTCAGAGAAGGATGGCAATGCGAAGTATATGGACTGGATGAAGGCGGAAATGCAGTCATTCAGAAAAGTACCGAAGAAAAAGCATTAAAAACAGTAGGTTCTATAGATGACTTTGGCGAGATATTTGTCAACCCCGGGAACAAAGAAGTGTGTTCTTACGAACTGAGCCTGTTAAAAGAGTTTGCAGAGAACTATAAACCGGATGGAATCGTTCTGGACCGGGTGAGATATGTCGGATTATCCACAGATTTTAGTGAATGTTCCAGATTGGAATGGGAAGCATATGCACACGTAACAGGAGAAAACTGGCCGGAAGATATCTATACGATTGAACAATATGAAGGTGGATGGAGAGAAATACCAGGAAAATATTTTGGAAGTTTTTTTGAGTATCGTGCATCTGTCATAAAAAGATTTATAAAAAGTGTCCGGGAAATGTTAGATGAAACTAGTCCGGAAATCGAATTTTGTGATTATACCGGTTCCTGGTATCCGCTGTATTATCAGGTAGGAGCTAATTGGGCAAGTGAACAGTATGAAAGTACGGAATTCCCATGGTGTGATGCCGGGAAGCTTGCACAGACAGGGTATGCGGAACTCACAGACCGTATTTTGTCAGGTTTCTACTACAGCGATATCTGGATGTCAGAGGCGAAAGAGAAAAATCTGCCGGCGTACTGGTACAGTGTGGAAGGCTCCTATGAGATTGCGGCGAAAGCTACTGAGCATAAAGAGGGACTGGTAGGAAGTCTGTTCATTGAGCAGTACAGGGAACACCCGGAGCGCCTGCAGGAGGCAATGTCTGTATGTTTTGCAAAGACTGGCGGATGTATGATTTTTGATCTTTCCTATATTATTAACTACGATTGGTGGGATTATATGAAAAGAGTAAGTTTAAAACCACTGGAAGTTTCGGATGCCGGAGAAGTGTATGAATTATGCAGGGGAACTTTTCGGGAAGAATATCATATTACGGAAGAACGTATTTTGGAAAGCTTATTTGAAGATCCTGATTTTTCCGCAGAGGAAAGCAAAAAAATTGTAGATGAAAAAAACGGAAGGATGATCGGTTTTATTGGAGTGAAGGTTTCCCATAACGAACAGTTATATCCTGCGTCTGCATGGATCAGTATTTTTGCCGTAAAAAAAGAAGAACAGGGAAAAGGGTATGGCACGATGGTCTTAAATCAGGTGTGCCAGTCACTTCATAAAAACGGAATCAACAAAATTTATGTAGGACAGGATTTTAACAATTTCTTTTCCGGAATACCGGATCCGGACGAAGGAAAAGAAATATTTTTCAAAAAAAATGGTTTTACCTTAAACAGGGACAGACATTTTGACCTGGAAGCAGATATTACAGATAATAGGCTGATAGACAGCTTTGATACAAGTTCTTTTGATAAAGAATTTACTGTGGCATCGTATAAAGACAACAAAAAGGAACTGCTCGGATTTTTAGAAAGAGAATTTCCGGGGAGATGGGTATTTGAGGCAGAGGAAGCTATCGCAGAAGGAAAGGATCCGGAGAGTATTGTCATTCTCTGGAATCAGGATAAGACGGAGATCGTCGGGTACTGCATGCTTTCTGTTGATGATAAGGGCTATGGTGGATTAGGTCCGATAGGAATTGCAAAAAAAATCAGGGGAAAACATGTTGGAGATTATATTTTAAATCAGTCGCTTCAACAGCTGCGAAAAATAGGTGCAGTCCGCGTGAATATTGACTGGACAATACTAAAGGATTTTTACGGACAGTTCGGATTCAAAGCAGAAAGGCTATATCTGGCAGCTTATAAAGAATTTGATAAATAAAGGGGATAGAAAGTTGAAGACGAAAATTGTATTATTGCCACTGGATGAAAGACCCTGCAATTATGAATTTCCGATGAAGTTATTCAGTCATGATAAGGTAGAAATCGTCAGACCGAAAAAACTCGGAAATAAAAAAACACCTGCTTCTTTTGAGACGATCGTTGAGTTTTTAAGAGAAGAGTGCAAAGACGCCAGCGGTCTTGTCGTGTCGATGGATATGCTTTTATATGGAGGGCTGATCCCATCAAGGCTTCACCACGAAGAGAAAGAAACTCTGTTAGAGAGAATTAAAATTTTAAAAGAGATCAGGGAAAGTAATAAAAACCTTATCATTTATGCATTTCAGGTCATTATGAGATGCCCGGATTATTCCAGTGATGATGAGGAGCCGGATTATTACCGCATTTACGGAAAAGAGATCAATGAGCTCGGAGTAGCGGTACACAAGAGCAGACTTGGAATCGAGAGTGATGTTCCGGTCAAAACGGCAATGGAGAAAGTAGATCCGAAGTGTCTGGATGATTATATCTCAAGGAGAGAGATCAATCGCTATATGAATGTGGAAACACTTCAAATGGCGAGGGATGGGTTGATCGATGCACTGGTCATTCCACAGGACGATTCCTCCAAATACGGATATGCGGCAATCGATCAAAAAGAGATCCGGGAGAAAATCAGTGAGTATAATATGGAAGATAAAGTACTCATGTATCCGGGTGCGGATGAGGTTGAACTGACATTGCTGGCAAGAATGCTCAATGTGCTTGCTGGCAGGCAGCCGAAAGTGTATGTGAAGTATACATCCGAGATGGCAAAGAATATTATTCCGTTATATGAGGGCTGCACACTTGCTAATACAGTAAAATATCATATATTATCGGCAGGATGCCTTGCGACAGAAAGCTATGAATCAGCAGATATCGTACTTTTTATGACGGCACCTGCAGGAGGAATGGAAGAGGCGATGGAACAGCCGTCCGAGAAGCTGGAGTATTGTGTGGAGCGTAACATTGCAGAAATGTTTGAACTTTTAAAATACTGTATCAGCCAGAAGAAAATCGTTACCATTGCTGACAATGCGTATGCAAATGGTGGGGATCTTGGAATTGTTAAGATTTTAAACAACAATCACCTTCTGATGAAAGTGGATGGTTATGCAGGATGGAATACATCAGCGAATACACTTGGAACAGCCATTGCAGAGGGAGTGGACAGCTATCTTAACAAGGTAACAGAAGAACATCAGAGATTTCTGGCAGAGCGTTATGTGGAGGATGCAGGATATTGTTCTGTCGTGAGAAAATCAGTTACAGAAAAGCTTCCGGAATCCATGAATTATTTTGATGTAAGAGAGCCAGATGGAATGGTTGCCTCTATGGTAAAAGAAGAATTGCAAAAATTTATGGAGGAAAGTCTGTCATCAATTTCAGACAGTGTAACGATAAAGAAGGTTTCTATGCCATGGAGCCGGATGTTTGAGGTAAATCTGGAGGTTGAATACGTCAATGATTAAATTTTTCCCGGAACATACAAACTGGTATAAGGGAAATCTTCACAGTCACACTACAAACTCGGACGGAGCATGGACTCCGGATGAGGCTGTGGAGCATTATAAAGCCAATGGGTATGCTTTTTTATGCTTAAGCGATCACAATTTGTATACAGATTACCGTTATAAATATAACAGTGATTTATTTTTGATTCTTCCGGGAACTGAGATTGCAGCAGTTCTTTTTGATGAAAAGGACGGATATTTAAAAATGCACCATTTGAATGGCATTTTGGGTACAAAGGCAATGCAGGAACAGGCAAAATCCGGGTTATTCCAACATATGGAGAGAATCGAACCAATTGTTGCATATGGTGACTGGGATGGAAGAAAAGTTACAGAAGCAATGGCGGAAAATCTCAGAGATCATGGATGTTTTATTACATATAATCATCCAGTCTGGTCGCGCGTCGAACCTCACGAGTTTGAGATAGGTGGAATTTACAATTCACTCGAAATCTATAATTACAATACGGTAAATGAGAGTGGAACAGGATTTAATACCACATACTGGGATGAAATGTTACGAAAAGGCATGCATGTGAATGCGGATGCAGCGGATGATAATCATAATGGCAATTTCCCAGACAATTTTGGTGGCTATGTAATGGTGGCAGCGGAAAGTCTGACGCATGATAATATTTTGAATGCACTGATGGAAGGAAGGTATTATTCTGTTGGTGGAGTGGATGGACCACGGATAGATCAGATTATCATCGATGGAAGGAATGTAACGGTATCCTGCAGTCCGGTAGAACGTGTGAATATAATAGCCGGTGGCTATGTAGGAGCAGGAACTACAATAATGGCTCCAAAGGGAGAAAAGATTACAGAGGCGAGCATGAGATTGAGCGGTACTGAGACATACATCCGTGTGGAATGTGTGGATGAATATGGAAGAACAGCATGGTCAAATCCATATTATCTATAAGATAAAAAATGTACTAATCGGGGGAGCGAGCCGTTAAGGCAGCTTCCCTTATTTCAGCAAATCCATATAAAATGATGACAATATTGTGAAACGTGAATATTTCGTATATGGTCAAAGAAAGGTAACTTTTGCAGTTTATGTAAAAAAAACAACCATTTATGCCATTTTTCATTTTATAAATAAAATCCATGCTACCATTATGCTAACAAAAAATAATAGCAGCATGGGTTTTATTTTTTATTGTTGCGATCCAGATAACATACATTTTGGTATCAATAACACAATAAATAAAATCCGTGAGCACCAAAAGAACAGGAGAACGAAAAATGAGCTTAAAATATGGGGAAATCATAAAACAGATGTCTCTGGAAGAAAAAGCACTGATGATGTCCGGTAAAAATACATGGGAGACCGTAGATTTTGAGAAGTACGGAATCCCATCCATGGCAATGTCCGACGGGCCTCACGGGTTAAGACGTCAGGCCGGTGCAGGAGACCACCTTGGATTAAATGCCAGCCTTCCGGCAACCTGTTTCCCGACCGCAGCTACGATCGCAAACAGCTGGGATGAAAAATTGGGGGAGGAGATCGGTACTGCACTTGCAGAGGAAGCGGTGACCATGGATGTCAATGTCATCTTAGGACCGGGACTCAACATTAAGAGAAGCCCGCTCTGTGGACGTAACTTTGAGTATTTTTCCGAAGATCCGTATCATGCAGGAAAAATGGCAGCCGCTTATGTAAAAGGTATCCAGAGCAAGGGAATCTCAGCATGTCCAAAGCATTTTGCGGCAAACAGCCAGGAACTCCGTCGTATGGCAAGCGACTCTGTTGTCGATGAGCGTACATTCCGGGAAATCTATACCACTGGATTTGAAATCGCAGTCAAAGAGGGAAAATCCAAATCCATCATGTCTTCTTATAATGAAGTAAACGGTGTCTATGCAAATGAGAATCGTCACATGTTACAGGAAATCTTAGTCGATGAGTGGGGATTTGACGGCTATGTTGTATCTGACTGGGGCGGAAGCAATGACCATGCACTTGGCGTTATGAACGGAAGCCATCTTGAGATGCCAGGTACCGGAAAATCTGGTATGCGTGATATTGTCCGCGCGGTAAAAGACGGCACATTACCGGAAGAAGTATTGGATCAGCGTTTAGATGAGCTGTTAAATGTTGTTTTTGCAACCCATCAGGCAACTGTTGATGGAAAAGGCAAAAAATTTGATGTTGAAGGACACCATGCATTAGCAAGAAAAGCAGCCGAAGAAAGTGTTGTTTTACTGAAAAACAGTAACAACATCCTGCCATTAAAACCGGGAACAAAAGTAGCAGTGATCGGTGATTTTGCAAAGACTCCACGTTATCAGGGTGCAGGTTCTTCTCTTGTAAATCCGACCAGACAGCCGGAATCCATCTTAGATGTGATTGGGGACAGTGGACTTGTAATGACCGCTTATGAACAGGGATATATCCGCAACCGTAAACCGAATGCAGCACTTGCAAAATCAGCAGTGGAAGCAGCAAAGAATGCAGACGTTGTTCTTGTTTTTGCAGGATTGGATGAGATCAGCGAGTCCGAGGGACTTGACCGTACCCATATGCATATGCCGCAGGCACAGAATGAACTGATCGATGCGATCACAGCCGTGAATACCAATGTGGTTGTTGTTCTCTCAGCAGGATCTTCTATTGAGATGCCGTGGTTTGACTATGTAAAAGGTATCGTTCACGGATATTTAGGTGGTCAGGCAGGCGCATCTGCAATGATGAATGTCCTCACCGGAAAGGTATGCCCATCCGGAAAATTAAATGAGACTTATCCACTTCACTATGAAGATACTCCTGCATTCCACTACTATCCAAGCAAGGAGCGCAGCAGCGAGTACCGCGAGGCTCTCTATGTGGGATATCGTTATTATACAACGGTCGGCAAAAAAGTCCGTTTCCCATTTGGTTATGGATTGAGTTATACAACTTTTGCATACAGCAATTTCTCCGTTGACAAAGACGGTGTGACCTTCACGATCAAAAACACCGGAGATGTGGAAGGAACAGAAATTGCGCAGCTTTATGTCGGAAAACAGTCCGAGACAATTTTCCGTCCGGTCCGTGAGTTAAAAGGTTTTGCGAGAGTGACATTAGCTCCGGGAGAGGAAAAGTCCGTACATATCGCATTTGATGACAAGACCTTCCGTTTCTATGACACAAGAACCAATACATGGGAAGTAGAATCTGGTAACTATCAGATCATGGTAGGAACCGATGCAGATACTATGGTATTAGTAGGCAGCTTAGATGTTGCAGGAACTGTAGCAGAAGGCGGCTATAGCAAAGAGATTTTACCGGAATATTTCAGCGGTAAGATTGAAAATGTAGATGATATTGAATACAGAGAACTCTATGGAAGAGAGATCCCGGATGGAAGCTGGAGCGGTGAGATCCAGATGAACGATGCAGTATGCCAGCTTTATTACGGAAAAGGTATCTTTGGCAAACTGTTCTACGGAGTGCTCCGCATTTTGTTAAAGATCAGCGAGTGGCAGGGAAAACCGAACTTAAATGTTCTGTTCAACTACAATATGCCAATCCGTGGGTATGCAAAAATGACAGGTGGTTTTGTCACAATGGAGATGGCGAGAGCCTTAACAGAGATGGCAAATGGACACCGGATCAAAGGAACGGCACATCTGATCAAAGCGGCAGTGAAGAGAGATTAATGATAGAGGACGAAAAATAAATTTTACAGAAAACACACATAAGACAGCTATGGATTTTACATAGCTGTCTTATTTTTTTATGTATGGAGATAAATAAGCTAAAAGAAAAATTGGAAGCGCCAATGGTGCAGGCGCGGTATCAGTATGCAATTGATGTGATGTTAACAAGACTTCGCATGATTGATGCAGATCTGACCGAGAAAAATGAACGCCCATTAATCAGAAATTTGTGTAGCAGAATTAAAACTGCCGAGAGCATTGTGAAAAAGCTGGAAAGAAAGGAACGTGAAGTCACTTTCGAAACAGCAGTCAATACGTTAAATGATATTGCCGGAGTCCGTGTGGTGTGTTATTTTGCGGACGATATTTATCAGATTGCGGACGCAGTGCGCAGACAGAAAGACTTTACCATTGTCAAAGAAAAAAATTATATCAGGAAGCCGAAAAAAAGCGGCTATCAAAGCCTTCATCTGATCGTGGAAGTGCCGGTAACTTATCTGGATAAGACAACCGCAGTGAGAGTTGAGATACAGATCCGTTCAGTCGCCATGGACTACTGGGCAGAATTAGATTCCCAGATGTGTTACAAAAAGGACGCCGGGCAGTTAGAAGCGGTAGAGAAGGCAACAAAGCAGTACGCAGACGTCATTGCGGGTGTGGATAAGAAGATGCTGGAACTTCGTAAGAAGATACAGAAAATGTGAAAGTATCCGGTAATCCCAAACGGCAGACATACATAAAATGAAACGATATCAGCAAGGCAGATCAGAAAAGAGGAGTAAAAAATGGATCAGGAAAAGACAAAGGTATGGGCACACCGGGGAGCCAGCGGCTATGCCCCGGAAAATACATTAGATGCATTCCGGAAAGCAGTTGAGATGGGAGCAGATGGAATCGAACTTGACGTGCAGATGACAAAAGATGGAGAACTCGTCGTTATCCATGATGAGACGATCGATCGTGTCAGCAATGGAAAAGGCTGGGTAAAAGATTATACCTATGAAGAACTGAAAAAATTTAATTTTAACAAAACGCATCTGGAATATACAAAGGAAGAGATCCCAACACTTGAGCAGGTTTATCGGTTGATAAAACCGACAAATCTCACCATTAATGTGGAGATCAAAACAGGAATTGTTTTCTATCCGGGAATTGAAGGGCGTGTGCTGGAGCTTACAGAGCGCCTTGGAATGAAGGAGCGTGTCATTTATTCTTCGTTTAACCATTATACGATCCGGAAAATCAAAGAGTTAGACCCGCAGGCTAAGACGGGGATGCTTTATGAAGATGGAATGATTGACGCAGTGGACTACGCATGTGATGTCGTAAAGGCAGACGCACTCCACCCGGCGGGATATAACGTTTTGTATCCGGGATTTCTGGATAAGTGCCGGGAACGGAACAGACAACTTCATGTGTGGACGATCAACGAAGAAAAAGATATGAGAATGCTGTGTGAGGCAGGCGTGGATGCAATGATCACAAATTACCCGGATATTGCAAAGAAAATTCGGGATGAATACCGTTTTGGAGAGCTGCAGCCTGAACTGGTTCAAAGAATCCTTCAGAATTGAGAATGAGAGAAAAGCATATGACAGAAAAAAGAGCAGAGAGCATTATGATACCGGAAGAAGCAAATTATCAGCGGACCATGAAGTGTGATGTGGAACCATATCTGAGAAGCTATGAAAAAGACGGCTACATAGAAAGCTACGATAAGACTGCAATTTATTACCGCACATACCGGATTCCACAGGCGAAAGCTGCTATTGTCATCAGCCACGGATTCTGTGAATTTGCAGAGAAATATAAGGAAGTCATCTATTATTTCCTGAAAAACGGATATTCCGTCTATGTCCCGGAACACAGGGGACACGGATATTCTGACCGGATTGTTGTGGATGGCGAAAAAGTTCATATCGAGGATTATGAGCAATATGTACAGGATCTGCATTTTTTTGTGAAAAATGTGGTAGAACTCACTGAAAAACGAAGAATCTTATTCTGTCATTCCATGGGTGGAGCCATTGGAGTGCGGTATCTCGAAGAGTTTCCACTGACTTTTGACGCAGCAATCCTGTCAGCACCAATGCTTGGGATGAACACTGGAAAGTATCCGAAGTGGCTTGCAAAAGTTACCGCAGATTTTTTCTGTGTGATCGGAAAGGGAACGAAATATGCTGCCGGACAGAGTGGCTTTTCAGATAAGCCGTCTTTTGAAACGAGCAGCTGCATTTCCAGAGAACGATACATGTATATCTACAATATGCGTTTGAGGAATATCAATTACCAGACTTACGGCGGAACCTATGCCTGGGTAAAAGCAGGATTTAAAGTGATCCGCAAGCTGCGGAAAAGAAAAAACATTAACAGTATAAAAATTCCGCTTATAATCTTTGAAGCGGAAAAAGACGACATGGTTGACAATTGTGGCATTGAAAAATTTGCTAAAAAAGCCAGGACAGCACAGCTGGTAAGAATGAAGGATTCCAAACATGAAATCTTTAACGCAGGCGAGGCGGTGCGTGACAGTTACTATAGACAAATATTTCTATTTTTAAATCATGTGTATACGGCACAGGAAAGAATGAATGAGGAAAACGAATATGAAACAAAAACTGACGAAGCTCGAAAAATACTGGGTACTGTATGATGTGGGAAACTCTGCATTTACGCTGTTAGTGTCCACGATCATCCCGATTTATTTTAAAAACATGGCGCAGAATATGGGCGTTTCCGCATCGGATTCTACTGCATATCTCAGCTATGCGATCTCAATCTCTACGATCATCGTTGCAATTTTAGGACCAATCCTCGGCGCAGTCGCAGACAACAAAAACCATAAAAAACCGTTATTTACATTTTTCATGATGATAGGTGTTCTTGGATGTGCAGCGTTATCCATTCCGAAGACGTGGCTGATGTTCCTGATTATTTTTGTGATCGCAAAAGTAGGATTTTCCGGCAGCCTGATTTTTTATGATTCCATGATGGTAGATGTGACCACCGACGAACGCATGGATGAGGTATCGTCCCATGGGTATGCGTGGGGCTATATCGGAAGCTGTGTGCCATTTGTCATCAGTTTATTGCTGGTATTAGGCGGTGATAAAGTTGGCATCAGCACACCGGCAGCCATGACAGCCGCATTTTTCTTAAATGCAGCATGGTGGGGACTTGTGACAATCCCACTCTTAAAAAATTACGAACAGAAATATTATGTGGAAAATCAAGGCTCTATGGTAAAGGAGTCTTTTGCCAGACTTGGAAGAAGCGTGGCGGAATTGAAAGATAACAAAAAAGTTGCCCTCTTTCTGCTTGCGTTTTTCTTCTATATAGATGGTGTATACACGATTATCGAGATGGCAACTTCTTACGGAAAAGACGTTGGGATCAGTGACGCTAATCTGCTGCTGGCATTGCTTCTGACGCAGGTTGTGGCATTTCCATGTGCGATTCTTTTCGGAAAAATGACACAGAAATTTGAGACAGGAAAACTAATTTCTGCCTGCATCATTGCATATTTTGCAGTCGCAGTTTACGCCCTGCAGTTAGACGCAGCATGGAAGTTCTGGATGATGGCAACTTTTGTAGGGGCATTTCAGGGTGCGATCCAGGCACTGTCCCGTTCCTACTATGCAAAGATCATCCCAAAGGAAAAATCGTCCGAGTATTTTGGAATCTTTGATATTTTCGGAAAAGGTGCATCCTTTATGGGAACCATGTTAATGGGAATCAGCACGCAGATCTTTGATACTTCGAAAGCAGGAGTAGTCGTGATCGCAGCTATGTTTGTGGTCGGATTTGTTTTCTTTCAGGTGCAACGCAGGACAGAGACACAGGATTCCGGGACGATCAGCAGTTTTGCCGGCAGTCAGAAACAGCTGGAAAATATTTGAAGGGCAGAGGGCAGGGATATGTCACAAAAAGAAAAAAAGCAGGAGTGTTATGCAAACCGGGAACTTTCATGGTTAAAATTTAACGAAAGAGTTCTGGATGAGGCGGCAAGCCATCATGTGCCGCTCTGTGAGCGTATGGCATTTTTCTCTATTTTCCAGAGCAATCTGGATGAATTTTTTATGGTGAGAGTTGGAGCTTTATACGATCAGATGCTGGCAGATAATCATGCGAGAGAAAATAAGACATGGATGACAAGCGAGGAACAGCTTCAGGCGATTTTTGAGAAAACAAGGATCATCTCCCAGAGAAAAGACCATATCTACAAACAATATATGGAGGAACTGGAAGAGCAGGGGGTAGAACTTTTATCATTTTCCGATATGCTCCCGGAGGATAAAGTCTATCTGGAAAAATACTTTGAGGAATCCATTCAGCCGCTTTTGTCGCCACAGGTCATCGGAAAAAACAGCCCTTCCCATTTTTGAAAAACAAAGAAATCTATGCAGTTGTCGTTCTGGGTGGGAAAAAGGGAGATAAGCTTGGCATTATCCCATGCAGCAATGAAGTCTTTAAGCGTCTGATTCCGGTTCCTTCCGGCAAAAATCATTATATGCTGGTCGAAGAGCTGATCCTTCATTATATACCGGAAGTGTTTGACCATTATGAAGTAAAGAGCAAGTCCCTGATCCGCATTATCCGCAATGCGGATATTGATGTGGATGAGGCGTTTGATGACGAGGAACTGGACTACAGGGACTGCATGAAAAAACTGATCAGCACCAGAAAGAAGCTTTGTCCTGTTAAACTGGAACATTCCAGAGTTCTTGATGATACGGTGATTGAACATTTGAGAAGAGATCTGGGAATTTTTAAAGATCAGGTATTCCATACAGAGACACCGTTGGAATTATCGTTCCTTTTCCAGATCCAGAATGCATTGCGTGAGAAAAAAGAATTGTTTTATGAGAAACGGGTTCCACAGAATTCACCGGAGTTTGTGGATGATAAGCCTGTCTTAGATCAGATCTGTGAAAAAGACAAGCTGCTTTCCTATCCATATGAAAGTATGAAACCATTTATACGCCTGTTAAAAGAAGCCGGAAATGATACGCGTGTCGTATCTATTAAAATGACGCTTTACCGTGTGGCAAGAAATTCACAGATTGTTGAGGCACTCATTGATGCAGCCGAAAACGGCAAGGAAGTTGTAGTTCTGGTGGAACTGCGCGCCCGGTTTGACGAGGAAAATAATATTGAGTGGTCACAGCGGTTAGAGGATGCCGGATGCAGGCTGATTTATGGACTGGATCACATTAAAGTACATTCCAAACTCTGTCAGATCACTTATATGTCAGAGGAGGGAATCCGTTACGTCACACAAATCGGAACTGGAAATTATAATGAAAAGACATCAAAATTGTATACAGATCTTTCCCTGATGACCGCTGATCAGGCGATTGGCGAGGAAGCAGCGGAAGTTTTTCATAAACTGTGTCTGGCACAGACAGTGGAGCATACGAATCATCTGCTTGTTGCACCAAATTGTCTGCAAAATAAGCTGATCGACAAAATAGATGCAGAGATTACAAAGGTGCAAGATGGCAATGCAGGATACATCGGAGTGAAAATGAATTCTCTGACAGATAAAAAACTGATCGATAAACTGATTGAAGCATCTATGGCAGGGGTACAGATTGATCTGATCGTGCGTGGAATCTGCTGTCTCATTCCAGAAGTGGAGGGATACACAGACAATATTCAGGTCATCAGTATCGTGGGAAGATATTTAGAGCATTCCAGAATCTATATTTTTGGAAAAGGTGGAGACAGTGAAGTTTATATTGCCTCAGCCGATTTTATGACAAGAAATACGACAAAACGTGTAGAGGTTGCAGCTCCGGTGTATGATCCGGAACTCAAAGAACGTATATTGGAAAGTTTTAATCTTATGTTGAGAGACAACGTAAAAGCGAGTGTGTTAAAGAGTGATGGAAATTATTATCACAGAGATGGGGGAGACATCCAGTTGAATTCCCAGGAATATTTTTATGCGGATGCTTATCGTAAGGCAAGTTTTCGCAAAGAGAAAATATAAAAAGCAGGCTTTTCATTTGCTGATACAGAGAAATCAGTGAGTGAAAAGCCAATTTTTTTATTTACCATCATTTTACAGACGTTTTACAAAGGAAGATATTTAGATTTTACACGCTGCCTTTAAAGTAGTCATTGTCAATGAGACAGAGACAAAAAAACAAAGATGGGAAACGCAAGATCCCATAAAGATTTGGAGGAAAATCAAAATGAAAAAGAAAGTAATCAGTTTATTCGTAACAGGAATGTTAGCAGTCAGCATGATCGCAGGATGCGGTTCTGATAACACAGCAGCAGATGCAGGCACAACAGCAGATGCTTCTGCAGATGCAGCAGCAGACACAACCGCAGAGGAAACACCAGCAGCAGACAGCGCAGACTTTGACGCAAGCGAATATGTCAACGTATTATCCCGCGAGGATGGTTCCGGTACAAGAGGTGCATTCATCGAGTTATTCGGAATCGAAGAAAAAGATGCAGACGGAAATAAAGTGGACAACACAACAGAGGAAGCGATCATCACAAACAGCACATCCGTAATGCTTACATCTGTAGCAAGTGATGAATATGCGATCGGTTATGTTTCCCTTGGTTCTTTAGATGAAACTGTAAAAGCGGTCAGCATTGACGGAGCAGAAGCAACAGTAGAGAATATCAAAAATGGTACATACACAATCGCAAGACCATTCAACATTGCGACCAAAGGTGAAGTAAGTGACATTGCACAGGATTTCATCAACTATATTATGAGTGCAGAAGGTCAGGCAGTCATCACAGAGAACGGTTACATCGGTTCAGATGATGCAGCAGCATTCGAATCCAACGGAGCAACCGGTAAAGTAACAGTCAGCGGTTCTTCTTCCGTAACACCAGTCATGGAAAAATTAAAAGAAGCTTACACAGCCGTAAACTCCGGTGCAGAGATCGAGATTCAGGAGAGTGATTCCACAACAGGTATGACCGATGCAGCAGCAGGTACAAGTGATATCGGTATGGCTTCCCGTGAATTAAAAGATTCTGAGACAGAGCAGGGACTTACCGCAACAACAATCGCTATGGATGGTATCGCAGTCATCGTAAATCTTGACAACCCAACAGCAAATCTTACATCCGATCAGGTGAAAGGTGTCTATGTTGGAGATATCACATCCTGGGATGAACTTGCAAAATAAGTAATCAATGAAAATATCTGGTATGAAATAAAAAAGTATCAGAGATAAGAAATTAAAAAATTACTGACAGAAGGGTCGGATGGAAAACTCCTCCGGCCTTTTTCGGAAATCAGGATATTTACAATTTGTAAAGCATTACATAATGATATTAAGCCTGCACTGTCAGGCATTCCTCAGATTTTGGAGAACACAAATATATGAATATCAATAAATTAAAAGAAATTGTAATGAAATATGTATTTCTGTTTACCGCCATTATTTCCATTGTAGCAGTTGTACTGATCTGCGTGTTCCTGTTCGCAAACGGAGTTCCGGCAATGAAAGAGATCGGATTTGCCAACTTCCTCGGAGGAACAAAATGGAAACCTGGAAACGGCTTATATGGTATCTTCCCGATGATCCTGGGAAGTATCTATGTAACAGGCGGAGCCTTGATTATCGGAGTACCAATCGGAATTCTGATGTCTATCTTCATGGCACGTTTCTGTCCGGACAGATTACATAAGGTATTAAAACCGATCGTTGATCTGCTGGCTGGAATCCCTTCTATTGTTTATGGATTCTTCGGACTGGTCGTTATGGTTCCGTTTGTCAGGGAGCATTTCAAAGGCAATGGACAGAGCATTTTGACAGCAGCCTTGTTACTTGGAATCATGATATTACCTACAATTATCAGCGTGTCCGAGTCATCCATCCGTGCAGTGGAGGAGAGCTATTATGAGGGAGCGCTCGCATTAGGGGCAACACATGAGAGAAGTGTGTTTACCGTTGTTGTTCCTGCAGCAAAATCAGGTGTGTTTGCAGCAGTTGTGCTCGGCGTAGGACGTGCGCTCGGTGAGACAATGGCAGTCATGATGGTAGTCGGCAATCAGGCGAGAGTGCCGGACAGTATTTTCAAAGGTGTGCGTACACTCACAACGAATATCGTACTTGAGATGGGATATGCCACGGATCTTCACAGGGAAGCATTGATTGCTACAGGTGTAGTTCTGTTTGTGTTTATTCTTATTATTAATATATCGTTTTCTATTTTGAAACGTAGAGGAAAGGAGTAGAGGCAGTATGGAAAAAAATATCACTCCGATCAATCAACTGTCGTGGAAAGACAGATTGAAATCTTACAAAAAACATCCGGGTTCTTTTATTTTACTGCTTCTGGTGGGAGCCTCGGCAGTGATCACCGTGACAGTACTTGTTTATCTGGTGGGCTATATTTTGATCCACGGTGTTCCGTATTTAAGACCAAGCCTGTTTTCGCTGACTTACAATTCCGATAACGTGTCGATGATGCCGGCGATCATCAACACGATCACAATGGTATTGCTCGCACTGCTTTTTTCTGTTCCGTTTGGAATCGGAGCGGCAATTTATCTTGTCGAATATGCAAAAAAAGGAAATAAACTCGTTGAGCTGGTGCGTATCACGGCAGAGACATTGACCGGTATCCCATCCATTATCTATGGACTGTTCGGCATGTTGTTTTTCGTGACAGCGTTGCATTGGGGATATTCCATGTTAGCTGGTGCGGCAACACTTGCGATCATGGTTCTCCCGGTCATTATGAGAACGACGGAGGAAGCGCTTTTGTGTGTGCCGGATATGTACCGTGAGGGAAGCTTCGGACTTGGCGTAGGAAAGCTCCGCACCATTTTTAAAATCGTACTTCCAACGGCGATTCCGGGTATTTTGTCTGGTATCATCCTTGCGATCGGACGTATCGTAGGAGAGACAGCGGCACTGATCTATACGGCCGGCACCGTAGCGGGAATTCCTAAACAAATTACCGGGTCAGGACGCACACTTTCGGTGCACATGTATGCGCTTTGGAATGAAGGACTGAATGGAAAGGAAGCTTATGCCACAGCCGTAGTGCTTCTGCTTCTTGTAATGCTGATGAACTT
>ENA-OPVK01000677-OPVK01000677.1-human-gut-metagenome-genome-assembly--contig:-NODE-677-length-23535-cov-3.394165_pt1 | contig 23535 bp, 18 predicted proteins | sample MGYA00241495_ERZ501982 | MGnify/ENA primary metagenome ERZ501982 (study PRJEB25962, sample SAMEA2042002) | human gut metagenome | biome: human gut; feature: human-associated habitat; material: faeces...
GCAACCTCGTCGACCCGACCTACGGACGGGCCCGACTGAGGGGCGTGACACGCACGAACGACGGCAAGCCGATGAGCCTGCGCAACTTCTGGCAGACCGACCGCACACTGCGCGACGGACTGGAACCGCTGTATGAGAACAGAATACACTTTGCCGACAACTTCAACAGCGGCGTGCCTTGCACTTACGAACTCACCTTCGAGCCACAGGCAGACCTGCCACTGGAGGTGGCCTCGATAGAAGGCGTGCCGACAGAAGTGGCATTCAAGCCGGTGGAAACCATCGACGTCATGTTCAACAAGCACATTGACCCGTCAACATTCACGGCCGACGACATCACCATGTCGGTGCAGGGCGAAAGCCTCGACGCCTCACTGATAGGCATATCGACCGAAGACAACAAGACGTTCAGGCTGAACCTTGGACGCCTGAACGCTGTGGCAGGCAACGGTTACTATATGCTCACGGTGCAAACGGCGATGATAACCGACGCCGAAGGCTACCAAGGAACCACCGGGAAGTCGGCTGGCTGGACTATGTTCCGCGACGGCCTGGTGAGCATTGACACCGAAGTAAGCCCCGCCCGGGCCGGAAAGATAGTGCTGACAACAAGCCCGGCGACCGCGGCGGCAAACGCAACGGCTACACAGGAAAATGGCGGCAAGGCCGGATATGGCACCACTGTCGCCATGAAAGCCATACCAGAACAGGGCTACAAGTTTGACAACTGGACGCTGAATGGCGAAACCGTTACGTCAGACTCTGTGATCGAGCATACTGCAACCGACAACATCGACGTGGTGGCCAACTTCAAAGCCGCCGCTTATCACGTGACCGTGGCATCCGACGAAGGCGGAAGCGTGACGGGCAGCGGCAGCGGCATATACGACTACGGCGACACGCTGAAGCTCGAAGCGGTGGCCGATGAAGACTATATGCTGTGGTGCTGGACTGTCAACGGCGACACAATCGAAGCCAAAGACAGGCTCACTGTAGAAGTGAACGGAAAGACCGACATTGCCGCACACTTCAAACGCTCAACTTACAGACAGACGTTCAGGCTGTTTGAAGGCTGGAACTGGCTGTCGTCATACCTCGGCGAAAGCATTGACGCCGGCAACTTCAAATATGCAAGCACCATACTCGGCCACGACGGCAAGAGCATTTTACCCGACGGCCCCGACGACGGCGAGGAAAAGCATGCCCTTGAGCCCGGCCACGGATACAAGATAGAAGCTGCCGTTCCGTTTGTGGCCAATGCTTCAGGCAAGCTGCACGACCTGACCGAACAGCCCATTGCGGTTGCGGCCGGATGGAACTGGATTTCCTGTCCGCTCGACATAGAGTCGCCGCTGGCAGCAATCACCAATGCCACCGAGGGCGATTTCATCACAGCCCAGGAGGGTTTCGCCGAGTTCGCCGACGGCCGTTGGATCGGCACCATTGCAACACTGGTGCCCGGCAACGGCTATCTATACAAGTCGGTAGATGCCAAGGCACTGGCAATAGACACCTGCCGACTCTCAGCAACACCAGCCACCGTGGTTGCCGACGAACGCATAGACATGCGCAAATACCCGTCGACAATGAACATTACGGCCATAATCTACCGCAATGAGGCGGTATTGGACGGCGACGACTGGCGCATTGTGGCCTTTGCCGGCAACGAATGCCGAGGGGTGAGCCGCATGGTCGGAGGAAGGCACTGCCTGACTGTCTATGGCAACGGGGCCGAACCCGAACCTTTGTCGTTTGTCGTTGAAAACACTTCAACAGGCGATGGCTACAGCGTCGACGAGTCGCTGGCCTTTACCGACGACGTGGCCGGAAGCCGCAAGTCGCCGTTGGCATTCACCATGGGCGAATGGCTAAGCATAGACGAAATGCTCGCCGATGGACTGAAGCTGAAGGTTTATACCATAGCGGGCACCCTCGTGACCAACGAAGGTACGCGCGAGACCCTCAAACGACTCCCCCGAGGGGTTTACATCATTGAAGGGCGGAAGTATATAGTGAGGTGAACAAGACCGTTGAAGCCGCGCCTACCGGCACGGACAGCCACCCCGACTGATGCCAACGCAGGCGGCAAGCCAATGGCTGAGACTGCCGTTTGAGGGCATGGGCAAACGGAGCAAACACGCTTTTAGGGCCCCGGAAAACACAAGGCAACCGGCCTGCACAGTTTAATACTGATGCAGGCCGGTTGTGGTATGTGCCGCCCACTGCGACTGCATGGCGTTTACAAACGCCCCGGATGCGGCATGTTGCCGCAGTTGCCAAATAAAATGGCTTGGCATCGGTTTGTTTTCAACAGTCCTGTATATTGAGCCATGCACAGCGAAAGCCCTCAAGCCGAGCAACCAACGGCATGCGCCAATATCATAGCCGGGCCAAAGCCATAAGCAGCTGTTCAAAATTAACCGATACAATTAAGCTTGCAGGTGTCCTCCATATCTTTGCCACCATCTTGTGTGCTCTTCGGGCCGCATGCCAAAGTCTCATCGGTAGCGTAGCCAGCTACGCTCTCTATCCGGACATTTGCATGCTTCTCCGAAATAGCGCACAATCTGATGGCAATTAATTTTGAACACATACTTAGGCCCAAACCGATGTCACGACTAATAATTGTTAAAAAGACAGCGCCCCGAATCAACCGTTGCTGAAATATGGGAATTTATAAACAACTTTGCATACAGACACATATCGACCAAACGGCGTTATCCCCCGACAGACCTGTCTGGCAACAAACCATCACCTCTTCTCACAACCATTGAGACTCTACCGAAGGGGATTGCGAAGCCAACACGCTGACTTGCAATCAAGATAGCATTGACGTGAAGGCGTTGGAATTGTCGTTATATGGTGACACAGCGTAAAAAGCACCAATGTCATCGCGGATGGTTTGGCTTTAATCGCTTCTTCGCAAGTGAGCTGTAATTTAAATTTTCCACTTTGATTCCATGCGTATGGCAGCAGTGAACAAGTTTTTCAAACCGCTTGTACTTACGTTGTTGTTTTTCGTAAGCTACTCAATCATCGACTTAATCAAAGGCGTCGTCATTGAATATACCGACAATCTGATTAAAGCAATATGCACAATATGCGTCATAGGCTTGTGCAAGGCATCGCTCAACCTAAGCAAACGCATTGAGAAATAGGCCCCCAGAGGCTGCTTGCCGTTGCCCGCCATCATGCCTGACTGCCTAAGCCAAACGGGCACCAACCCCGTTTTCTCTATTGGGACATACCGGCCGTGACAGCCAACAACGAGGCTGCCCAGACTGTCGTCACTGAAAATGAAACATGAAACAGCAGTGGTGTCGGGTTCGAAAAGTTAAAACTGTGTTGCCCTGTGGCGGCCATGCCCCGACAGGGCTTGCCTTATCGGTTTGCAACAAGTGGCGTTTTGCGTGCTAAGACATGCCGTTTTGCGCGCCGAAACGGCCGTTTTCATGATGCAAAACGGCATGTTTCACAAACATACTGTATATCAACGAGTTACAACAAACAGGCAAACAGCCGCGCCGACAGGCAAAAAACAAGTCTGCACCAACGCCGAAAGGCATTCGTGCAGACTGTTTTCACAATAGGCCATCAGGCCGGAGGATGATTGTTTACATGTATATGCCATGCCCAACAAGCCCTTGCGCCAGCCGCGCCGCATCATTACGGCCGCATTGTCCCGGCACAGCCCTCTGCGCCTAAGCCAAAGGCGACAAGCAACGTGCACGGCAACATGATGATAATCCGCAGGGCAGATGGCCGATAATGGCATGTTTGCCTGCTGGCGTGAGGCCGCTCAGCGTATGAGCCTCATGGCCAGATAGCCACCGAACACCTGCATGAGTATGCCGGGCCAGCCTATCATTATGTCTTGCAGGGCCACAGAGAGCGAACCGCTCAAGCCCCACTCCACCATGGTGCCAACGGCCTGGTAGGCCACCACCGAGGCTGCCACAGCCCAGAGAGCCACGCGCCCGGCCTTGCGGGCAAAGAAAGCGGCTGCCGCTGCCAGCAATACCGACTTGGAAAGGATGATGGGGAGCATTGGCGCAGGCGGCATGCCGAACATCAGGTTGTTGGCCAACGGCGAGAGCAGTGCCGTGAGCAGTCCGGCGGCAAAGCCAAACTTGTAGGCTGCCACGAGTGTGAAGAAATAGATGGGGAGCCACGTCAATCCCCCACCGGGCACCAAATGGCACAGCTGCGGCAGCACGATGTTGCACGCCACGAAAGCCGCCGACCAAACGTAGGTGCGGATGTCGCCGTATGACAGCGACCTGACAGATGTTGTTCTTGCAATGTTCATAACTTTTGTTTTTGGTTTTCAATAAAATTCTTGATAAGCAGATAAGCCTCGTCGGGGCTCTCGGTGCAGGCCGTAAGCCGCTCGACGGGGCAGATGTCAGTGCCTGTGCGGTTGATGATGTTGGGCACTTCGGCATCAAAGCTCACCTCCACACCGCCGCGCCTCAACACATCGAGAGCGCCGCTGCTGATGATGCGGGCGTGGAGCCGACCGACCCCGCCACGGACAAAGAGCAGGGCCGCGCCGCGCCCCACCACCTTGTCGGCCACCGAGGCCCCACAGAGAAAGTCGGGCCGGGCGGTGGAAAGCTCGAACAAGTCGATAACCCCACGGCGGCGAAACACCACAGTCTCGCCCCCTGCCGAGCACGCCACCCCGCGGCACTGCCCGTCGTCGAGATATTGCTTAAGCTGGTTCATGTTGCTTCAAGTCCTCCACGAATTTGTCGATGCGCTGCATTTCCTTCGGTATGTCGATGCGCTGCGGGCAGTGGCCCACACACTGGCCGCAGCCAATGCAATGTGCGGCCTGCCTCAAGCGGGGCACCGAGCGGTCGTAGCCAACGAGGAAGGCCCGGCGCGCACGTCGGTAATCGGGGTCCATCGAGCCTCGGTTTGGCATGTTGCCGTCGGCAATGCACTTGTTGTAATGCGACAGCACCCCCGGTATGTCTATGCCATAAGGGCAAGGCATGCAGTAGTTGCACTCGTTGCACGGTATGGTCTTGAGGTTGTATATGTCGTCGGCGATCTCCATTAGAAACGCGTTCTCTTCCTTTGTCAGCGGCTTGAGCGGAGTGGTAGAGAGCAGGTTGTCTTTCAGGTGCTCCATATATGTCATGCCACTGAGCACGGTGAGCACTCCCTCGGGGGTGCCGGCAAAGCGCAGTGCCCAACTGGCCACGCTGCGCTCGGGCTCGCGTTCCTTCATCTTGGCAGCCACAAAGTCGGGCACATTGACCAGCCTGCCGCCCAGCAACGGTTCCATGATCACCGCCGGAATGTTTCTCTTGGTCAGCTCGCCATACAGATAAACGGCGTCGGTGTTGCGCGGGTTTATCTCGTCGGCATAGTTCCAGTCGAGGTAATTCAGCTCTATCTGCACGAAATCCCAGTGATAGCGCCCCTCGTCGTGCCACTTGAGCAACATGTCGTAAATCTTTATGTCGCCGTGATAAGAGAATCCCAGGTTGCGTATGCGCCCCTTGGCCTTCTGCTCGACAAGCCAGTCGAGTATGCCGTTGTCCATATACCGTGAGTTGAACTCGGCCAAGGCGTCGTTGCCCATGCCTATGCCGTGAAGCAACAGATAGTCGACATAGTCGACCTGCAGCTCCTTCAGCGAGTTCTCAAACATCTGCTGAGACGCCTGGCGTGTCCATGTGTCGGGCGAGAAGTTAGACATCTTGGTGGCGACGAAATATTTTGAGCGGTCGTGGCGCTTCAGCGCGATGCCTGTGGCCCGCTCCGACAGCCCCTGGCAATATGCAGGTGACGTGTCGAAATAATTGACACCATGCTCTATGGCATAATCCACCTCGCGGTTTACCATCTCCTGGTCGATGGCCTCGTCGGCCTGTTCGCGGGCCGACCCCTTGCCCACCACAGGCAAGCGCATCATGCCATAGCCCAGTATAGACACCTTGTCGCCGTTGTTGTGGTTTGTACGGTAGGTCATCTTGCCCTTTGGCGGCTCCTGCTGCGAAGCTGACTCATCCTTGCCGGCGCCTTTGCATCCGGCAAGCAAAGGTGCCGACGCCACGGCACTGCCGCCCAACACCTTAAGAAACGAACGCCTGCTTATATTCTTTTCCATATCTTAGCCTTTGTTTTGGTTCTTATCAAATCACCCTGTGCTGTTCGTGCCCTTCAACATAAATGGCACTGAAAGGACGGGCCGGACACAAATTCTCACAAGCACCACAGCCTATGCAACGGGCTTCGTTGACGGCCGGAATCTTCGGGGCCGCAGGGTTGGCCGGGTCGGAGCTGACCATGGTGATGGCGCCGGCCGGGCAATGGCGCAGTTGCCGCACTCCACGCCGTCGGTAAGCGGCACGCAGTTCTTGCGTACCCACACCGCGTGGCCTATCTGGACCGACGATTTCTCGGCTTTGGTTATAGGCCGGATGGCCCCTGTGGGGCATACCTCCGAACAGCGCGTGCACTCCGGGCGGCAGTAGCCGCGCTCGTAAGACACCGTGGGCTGCATCATTGACAGAAGCCCGGTAGACGGACGCAACACGCCGTTGGGGCACTGCGACACGCAAAGCTGGCACCCGGTGCAGCGGCGGGTTCTGGGCCGACAGCGAGCCTGGAGGGGTTATGGGCGTGGCCCTTTCGGGGGCCACCTTGTCTTCAATGACAGCCAGTCCGCCGTCTACTTTCTTTTTCTCCTGGGCCAAAGCGGCAGAAGTTGTGGCCATGGCCACGCCAAGAAGAAACGAACGCCGTGCTGAATCGACCACAGCCTGGTCGATGTGTCCGGCGCCTGTGCCTGCCACGGAGGCAGCCAGCTGCGGACGCCCGTGGCGGAATGTGATGGCGTGCTGGTGGCACTTGTCGATGCAGTCGCCGCAAACCACGCAGCGCGAATAGTCTATGCGGTGGTTCTTTGAGTCGATGCACGATGCCTTGCAGTTGCGTGCACAGAGGCCGCAAGCATTGCACTTGCCGGTATCTATGTGCACCTTCAGCCATGAGAACCGTGCCAGGAAACTGAGCATCGTGCCCACAGGGCAAACCGTATTGCAGTAGGTGCGCCCGCCACGCCATGCCAGAAAGCCAATGACAACAAACGAGACGGCGGCGATGATGAACGTGGGCAGGCTCTTTACCCACACATCTACCGAATAGAAGGCATAGCTGTCAAGGCGCTCAGCGATGGCGGCCAGCAAATTGTTGCCCAGGCCCCACAGCGGGCGGAGCAGGTTTTCGGCCATACGCCCATACGAGCTGTAAGGGGCTAGCAAGGCAACCAACGAGCCTATGCCTGCGGCAAAAGCCACAAGGAAGACAGCCAGGAAGCCGTAGCGCCACGCTTTCTTCTCGGGCGAGTAGCGGAAACGGTTTCTCTTATGCCTCGAGCTGACATGGGATACTGCATCCTGCATGATGCCCAACGGGCAAATGACAGAGCAGTATATGCGCCCGAAGACAAGGGTCACGACCACCAACGCCACTATCACCCCGGCGTTGAGCGCCAGCAATGCCGGCCACAACTGTATCTCGGCCAGCCACGACAGCCAATGGTGCAGCACGCCGGAAACGTCGACAAACAGCAGGGTGACGAGCATGAACATCACCGCTGCCAAAACGGTTCTTATTTTTCTTAGCATTGTTTATATTTGTATTGGTTTTTGTGTTGAATCCAATTCTTCAGCATCGTCTGCCGACGAGGACAGCTCGGCCGAGCGAACCACAACGATGCTCAACTCGTAGAGCAGCCATATAGGCAGGGCCACGATGACAAGTGTAAATACATCGGCCGTGGGGGTTATCACCGCCGAGACAACCAGTATGGCCACCACAGCGTGGCGCCGGAAACGCCTCATCCAACGGGCACGCAACATGCCGAACCGCGCCAGCATCCAACTGACGACAGGTATCTCGAAGACAATGCCAAAGACAAGGCTCATCATCAGCAACGTATCGATGTAAGAACCGACGGTCAGCATGTTGTCTATGCCCGGACTCACCTGGTATGTGCCAAGGAAACGCACCGTAAGCGGAAAAATGAGCATGTAGTTGGCTGCCACGCCAACCATGAACATGATGTATGCCGCAACCACCAGACGAACCGACACGCGCCGCTCATTCTCATACAATGCGGGCGAAACGAAGCGAAAGAGCACGTAGAGCAAATATGGCGAGGCTATGAGCACGCCGCCCATGAGCGCCACTTTCATGTGAATCATAAACTGCTCGGTAAGCCCGGTGTTGATAAGGTGCAGCCTGAACGGCTCGCCGCCAAGCAACCTGTAAATGAAAAACGACCCGTCGGCGGGTGCCAGCACCACGCTGAACAAGGGTTCCTTCAGGCAAAAGGCCAACACCGCGGCCACTATAGCAGCCACAATCATGCGGATAAGACTGCCACGAAGCACGTCGAGATGCTCCCAAAAAGTGAGCTCCGCGCCGTCTGTATGCCCGCTGTCAGACCTATGTTTACCTTCTGTTGCCATCTCCCCGGGTCACCTATTTGTCATTGCCCGGCTCAGGCTTGGCCGGGTCGTCGGCTATTCCATTCACCCCGTCTTTGAAACTCTTGACTCCTTTGCCGAGCCCCTTCATCAGTTCGGGAATCTTCTTGCCGCCAAAAAGCAGCAATACCACTAACACGATAAGAATGATTTCTGGTGTTCCTAACATAAAGCTATTTGTTTATTGGGTTTAGTTCTCGGTGCAAAATTATTAATAAAAAGGCAATTCTGCTATAATAAATCCACAGAAAAAGCTACCATTTTTACATTTTAAATGTGTTTATGACTGTGTTTCTGACTTGCGGGATATAAAAAACGGCCTGCAAAAGAGAATCCACCTCACTCTCCGAACGACAAATACCGGCATTGGCTGACCATACATTGCCACCTTCGTAAAGCCATACCATGCAGGCTGCCCGTCACCAACCCGTTAATCAAACCATAATAAATATGGTGGCAACACGCCCGCCACAGCTCCTAAAATGCACGTAAGCACCATGCACGCGCAGTCCACAACAGGCAAAAGGCCACACAAACAGCACCGGCCAAGGCCTGAAGCTATGAAAGCGAAACGGGAGCAACAGGCATAAAAAAAAGGAAGTATGCGTACTTCCTTTGTGGACCTGGAGGGAGTCGAACCCTCGTCCAAACAGGGAAACCATACGCTTTCTACATGCTTATTCCGGACTTTGGTTTTCGTGTGATGGCAAGACCCGGACCACCAACCAGCACCTTATCCCCTGTTGTTTCATCGTGCCGCCGGGGCTATAGCACGACTATTCCCGATAAAACCGCACCGCTTGACCAAAGAGCTTCGGAACAACAGCCTTTGAGCGATGTCTCGTCCCGCCACCTGGTGGCGGGATAAAGCCAGTAATCTACTATGCTTCGATTAGGCAGCGAGAGCGTAGTTGTTTTCGCCAGATAAATTTTTGACCGAATGGATTATGGAGTATACAGTCGTCACTCCGCATGCTTACGTACCATCTCAACCCGCTGTCAAATCCAGTCAAGCCCATGATGATATGTTACTTGTTTTCCTCCGAAAACAATGCAAAGATATATATTTTCTGTGAAATACGACATAAGAAGACAGAAAAAATGCGTACCTTTGCAATAATTTTCAGAAAATGGTGTTTATTTAAAGAAGGAATTACACGTAAAAAGGCATTTATCACACTCAAAAAAAAATGAAAAGGTACCTCGTTTCCATATTTATGCTGGTGGTCTCGATGACGGCCGCCATTGCGCAATCATCAATGACCGACCAACAGATAATGGAGTATGTCATCGAAGAGCAGCAAAAAGGGACATCACAGTCGCAAATTGTCACCAAACTGATGCAACGAGGCGTAACCATAGACCAGATAAGGAGCGTCAAAGACAAATATGAGCGCCAGATGAACAACCAAGGCTTGGGCGTAAAAGACATAACCACGACAGGCAAAAACACCGACAGGCTGCGCAAGAACAACGGAAACAAGAAGCAGAGTGCCAACGTTTCACAATACAGGATAAAAGATGGAAACATCAAAGAGCCCGTCAAGAACACGTATGACAGCAACGACCCGGAGTATCTTCTGATGCACAAAGAACTGAGCTCTTTCATGCCTGACTCGACGGAGATATACGACCAGATGTACCTCGAGCAGATGATGAGAGACAGGGAAGACAAGAACAAACGCAAAATATTCGGTCACGACATATTCAACAACAACAACCTGACGTTTGAACCCAACATGAACATTGCCACGCCCCAAGACTACAGGCTCGGCCCGGGCGACGCTGTGTTCATCGACATTTACGGAGCTTCGCAGGGCACCATAGAGAGCACGGTGTCTCCCGACGGCACTGTGACCATAGAGGGCTACGGGCCCGTGAGCGTGAGCGGACTGACCGTGGCAGAAGCAAATGCACGGTTGCGCTCTACGTTAGGCACAAGATACAGCAGCTCTCGGATAACGCTCACCGTCGGGCAGACAAGAACCATAACAATCAACGTGATGGGCGAGGTTGAAACCCCGGGCACATACACCGTCTCGGCCTTTGCCACCGTCTTCCATGCACTGTATATGGCGGGCGGAATAAACGACATCGGCACGCTGCGCAACATAAAAGTATACAGGCACAACAGGCTGGTCTCCGTGGTTGACATCTACGACTACATTCTCAACGGCAAGCTTAGCGGGAACATTCGCCTGGCAGACAACGACGTCATAGTGGTAGGGCCTTACGACTGCCTGGTCAACATAGCCGGCAAAGTGAAGCGCCCAATGTTTTATGAAATGAAAAAGAACGAGAGCCTGGGCTCGCTTTTAAAGTATGCAGGCGGCTTCACGGGCAACGCATACAGGAAATCGGTAAAGGTGATACGCAAGGCCGGGCAGAAATACTCGATATACGATGTTGACGAATTTGACATAAACTCGTTCAAGATGAATGACGAAGACTCTGTGAATGTAGACTCCGTCATACCCCGATACTCGAACATGGTAGAGATAAAAGGAGCTGTGTTCCGCCCGGGCATGTATCAGGTTGGTGGCGGCATTTCCACGGTGCGCTCGCTTATTGAGCATGCCGAAGGCGTGACCGAGGACGCATTCACAGCCCGCGCCGTCATGCACCGCATGAAACCCGACCGGACGCTCGAAGTGCTGTCGGTTGACGTGGCTGGGATCATGGCCGGCAAAGAGCCCGACATACCCCTGAGAAACGAGGATGTGCTGTACATACCGAGCAAGAAAGAACTGCAGGAGGAAAGGATAATCACAATACACGGTGAGGTCATGTACCCCGGCACTTACCAGTATGCCGACAACGAAACCCTTGAGGATTTCGTTCTGCAAGCCGGAGGACTGAAGAACACGGCTTCGGTAATGAAAGTCGACGTGTCGCGCCGGATATTCAACCCCAAGGCCACCAGCGTGTCGGACACCATAGCCCGCACATTCTCCTTCTCTTTGAAAGACGGCTTCGTGATTGACGGTGAGCCCGGATTTGTGCTACAGCCCTTCGACGAGGTGTACGTTCGCGCCATACCCGGCTATACCGAACAGAAGAACGTATCGATTGAAGGCGAAGTGCTGTACAGCGGAACATATACGCTGGCAAAGAAAAGCCAACGCCTGAGCGAAGTGATCAAGCAGGCCGGCGGACTAACCAACACGGCATACCCGGAAGGGGCGCGCCTGGTGCGAACCATCACGCCAGAGGAACGCATGAGGATGGAGAACGTTATCAAGATGGCACGGGCGCAAAGCGGCAAGGGTGACACCATCGATACAAAAAAGCTCGACTTGGGAGAGACCTATGCTGTCGGCATCAACCTCGACATGGCAATGGAGCATCCGGGAAGCAATTACGATATCGTTTTGCGCGAAGGCGACCGCATCATTGTGCCTGAATACTCGGGGACGGTGAAGATAAGCGGCGACGTGATGTATCCGAATACGGTTGCCTTCCGCGATGGCGAAAACCTAAAGTACTACATCGACCAAGCCGGTGGATGGGGCAACAATGCCAAGAAAAGCCAGACATACATCATATACATGAATGGTACGATAGCCAAGGCCAGCCGTAAAAACAAGCCAATGCCCGGCTGTGAGATAGTGGTGCCAAGCAAACCCGAGGCAAAGAAGCTCACCGTGGCAGAAATGGTGGCCATCGGTTCTGGCACTGCCTCAGTGGCAACGATGATAGCAACAATAGCCAACTTGATAAAGAATTAGGATAATGATGCGCATGATGCGGCTATGGCGCAACGACAGCGGAATGCGCCATGCCGCCATGCACACATCCGACTGTATCACGCCAAAATAAAGAACAATATGACAAATGACAAGGAAACAATAGACCTGAGGGTGATAATAAAAAAGCTCTTCAGCAAAAAAAGGCTGTTCGTAAAGACATTGGCATGGGCTTTCTGTCTGTCATGCATCTGGATATTGCCACAACCACGATACTACACCACTTCTGTAACACTGGCCCCCGAGATGGAAAGTGCCCCGAGCGGTGGGTCACTAAGCTCGCTGGCATCGTCTTTCGGATTGAACCTGGGCAACATGGTGTCGTCTGACGCCATCTACCCTACGCTGTATCCCGACGTGATGGAGTCGTCGAATTTCATCGTGGGACTGTTCAATGTCAAAGTAAAAAACGAAGACGGCGACCTGACCACGGATTATTACACATACCTCAAAGACCACCAGAAGATATCAATCTACAGCGTCCCGTTCGTATGGCTCAAGGGCATGCTGGCCGAAATGTTCCCCGACGACGACAATACCGACGGACTGGCAGGCAAGGCAAATGGCAATGGCACTGTCGACCAATTCTGCCTGACAAAGAAACAAAACTCGATTGTGGACATGATCAGGAAGAATATCACATGCTCTGTGGACAAAAAAACGGATGTGATAACAATAACCGTACAAGACCAAGACAAGCTGATATGCGCCACTATGGCCGACACGGCACGCGTGAAATTGCAGGACTTCATAATAGAATACAGGACAAGGAAAGCCAAGACCGACCTTGATTATTACACAAAGCTGACCAACGAAGCCAAGAAGGAATATGAAGATGCCCGCAAGAAGTATTCAGACTTTGCAGACTCTAACACAAACCTGTCGCTGGCCAGTTACAAGTCGAAGGAAGAAGACCTTGAAAATGACATGCAAATAAAGTATAACACATACACGACAATGAACACGCAGATGCAGATGGCCAAGGCCAAAGTGCAAGAACGCACACCGGCATTTACCATACTGCAGGGCTCGTCGGTGCCACATAAGCCTGCCGGGCCCAAAAGAATGCTGTTTGTATTTGCAATGATGTTTGTTACTTTCGTCGGAACCATCATCTATATTCTTAAGGACGACTTCATCAATCAGCTGAAAAACAAGAACGCACAAGGATAGAGCAAACAAGCAATAGTAGATGGAACCGGCAAAACGCATCATAATAAACACAATTGCCCAATATACAAAAGCAATAATCAACATCTGCCTGTCGCTATATTCCACACGCCTGATTCTTCACGCACTGAATGTATCGGACTATGGAATATATTCTGTGGTCGGAGGCGTTGTTGCCATGCTCGGCTTCCTCACGAATGCTCTCGTAATAACGACGCAACGCTACATATCCTATTACCATGGCGCAGGCAAGACCGATTATATAAGCAAAATATTCGCAAACAGCCTCTTTCTGCACATCACTATAGGCGTTGTGATAGGAAGTGCCCTGCTTGTATGCAGGCAATGGATTGTCTTTGACGTTCTGAACATTGAAACGGCAAGGCTCCAGGCTGCCGACACCGTATATATAATAACAGTGGCCATGCTATTCATCACCATCATAACGGCCCCATACAAAGCGCTCTTCATTGCCAGGGAGAACATTGTGTACATATCTGTGGTCGAGATTTTTGATGGAGTACTGAAACTGGTCATCGCCATCTGCATATCTTATATAACCATAGACAGGCTTATAACCTATGCCTGGGCGATGGCCGGGGTGCTAAGCCTGAACCTCATAGCTTATGTGGCTTACGCAAAGTTGCACTTCCAGGAAAGCTGCATAATAATCAAACCAAAGCAGATAGACAGGCAATGCATAAAGCAACTTGTAGGATTCATTGGCTGGACATCATACGGCATGGGGGCCATTGCTTGCAGAAACCAAGGAACAGGAATTATACTCAACCATTTCTTCGGGACGGTAATAAATGCTGCCTACGGCATTTCGTTTCAAGTATATGGCGCAATATCTTTCATCGCAACATCCATTCTCAATGCAATGAACCCGCAAATACTGAAAGCAGAGGGAGGCAACCACAGGGAAGACATGCTCAGGTTGGCCGGCCTTGAAAGCAAGTATTCAACGGCATTCATGGCAATGATATCCATACCAATAATGATTGAGATGCCGGCCATACTCAGTTTCTGGCTGAAAGACGTACCGGACCACACCGCCACATTCTGCAGATTCATTATATTGGCATTCTTATTCGACCAAATTACCATAGGGCTCAATGTGGCCAACCAAGCGTTGGGCAAAATAAAGACATACACAATAATCACTTTTACGCCCAAGTTGATACTACTGCCATTCTTCTATCTCATCTTGGCAAACGGTGGGACAATAGCCGCAATAATGTGGACGTATACCATCGTAGAATTAATCGTCGCCTTGATCAGAATACCATATTTGGCCAAGACAGCAGGACTGTCACCGTCATCCTTCATAAAAGAAACAATAGTTCCATTGATACCATTGTGCATCACCCTCACCATCACTGGCGAATTGTGCGCAAACGTCATCGACATGCCTTACAGGTTTGTCGTTACCATCGCATTGTGCGTCATCAGCGGAGCGGTATCCGGATGGTATTTTTCCACCAGCGACAAGGAGAAAGAGTTTATTAAGAATTTGCTAAACCAAAGACTTACCACCCGTGCTAAATATTGAAAAACTGTTTTTGATAGAGAAAGAGGCCTTATCAAGCGCTTTCTTTTATGCCGGGATGGTCATTGCCTTTTTCGGTTCGCTCAATCCATGGTTTCTGTGGCCGTTAGGTTCATACTACATCATCATATCAGCCATGTTCATAATGATGTCCATGATGGTTGAAGCCACGTCATCCAATAAGATCTATACCAACACAACATTCCTGCTGCCTGTATTTGCCTTTGCCGTACTGTCATGCTATCAGCTGGTTGTAAACAACGGAAACGTGGGCGGATATATTTCAAACGTGTTCCACATAATAGTATTCCTATCGCTATTCAGGATTGGAACAGACAAGCTAAAAAAGATGATGGACATAATAACAAGGCTAATGACCTTACTGCTTGTCCCGTCAATGCTGTGGTTCTTCTTGTATCTCATCGGTTTTCCTTTGCCAAGCCAAGATGCCGAGTTCAACGACTCATTCTATACATTCTCCAACTATTACCTCTTTCTACTTGACGACCGCTCGTTGATGAGCATCGTACCTCGCTTCCATTCGGTATTCCTGGAGCCGAGCCACCTTGGTGTTGCCACCAACCTGTTGCTGCTGACACAGTGCGGGAAATGGAAAAAGCCGCAGAACGTGGTATTATTGGTTGCCACAATAATGACATTCTCGCTGGAAGCCTACATACTTCTGATAGTGCTTTTTTTCCTGAGTTACTGGGTGCAAAAGAAGAACTTCATAAAAAAACTTATAGCAACAGTGATTGTGATGGCGGCCTCTATCGCGGCGGCATTCTTCTACAACGGCGGCGACAATGTATTCCACGACCTCATACTTTTGCGCCTGGAGGTGGACGACGGCGAAATTGCCGGCAACAACAGGGTGACGGCCGACTTCGACTCCGACTATTCGCAATACCTGCAATCATCAGACATACTGTTTGGACGAGAGATGGATTACTCGTTTGGCAATGCCGGCTACAAGGTGTTTTTCTATGAAAACGGCCTTGTTGGCATACTGTTGCTCATCGTGTTCTACACCGCCGCATTAATGCACCATAAAAACAAGCGTGCACTGATAGCCGCACTTGCCCTTGCACTGCTCGACTTCATTGCCAGGGCTTTCCCCCTTTGGTACAGCAATTTCATACCTGTATATTTCATGGCCATGGCCTTTGAGCTACCAATAACCCTACAAACCAAAAGAGATGAACCATAACAAGATAAATGCCTTATACATATTAAGTTCAACAAACACATTCGGAGGGGCATCCAAAGCCATCACTTCCCTATTGTCGGGACTGATGGCAAAAGGCGTATCGCCAACAGTTGTGCTGCCCGGCAAGGATGGCCTATATGAAGAGTTGGCCAAGATTGGCGCAACAGTATACTATGCCCCGGTCCGACCAAACGTTTACCCCAAATGCAAAGGGCTTAAGAACATCATACTCTACATCCCTCGCCTGCTCTACTGGCATGCGCTCAACGCATACTCACGCAAAAGAATAGCTGGCTACATAAAAGACAAGCACATCGACATCATACATACCAATGTAAGCATAATGGACATTGGGCATGACATTGCAAAGCGCTTTGGCATACCGCACATATTCCATATCAGGGAATATGCCGACAAAGACTTCAACATCAAGTATTTTCCCTGCAAGGAAGCATACCACAGGATGTTCACGTCGTCGGGCAACTATTCCATTTGCATAACAAAAGACATCAGGAAGCACCACAAGCTTGAGTCAACGCCGTCTTCACGAGTGATTTACGACGGGGTGTGCCCTATCGGCTCTGTCAAGACCAACAACGCCAAGGAGAGATATTTTCTATATGCCGGCAGAATACAACCGGGCAAGGGGCTGCTGCCTTTAGTCAAGGCTTATACGGAATATGTGAGCAAGTCGGACGGCCCCAACCCGATACCACTGTATGTGGCAGGAGAGACCACAGACGCCGCTTACTGCCAGAACATCAGGCAGCATATCGCAGCACACGGCATAAACGACCATATCAAGTTTCTCGGGCCACGCACCGACGTCGCCTCGTTGATGCAACACGCATTGGCCATAATAATACCATCTGAATTTGAGGGCTTTGGCTTCTGCATGACAGAAGCCATGTTCAACGGGTGCCTTGTGGTTGGCCACAATACTGGCGGCACAAAAGAACAATTTGACAACGGCGTTGAACAGAGCGGCAAAGAAATAGGGTTGCGCTATGACACGGAAGGGCAACTGACAGACCACCTGTGCAAGATTGCCGGAAGCCAGCAACAAGTCTTCCAAGAAACCATCGCTACAGCAGCCGATGTGGTCAGCAGGCTCTATTCCGTTGAAGTGAGTGTAAACAATGTCTACAACTACTACATTGAAATCTTAAACAATGAGAATAATTAAACGTGCATCCGAGTTTGTCGGATGGATATTATCATTCATATTCCCGGCCTCGACCCCCATGCTGTTGAGGGCAACTGTCTCACACGCATACACAGGGTTCTTTAAGCGTCATTTCGCCGCCATAGGCAAAGACACGGTCATTGCCTACAGGGCGGGAAACCTGAAGGGGCTTGGCATGATATCGATAGGTGAGCATACAAGAATAAGCCCCGACGCACAACTGACGGCATGGGAAAAGCCGGGCGACAAGCGGCCGTGCGTCAAGATAAGGATTGGAAACAATTGCAACCTAAGAAACGGGATACATATCACGGCAGTAAACGGCATCACCATTGGCGACAACCTGCTGACGGGAACCAACGTGCTCATAACCGACAATTCACACGGGCAGTCGAATGCCAACGACATGCTTGTTGCACCGGAAGACAGGCAGGTGATATCCAAGGGCGAGGTCGTCATTGGCAACAACGTCTGGATAGGCAACAATGTGTGCGTGATGCCCGGTGTACACATCGGCGAGGGCGCAATCATAGGCGCAAACAGCATTGTCACCAAAGACATACCCTCTATGTGCGTAGCTGCCGGCATACCTGCCAAGATAATACGCAACAACCAAAACCAATCGATATGAAGCCACGCATCATAGCATTTTACCTGCCCCAATTCCACACCATACCCGAAAACGACGAGTGGTGGGGAAAGGGATTCACCGAATGGGTCAACGTTAGAAAAGCCAAGCCACTATATTCGGAACACCAACAGCCAAAAGTTCCGCTCAACTCTAATTATTACGACCTGACAAACCCGGAGACGCTTAGATGGCAAGCCGGGCTGGCCAACAAATATGGGGTGTACGGCATGTGCATGTATCATTATTGGTTCTGTGGCAAGCTGCTGCTGCAAAAACCGGCAGAACTGCTGTTGGCCAATGCAGACATACCCATGCGGTTCTGCTTCTCTTGGGCCAATGAACCGTGGGCCAGGACGTGGGACGGCAAGAACCACGAGATATTGATGCCGCAATCTTACGGCATGGAGCAAGACTGGAAGCAACACTTTGACTACCTGCTGCCGTTTTTCAAAGACGAAAGGTACATCAAGGTCGACGGTTGCCCTATGTTCCTGATATACAAGCCGCAGAGCATCCCTTGCGCCAAGCAAATGATGGACTGCTGGAATGAGCTTGCCGCCGGCAACGGATTCAACGGCATGCACTTTGTCGAGACGCTGAGGGGGAAACAGACAGACAAGCGCAACCTGCCGTTCAAAGCCAGGGTGGAATTCGAGCCCATACGCACAAACATGCAGCAACCTGCAGCCATACTCAACTATAAGCGCATACGGAGAAGGGTGGTCAAGCTGTTCAATGCGGTTTTCAACACGTCGCACATGCTTAACAAGCCTTTCAGGTTTGACGATGTAGCCCACAGGTCGCTGCAGCTGCAGTCGCCCGTGGGCACCTACGGCGGCGCGTTTGTGGGCTGGGACAACACCGCACGCCGGAGCTTGGCGTCAACAATAGTAGAGCCGCCGGCAAAGCAACAGTTTGAAACCTACCTAAGGGCCAAAGTGAAGCAGACCACATGCACCTACAAAACAAACTATGTATTCATTAATGCTTGGAACGAATGGGCCGAAGGCGCTACGCTCGAACCCGACGAAACGCATGGATATGGATATTTAGAGGCAATATACAATGTCGTTAACGAATATAAATGATATGGCAAGAATAGCGATATACTGTGTGACGTATAATTCGTATGAATGCGTAGACAAGTTTGTACGGTCGGTGGTCGACGCCGCCCAAACGCCGGCCACTCCTACCGATGTGACCGTATACATTGCTGACAACACAGCCGAAGACATAAAGCCCATAAGCACGAAGGCCGAAGGCATCAGGGTCGTTGTTTTTCCTTTCCACAAAAACATTGGCTATTTTGGGGCGATAAACAGAATGATGTCGGAGACAGACTACAAATCCTACGACTTCGTAATAATAAGCAATGTAGACATCGAGCTGGACAAATGCTCGCTGAATAAACTCGTGAGCGATTATGGCGCCGGCAACAGCGGGCGCATAGGCTGGATTGCCCCCAAGATATATTCGGCTACAGAGCGACGCGACAGGAACCCGAAGATGACCGCACGCTATTCGTTGAAGAAGTTGAAAATGCTTCGCTTCCTGTTCAACCACCCCGTGCTTTACCATCTGTATAGATGCACAGCCTACAGGAGGAAAAAATACCAGAGCCATGAAGCAGGCGAGATATACGGAGGACACGGTTCTTTCATAATACTCACAAAAATGTATTTTGAAAGATGCGGCATCATCAACTACCCGGTATTCCTGTTCGGCGAAGAGATTTACCTGGCTGAGCAATGCCGGCAACAGGGGCTGAAGGTGGTCTACGACCCGACAATCGCTGTGAAAGACACAGAGCACGCATCTACCGGCAACATGCCGTCGCGCTTCTACTGCAACTGCAATGCAAAAGCCTTGGAATACATAATGTCGGCATTCTACTGAATGCCGACATTGCCATCCAACCGCATTATGCACAGGCTTCGCTCGCCGGGAAACACCGAATCGAAACACAACCACTTGCCGTCTGAGCTGCAACGGGGATGAAGGTCGCACGACCAATGCTTATATATCGTTGGCGAGGCAAACTTCTTGTAACTCCTCACATTGGCCAACAGGCAAACCTCATCGGTTTCAACATTCACTTTGTATATCCGCGCATGCCTGTACTTATCGGGATATGTGTCTACCACAAACTCATTGTCTGTGACAAAGTGGTGATGCCCGTCGGAGTTCAGCTTCGGATAGCCGCACCGCTTGTATCTATCCATGGCGGGCCCATAAAAATAAACATGAGAATCGACATCGTCTATACGGCAGTAAGCTACAATGCCGTTGGCGTTGTTCCAGCAATAGTGCGACACCATGCCGGTTGTAGGCGACACGTACATCTGCTTCTCATGCAGGTCATACACTATCAGCCTGGTCTTGCGCCTCACACCTTTATACCACCTGTGAAGGAAGGCCACATAGCGGCCGTCGTGCGAAAACTCCGTATGCGTCACAAAATGGTGGGCGTCGCCCATGTCTGCCTCATGCCGGAAAGCAGCAAGCTCTGCCAAGTCGACCAACAGCGTGCGGCTGTTGCCCTCAAGGTCAACAAGGAACAGGCCGGTCGACGCCGGGGCCAGCTCGCCCAGAAACGAGTCGGCGTCGCCATACACGTAGCCATAACCCGGCATAAACTGCTGCAGGCGCTCGTAGCTGAACGATGTCGCAAAACGTCCGTCGGGGCTTACCGAGTCGATGGGCCAGTCAATCCGGCGACTTTCTCTGCTTGCCACATCCACCATCTCCGACTTCACACGGCTTCCGTCGGCAACATTGTAAATGCACCTGCCACGCCCGGCCCACTGAAGCCGGCACCCCTTGTGGTAATTCCACGCACGTGTCTCGCCTATCTTTGTCCATTCGCCGAAATCGGGCCCGGCCCACATCCCCACTTCCAGTACATCGTCTTTTGTAGGCATGCGCAAGGGTATGGTAAGCCTGTTGGACAGCACACACTTGTCGTCGGCACTGAAGGGGTCGAGGTCGTGGAATCCGAAGAAGCAGTTCTTCCTGACTATAGGCTGCGAAACGAAGTCGGAGTCATAATTGGGCAGTATGTCGTAAAAGCCTTGGTATATGTTCCTCACCGCATTCTTTACAACATAATTGTTCTTTACCAGCCTATATACAAAAGATTCTATCTTGTTCATATCATAAAGCGTTATTAATATTACAACGACCAAACAATGCGGTTTATTATTCCGCGGAATGCAAAGTGTTGCACCCTCACGGACATGCACAATCGCACGAAGCGCCGTATCGTTACATTTTCTTCAAGTAAAGCCTCAACTTGTCTGAAAGCAGAATCATTGTCCCGCCGTCAAGATGCTGCACATAAAAATGCTCGCCCAGCTTGTTGATGCCGTAGGGCCGCAACACGCCCACATCTTCTACGGCCGGGTCTGAGTTCGGCCTGTCGTAAAAGAATGTCCGGGTTACGAAAAGCGAATCGCCGGGACGTTCAAAATAGGATATCAACTCGTCACATCTCCCGTCTGCATCACGATGGCTGAGCAGGTTGCCCTGGAACGACCAAAACAGCCGCTCGTCCGACAAATTCAATACTCCGCCGGTATCTACAGTGTCGACAGCGACAAGATGCCAGAAGCCATCAAGGTCGCCATTTCCCGAAGTCTCAAGTGTACACGCCCCCATCACCGACGCCATGACGGCAACCAGCCCCAAGGTCTTTATTCTGTCTTTCATTTCCATATTGTTTATCATAGCCCGAGCAACCCTGTTTTCCTGACAGTAAGCTGGAATCCATAGTTATTGCCCAATATGCTGCCGAAGTCCATGCCATAGCCACACGTCACGCCAAAACCGCCGAGCGTCTTCCCCTTGAAGTCGTATGTTGCCTCAACCAGGAAGCTGGTGTTGTGCCTGGGTTCGGTGTAAGGATCGCGGTATGTGCCCAATCCTTCCTGCCATGTCAGCAGAAGCCGGTAGCCCAGGTTGGCGAGCGGGCGCCCGCCTATGCCCAGGTGGAAAGCATAAAAACGGTTGTTCTTTACTCCGATGGTGCCATCGTCGTTGTATATGGGAGACTGGTATAACGGGTTACCCATTACCTGTCCCCAATGTTGCCACCCCGTATACAAGCTGTGATTGTAGTAGTCGTCAAGCCCGCCGATATGCTCGCTCATCGACTGAGTGCGGTCGTGATACACCGGTCCGCTCTGATATTTTGAATATAAGTATTCAAAAACAATGTCACGCAACAGTGTTCCGTGCTTCAGGTTCAATTCCGCCCCCAGCATGATGTCTTTCAGATAATATAGGAAATAGCGGTTGTCTTGCCTTACATTCCAGTTGTCGCCCTGCCCATATCCATTGTAGTCAAGGAAAAACATTTGCGAATGGTCCTCGAAGAAATGGTCGGCATACAGCCCCAGGCGCCATTTGTCGGCATCATAACTGACGCGCATCACCCAGCTGCCGAGCATGTCGCCGGCAACATTCCTGTATATGTCCTCGTTGGCTTCGGCACCTCCGGGTATAAAAACATTCCAATAATCCTTCAGGCTTGTGCCCCCATGAAACACTTCCATGCCGCCCTCGCCATCCGGACGATACATGGTCCCGCCGAAGAGCGAGGCCATCTCAAGGCCCATCTCTATCACTACCGGAAAGCCCTTCGACTCGTTTCCTATGCGCAAATAGCCGGCCTTGCTATGGTAACGCACATCGTCGGCATATTTTTTCTCACGTGAAGTAAACTCGTGCTGCCACCCGTCGTCGGTCATCCTGCCAAATGCCACATGGCCTTTTATGCCCACCCAGCCTTTGGTAAAAGGTATGTCCCAATATTCCGGCAGCGCTATCCTTGCCTGGGGCACAGGCCGGGCATTGATGCCAAGCGTCTGCGAGCCGCTGCTCAGGCTGTTGTTTTTCAGTTCCATGGGCCATTCCTTACTGCCAACCGTCAGCACTCCCTTGAGCCACCTCACCTCTGCGAAAGCCTGCTGCACGATAAACGAACTTGTGTAATTATAAGCTGCAGCCAAGTCGACGCCATAGCCTATCCCCCACTTCCTTGCCGAATCGACAGCAAGCGGACGCTCTACAGCCGCACGCACATATCCGTTTGATGAGGATAAAGAGCTAAGCCCGAACTTATTGGCGTTGAGCCACAATGGCGTATGGCCGTCTGAGAGCGATGCCTGAAGCTCTGCCTTGTATTGCAACCCGTCCAACCACTCGATGCCTTTGGCACGCAAATGCTGTGACGCGAGGCCGCACACCATTAAAACAAGCAACTTACGATACATTGACCTACAATATTAGTATGATAGAATATAAACGCAAAAACAATACTTTTATTATGCCGGTGCCGACAAATACGGCCCGGCATGCTTATATTGGCACCTGCAAACGCCACACCATTTGCCCTGTGCGCCTGCCGACAGGCACCCACTGCCACCAACTGTCTAACGAAATGTCAGCGGCAATGGCCGCGCATGGCAACCGCCTTGTCTTAATACAGATTTACTTTACACTGTTTTAACAATTAAAAAACCAGTGTAAT
>ENA-OPVK01000682-OPVK01000682.1-human-gut-metagenome-genome-assembly--contig:-NODE-682-length-23437-cov-3.787272_pt1 | contig 23437 bp, 14 predicted proteins | sample MGYA00241495_ERZ501982 | MGnify/ENA primary metagenome ERZ501982 (study PRJEB25962, sample SAMEA2042002) | human gut metagenome | biome: human gut; feature: human-associated habitat; material: faeces...
TATTCCAAAAATCGTATCAAAACTTGCACTAGTGTTGTTATTGAATACCTACAAGCGGTTCCAGATAGTAATCGAAGAGTATTCTACAGTTTTTGGAACCTGTCTTCTGTATTCCAAAAATCGTATCAAAACTTGCACTAGTGTTGTTACAGAATACTAATGAACGGTTCCGGGTGGTAGTCGAAGTGTGTTATGCAGCTTTCGGAACTAAACAATCGTATTCCTAAAATCGTATCAAATCTATCGAACTTGTTCGAAGATCCGGATTCCGTTCGGGATACGGGTCTTGCACTAGTGTTGTTATAGAATCCCACTCCTTCGGAGTACAGGTCACTCGAGATGAACTCTCGTGATACCAATGAGTGGTTCCATGGTAGTAATCGAAGTATATTCTATAACTTTCGGAACCCATGCCTCGTATTCCCAAAATCGTATCAAAACTTGCATTAGTGTTGGTGTAGAATACGAATAAGTGGTTCCAAAAGGTAATCAAAGTGTGTTATGCAGCTTTCGGAACCTATGCCTCGTATTCCAAAAATCGTATCAAAACTTGCACTAGTGTTGTTAATAATACCAATAAGCGGTTCCAGGGTGGTAATCAAGTCTATTCTGCAGTTTTCGGAACCAGGTAATCGTATTCACAAAATCGTATCAAAACTTGCACTAGTGTTGTTATTGAATACCAGTAAGCGGTTCCAAACAGTAATCAACGTATATTCTGCAGTATTCGGACCCTATCACCCGTATTCTAAAATCGTATCATATCAAATGTTACCGAATACCTACACCCGGTTCCAATCAGTATCCAGTCCATATTCTGCAACTTCCGGAACAAGACTTTGTGTCCCGTCCACATCCGAAGTCCAAATTCCTCGTACACAAAAAGAGGAGCCTAACAAGCTCCTCTTAATTTTGTTTCAACGCATATGTTTCAAATAGTATTCTTCACGTTCACGCTTAGCATCTGCTAACCGATCTGCAAGTACCAGTTCCCAGCTGTTTGGTGTCCGATATTTCCAGTATTCATCTTTGGACTTATCATAATACGGGAACGGCTGCCGTTTTCCTTCTTTGAGACATTTCTCGATGAAACTCTCGGCTTTCTTGACATGGTAAGAACAAAAATTTCGTTCAGCTTCACCTTCACAACAAAGTCCGAACTCATCAAACCGGAATCCCCACATTTCCCAAAAGTTAAGATAATAGTAAAATTTACGATCATAAAGCTGGTATTCGATTCCGTTTGCAATCTTTTCCTTTGCAATGTCAACGATACCATACTCATCAATAAAATGACCTTCCGGAATATCTTTTCGCCAGAACGAATCGAAACACTGCGGATGATATTGTTCTGTGAAATGATATGCATGGTCTTCCCAATGTTCTAAACACCTAGCGGTATCCATTCCGTTGACTTCTGGTTGATGGCTGGCAATGACCCACTGCACATGGGAATAGGTTGCCGCCGAATTAGCGAGTACCAATTCTAAACCACCAATCGGGCAACGGTTTAAGACCCTGTGATGTAATCGAAGGTCTTTTAATTTTGTTTTCCAAGTTACCTGAAAATTAGTTTCCCGTTCGATCAATGGGTAAACGTATTTGTTTTTACGATATGTTTCCATATCACGTTTATCAGCAGCAAGTTGTCTTTCAGCAATTTCTTTTGCTTCATTTCGTTCATATGATGAAATATAAACGTATGGATTTGATCTACGAACATCAACCTTTACACCTTCATCACGTAAATGTTCGAAAGTTTTATCGTAATTATGCATAATATTCCTCCTAATTGTATTGCGATTATTATAAACTTCTATTCTGAATAAATCAAATATCTTTGTATTAGTTCTATCAAATATAATAAGGCTCACAAACTTAGAAACTCGTCATAATAACCCGTATTTTTGCTTATTAGTTTGCAATGTGTAGGAACATATTTAGTACAACGAATAATTTCAAACAAAACACATTTCGGAAACTAAACTCCGAAGAAAGGATATGCAGAAATATGATTATCGGTAGTTCAAAAGGAAAACTAATTTCAAATAATATCAGCCGTTCTCAAGCGATAAGCGAAACATTAGGGAAACGTTTGGATAGCACTGCTGAGAATACGAAAAAGCAGGTACAGCGTCAGGGTAGTAATACAGCGACAGACCGAGATACAAAAAAAGTACTTCGAAATACGGAACGTGTAGCGACACCTCTTGTGGCTGCGGCGATGACATCTCATATGAGACACCAGATTCAGTTTTATCAAAACGCTGCAGATAAGTATGTAGAAAAACATAATCTCGGCAATGACAGAACTGCTACTTTCAACAAGATGGGTATGGCAGCACGAAGCTACGGAGATCAACCAGATACTTTTGGTACTGTGAGAAAAGAAATCAACGCCAATATGGATGAGCAGTACACGGTCAATGCTGAAACCATACAGCGTATGAAGTACCAAGATGGAAAGCGTGTGCCGTCTGCTAAAAACACAGTTGCTACAATTCAATTTCAGAGTGATGGTAGTGGAATTGTAACAGTAAAGCATCAGCGTGGTGTTGGTGAAATGAAACACGTTAACTACGAAGCATTCCGGACTTCAGTACATGAGAACTTCATGATGCGTCGGAAACTAAAAAATGATATGAAAGGGACGAAGGTATTATCTGATAGAGAAAGAGGTAGAACTCTCGATAGATTAAACAAGAGCCGCAAGAATATGAAAGACAACGGCATCCTGTCCTTTCTCGGCGCCCGTCAGAATAAGTTCGCAAAACGTCTTGACGCAACTCCTCGGCGCCTGAGCAGACAGATGCTTCGTCTTGGTTCCGCTCCATTAGAGAACAGTGAGACAATGCGAGGAATCCATCTGGCAGAAACCTGCAAACAGGTGGCAATGACCGGAAGCAAGATTGCAGTACATTCAATTGTGGACACCATATGGAATGCTGGTGTTGTGGTTTCAAGAGCGATCACGTTTAGAAATCAGATGAAAGCAGGAAATGGGTTTAAACTTTCGGCTCAGCTTGCGATGAAGACACTTGAAGTCGGCGGAACACCAGGAGGACAACTTGGTCTTAAAATTAAGCATAAGACATTTGGAACGATCACAAGGGATTTACAGAACTTCGTGACCAGCCACATGAGCCACTTCATGATCGAAGGCTTCAAACAGTCAAAGCTTGGTGGCATGATTGATAGCAAAACTCATGTAAGCAAACTGTTTGAGCAGCGCCGGGAGATTATAAACCGCAACCGTGGAGTTGGAAAAGGAGCGAAATCCGAATTAAAGACACTCTACAAAGAGTGGTTCAACAAAGGTTTCGAGAAAATTGCGCCGAAACCAGTGAAAACAGTAAAGAATAAGCTGTTCGATCCTGTAAAGCTGTTGATGAAAAACATCAGAAACGCGATCAGGAATGCATGGCAGAAGACGATCTTTTCGAAGATCTTTGCAGCCCTCAATCAGATGATCCAGGCAATTTCCGCAGTGTTAGGACCGATCCTTGCAGTAGTCGGAGGCTTTATCCTTGTTGTGTTTATCATTATGATATTATGCTGCTTCTGGGACGGAAATGCCGCTGCCCAGAAAGAGAACCAGGCATATACGATCAGCATGCAAGACGGAACCGCCATCATGCACGCATTGGAAGACGAACATAACGATTTGATAGCTGAACTTAACAGAAGGGCATCCCAGTATGCGGCTGCCGATATTCAGTATCCAAATGGTTCGAACGAGAACTATAAGGAGCTGTTCTGTGCAATGCAGGTAATGCTAGAATACGATTATTCACTGATAAGTAATCGAAAACTTGAGGACATGGCAGCCCAGTTGTATGAACAGACACATATCATCTCAGAGCATCCATATTATTTTGAGTATGATGATGGAACACAAGGGCAGGCATGCCATATCAATGTTGATATCCAGAGAAACGAAACGTTAGCATACAGTATTTTTGAAGGCAAGATACCGTCCGATGTGTACGGGGACGAGGCAGCAACCATCATACCAACCGGAAACGGAGATGTTACGAACTGGATGAATGTATGCTTGACGGTTAAGACACTGATCGCGCAGACACAGTCACAGTATAACCAGTCAGGATGGATCTGGATCGAGGTAAACGGACAGAAATACCATGTACGTACAGACTGTTCCGGTTACGTTTCCGCTTGTTTACAGGTATATGGATCCACAACAGGTACCTTTGGAACGGGAGCATTGATCAGTGACCAGCATTTCCCGGGATTTGTTTATATGAGGTTCCCAGGATGGAATAACCTGCAGCAGGGAGACATTCTTGTACGTCGATTCACAGGGACCGACAGCAATGGTTCTTCTTATAGTGGAGGACATACAGAAATCTTTTACGGAAACTCTGGCGGACAACATCTGGTATTCAGTAATGGTTCCACAGCTGGTATCCAGTCAATTTATCCGCGAAATGATCCCGTCGCTGCTTATGATATTATTTATAGACCAATTACAGCCGGATATGTAGAGGGTTCAGATGAGGAAGCAATCGACACCGTAACAGACGCAAGTCAGAAGTTCATCTTCCGTAATTGGAGCAGAAGCTTTGGCGAGAATGCATTGTTATTGGCATCCAATATGGATGATGTCACAATCAATCCGGAAACAGGAAATGAAGATGGTTATGACACAGCAATCCAAGCTACCGTTGCCGCCGGAGAGTTTTCACCAAATACGTATACAGGAACAGGAATTGGTGGTGAAATAGGGCATGAAACTGGAGAGGGAAGCGATATCCATTTTGTAGCCAAAGGCAAGAAATTCACATCAGCGTCATCATTAGATTATATCCGATACATTTGTGCTCAGCATGGTGTATGCGCAGATTATTCGTTTGATGACATGGTAAATAACACATACACAACTGTTGATGCCCCGTATTCACCAGTCGTTGACGATAGTATCAAGAGAACGAATTCAGGCATCTCAACATCGGTTGACAGTACAGAATCCATCAACGACTTACCGTTATTACAAAGTCCATATGCGTTTAATGAAGGTATGGATGATCTTGGTGACTTACAGGTTGGAGATATCATGTTCTATGTGTGGGACGAAGGAAGTTGGAAAGATGAATTCGAAGACACAGACTACAATACCTGGACATTCGGATCAAACGGTTTCTATGAAGCTTTGGATCATTCAATTCCAATGATGTATATAGGTGACGGAAACTTCACGTATTATGGTCGAGTTGGACAGAATACCGGAGCAGTAAGAACTATGAATGTTTCCGAGATGGAACAGAGACGGTGTCTGAATAAAAAGATCATTCGATATATTGGATTTACCGTAGCCCCAGTATACGGATCAACTCCATCTTTCTGTGGCTGGACGGATAATAAGATCGGGGAACTGATCGTTTTACAGCATGGTGCACAGTGGACAGAAGGAAAAGTTCATTTGACTGCTTACGGAATGACTGAGTCTGAAGAGAAAGAATTGATGGAACACGATGACGAGGAAGAGATCAAAGAGTGGAAAGAGCTCGATTCGAAGAAAGAACGAGGCGACTTTGCGATCAGTCCGTATATGCCAGATGATAAAACAGATATTGATTACAGTTTTTATCATGAAGATATTTGCGAAGCGGATATCTACGAACAAACAGATGCCCATATCTCGACATTAATGGATGAGATCACAACGATTGCAATCAAATATTACGATCAGTATGGAATCCTGCCATCTACAGCCTATTGTCATATGGCGGCTGTAAGTCATTACCGGTCTACGGAAGAATCGCTTATATATTTCAACCTGTTCGAATTATATGATGCTGACGGACCAGGCGTAAACAAATATACGTATACCGATGAAGGTGAAGCGTCATCTGCTATCAAGAATTACAAGAAATACAGCAGTTACAAGGCTGCATTCCAAGGATGGCAACAGTATGCGAGCCTGCACGGTTATAAAATGAATGACGAAGTGAATGATACGTTCGCGAAGAGTTTTGCAGATCAGAGAGATAATTACCTTAGATATTCACTTGTAAGCGGTAAAACGGCAGACGAAATGACAAGTATCTATAATGGAGCTCCTGTATTAGAGACTATCGATCAGAGCGCCATGAACCGTAAACAAGCAATCGATGACCTCATTGACGCAACAAAAGCAGTGAAAGACGGATCTATTCCAGAAACAAAACCACAAAAGACAGATTACGATGCTTACTGCAAAAAGCTTAATGATCTTGCGGCGTATATCAAAGACTTGGATAAACAGCTTGGGGATACAAAATCGGCAACCGTAAGAACGGATTACTTATTAAAAGCCGCAGTTGATGCTTGGACTGATGGCAAAAAGAATGCAGATGCCGCATGGGATTATTATGAAGATAATCCAGAAGACTACACAACGTACACATGCCCAGGTCACGAACAGACAAGATTTGATCCTATACTTCAAACGGATGTTCCAATTCCAGGTGCTGGAAAGACATATTGTAGTTCTGGTAAAAGCTGTCCTGATCCTGACGTTGATAAAGAAGAGTGGGATAAAGATGGTGGTTATACACTGAACACTCCTTCGTATGAAAATATCAGTACGGACGACGATGAGTAAACAAATAGAGTGGTAGCTATTATGGTTACCGCTCTTTTTGTGTGCATTTTTCGGAGTCGGTTGCTTTTGGGCTCATATCATTCATTTCTACATTTCGTTTCCAAAATACCTGAGCCCGGGATCTTCACACTCCGCTTTGTTCTATTTCTTTCTTTTCGTGTCTGCAGTCCGCACATATTTAATGTGTAACAAAGAAATATAAAGAAATGGAGATGAGAAAATGAGAGTTGTTACAGATTGGGTTGAGGATAGCAAGACTTCGTATACGGACAGATGGATAAAAGCTATCATTCACGATGTAAACCAGCTTGAGATGACAAAAGTGTTATCTCATTATGGTGTTAAATTCGTAAAAACAACCGGAAACAGAGCACATGCAATGTGTCCGTTCCATGTTTCAAAGAACCATGCTGGAAAGAAGCTCGGTTCGTTTTCTGTCAGTATAGGAAAGAACTTATGTTATTGTTTTGCTTGTCAAAAGGGTGGAAATAACGTGGCATCTTATCAGCTTTTATTCAATTGTGATGAGAAAACGGCAGCGCTTCAGATCGCATGTGATTTTGGTCTGATCACAAAGGAAGAATTCGAAAAGTTGTCAGATGTGGAATATGTGAAAACGGAAGCAAAGTATGATTTTCAGAAGTATGTGAAACCAAAGCCTGTTTACCAGGATGAAGTTTTGAAAGTGCGTACTGATACATATGAATTCATGCGTGATTATTTCGGACTCACAGACGAAGACAGAGAACTTCTTGAGAAGAAGCGAGCTTTGGAACCGGAACGTATTGCCGCCGATTATTTTTCCATCGACACAAAGTCAAACCCAAATAAGGTTACGGATTTTTGTGCGGCGTTTACAAAACGGTTCCCAGAATATGCATCCGAAATGACTTCGATACCGGGCTTTTTCGAACACAAGAATAAGCTGACAAATTCCTGGAAACCAAGCATTATGTTGTTCGACGGAATCGGTATCCTGATCCGGGATGCGAATGGAAAGATCCCAGGAGTGCAGATCCGGATGAAAAATCTCGATGTTAATGGACTTCGCTATAAGTTCATGAGTTATGACTACGGAGACGGATCAAAAGGATACAACCGAGGAGGCTGTTCTTGCGGAACCCCAATTGATGTTGTTTATCCAGACAACATTACAAAAGATACCATGGTGTGTCTTGCAGAAGGTCGTTTTAAAGCAGAAATTTTGAGACAACAGGGATGTATCGGCATTAGTGTTCAGGGTGTCAATAATTTCAACGGAATTGACCTGACATTGAACGCAATCGAAACCAGAATTGGAAGACCGATTAAGAAATTATACATCTTTTATGATGCCGATATGGTTGAAAATCCTTCCGTATTCAAAGCACTTATGAGTTTAGCTCAATATCTGGATGAAGAGAAACCTGGAATTGATATGTATCAGATGGTATGGCGAATGGAAGCTGGTAAAGGAATCGATGATTGTATTCTTGCCGGAAACCGAGCTATGGTGAGACCGATCGCAATGTCGAAAATGAAAGAGATATACGATATGTCTATCAAAGAAGCGACCGTAATTGCTGGTCTCGAAGGTGTAAAACCGATCGACATGACCGGAGAAGACAGGGAAAACTTCATAAACGCTTTTCAGACATTAGTCTGCGGCGAGTTGTTTCCGTAAATGTTGTAAACGAAAAGAAGAGTCACCGAAAATGGTGGCTCTTTCTTTATGTGTGCAAAAATCTTTGTTTATGTCTGACGAGGAAACAGGAAAGTGAGCCTTCTTTCGTCTGCAGCTTGCTTACGTATAGTACTAGACCTAAGAAAACCAGTGTGGAATCTTAATTTGTCTGCAAGCGTTCGGAACATATTTAGGACGTAACAAAAACACTGGCAAAGAAATAGAGAAAGGTAGCAGCAAGACCGATTATATTACGTTTTTGTAACCGAAAGAAACGTAATCATTCAATCGGCATGCTAAAAAGGTGTTATTATGACATACTCGAACAACGCGCTGCATGCGCATTCGGATTACTATCCGAGCGGTTACGATGGCGTGCAGACCATATTCGATTACGTAAATGTGGCGATCGAAAAAGGCGCTACAGCGATTGCGTTAACGGATCATGGAAACTGTGCGAACCTGATTGACTTCTATCTGTATTGTATCGGAAAAGAAGCCGCACACAAACATCTGCCGGACGGACAGCATATCAAACCGATTCTTGGTGTTGAAACATATGTAAAGACACCAAAAGGATTCTTTTCTGAGATTGTAGCAGACTCCGGATCAGAATCCGCAAACACAGAGAGTGTATCCGGAAATATCGGGTTCGACTCACTGAAAGACAAATTTATCAGACAGCATTTGATTCTACTTTGTAAGGATTATCAGGGATTCCAGGCTATGAGCCGCTACATCTCGGAATGCAATAAAAACGTCGATGAAAAAGGCTACCAAGTAGGAACCGAAGAGATGCTTGCGAAACATTTCGGACCAGGAACAGATGGATACGGACATGTCGTTTGCTCAACTGCGTGTATCGGTGGCGTTTTAGCAATCCCATTATCTTACAATGACAAGATCACAAAAGAGATCGGGAAGATTGAGAGACGTGTTGAAAACAGCAGAAACAAGCTTCCGGATGAACTGAATGATGCGATCGCTCGTGTTCATGATTTTGACGAACAGATTGCAGAGGTTGCAGGAAAAATTGAGGAATTAAAACCAAAAGCAACTAAAAGCTTCGTCGCTACAAAGCGGATGATCAAAAAGGAAACAGATGAAAAGAAGAAAGAAGCATTGCAGCAGTCTTTGGATATCGAAGTATTCGAAAGCGAACAGGCAAAGAAAGACACTGCGGATCTGAAAGAACAGAAGAAACAGTTACAGGCAGCCAGAAAACCATACAACGAGATCTATCAGAAACACAAAGATAAGCTGGCGAAGATTGATGAAAACCTGGAACGTATCAACATTCTTCGTATGCATATGAAATCCGAAGACGAACTTTTAGATAACGCAAAACAGGTAGCAAAGCGTTACATTGATATTTTCGGAAAAGAGGACTTCTATGGTGAGATCCAGAACCATGGTATCCCGGAAGAAGCTGTGTATTTTAACCAGATCGTCAAAGTATGTGATGAGTTAGGCGTCGAACTTCTGGCAACCAACGATAATCACATGGCTCGAAAAGAAGATGCTCAATTGCTCGAGTGGGTACGCAACATGAACCGTCTCGGAAAAGGAGAATACCAGCCGATGCAGAAAGGTGACACCGAACTGTATTACAAAACAGGAGACGAACTGGCTGCATCATTGCTTCAGGTCTTTCCGGAAGAAGTTGTGAACAGAGCAATGGCTAACATTGATGTTGTTTGCGAGAAATGTAACCTCGAACTTCCACGTACAAAGAAAGTGAAGCCACAGAAGATCGAACGCACAGACGGAATGACAGACGAGGAATACAATGAATTAGTTGCAAAAGAACAGGAACGTGTAGATGCAATCAATGCTGACGTTTTAAAGAACCAGCATTATCCAGAGTTCGTAGATGCTGACAAACATTTGCGAGAGTTAGCACTTACCGGTTCCACAAAAGGCGTAACCACATTGGACGGAACCGCAACGTTAGACATCGAGTTTAAGCGTGGCGGCATTCAGGGACGATATGGAGATGAATGGAATGACGATCTACAAAAACGATTCGATTACGAAATGAGCGTTATCTCAGAAATGGGATTCTCTTCGTATTTCCTGTTTATTGCGGACGTTATCTGTGCCTGCAAGAACCTGGATGAATATATGAATATCGGACCAGGACGAGGTTCTGGTGCAGGATCTATTGTATGCTACATGAGTGGTATTACAGAGCTGGATCCAATCAAGTACAACCTGCTCTTTGAACGATTCTTGAATCCAGAAAGAGCATCCATGCCTAAAATGTGTCAACAGATCGGGCATTCATTGTGGACTCTATTACTCAGAGGTGTAGGCCTGATTAGTTACTGCTAATCAGAAGGAAAAGAAAATTCCTTGTGTATGTATAAAACATACACACCTGCTAACGGTAGAAGTTGAATAAGACTGGTCACCAAGCGTTACAACGAGATGTGACTCTGTAAAAGATTACAGACAGGAAAACTGTAGACGAAGCCGCTTCGTAAGAGAATCTAAGGACTGTTTCTATGTTACACGGATGCACATATTTAGTGTGAACGAGCATAGGACACAGTTAGCTGACAATACCGTGCTAAGACTGTTCTGGTAGTGAATAGATTACTATTCAAACTACATATGCTCCTTAATTTCAAACTAAGGAGAATAAACAATTGAATAACATAACATACGCAGATGATGTACCAAAAGATATTTATAAACCAAGTTTTTACTATGATGGTGAGGAAGTAAGACCGATTCCGGATGCGGAAGGATATTATGTAAGCGAGAGTGGAAAAGTATATAGTACAAAACAAAATGGATTTAAGTTATTAAAACCATTTCTTGATAGTCGCGGTTATTATCTATTAATTCAGATAAGAGTAGATGGAAACTATAAGAAAGTATTGTTACATAGACTTGTCGCAACAGTATATATACCGAATCCTGATAATCTTCCTGAAGTTAACCACAAAGATAAGAACAAACAGAACTGTCATTATACAAATCTGGAATGGTGTACAAGAAAAGAAAATCTTAACGATAGTTACTCAACAATGGGACCGACTAGAAATTATCGTGTAGCGAAATTATACCGTAATGATGAACTTATTGGTGAATTTGAAGGGATTGCAAAAGCAGCCCGGTATGCGAATAAGAAATTCGGAGTGAGTTTTAGTTCACTCGATAAATATTTGCGATGCGGTGAGTTTCGAATCGAATACGACGGAAAGCAAACACGATGTAAATATAAATCGTGTACAAAAACGAGAAAACACGGAGAAGTTCGCTTATATTACATTGATATTAACGGACAAGAGCGTTTCACAAAAAGTTTTAAATCATATGTTGAGCTATCAAAATATTTCAGTGAAAAACTTGGTATTTCGATATCTTATCGTGAGATATCGTATGATGTTTTACATAATAAGAAAACACATGGTTATGTTATCAAAAGAGAGCAGTAAAGTGTAACGACTATCCCGTAGTGGGAGTACGCCGGAAGATGAGTTACCGGTGGAAGTGCTTTGACGTAACTATAATGGTTGCGAAGATATAGTCTAAAAGATAGGAAACTATCTATTTGTTCGAAAAATAACCGAGAAATCGAACATACGTTTGGATATTGACACTGACTTCGGAAAAATTGCGCGTGAATTTGCAATCGATCACGTGACAAAACTGTATGGCGCCGATCGTGTTGCCGGAATTATGACGAAAACAACGATGGGTCCTTTACAGGCAGTTATTAACGCAACAAAATTATACGCCTTTAAAAAAGGTTTTAACACAAAAGCATACGATTCTATTGGAACCCAGTTAAAAGCGTATGCAAGATCCGCAAACTCATTATCGGAAATCGATTCCGTTATCCAGAGTGAGTTTGCGAATGATCCGGATGCTTTAAATATTTTCCATATGGCAGAACGTATGGAAGGCTTAATGATAGGAAACAGCCAGCACGCAGGCGGAATTATTGCAATCATGGATCATAAGATTGCTGATTTTATCCCACTGATTGCACCAACAGACAAAGATGACCCAACACAGAAACCAGCAATCCAGGCAGATATGCTGGCTGCTGAATCTGATCTCGGTTTCATTAAATTTGACTTCCTTGGTCTTCGAAACATCAACGTAATCAGAGACTGCTGCATGCGTATTGAGAAGAAATATGGCGTTCATCTTGATATGTATTCGTTGAAATTCGATGACCCAGCCGTTATCAAAATGTTTGCAGATGGTTTCACAAACTTTGTATTCCAGTATGAGTCAGATGGTATGAAAGGAATGCTTAGAAGTTTAAAACCGACCACATTCGAAGACTTGATCTTGGCAGTCGCAGTTTATAGACCAGGTCCAATGGATTTCATTCCAGACATCATCGACGCAAAATTCAACGGAACACCGTCATCCTTCGTGCAGATGGCTCCAGCATTAGACAGTATCTTGAATGAAACGTATGGGTATCCTGTTTATCAAGAGCAGGTCATGGCAATCACCAGGGAAATCGGTGGATTCAGCATGGGTAAAGCCGATAATGTTCGTCGTGCAATGAGTAAAAAGCAGACAAAAGACCTTGAAAAAATGTTCCCTGACTTTGTAAAAGGAGCCCTCGAACGTGGGTACACAGAAGAAGTTGCTGCAAAGATTTGGGAACAGTTAACTCCATTCGCAAAATATGGATTCAATAAATCCCATGCAGCTGCTTATTCTGTTGTATCTTATATGACTGCATATCTGAAGTATTACTATCCGGAAGAGTACCTTTGCAGTGCAATCACTGAATTCCGTGATAAATTACCACAGTTGCTTTCAGATTGCAAGACTTTAAAGATCAACATCCTGCCTCCTGATCTTAATAAGTCGGATTCGAACTTTATGGTATGCGATCCGGCGACAGATGATGTTCCAGCTCCATATTCTGTTCGTGGTAATGGCACGATCCGATTCGGACTTTCCTGTATTACCGGACTTAAGAGTGCAGGTGATGTGATTGCTGATGAGAAAACCCAGAACGGTCCGTTTACAACTTTGAATGATTTCCTTAATCGGGTTCAGTTAAAATCAAACGAATATGACGCGCTCTGTTTATCCGGTGCTATGGATTGTTTCTCTGATAGTCGTGAAGAGTTATGCCAGTATGTAGACGAATACACAGAAGCTCGCAGTGCAGTATTAATCTGTAGAGCAAAACTGGATGAAATTGCTTCCATGACAGTAACGACAGAAAAAGAAGCTGCATCTCAGCAGAAAAAGGTACAAGATTGGACCACAAAATACGAAAGTGCTCAGACAGCATTAAGTAACGTTGTATTTAGTGAAACATATCCGACAACAAATGCTGACAAGGTTATGTATGAGATCAAATATCTCGGAACCTGGGCTTCGTTATCACCTTTGGATGACTATGAAATCAGCGATGATTATACCGTTAACCATGTAAAAGAGGTATACGAAGAACGTGACCCGGGCAATGCAAAACGAGACGAAGACAAAATCACCGGTATCGTTTCGAAATTTAAAGAGATCGAAACCAAAAAGATGGAAAAGATGTGTGTATTCGATTTGATCGATAAATACGGAGAAACTATTCCTTGTGTTGTATTCCCGTCTAATTACGATTCAGACAAAAACTGCTGCAAGGGTGTTATCCAAAACAATCAGGTTGTTACCATTTCTGGATTGATGCAGGTCAACAATAGAAACGATGAGTTGCAGATCATTGTTGATAAATGTAAACAGACCAAGAATATGCCACAGGTTCTGTTGTTGAATGGTGATTATATGTTGATGGCGGAAGCTCTTGAACGTATTGAACCATATCGTACACAGACAGACGGTATCGATATTTCTGGCGACATCGGTGATCAGTTTGACGAAGGAATCAAAAACTTTGGACGCTACACAGATGATGCAATGGATATACTGAGTGATTTTGAATCAGAAAATCCAGATTTCAGCATCATTGATGGACGTTAAAGCGGATTTCGGATCCAATTGTTAATGAAAACAGAGTTTGTAACCTGTAATAGGAAACGGACTCTGTTTTCTTTGTACCGGATCCGGTCATATTTAATGATAAAGATGACGAATTTGGATGCTTTTGAGCCTTATTGTTGGTAATGAAAAACATTAAGGATTCAAAGAAAGGAATACGAATATATGTTACCTACAAATCAAACAACTCTTGGAATTATACAAGGAATTGTAAATAAAGGAGCTGTATTACCAATCGCATTATCGATTATCCTGATTGTGTTTGCTGTGCTGGTTATGGTTCTAATAAAACCGAATCCGAAATACAAACGGACAACGAATCGGATCATAATGGATGAATCTCCGGTTGGTCGATGTAACCAGCTTATAAAACGATATAATGATTTGTCTGCAGCGATAACAACCGAAGTGAATGCAAAGATAACAGAAGCAATTGCAAAATATGACGCTGATGCATCCAGAATCATACAGACCTATGCTGCATCGGCAAATAAAAAGCATGCAGAAATAAGAGATTATATCACCAGAGCAAAAGACTGTATCGCAATCAATGATGTGATCGGGCTTAATTATGTATTACAGGCAATGGACGCCGATTTATATGTCTTCGAAGATATCTTGACAGAACTTAGAAACCTTGAGATAAAAGACATGTTTTTTGGCGCCGGTAATGGTAATTCGAAATATAACAGGTCCTGGAATGAATATAAGAGACAATATGGGGAATATAGAAACACACAGATGAATCAGCAGTCTGCATCCGATCAATCCGTTTTCTTTAAAGGATGCAAAACAAAAGAAGAACTCACTACCAGGTATAAAAACCTTGCGAAAACATTACATCCGGATGCAAAAGGCGGCAGCACAGAAGCATTTCAGGATATGAAAGCAGAGTATGAAAAACTGTTGGAGGTAATTTAATGGGAAATAAGAATAAGTATAATACTTTATATTATCTATCAATTATATTGTCAGTCAGCGTGATCGTATTTAGTATTTTTTGTGTCTGGTTATTCATGACAACGGTTGGGAAACCAAAAGTGAACGGATTCGAAAATGCGCAGACAGTCAATGTATTTAAAACAATGATCAACACAATTCCGTCTGCAGTTTATTTAATCCTGGCCGCACTAGGAATCATTGTAACTCCTTTTCTTGCAAAATGGAGACAGAAACTTCGTGACCTTGTGGAATATGACGAAAACGGATTAAGTAAAACGCATGGTCAGTTTTCTCAGCTGTCACGCAAAGAGAGAGAAGCGATTGACAGACAAAAGACACTGGATGCTGAGCGAATCCTAAGTGCGACAACCTTTAAAACGATCTGTCATGATGGCAGCCAGAATTGTCACGAAGAATTAGACCGACTTATTGGGCTGCAGAATGTAAAAGACAGAATCCACGAAATGGAAGCGAGAATGGATTACGAAAAGAAAGCAGAATCAGATAATAAAGATAAACATAAACGGCGTAAATATAACAGAACTCAGACATTAAGTTCCATGCACATGATGTTTTATGGAAAGCCTGGAACCGGAAAGACAACAGTAGCCAGAATCATGACTGGATTGTTATACGAATATGGGTATATCAGGAAGAATCAATGCGTGGAGATCGATGGTAACTTCTTTAATGGATTATCTGTTGGTGAGAGCAGTAAGAGAGCAAACATGCTGATCACGAAAAGTCTGGGCGGCGTAATATTTATTGATGAAGCTTATGCATTACTTTCAAACGGCGGCGGACAGGAAGTAATCGCAACAATTGTAAAAGCAATGGAAGACCACAGAGACGAAATTGTATTCATTTTTGCCGGATACGAAAAGGAAATGGAAAAACTTGTGCGAAGTAATCCAGGTATTGAATCCCGTATCAAATATCATTTACATTTTGAGGAATATAATCTTGGTGAACTAAAACAGATCTTTAAAGAAATGGCTCATGAAAAGAATCTTCTTGTTTCTGAAAAACTACTGAATGCATTCTCTAATGAAATCATGTACAAAAAGAGTCAGCCAGACTTCGGTAACGCAAGAACGGTACGAAATATGCTTGATACGATCATAGATAAACATGCAGTGAACCTGAGAAATGGTTCGATCCCGGAAACTGATCGGTATAAATTAAAAGCATGCGATTTTTAAGAAAAAGAGAAAGGATGAGGAAAAGAATATTAGTCTAATTAATTTCTTATCCTTATCCTCAATTCGTTTAGCACATATTTAGGATAACATAAATAAAAGACATTCAAGGAGGAATTAAAATGGCAACTATGGAATTACCAAATCTTAAAACACTCGTGGAGAAAACAGACAAAGGAACACTTAATGTATGGTTTAAGTATGCAAATGTTTCAGAGTCGTTTGTAACCATGATGAGAAACACAATGGAGTCTAAGATTTATGATGTAAACATCAAAGGAATCGCTGGAAAACCAATTGAGCTTCCGAAAGATGAAGTAAGCAATCTGATCACAACTTTGATTGATACTGTTCGGATGCTTGATAAGGAATCTGCATTAGCGTTTATCAAAGCAAATCAGAGCAGAACGGATTCAATTGGGTACATCCCACTACTTTGGGCGGCTGCAAAATATGCTGGCATCCCAGATGAAGCAGTTACTCAAAACGTAAACAATAATCCTGGATGCGAAAAACCTATGTACGAAAGTCTCGTGCAGCAGTTCGCGATTCCGATTGCTTAGGACGTTGCGTAAACAAAACAAAGAGTCATCGAACAGGATGGCTCTTTTCTTTGTATTCTGACACTTGACAAACTTTCCTTATCCTCATCCTTATCCTTTCCCTTTTTCCTTTGTATCTTCGTTACCCATATTTAAGATATCAACAAATAAAGTACCAATAAGGAGATATAAATTTATGGATACAAAAGCATTTGCAACAAGAACAGAAAACAGACAATTTCTGTTTCCTAAAATTGATGGCACTCACATTTTAGGAATCGATATGGGGTATTCTGGTCCAAAATGCGTGCATGAGGACGGATACTTTATTTTTCCAAACTATTGCCAGAAGTTAAGTGGCGAACTATTCGGTGAGCTTGGAAAAGATGACATGGTATACGAAGACTTGGAAACCGGTGTGAAATACTGTGTTGGTAATATGGCATACCGGTCTATTACAACGAATACAAGAATCGATGAGAATTCATTGTATACCCGTAATCATTACTTGCACCCGAGTTTTCTTGTCGTATTCCGCACTGTTTTAGGAAAAGCTCTTTGGAATAAAGAGACGGATGGCAGTGATGTGTTTCTTCAGACAGGATTACCACCTGCTTACATCACAAGGGACGCCGCATATTTGAAATCTGTATGTATCGGAACCCATCATTTTCGCCTGACCATTGGTAAAACTACAAAAGAATTCAATATTACGATCACAGAAGACAATTTTGATATCATGTATCAACCAATGGGAACCTATTATTCAACCGTGATCAACAGTGACGGACATTGGTCAAAGGATTATAAGATTTACAGAAAAGCAAACGTCATGGTTTTAGATGGCGGATTCGGAACATGGGACCGTTTTGTCGTTCAAAACAATCAGTTATCAAGCTTAGATACAGATACAAATCTCGGAATGCTTCGGGTTCTTGAGGAAACAAGAAAGTTATTACAGAACGAATTCGGCGCCGATATTTCGATCCCGGAAATGCAGCAGGTTCTGCGTACTGGAAAAGTAAAAGTTCGCGACTTTGTTTTAATGCAGGATAAAGAATACCCAATCTCTACCTATCTGGAAAAAGCAAATAATATGGTATGCGCAGAAGCGTTCGGAAGTGTCAAGGATTTTGTGTTCGATGTCAAGCGGATTATTATGACTGGAGGCACCGGAGCTGCTTGGTGCAACTATTTTACAGAACGATTAAAAGGTATTTCCGGATTGAAGGTAGTCCCAGGCAACGTAAACGAACCAACGATGCCGATCGTGTATATCAATGCCAGAGGGTACTATTTATATCGTTACATGATGTTTGCAATCATGTGAAAGGATTAAAAAGGTGAGTTTATGAAGAAAAGTAAGACATTGCGTTTACATAGACAACATGATCTTGACTTGATTACTCTTTATCGTGCGGACGGGTTTTCGTTCTCAAAAGAAGTGAGAAATATTCTTGTTGCCTATGTAAATCAAGAACCGTATGAGCCGCCGGAAATCAGTTATGAGGATGTTGATTTAGGCTATGTACCGACAACCATTCAATATCATCTGACTCTGAATCCGGATGATCCAAGAGAACAGGCAGTAATTGATATGCTGCATAATGAAATCAAATATGGATATGCGAATGCGTTTGTGAAGGCTCTGATTCGTGCATACATTCCTCGTATTCCATTTATTGGATACGGAGTGGCAAACGGATTTGTTACAAGACATATTACCGCAAACGATATCGGTATGCGTATGAGAGAAGCCCAGAAAACAGAACATGAAAAAGTGGAAGCAGAGACACTTACGGCAAAAGACATTGTTCCGGGAATTGATGATTCGATTCCGGTTCAGTCGGTTCCGGTTCAATCGGTTCCAACTTTTACATCGCAGGAAGAATCTGTATCTGCCGTATCGGAACCAAAATATGCGGAACCTATAAATCCGACTTCGATATATACAGAAACAGAAAAATCAGAACAACCATTGTTGGCGCCGGAAGCATCGAAATCGGAAGATGATGAAGACGAAGATGACGAGGACGATTTCAGGGATTTCTTTAAAGCGGCGCAATCATTTACCGGAGTTTAAAGAAAAATAGTTCAAAAAGAAAGGAAAACAATATTATGGATCAGACAACCAGAGAAGAATTTACGGGACAGATTACAGAAAAGTTCCGAGAAATTGAGATGTTATGTCTCAAACATAAAGTACCGTGTTTCATGACATGTGCATTAGAAGGCGATAATGAGACCGAATATCTGCATATGACAATTACACCTCATCTTGTTGGTGTCCGATTGACGGATAACAAGATTGATAAATTCAACGCAGCATTAAACAGCAATATTACGATGAATCTGAAAACGAAAGAACCGTCTGCCTATATGGGAGACATGTTTGATGAGATTGCAAGTGAAGACGAATAGTTATGGCTAAGGAAAAGGAAAAGGATAAGGATGAGAAAAGATAGCAGATTCATTTGTTTCTGTTGACCGCTACGGTCCTCCTTATCCTTGTACTCAATAATTCGTTTTACTTTGCAAGGACGCATACCATATTTATCTACGAAACAAATAAACATAAAAAAATAATGGAGCGAGATAAAAATAAGATACGTAACGACAGGACTCGAAAACAAGCCTGATCTCAATCGTATTGCAGTAGCTCCAGAACAATCAGGAGGAATTAAAAATGGCACAGAGAATGAATCCAATGGCTTATCAGGCAGATTTAGCAAAGGTACTTGACGCAGGAAGGGGATCTGTAGTAATCGGAGGAGAATTATCCAGACATGGATACCTTACAAAAGCAAAAACTGAGGAAGAAGCATTGAAAGAGATGCAGGATAACAAACTCAGCCAGAAGCCGATTACAGGCTTCCAGTTTAACGTGAAAGATGCTCGCGTTATTTCTGGTGATGGTATTGGAACCATCATGGAGCAGATCATTGTTTCTGGTTTCAAACCAAACAAAGATAATTCTGCTACATTCGTAGAGTGCAGATGCGGACACAGAATGCCGAAACTGTACGCTACCGAGAACGGACAGATTGTCGACATCTCGAAAGAGTTTGAAGGCAAGCCTGTATCTTACCAGGGACCTGTTCAGGTTGCTTATTCATTAAGCAAGGGCAAAAATGATGGACGTATCTACTTAAATGTAGACGGCGTTATGTTTGCTACAAAACCTGATGTCTTTGTTCCGGATGAGAACGGCGGAAGCGGACGTGATGTGTCTGCAGCATTTGCTCCGACTGCATTCTACGGTCAGGCAGCAGCTCCAGCACAGCCAGCCGGATTTGCAGCTCAGGCAGCAGCTCCAGTACAGCAGGTACCTGTTCAGCAGGCAGCTCCAGCACAGGCCGCTCCAACAGGATTTGCTCAGGCAGCGGCTCCAGCACAGGCAGCTCCAGTACAGCAGGCAGCAGGCTGGAAATGGCCACAGTAAAAAACGAAAACAATCAGAGTCACCAACATGGTGGCTCTTTTTGTTTGCTTTTCTTTGCTTCTCGCTTGCCCATATTTAGGTTGACAAAATATGGAAAGTGAGGTTTTTGCATGAGTAAAACACCTAGTAAAACAAAACAAAAACTTACAAAGAAATCAGCACCCAGAGCGAAACCAAAAGTAATTAAAACCATACAGTCGTGGTTCGAAAAAGACGAAAACGGAAAGGTAAATAAAGTAGCAATCACAGTATTCTGTTTTCTTGCTGTGTACCCGATCATTGCCTTCGAGGGAATTAAAACCGGACTGTTTGCAAAATATGATGTATCAACTGATGTTGGTCTCATGAAGGTCGTCAAAGGCCTTGGTACTCCATTTGGTGATATTATGGCGATGAACGATCAGCAGAATTTCGGACTTACCACCAGAAGTTTTGATCCAACCGCATTAGTCCTGTTTTCCTTTGCCTGGTTATGTTGTTTTGCAATCAGTTATATTATGGCAGACCGATATAGAAGACGTTCTTATCGAAAAGACGGTGACATGGCATGGCAGAATATCAAGAAATTCAACCAGGATTTTGCAGAACCAAAAGGTGCAGACGAACCTTGCGAACCGGAAGAGAATAGTGGTAAGACTGGAAATATGATTCTCAGTGAGCATGTGCGCTATTCACTGGAACCAAAAGGAACGAATACATACTCCTGTGCACTGATCGTTGGTGCGACTGGTTCTGGTAAATCCTTTACATATGTTAAACCGAACATCTTACAGATGAACAGTAACTATGTTGTAACGGACCCGAAAGGAGAACTTGCGGCATCGTGTGGTAAGGCTTTGATGAATCATGGATACGACGTAAAGATATTCAACGTTTCTGAAGCCCAGTATGGATGCCGGTACAACCCATTCCATTATCTGTATTGTCCGCAGGATGTTGTTACTCTTGTTGATACCTTTATTAAGAATACAGATGACCCGGATGCAGGCGGTGGTGATGATCAGTTCTTCTCTCTTGCGGTACAGAACTTCTTTACTATGATTTTCTATTATATTTACACTTGCTGTCCGCCAGAAAAACAGACATTTAAAACCGTATACGAAATGTATCTGGAAGCAGATGAGCCGGAGACTAGACCAGGACAAAAAGCAGAAGCAACAGAGTTCGATAAGAAATTCTTGAGATTGCTTGATCCTAAAGATCCAGCTTTTGATCCTACAAACCCAGCACTTCCATGTTATCAAACCTTTAAAAAGGGTACTGCAAAGACAAAACAGTCTATCTTGATTTCGGCAGGTGTACGTCTCGGTTTTATGTCTACACCTGAGATCGCAAACATGTTATCAGGCGATGACTTACATCTGGAAACAATGGCAGATCGTAAAAGTGCATTGTTTGCAATCATTCCAGCAGAGAAAAAGGATTTCAACTTCCTGGCAGCTATGATGTTCACGCAACTTTTTAACGTTTTATATCGATATGGTAATGTTGTTAACGAAAAGAGCTGGTTACTCACAAAAGGAGATACCGTTGCACTTCGAAGCAAACCATTCGTAGCCGGAACAAAGACAGAACAGGATGAAAAAGAGGAGCTCATCAGACGTCAGGAGAAATACAAGAAAGCAGTGCTCGAAGATGATAACGAACGAATGGAGAAAGATCCGGAGTTTAAGGAAGCCTTTTTAAAGCCGGATGAAAATGGATTCATTCCGTGGCCTTGCTGCAGGCTCGTTTATACGGATCAAAATGGAGTTCGCGAAGTTCTGGAAGAATTCAAGAGTAGACGAGCGGCTGAGATCGTACTTGATGCGGCGATCAATGGAAAAATCCACAAAGGATCAAAATCGTTGTCATGTCATGTGCGGTTTATCCTGGACGAGTTTTTCAATGTCGGAAAGCTTCCAAACTTTGATACCATGATCGCAACATTCCGTTCTCTGCGTATTTCAGCTGATATCATCGTACAGTCTGTCGCTCAGTTGAAGGAAATGTATGATGACAAGCAAGGTAAGATTATGAGTAACTGTTCGATCACGATCTTACTTGGTGCAAACGATCTTGATGACTGTAAGTTATTCTCTGAGTTGATCGGTCAGACAACGGTACAGTCAGAATCTATCAATATTGATCGAAAAGGTATTGTACAGGGCTCAAATGGAGGTTCATTATCTGACAATGCAGAATCCTTGTTGCGTCCGGAGAACATCAGAACAATGCCAAAAGACGAGTGTCTTATTATTGTTAATACGAGCAATCCGATCCGAGATAAGAAATATATTGCTTTGAAACATCCAAGATGGAAAGAAACATTTGATGATCATTGTGAAGACCAGCTTGATAATGAATTGCAGATCGGACGTATCTTCCACATCGAACAGAAGAAAGAAAACCTTATTACGGTAACAATTCCACAACCGGATGCTGCAACATCGAATCAGAACAACTCAAAGACTCAGGTTCCGGCAATTTCTGGCATGGCAGGTGGAATGCCGCAACAACGTCCACCAAGACCGGCAAGAGAAGTCGTTAATGGAAGATTCGAACGTGTGCAGCCAAGAGCTGGTGCAGAAGGCTTTTTAGGCGCCGGAGAAAAGGCACGCATGAATCGTCCCGAAACACTTAGGCGTCCGGCTACTGTTGAGGAACGCATTGCTGACGCAAAAGAGATTGCAAACAAAGATAATGAGGTTGCAGTAAAAGACTTGAACAATCAGGATCGTGCTTTATTGATTCGTGGTCTCAAAGATGGAACCTGCGAAGTAAAACGGGAACCGGAAAAACCACCAAAGATTGTTACAAAATCTGAAGCCGACATGATTGATGATATGTTCGGTTGACAATAATGGGAACTAACAGAAAGGTTGCACTTAATGTGTAGCCTTTCTTTTCGTAAACGGTTATTTGTTTGCAGATAATTCGTCCATATTTATGGTATGTCAGAGAGCAAACGAATAATTGTTTACGAAATGATTCAGCTTCGTACTGTAAACGTCATAGGAGGTAAGTAAATTATGTTATCTTTAGTAGTTAATGTATAGTAAGTTAAATAATAAATATATCCTCATA
>ENA-OPVK01000683-OPVK01000683.1-human-gut-metagenome-genome-assembly--contig:-NODE-683-length-23415-cov-9.820719_pt1 | contig 23415 bp, 20 predicted proteins | sample MGYA00241495_ERZ501982 | MGnify/ENA primary metagenome ERZ501982 (study PRJEB25962, sample SAMEA2042002) | human gut metagenome | biome: human gut; feature: human-associated habitat; material: faeces...
AGAGCGCATGATTCATAATCATGAGGTCCCCGGTTCAATCCCGGGTCCCGCTACAGGTTAGACGTTCAAAGATAATTTGAGCGTCTTTTTTTATTATCCTTTTGGGAAAATCGGTTTGGAGTTAACCGATTCCCAAAAAGGTAAGTATGTCTGCACTTTTGTCGGCGATGGAAGCCGGGTGGTAGGCCTCGAGCTCGGTACGTGGACGGAACCCCCAGCTGACTCCTACGGTAGTTACTCCAGCATTTACTCCTGTCTGCATGTCTACACACGAATCACCTATATAAACGATGGCTTCTTTGGAGACTTTTGCTTTTTGCGCGATTTCTTCAATGATTTGCGGGTCCGGCTTGGAGGGAATTCCTTCACGTTGTCCTAAAATGGCTGTAAAGCGGATGTCAGGGAAGAACTGATGAATCAGTTTGGTGGTGGCTTCCTGGTATTTGTTGGATGCTACTGCCAAAAGGAAACCTTGATGCTGTAGTTTTTCCAGCATTTCGGGGATTCCCGGATAGGGGAGACTCAGGTCTGCATTGTGGAGATTGTAATAAGGTATGAATCGGGCACGTATTTTCTGAACGTTTTCCGGACTCTTTTCTCCTTCCGGCAAGGCCCGTTCGAACAGTTTGTTGATACCGTTTCCGACAAAAAAACGATAGGCGTCAGTATCGTGGGTGGGATAGCCGTAGGATTGCAATGCATGGTTGGTGGCGGCTGCCAGGTCTGCAATGGTATTCAGAAGTGTTCCGTCTAAATCAAAAATGACTAGTCTTTTCATGTTTTTGTTTTTTTATTCGCAAAGGTAGGGATTCCGGTGCCAATAAACAACATTTTAACAGGATGTAGCACGACGGGATTCTGTCTCTTTTTCACTATCTTTGTGGGTACAAATGTATAACCTTCAAAAGAGATGAGTATGAATTTTCTGGATTTGGTAAAAAAACGTTATTCGGTACGTAGTTATTTGCCTCGTGCAATAGAAGCGGATAAAATGAATTATATCATGGAGTGCGTACGACTGGCTCCGTCAGCTGTCAATTATCAGCCGTGGCATTTTTCGATAGTGACCGATGCGGAAAAGTTGGCTGCATTGAAATCTACCTACCCCCGTGAGTGGATTCAGACGGCTCCGTGTATCATTGTAGCCTGTACCGACCATCAGGAAGCCTGGCATCGGAAGATGGATGGAAAAGACCATGCAGATGTGGACATAGCCATAGCGGTGGAGCATCTGTGTCTGGCTGCTGCCGAACAAGGATTGGGTACTTGCTGGGTATGTAATTTTGATGCTTCCCGTTGCAAGGAGGTTTTGTCGCTGCCTGAAAGTTGGGAGCCGGCCGTCTTGATTCCCATTGGATACGCGACAGAGGAAGCGGTTCCAGAAAAAAGAAGAAAGACACTGAATGAGATTGTTTTCTGATAAAATAGCATATTTTTAACGCTATTTAAAAGAAAATGTAATTTTAATGACGTAATTTTGGGGTGGCTTTCCGGAGATGACGGAAAGTCACTTTTTTATATGCTAAATAACCTTGATGTATGGAAAACTTGGAAACAGGATTATTGCTGATGGTAGTCGGTATGGCTACCGTTTTCGTAATTCTTCTCATTGTTATCTACCTTAGTCAGTTGTTGATCAAGTTGGTGAACAAGGTTGCTCCGGAAGAAGAACCGAAAAAGAAGCCGGTTGCTACGGCTACATCTTCGGATACGGGCGCTATGGATGCCATTAAAGCGGCTGTAGACATTCTGACTGCCGGTAAGGGTCAGGTAATCAAAATCGAAAAATTACGTTAATCGAATTGAAAAACACTTGTTGTTGACATGGAAAAAGAAGTAAAATTTAGTTTGGTTTTTCGCGATATGTGGCAGAGCGCCGGAAAATATGTTCCGCGTGTAGACCAATTGGTGAAAGTGGCTCCTGCCATTATTGAAATGGATTGTTTTGATCGCGTTGAGACAAATGGGGGTGGTTTTGAACAAGTTAATCTGTTGTTTGGAGAAAATCCGAACAAGGCCGTCCGTGAATGGACGAAACCTTTTCATGAAGCAGGTATCCAGACACACATGTTGGACCGTGCCTTGAACGGGCTGCGTATGAGTCCGGTGCCGGCAGATGTCCGTAAATTGTTCTATAAAGTGAAGAAGGCGCAGGGTACCGACATTACGCGTACGTTCTGCGGACTGAATGATGTGCGCAATATCATCCCTTCCATCGGTTATGCGCACGATGCCGGTATGATTTCCCAATGTTGTTTGTGTATCACTTATTCACCGGTACATACGGTGGAATATTACCTGGATATGGCGAAACAGCTTATCGATGCTGGCTGTGATGAAATCTGTATCAAGGATATGGCTGGTATCGGCCGTCCGGTATTTTTGGGTAAGATTGTGGCCGGAATCAAGAAAATCAAGGACATTACTATCCAATACCATTCTCATGCCGGTCCGGGCTTCAACATGGCTTCTATCCTGGAGGTATGTAAGGCCGGTTGTGATTACGTGGATGTAGGTATGGAACCTTTATCATGGGGTACAGGACATGCCGATGTCATCAGTGTGCAGGCTATGCTGAAGGATGCCGGATTCAAGGTACGTGAAATCAACATGCATGCTTATATGAAAGTGCGTTCCATGATTCAGGAGTTTATGGACGATTTTCTGGGCTTGTACATCAGTCCGCGTAACCGTCTGATGAATTCGTTGCTGATTGGTCCGGGACTTCCGGGCGGTATGATGGGTAGCTTGATGGCCGATCTGGAAACGAACCTGGAATCCATCAATAAGTATAAGGCGAAACGTAATCTGCCGTTCATGACTCAGGATGAACTGCTGATTAAACTGTTCAATGAAGTTTCTTACGTATGGCCACGTGTAGGTTATCCGTGTCTGGTGACTCCGTTCAGCCAGTATGTCAAGAATCTGGCAATGATGAATGTCATTCAGATGGAGAAAGGCAAGGAACGCTGGGGCATGATAGCCGATGATATCTGGGACATGATTTTGGGAAAGGCCGGAAAACTGCCGGGTGAACTGGCTCCTGAAATCGTAGAGAAGGCAAACCGTGAGGGACGTAAGTTCTTTACCGGCAATCCGCAGGATAATTATCCGGATCAGTTGGAGAAATACCGCCAGATGATGTGGGAAAAGAAATGGGAAACCGGTGAGGATGACGAAGAACTCTTTGAATATGCCATGCATCCGGCTCAGTATGAGGCATACAAGAGCGGTAAAGCCAAAGCTGACTTCCTGGAAGATGTAAAGAAACGTCGGGAAGAGAAAGAAGTGTCACACATGGCCGGCGACCAGACAAAGGTATTGACGGTGGATGTGAACGGACAGGCTTACCGGGTAACGGTAGCTTTCGGCGATGTACATCCGGATAAGTTGGCCGGTGCTGCTCCGGCTGGCGGACAGACTGCCGCATCGGCACCTGCCGGCGAAGGCAAGGAGGTACTTTCTCCATTGGAAGGTAAATTCTTCCTGACCAAGAGCGCACAGGAGACTCCGGTGAAAGTAGGCGATAAGGTCAATCAGGGCGATGTAATCTGTTATGTGGAAGCCATGAAGACTTACAATGCTATCCGGGCCGAGTTCAGTGGTACCATCACTGCTATCTGTGTAAATTCAGGTGACAGTGTTTCTGAAGATGACGTATTAATGAAGATTTTGTAATGGAAGATATAGTTGAAAGATTGTATGAAATGACGGCTTTCAGCAACATTGTTGCTGACCCGCGTTTTCTGATCATGTATGCCATTGCATTCATCCTGCTCTACTTGGGTATCAAGAAGCAGTATGAGCCTCTGCTGTTGGTTCCGATTGCTTTCGGTGTATTGCTGGCCAATTTCCCGGGCGGCGATATGGGAGTTATCCAGGCCGATGAGAATGGCATGGTCATGGTCAAGGGTGTGATGAAGAATATCTGGGAAATGCCTTTGCATGAAATCGCTCATGAACTGGGATTGATGAACTTCATCTATTACATGTTGATAAAGACGGGTTTCCTGCCTCCGATTATCTTTATGGGTGTCGGTGCGTTGACCGATTTCGGTCCGATGTTGCGTAACCTTCGTCTGTCTATTTTCGGCGCAGCTGCCCAATTGGGTATTTTTGCCGTACTGTTGGTTGCTATTCTGATGGGATTCACACCGAAGGAAGCAGCTTCGTTGGGTATTATCGGAGGTGCAGACGGTCCGACCGCCATCTTCACGACCATCAAGCTGGCTCCGCATCTGTTGGGCCCGATTGCCATTGCAGCCTATTCCTACATGGCGCTGGTACCGGTCATCATTCCGTTGGTGGTACGTATCTGGTGTACCAAGAAAGAGCTTTCCATCAATATGAAGGAACAGGAGAAGAAATATCCTTCTACTACAGAAATCAAGAACCTGCGTGTCCTGAAGATTCTGTTCCCGATTGCAGTGACTACCATTGTCGCTCTGTTCGTTCCGAGTGCTGTTCCTTTGATCGGTATGCTGATGTTCGGTAATCTGGTGAAGGAAATCGGTAGCAATACTTCCCGCTTGTTTGATGCCGCTTCCAACAGCATCATGAATGCTGCCACCATTTTCCTGGGTATCTCTGTAGGAGCTACCATGACTACCGACGCTTTCCTGAACTGGACAACTATCGGTATCGTTATCGGTGGATTCCTGGCATTCGCCTTATCTATTTCCGGTGGTATTCTGTTTGTGAAGGTGGTGAATCTGTTCACGAAAAAGAAAATCAATCCGCTTATCGGTGCTACCGGTTTGAGTGCTGTGCCGATGGCAAGCCGTGTAGCCAATGAAATCGCATTGAAGTACGACCCTAAGAACCATGTGCTTCAGTATTGCATGGCCAGCAACATTTCAGGAGTTATCGGTTCTGCGGTAGCAGCCGGTGTCCTGATTTCGTTCCTCGGATAATCAATCGATAGATTCCATATAAAGTGCCGTATCCGTATTCCTTTCTATGTCATGAAAGGAAAAGGATGCGGCACTTTTTTGTTTCAGCATGTCTGCAGACGCTGTTAAGGCCTTGTGCTTGTTGGGTGGAAGGTGAAAACAAACTGCACCTTCCCTTGAAACATCTGATATACGCTGTGACTTCAAAATCTCCCTTTCTCTAAACATGTTAGACAGTTGGAATTAAGCAGGATTGTATAAATTTGTCATACAGGAAAATCTTTTGTACATACCTTCGAAGGAGTTGTTCGGATGTGCTGCGGGAAAGGCGGATCTGATGATATTGATGGACAAGGGGTGTCAGAGAAAATAAGTGAGATGTTACAGAAATTCAGTTATAATGTTATGAGTTACAGATTTATTCGGACTGTTATAATAGGTTTATGCTGTGTGTTTTTGTTAGGTGCCTGTGGACCGATGCCTTTGGAGCCTAGAGAAAGAACGAGTTTTAACGCAGGATGGTTGTTCTCTTTCAATGATGATTTTCTGGCTGCTCAGCCGGATTTTGCCGATTCGGACTGGAGGAAGCTGGATTTGCCTCACGACTGGGCCATTGAAGGAGATTTCAGCGAGGATAATCCTTCGGGTACAGGGGGAGGTGCCTTGCCTGGGGGAGTCGGATGGTATCGGAAGACATTTGTTCCGGATATGGCAGACAAGGGAAAGCATTTCCGGATAGAGTTCGATGGCGTATATATGAATGCTGAAGTATTTGTCAATGGGGTATCGTTGGGAAAACGTCCCTATGGATATATTTCGTTCGGATACGATTTGACCCCTTACTTGAAATGGGGCGAAGAGAATCTGATTGCTGTACGCGTAGACAATGCCGAACAGCCTAATTCACGTTGGTATTCCGGTTGTGGCATTTATCGGAATGTGTGGCTGGTCAAGACCGGAGATGTCTGTGTGGCCGAATGGGGAACTTATGTGACAACGGTCAAGGCTGACCGGAAGCATGCTTTGCTGAAACTGGTCACCACGTTGAAAAACCAGAAGGACACGGATGTGAATGTAGTGGTACGCTCCATTTTGAAGGATGCAGAGGGTAAGGAAGTGGCTCGTTCTGAGTCTCCTTTGAGTATTTCTGCCGCGGGGCATTCTGATGCTTCTCAGGAGCTTGCCGTTGATTCTCCTCAATTATGGGAGGTTGAACATCCTTATATGTATTCGTTGGTGACCGAGGTGGTGGAGGAAGGACAGTGTGCAGACCGTTACATTACGCCTGTAGGTATCCGTACCTTTTCTTTCGATGCTTCGCAAGGTTTTGTCCTGAACGGGAAGCCGACCCAGATAAACGGGGTATGCATGCACCATGATTTAGGTTGTTTGGGAGCCGCTGTCCATACCCGGGCCATTGAGCGGCAGTTACAGATTCTGAAAGAGATGGGTTGTAACGGTATACGTTGTTCACACAATCCTCCGGCTCCGGAACTGCTGGACTTGTGCGACCGTATGGGTTTCATTGTCATGGATGAGGCTTTCGATATGTGGCGTAAAAAGAAGACGGCTCACGATTATTCCCGTTATTTTGACGAATGGCATGAACGGGATTTGCGGGACTTTATCCTTCGGGACCGTAATCATCCTTCGGTCTTCATGTGGAGTATCGGCAATGAGGTATTGGAACAATGGAGTGATGCGCAGGCGGATACTTTAAGCCTGGAAGAAGCGAACCTGATTCTGAATTTCGGTCATTCGGCCGATATGTTGGCCAAGGAGGGAGAGGAAAGTGTCAATTCTTTATTGACTCGGAAACTGGCAGGTTTTGTCAAGGCCTTAGACTCTACCCGTCCGGTTACGGCGGGATGTAATGAGCCGAATCCGGCCAATCATTTGTTTCGTTCCGGGGCATTGGATATAATCGGTTACAATTACCATAATGCCAATATTCCAGCCGTGCCCGAGAATTTTCCGGGGAAGCCTTTCATCATTACGGAAAGCAATTCTGCGTTGATGACGCGTGGATACTATCGGATGCCGAGTGATTCGATGTTCATTTGGCCGGAACGCTGGGACAAGCCTTTTTATGACTCGACCTATGCCTGTTCTTCGTATGACAATTGTCATACCCCTTGGGGAAGTACGCACGAAGAAACCCTGAAGCTGATAAAGAAAAATGACTTTATCAGCGGACAGTATGTTTGTACCGGTTTCGATTATATCGGTGAACCTACTCCGTACGGTTGGCCGGCTCGCAGTTCCTATTTCGGAATTGTCGACTTGGCTGGATTCCCGAAAGATGTGTATTACCTGTATCAGTCGGAATGGACAGACAGACAAGTCTTGCATTTATTTCCACATTGGAACTGGACTCCAGGACAGGAAGTCGATATGTGGTGTTATTATAACCTGGCCGATGAAGTGGAATTGTTCGTCAACGGAAAGTCTCAGGGAATCAGGAGGAAAAATGATGACTGTCTGCATGCGGCATGGCGGGTGAACTATGAGCCTGGAAGTGTGAAGGTAGTTGCCCGTAAACAAGGGAAAGTTGTGGCGGAAAAGGAAATACAAACTGCTGGAGCCCCAGAAAAGATACGTCTGACTCCTGATCGTCGTACGTTGGAGGCAGACGGTAAGGATCTGAGTTTCGTAACGGTTGAAGTTCTGGACGATAAAGGAAATCTTTGTCCGGATGCGGATAATCTGGTCCGTTTCGAGGTGGAAGGGAATCTGACGATTGCAGGAGTGGACAATGGAAGTCCGACTTCGATGGAACGTTTCAAGGATAATAAACGCAAGGCGTTCCACGGTAAATGTCTGGTTGTCTTGCAGAATGATGGAACATCAGGAACCGCCCGGTTGAAAGCGATATCTGAAGGATTGGAAGAGGCTGTCGTAGAGATTGTTTCCGAGTGAGACTGGAATTAGAGTTTGTTAATGATATAATGGTATGAAAAAGATTTGTAGGATGGGCTAATGTCTGAAAATGTAGGATTCAGTTCGTCCGTTCGTTTGATTTAAAACGTCCGTTCGTTTTAGTTCATTCATGCGTTCGTTCGAAGTAAGATGTCCGTTCGTTTCAATTCATCCGTCCGTTCGTTTTCTGGTGATGGTATGGAATCAAAGCTTTGACTGGCGCTGGAAAGTCAGGAAAATTATACCTGAAACCCTGAAATCCAGCGACTGACATTGCACACTTTTGAATATTTGTGCGCAAAAGCAAGTAAGTTTTTAAATAAGTTTGTATCTTTGCAGCCGAATTTATAATACGAAAGCTATGAGTTATAATTTGCTGAAAGGAAAAAGAGGTATTATTTTCGGTGCTTTGAATGAACAGTCTATCGCTTGGAAGGTAGCTGAAAAGGCCGTAGAAGAAGGTGCAACAATCACGTTGTCGAATACCCCTGTAGCAGTACGTATGGGACAGGTTTCGGAATTGTCAGAAAAATTGCACTGTGAAGTGATTCCGGCCGATGCTACCAGCGTGGAAGATCTGGAAACTGTTTTCAAACGTTCAATGGAAGTATTGGGCGGACAGATTGATTTCGTACTACACTCTATCGGTATGTCTCCGAACGTACGTAAGAAACGTACATACGATGATTTGGATTATGATATGTTGGGAAAGACATTGGATATCTCGGCTGTTTCATTCCATAAGATGATTCAGGTAGCCAAGAAGCTGAATGCAATCAGTGAATACGGTTCTATCGTGGCTCTGAGTTATGTGGCAGCACAGCGTACCTTCTACGGTTACAACGATATGGCCGATGCCAAGGCGTTGCTGGAATCCATTGCCCGCAGTTTCGGTTACATCTACGGCCGTGAACACCATGTACGTATCAATACCATCTCTCAGTCTCCGACCATGACTACTGCCGGATCGGGTGTGAAGGGTATGGACAAGCTGTTCGATTTTGCCAACCGTATGTCTCCGCTGGGAAATGCCTCAGCCGATGAATGTGCCGACTATTGTATCGTAATGTTCTCTGACCTGACCCGTAAGGTTACCATGCAGAACCTGTTCCACGACGGTGGTTTCTCCAGTGTAGGTATGAGCTTGCGCGCCATGGCTACCTATGAAAAGGGTCTGGATGAATACAAGGATGAGAACGGTAATATCATCTATGGATAATTGAACCGGATGCATCGGATAATAGGAATATTATTAATGGTAGTGTTCGTTCTTTCTGCTTGTCGTTCCGGCGAGCAGAAAGACGAATCTCTTCAGACGTCTGTGAAGGTATTACGCTATGACCGCCTTCAGTACGAGGCCACTGTGATGAACAGTGTGTCTGCTCTGCAGAAGATGAACATAGATTGTCCGCAGGCTACGAAGTTGCTGATTGAGGATGTGCTGGGTATCGGTTCTGTTGCCGAACCTGACATCAATGATCGGCTGTGTGCCTATTATTCCGATTCTCTGCTGGTCAGGTTGATGGATGATGTACAGGAAAAGTTCAAGGACCTTTCCGGTATTGAAGCTGATTTGACCAAAGGTTTCAGAAACTTGAAACGGGAGGTCTCTGCAATTCCTGTTCCGCGTATCTATTCGCAGATATCGGCGCTGAACCAGTCTGTAGTGGTCGGCGACAGTCTGCTGGGATTCAGCCTGGACAAATATCTGGGACAGGATTATCCGCTTTACAAACGTTATTATTATCCGTTTCAGCGCCGGTCGATGGTACCCGAGCGCATTGTACCCGATTGTTTTACTTTTTATCTGTTGAGCCTGTCTCCTTTTCCGTGGGAAGAAGGGCACCGTACCTTGTTTGACTTTATGATGTATCGGGGCAAGATTGCCTGGACGGTGGAGCATATCCTGCAGTCCGACGGCTCCGGAAGGCTGACACTGGGATATACGCGTGAAGAGCTGAACTGGTGCCGCAAGTACATGGATGCCTTGTGGAAAGAAATGGCTGAGAAGGAACATCTGGCAAGTACCGATCCGATGCTGATCCGTTCTTATACTTCCGGTGAACAGACACTGACTTTCAACGGCGAAAAGATGCCTCCATGTATCGGTATCTGGCTGGGAATGCAGCTGGTGGACAAATATATGAAGAACAACCAGCGCCTGACTCTGAAAGACTTGCTCGGAAAAGATGACTTCTCCGATTTGATGCATACACCGAAACACTGATTTTTTATCTTATTCTGATGGAAACAGCTTTATATTTATTACCCGTAACGCTGGGTGATACGCCTGTCGAACAGGTGTTGCCTGCCTACAACAAAGAGATTATTTTGGGTATCAAACATTTTATCGTGGAGGATGTCCGTTCGGCGCGCCGTTTTCTGAAAAAGGTAGAGGCTTCCATCAATATCGATGAACTTACTTTTTATCCGCTGAACAAACATACGTCTCCGGACGACCTGTCGGGATACCTGAAGCCTTTGCAGGAGGGGCATTCCATGGGAGTCATTTCGGAAGCCGGCTGTCCGGCTGTAGCCGATCCGGGTGCTGATGTCGTAGCGATGGCACAGCGGAAAAATCTGAAGGTCGTTCCGTTGGTAGGTCCTTCGTCCATTATTCTTTCGGTCATGGGGTCTGGCTTTAACGGACAGAGCTTTGCGTTCCACGGCTATCTGCCGATTGAGGCTGCCGACCGTATCAAGCGTCTGAAAGAGTTGGAAGGACGTATCTATTCAGAGAATCAGACCCAGCTTTTCATTGAGACGCCTTACCGGAACAACAAGATGATGGAGGATATCGTGAAGACCTGTCGTCCTCAGACCAAACTATGCATTGCCGCCAACATCACTTGCGAAGGCGAGTATATCCATACCAAGACTATCCGTGAATGGAAAGGCCATTTGCCGGACCTTACCAAGGTGCCTTGCATTTTCCTGATTTATAAGTAAAACTAAAAAGAGCCTCCTTCCGGAAGCTCTTGACTCTATTCGGAGAGAACGAGTTGGAAATCATAGATGTCCAGCCATTGCCCGAATTTCCTTCCTACTTCATTGAAACGGGACACCTGCTTGAATCCTAGTTTCTCATGCAGCCGGACGCTGGCCTCGTTGGGATAAGTGATGCAGGCTATCAGTACATGCAGGCCGGCTTTCTGTGAGGCGTCAATCAGTTGCTGCATCAGTGCCTGGCCTATTCCCTTTCCAGTATGTCCTTTTTTTACATAGACAGTCGTTTCTGCCGTTTGCCGGTAGGCTTGTTTTTCTTTCCATCCGTGCGCATAGCAGTAGCCTAGCATTTCTCCGTCTGCTTCGTAGACGAAATACGGATAGGTGGAGGAGATGGTTCGGATGCGGTCCGCCATTTCTGCAGGACTGACCGGTGCTGTTTCGAAAGTGATACAGGTATGAACGATGTATTCGTTGTAGATGTCGGCTATTGCCTGTGCGTCGTTTAAAGTTACGGTTCGAATCATGATTCTTTCTGGTGTGAGGTTGTGTTTGGGTATATGTTTTTAATAGAATTCTTTCCACATGGAGGCTGCCAGGTCCAGGTGTTCCAGTTCTTCCTGTAAGAAATCAGACAAGAGTATTTCTCCGGTTCTCAACTCTTCAAAATCAAAGAAGCGTCCTTTTTTCAGTGACAGCTCTTGTTCTGTCTTCAGGGGGAGTATGTAAAGATGGACGGTTTGCAGACTGTGGGGGGCGGGCGATTGGCGGTAGCGTAGGATGAATCGGGGAGTCATGCTCCCTTTCCGGACTATTTTCCGTCCCATCAAAGTAGAGTAGTGTTCCATGTTGCGGAACGGGTCTTCCAGCCATTCTTCCACAGGAACATCCCACACTGTTTTCCAGTTGTTGACATCGGTATGCGGACAAAGGTAGATTTTCCCGTTCCAGAGCGGTGCTATGCGGATGATGTTGTAGAACCCCTCTTCGCGGGCAGCCATGTTGATTCCGATGATATTGACCGTAATACAGAACAGGTAAATCAGAATGGGAACCAGATAGACCGCTACCAAAAATACGCGGGGATTATCCAACAGGTTTTGTTCCTGCAGGATGGCAAGTATAATCAGGTGGATAGCCGAAAGTACGACAATGATACCGGCTTCCAGGGTATAGTTGCGTTTGGAACGCAGATGTATGGCCATGTGGAACTTCCGGTAGTAGTCCGGAAGAGTCAGATAGATGAAACAGAAAGTGAACATGAGCAGTTCCAGAACGGGAGTATTGCACTTGTCTGGAATGTATTCGTATCCGGTAAACAGACGGAATAGGAAATATAGGCCGATACTGATGCTGCCGACAAGAAGAAAGAAGTTGATATCTTTCAGGTATATGATATTCAGTAGGATGGCTGTTATCCCGATGCCCAGACCGATACCAAGCATCAGAGTGGCCGGAAAGAAATGAAGTCCGACCAACGTTATAAGCAAGGGTAACAGTCCAAGGGAAACCAGTAGGCCTTTGTATGTTCGTTTGGTGCTCATTGGGGTTTATCTATACACACATGTAACAATTTTATACATCAAAAAGTTTAAAATTGTCGGATTTGTTTTTCGGCATAGTAGGATGAACGTACCAGCGGACCGCTTTCTACCAGCCGGAAACCTTTCTGTAGGGCAGTTTCCTTGTAGGAGTCAAACTGCTCGGGAGTGATGTATGCGGCCACCGGGTAATGCTTCCGGGTAGGTTGCAGGTATTGGCCGATGGTCAGTATCTGGCAACCGTTTGCCAGCAGGTCGTCCATGGTTTCTTCCACTTCGGCGATGGTTTCTCCCAGTCCTACCATGATGCCCGATTTGGCTGTAACGCCGCTGTCCGCAATCAGGCGGATGACACGAAGGCTGGTGTCATACCGGGCCACGCTACGTACCAGTGGGGTCAGTCGGCGGACGGTTTCGAGGTTGTGTGATACGATGTCGGGGTGTGTATCGGTTACCTGTCGGATAAGTTCTTCTTTTCCCTGGAAGTCAGGAATCAGGGTCTCCAGGGTAATTCCCGGATTGAGTTGGCGGATGGCCTGGATGGTCTGTACCCAGTGTCCGGCTCCCAGGTCGGGCAGGTCGTCACGGTCTACCGAAGTAAGGACAGCATGATTCAGTTTCATGAGCCGGATGGATTCGGCCACCTGTCCGGGTTCGTTTGCATCCAGCGGTAGCGGCTTGCCGGTAGGTGTGTTGCAGAATTTGCAGGAACGTGTACAGATGTTTCCGCCTATCAGAAACGTAGCCGTTCCTTTTCCCCAGCATTCTCCCAGATTCGGGCAGCGTCCGCTGCTGCAGATGGTGTGAAGACGATGGGTGTCTACGATACGTTTGGTCTCTGTATAACGTGGATTGGTTCCGATATTGATTTTCAGCCATTCCGGCTTCTTGATGTGTTCCATAGTATATCTGAAATAGAGGAAGAGCTGCAGAAGGATTGTCCTTCTGCAGCTCCGTTAGAAAATAGTATATTAAAGATTCTCGAGGAAGAAGTTTGCCACCCGGTTCATCAGATGGTTACGGGTATTTCCTCCGAAAATGCTATGGTTCCGGTTGGTATATACCTGCATGTCGAACTGTTTGTTGGCCTGTACCAGTGCTTCGCTGTATTCTGCCGCGTTCTGATAATGTACATTGTCGTCGGCAGTTCCGTGGATAAGCAACAGTTTACCTTGCAGTTTCGAAGCGCGGCTGATGGCTGAGCCTGCGTTGTAGCCGTCACCGTTTTCTTTCGGAGTACGCATGAAGCGTTCGGTATAGACCGTATCGTAGAAACGCCAGTCGGATGGGGCGGCAATGGCTACACCAGCCTTGAAGGCACCGGAGCCGTCGCTCATGGACATCAGCGTATTGTATCCTCCGAAGCTCCATCCCCAGATGCCGATACGTGAGCCGTCAACGTAGGGCAGCGTACCCAGGTAACGGGCTGTTTCTACCTGGTCTTCCGATTCTTTCACTCCAAGGAAGAGGTACGTACATTTCTCGAAGGCTGCTCCACGACCGCCGGTACCGCGTCCGTCTACACAAACCATGATGTAGCCCTTGTCGCACATGTAGGCTTCGAACATACCTCCGTCGCCGAAGCTTCCGATTCCCCATTTGTCCAGTACCTGCTGTGAGCCCGGGCCACTGTATTGGTGCATGATGACCGGGTATTTCTTGTTCGGGTCGAAATTGGCGGGTTTCATCATCCAGCCGTTCAGTTCCACTCCTTGTGAAGTCTTGAAGGTGAAGAATTCCTTGGTCGGCATATTCAGGTGGGTAAGCTGGCTTTTCAGCTGCTTGTTGTCGAGCAAGGTAACCAGTTCACGGCCTTTGCTGTCGTTCAGCGTGATTTCGGTCGGAGTGTCTTTGCTGGAATAGGTATTGATGAAGTAAGCGAAGTTCTTGCTGAACAGGGCATTGTTGGTTCCTTCTTTGGTAGACAGTTTCGTTTTCTTGCCTTTGCTGTCTATCTTGTAGATGGCGGTACGCAGGGGACTGCCTTCGTTGCTGGCATAATAGGTGGTACCGTTTGCTTCGTCGTAACCCAGGAAATCGGTCACTTCGAAATTTCCTTTGGTAATCTGGCGCACCAGGTTACCGGCGATGGTATACAGGTACAGGTGGTTGTAGCCGTCGCGCTCGCTCATCAGTACGATGTGGTTCGGGTAGAAGGCAATGCTTCCGTATTCCTGTTCCTTGATGTACTGTTCGGCCTCGTCACGGATTGCTACCTTACAGGTGGCGCTGCGCGGATTGGCCAGATACAGGTCAAAGCGGTTCTGATGACGGTTCAGGGTCATGATGGCCAGTTTCTCCGGGTCGGAAGTAAACTTGATGCGCGGAATGTAGCCGTCCTTGTCGAGGGGAAGGTCCATCTGGCGGGTTACATGGCTCTTGATGTCGTAAGTATGTACCGTTACGGTCGAATTGGTTTCGCCGGCCTTGGGGTATTTGTATTCGTATTTTCCCGGATAGGTCGTATAGTCTTCCTTGGCTGGTGCCATGCCTTTGTACCAGGGGAAAGAGAACATCGGTACCTGACTTTCGTCAAAACGGATGTAGGCTATCATCTTGCTGTCCGCACTGAAGTCGAAGGCGCGGTTGAAGCTGAACTCTTCTTCGTATACCCAGTCCGGAATACCGTTGAGTACTTTGTTGTATTCACCGTCTTTGGTTACCTGCGATTCGCTGTTTCCGAACAGCAGCTTTACCAGGAAGATGTTGTTGTTGCGTACGAAGGCAATCTGGTTGCCGTCCGGCGAGAACAGAGGTACCTGTTGCGGTCCGTTGTTCGACAGCGGTTCCAGCGTATTGTTCTTGACGTTATAGATGTAGTATACGGCTGTAAACGAATGGCGGTAAATCGGTTTGGTCTCGGTCTGAATCATGATGAGTTTCTCATCCGGCGACAGGATGTAGTCATCGAATGTCTTGAAGTTACAGTCGCGGGCTTTCGTTACGTCGAAAATAGCCTCTACTTCTTTTCCGGTCTTGAAAGAGTATTTGACGATGCGTTTGTGGTCGCTGCTGATTTGGGTGTAATGTTCCCCGTCCAGCATCGGCTTCAGTCCGTAGATGTTTTGAGCCCGGTAGGTTCCTTGGGCAACGTCTTGCAGCGTGACTTTTTGTGCCTGTATCCCCAGACTGAGGAAGAGCAATGTCAGAAGTGCAAATAAACTTTTCATTGATTCTATCTTGTTTTAATTGGTTAGTTTTTCATGTCCTGCAAAGGTAAGAAAAAAGAGGCTATTCTGAAACCTTTTTCACCGGCGGTATCGTGTCGTTCCCCTGTGTTTGCCGGGTATCTGCCGGAGACTCCTTTCCGGGTGGCAGAACAGGATGTGTCAGGCTGTCTCCGGGAGCGGGAATTAGCTCCTGTTCCGGAACAGTACCCGGTATGCTGTCGGTGGAAGTTACGGGCTTTACGGTTTCCGCTTCTGTCGGTGAAAGGGTTTTCAGGCTGTCTGCCGGCATCGGCTTGATAGCCTCTTGTGGCTTGGAGGAAACCAGGGTATCTTGTGCCAGTGAGTCCTGTACCGGCTTCACCGGTTGGGCTACCGGTTTTTTGGGGGCCACTTTCTTGGGGGCTTCAGGTTCCTTCGGCTTGAACTGGATGGGAACCGAATATTTGCAGCGTACTTTGTTGCCGTTGTCTGCTTCGCCCGGAATCCATTTCGGCATGTTGCTGACCAGATTCAGTGAGAGCGTATCTAATTCGGCCTTGAAGCCGCGGGCGATGGTCGGGCTGGAGATGCTTCCGTCTTTTTCGACGATGAACTGGATGATGACGACTCCTTTCTCCTTCACTTGATTCTGTTGCGGAAGATTTTTCCGGACGTATTGCTGGAAGGCTTTCATGCCTCCTGGAAATTCCGGCATCTTCTCTACCGTTGTATAGACCTGATAGGTATTTTGAGGCTGCATGTAAATGGCTTTCTCAATTTCAGGATTAGTCAGAAAATATTGGATATTGAGTGTTTGGTTCTTCATTCCGTTGGCACGAATAACAATGGGATGGTTGTAATCGGCCTGGATGGTGAAATTTCCGGAAGCGTTGGTCTGGGTCCTGCGTCCGGTACCTTGTATGCTGATTTGTGCCTTGGCCAAAGGATTTCCCGATTGGTCCTTGACGATTCCTTGTATGGGGAACAGTGTGTTGCTTTGTCGGAATGAAAGAATGTCTTGCTCGCCGTCTACTACCAGAATCGTATCCGAAGTAATGGTCTGAAGCTGGAAGGTATAGGCAGACCTTGAAGGATTTTCCGGGAAATAAAGGGAAGCGGAACGGCTGCTCTCTTCCGGACATTCGGCTTCGAAGTCGAATACTCCCTGTTCATTGCTGGTAAACTCGTCCTGTTCGCCCCAAATACGCAGAATCATTCCTTTCTGCGGCTGTTTGCCTGAGTTCTGGACTGTAATCTTGAAATGTCTTTTCGGAGCCGATTCCGGTTGTTGGGGAAAAGGAAGGGCCGCTGTAAGCTGTAAGCAGATGCAGCAGATGAATCCTAGTATACTGAGGATGTATTTCAAATTGAATGTCATAAAAATACCCGTAGTTTTACAAAGTTCGTTATAGTCTGCAAAACTACGAGTATTCCGGCTGATTCGATTCTTCCGGACTGTTAATAAAGGTAAATCGAATCAGGCTTTCTCTGTTTTCTTGAACAGAAGTCTTTTCTGTTTCAGTTGCTTGAGTTTATCGATGGCATGTCTGTGGCTCAGGAGAATCTGATACCGGTATACCAGACAGGTCGTGACAAAATAGATACCGGCCTGTAGCCATAAGGCATGGTATTCCGTCTGTACATCCCACAGGGTAGCTCCCATGTTGTTGATACGCACGAACCCGTTGATACCGAACGTAGAGGGGAAAATCCAGGAAAAGACTTTCCAGAAGGCCGGTATGCTTGCTCCCGGCCACGAAATGCCGGAAATGAACAGCAGCGGAAGCGAAGTGAACACATAAATCATCATGCACGATTCCCGGTGATGGATGAAGATGGAGCAGGTCATCGAGAAGAAGATGCAGGCCAGCAGGTATGGGAGGACGAATGCCAGCAACGTACCTGCCTGAGCAATCTGTACCAGGCTGAACATCTTCGGTACCGCACAGAGTATATAAGCCGAGATGATGGCGTATATCAGGAGGTAGGCGAGTGATTTTCCCAATACGATGCGCAGGGTGCCCTGGTAGTGGCGGTTTGCCGGTATCAGGTCGGCGTACCGGTTCTTTTCGCGGGCGGTACCTGCGGCCATGCCGATACCCAGAAGCAGGGTCTGCTGGATAATCAGTATCAGCACGGCAGGTATCAGGAAGCTGGCGAATCCATCCTGTGGGTTGAACAGGGAGACAGGCTCGTAAGTGATGGGGGCCGTACTGATTTCATCTTGTCTTTCGGTGGTGTTTCCTAACCGTACAATCTTGATTTGCCTGTTGATTTCCAGGGAGGCATTGGTGGCCGACATCAGCAAGGCCTTGTAGTAGAGCATACCGCTCATGTCGCAGAACAGGCTGACGTGTGCCTGTTTTCCGGCAGCCAGTTCCTTGCTGAAATCCTCCGGGATGTAGATGATACCGTATACTCTTCCTTCCTTCACCAGTTCTTTGGCTTCTTCCATGTCGGCACAATAGGACTGGATATGTACATCGGGGGTGGCATCTATCAACCGGAGGTATTTACGGCTGATGGATGATTTGCTGTGGTCTACTACGGCTGCAGGAACTTCGCGTACCACTTCATCGGTATAGATGAAAGCATAAAGCAAGGGGTAGAGCAGGGGAACCAGGATAAAGAATATCAGTACCCCCTGGTCCTTGAATACGTTCTTCAGTTCATGTGCGCAGATGTGGAAAAGACCGGCCAGACCCTGATTGATAATCGTTTTGAATGACTTTTCTTTCATGCGTATATCGGTTTACGGTAAATAGACATAGCTTGTCATGGCTGTCCGGAGTTTCTTCAGGACGAAGAAGGGGAGCAGCATGAAAAGCAGCAGGGCCACAACGGAATGCCATGCATAGACGATGGGATAGCCGTTGAGTGCCTGATTGACATACAAGAGGAAATAGTGTCGGAGCGGGAACAGGTTGCTCAGTGCCTGAAGGGTAGGATGCATGGCCATTACCGGGAAAGTGAATCCGGAAATGGAGAATGAAATCACTCCCCACAAGGAAGCGGCACTCATGGATAACCGCATGCTTCCGAACAGTCCGAACAGGAAAACCCCGAATGCCTGCGAGGCAAGTACCAGGAGCAGTCCCGCCAGTATCATTGGGAAGATGCCGTTGTTGCACGGGAAATGCATGAATCCGTACAGGTAGACGTTGTGGAAGGTCGCCATGATGAAGAACACGACCGTCTGCGGCAGCAGTTTTCCTACCAGCGCGGTTACGATGGAGCCGTCGGCCATCGACAGCAGGTCCTTGGCGGTATTTTCTTTGATTTCCGTTCCGATGGAGTAGCAGGTGGTCAGGAAGATCAGCAGCATCAGGATACCCGGGAATAAGGTATTACACAGGTATACCGAATAGTTCAGCCACGGGTTGTTCAAGGCATGGGTATCGATGACGATGGGTTGCAGGAATCCCATGGCCTGGTCTTCCGTAGCTCCCCGGGCATAGAGGTTCGCCCTGCCGATGGCACCTGCGGCCAGCTCGGACATGGTACGCTGGTCCCGGTAGAGTAACGACCCGGCTATCAGGTACGAGTAATTGACGTAAAACGAAACTTTGGGCTGGCGGCTGGCTAGGGCTTCTTCGGTGGTTCCTTCCGGTATGTAGTAGAAGGAATAGATTTCGCCCCGCTGCATGGCTTCGCGCGCTTCGCTTACGCTGCTGTATTGCGCTATGATTTTGGTCTGTTGGAAAGCATCCAGGTTGCGGATAATGTTCCGTGTCGTTGAAGTGTTGTCAAGGTCCACTATTCCTGCAGGAAGGTCCGTAGGAAGTCCGTTCCCCATCAGCGTGGTGAAGAACAGGTAACAGAATACCGGTGCTATCACCATGCAGAACAGGTACATGGGTTTTACCGCTATACGGAATACTTCCCGTCTGGCTATCTGCAACAGACTGTTAAGGACAGATATTGACATGGTTCAACCGGTTTATTTTTCGATGATGACCGACATGCCCGGGCGCAGGTTGGCGATGGGCTGTACGGGCTTTGCTTTTACTTCGAATGTTTTCAAGTCATATTGACCCGTAGTCTTGGTGGCTTTCCAGGCTGCGTAGGTTCCCAAATCCTTCATGTAGGTAACTTTGAAGGTACCGGTCGCTTCGAGGGCAGGGATGTCTGCCTTGATTTCTCCGCCTACCGTGAAGTCTTTCAGCAGGTCCTCGCGTACGTTGAAGCTCACCCACATGTCATTCAGTTGGGCGATGTTCATGATGGGAGCTCCGGTTCCGACCAGTTCGCCTACCTTCGGGAAGATTTCACTCACTTCACCGTCGGCCGAGGCAATCAGGTAGGTCTCGTTGATGTAGGAAGAAACTTCCGCTACCGCGCCTTTGGCACGTTCTACCTGGGCGGCGGCCATTTCCTTGTCTTCCTTTTGGGCACCGTTCTTGGCCATGGTATATTGTGCGTTGGCTGCCCGTTCAGTGGCTTTCATGGCTTCGTATTGGGCTTTGGCTTCGTCGCGTTTCTGGGCAGACATGACCCCTTCTTCGTACAGACGGTTAACACGGTTGTACGATTTTTCGGCTATTTCCAGTCCGGCTTTGGCTTTCTGCCACATTTCATAGGCTGCCTGAAGCTGTTCGGAACGGGTACCGCGCAGGGCTTTTTCGTTCATGGCTTGTGCGGCTTGTTCGGCGGCCTGTGCCTGAGTCAGCTTGGCCATTACGTCCGGTGCTTCGAGTATGGCAAGGGTATCGCCGGCTTTTACCGGGTCGCCTTCACTCACAAAATATTTCAGGATACGTCCGGGCACTTTGCTGGAAACCCGGTATTCGGTGGCTTCTGCTTGCCCTTGGATGATTTCCGGACCTTTCCCCAGGGTAAAGAATCCGATTACACTTACGATAACGATTACTGCAAGCAGGGTAAAGAATGCCAGCAGAATGTTGTTGCGTTGAGATTTTTCAGCCATATCTGTTGTTATTTTAATGTTCCCATTGATTTGTTTAAGTAGATTTCACTCATTTTCAGGTCTATCTGGGCGTCTATTTTTCCGGATTGAGCCGATAGCCAGGCGGTTTGTGCTTCCAGTACGTTGCTGGTAGGAATGACTCCTTCCTTGAATCCCAGGTTGGCATAGCGCAGGTTCTCGTCTGCCTTTTCCATGTTCTTCTGGGCCATGGCCAGTTTCTTGGTCGCTTCGTTCACTTTGTAGGAGCTTTGGGTCACTTGCAGTTCCACCTTTTCCTTAACGTCTTCCAGTTGGTAGCGGGCGATGTTCGCTTCTGCCTTGGCGGCTTTTACCTTGTAAAGGCCTTCGCCCCAATGGAAGACCGGAATCTTCACCATGATTCCAGCGGTCCACATTCCCCGGAATTTGTTTTCGAACCCGTTGTAAAGAGAAGGGTTGGTGACGAGGTAGTTGGCCGTGAAGGCAACGGTCGGCAGGAATTCCGAACGTACTACATTGACCTTCTGTTGGTATATTTTCTGGGCCAGTTCCAGACTTTTCAGTTCTTCCCGGTTGGCCAACGCGGTGTTGACATTACTTTCGGTATAGGTGGAAGGAAGCGTCAGGTTATCCATGTTTTCATCGGTCAGCTGGATGTCGCTCTCCAATGGGAGGCCACAAAGCTGGCAGAGCAGCATTTTCGACAAGCTCAACCCGTTCTCTACCTGGGTGAGTGTCATTTCGGCCTCGTTCACCTTGACTTTTACGCTGAGTCCGTCGGCACGGGTGGCTACGCCTTCCTGAATCATCTTGTCTACATCGGCATCCAGTTTCTGTACGAGCGACAGGTAGCTTTCCGCCAGTTTCTTCTTGTTGGTCAGTGATACGACCTGCCAGTATGCCTGGTCGGTATTCAGGATGAGGTTCTGGGTTTCGGTAGCGTGCTGTGATTCGGCCAGTTGTTCGGCATAGCGGGTAATCTTGTTGTAGGCCATGATTTTGCCTCCCATGTAGAGGGGTTGGGTCAGTGTAGCCGCACCGGCATACATGTTCCGTGTATCGGTCCGGAAGGCGTCTACCACGCTTTGTCCCATAGCGTTCAGTGCCCCTTCGAAACTGGGGGCTACCTGGCCGAGAAGACCGGCTATCGGTTGCAGGGAGGCAGCCAGTCCTGGATTGGTCGCTGCGATTTGCTGGAAGGCCTGCTGAATCTGATTGCTGGCGGTGGTACCTATATTCCCGATGGTCTGTTTCTGTTCGTCACTGAGCAGGGAAATCTCTTTCTGGGTACGCATGTAAGTACCGGTCACGTCGATTTTGGGCAGATAGTTCGTAAATGCGGCCTTCTTTTGGTAGTGGGCAGCATTTATTTTTTCTTGGGCGATACGTAGCTCCTTGTTGTTTTCAAGGGCCAGTACTCGGCAACTGTCCAGGGTCAGAACCCGCTGGGCGTGTACTCCCAGAGTCAGCCCAGTCAATAAGATAATACTTAAAAATCTTTTCATTACCAATTCAGACTTATTTGTTTGGTTGCTTATGCAACAATGCAAATGTATGACTTTGTAACAAATAAGCCAAGTAAATTGTTGAAAAAGATTGTCAATGCAACTTATTTTTTGCTGTATGGGGCTTTGACGCAATGGAGTTGTAAAGGATGCGTATGTTTTTGCCTGAGTTTCCACGCGATTTCTGCAGGGTTTCTTCTCCTTCTTCCGGCAATACCGGGAAGCTTCCTGTCTGGATATGGGTGAATACGGGCTGTATCAGCGCGTCTTCGGCAGATGCGAATTCTCCCAGGGTGCCGGACATGTCTTCGGCCTGTTCATAGTCGGGTGTCAGTCCGTTGTCGAAATAGTCCTTGAATCCTTCCGAATTGCTCAGGTAGATGGTCGTCAGCCAGAATTCCAGTTGCGGAGCCTGCTCATCGGTGAAAAGCTGTTGCCCGATGTTCTTTCCGAATGTGGCGGTTCCTACCTGTATCAGCCGTTCTTTCAGATACGGTTTCAGGCAGTTGATGATGACTTCCGAAGCGGATGCGGTGTTCGAAGTCGTTAAAATATACAGGTTGGTGTAATTCAAGGCAGTTCCACCGGGAATGAGTGCAGGGTCTACCTTCAGTACTTCCTCCTGGTTCAACTTGTCGTTATAGGTCATTTTCACGAAGGGCTGTCCCTGTGCACTTTGTGGAGCCAGCATCGAGCCCAGTTTTTGAGCCATGTTCAAGTAGCCGCCCGGGTTGTAGCGCAAGTCAAGAATGATGTCCGACGGATTGGCCGAGGCTATGTCGGTAAACCATTGGTTAAGGGCTTCTTCATCCTGGTCGCCGAATTCGTTATACAGCAGGTAAGCCACTTTTTTCCCTCCGATTTCGAGCATCTTTTGTGAAAGCAGGTTATGTTCCTCGATGTAGCGTGGTGCAGGCATCTGTACTGTCTGCGGAATGGTATCGAATTCTTCACCGTTATAATTCCCCAATGTAAAGGTATAGGCCTGGGTCGGATTGGAGATGTATTTGGTGTAATCGGTCGATTTCATTTTCTTGTTGTCGGCCGAGATAATCCAGTCGCCCCGATGGATGCCGGCTTCTTCGGCAGGGGAATCCGGTTGGATATAAAGTACGCGGATGGCATACGCTCCCGAAGGAACCTGGACCATCGCTCCTTCGATACCGAACGTAGGAGTTTCACTCGTCGCGCGTGAGGTGGTGAAGACAGAATCCACGTGTGAGAAAGTTACTCCGTTTTTCTGGTCTTGCGAGGATACAACAGATTTCAGGAAATCCTGTGGCTTATTGAAAAAGTTCAGGTCTTCTTCACTGGGCAGATCTTCGTAGAAAAGGTAATATTGTTGCATCACTTCATACATCCAGGTCTTGGGTTGAATCAGTGCATAATATTCTACTGATCGGTCCTGAAAGCACGAGGTCAGTAACGTTCCCCATAAAAAGAGCAGGCTAGCAGTCCAGTAAGAAAATTTTTTCAGCATAAGTTGGTTGTTTGTTTTCCAAAGGCAAAGATAATACAAAAAAGTGAGATACTGAGCAAATCACGGAAATATGATTG
>ENA-OPVK01000688-OPVK01000688.1-human-gut-metagenome-genome-assembly--contig:-NODE-688-length-23280-cov-2.476814_pt1 | contig 23280 bp, 17 predicted proteins | sample MGYA00241495_ERZ501982 | MGnify/ENA primary metagenome ERZ501982 (study PRJEB25962, sample SAMEA2042002) | human gut metagenome | biome: human gut; feature: human-associated habitat; material: faeces...
ACAAAGGTAGGGAGGAAAGGAGGGGAAACAAACACGCAAGAGGCCGAATGCTTACAAACCAAGACTTGGTTTTTCTATCCCCAGGCTTGGTTTGGAAAAACCAAAGTTTGGGATAAAGCTCTTTCTTAACTCTTTCTTGTTTTAGTATTAACTTCTGAAAGTTATTTTGTTAACTTCCCGCCTTTTTTGTGAACGTTACCGTTTGCCGGAAGATGATGGAAGGGTACCTCGAAGGCATAGATAGTGCTGTATTTGGGATGGTTGTTGGCAGCGTGTTTGAATAGGGCGGTTTCCTCTGCCTTTATTGACTAGCTGTACGTAGTGCCATGATTCGCACTTGACGTGGTTACTCATGGCCGGCTGTACGACAAAAACAGCAGGAGCTTCCATTGCCATTGTTACAAATGTGCAGGCTGTAATGGTTGTCTGTTTCTTCATGTTGTTTATTAATCACTCGGTTTTTCTTTAGGTATCTTGGTTTGTATTCTATGATTGTCTGAAAATAAGTATATTTCTTTTTTATCCGGCCAATTAATAAACAATTCTTTGCTTGCCGTATTCTCTTATCTGAAATCCTTCAAGTCATGCTGCAGCTTCTGGCGGGTAAAAAAGATACGGCTCTTTACTGTTCCAAGTGGGAGGTTCAGCTTTTCTGCGATTTCACGGTACTTGAAACCGGAAATGTGCATGGAGAAAGGTATCTTGTACTCACGTGGCAGGGCATTGACAATGCGGTGCATTTCCTTCAGGTCGTAGGCGCCTTCTGTGCTGTCGAGTGTGAGGTCATGCGGTGTATTCAGATGATAGAGATTGTCTGTGGTATCTACAAATGTTTGGTCACGTACCACTTTACGGTAATTGTTGATGAAAATATTACGCATGATGGTATATATCCATCCTTTGAAGTTGGTATCAGGTGTATACTTCTCTTCATTGTCCAGAGCTTTTAATGATGTCTCTTGAAGCAGATCGTTGGCTTCTTCGCGGTTGGAGGTTAATTTATATGCAAAGCGTAATAAGTCGTTTTGAACTCCGAGTAGGTCTTGGGTAAATGTTCTATTATTCATAATGGATGTTTTTTAAATTATTGTTCGTTTTATTGATGATGCAAAGCTACGGATGATTCCTCTTTTTGATAGACGGAAATCAAACTCTCTTTGGGGTAAAATCTAACAATTGGCAGTTTTCGGGTGGCTTTGGTTAGCTCTCAGTGCCTCGGGTAGGTGGAAAAGTGGGATGTAGCCAGAGATTGCTATCCTGATTTTTGTAAATAATATTATCGCAAAGCGTAGCGGCTTGAATGAGTTTGTGTACGAAATACAAGGGGCGAGACCATGAAAGGCAGACGCGGGATTCTCCCGGCCTACCTTTCTCTCTTTTGATACAACTAAAATCTGTACTTTTCTTAATTTATGGAAATCACTGGTTTTATATACTGAGTGCTTAAACAAAATCCTTCAAGTCTTGTTGTAGTTTTTGGCGGGTGAAGTAAATGCGGCTCTTTACCGTGCCTAAGGGCAACCCTAGCTTCTCTGCAATTTCGCGGTATTTGAAGCCGGAGACATGCATGGAGAAGGGAATCTTGTACTCCCGTGGAAGGGCGTTGACAATGCGGTGCATCTCTTTCAGGTCATATGCGCTTTCTGTGCTTTCAAAAGCGGCGTCGCGCGGCAGGTTCAGGTGATAGAGATTGTCCGTGGTATCCACGAAAGTCTGGTCACGCACCACTTTGCGGTAATTGTTGATGAAGATATTGCGCATGATGGTGTATATCCATCCTTTGAAATTAGTATCGGGCGTATACTTCTCTTCGTTATCCAGAGCTTTCAGGGATGTTTCCTGCAAGAGGTCGTTGGCTTCTTCACGGTCGGAAGTAAGTTTGTATGCAAAACGCAATAAATCGTCTTGAACTCCGAGCAGGTCTTTTTTAAATGTTATATTGTTCATATGTGCTATGTTTTTTCGTTAATCATGATATTGCAAGTTTACGGAAGTTTTCTTTTTCAGGCAGACGGATTTCAAACACACTTTAGGGGAAAAACTATCAATTGACAGTTTTTAGGTGCTATTTGATAGATTTCGGGTGCAGTTTTCTGTCATTTTTTTGCGATTAATTAAAAAGATGAGTTAATTTTGCACATTCATTTCATCAAAAGAAGAATGGCTGACGACTCTTTATTTTTGATTGACATAGACAAGATACTTCGGGAAAAGGCTCCGAAGAAGTCTAAGTATATCCCCAAGTTCGTAGTTTCTTATTTGAAGCATATCGTTCATCAAGAGGAATTGAATGTCTTTTTGCGGGAGTCGAAAGATAAAGTCGGTGTGGATTTTCTGAAAGCTTGTCTGGAGTTCCTTGATGCCAATATTGTGGTAAAGGGGGAGGAGAATCTGCCTAAAGAAGGGCTTTATACTTTTGTATCCAACCATCCCCTGGGTGGGCAGGACGGAGTGGCGTTGGGTTATGTCTTGGGCTCCTTTTATGGCGGCAAGGTGAAATATATGGTCAACGACCTGCTGATGAACCTGCACGGACTGGCGCCGCTTTGCATCCCCATCAACAAGACGGGAAAGCAGGCCAAAGACTTCCCGAGAATGGTGGAGGCGGGATTTGCTTCGGACAATCAGCTCATCATGTTTCCCGCAGGTCTTTGTTCACGTAGGCAGAATGGGGTCATCCGTGACTTGGATTGGAAAAAGACCTTTATCGTGAAGAGTGTCGAAGCCCACCGTGATGTAGTTCCCATCCACTTCGAGGGGCGGAACTCCAACTTCTTTTATAATCTTGCCAATTTTTGTAAGATGTTGGGCATCAAGTTCAATATCGCCATGCTTTACCTGGCAGATGAAATGCTGAAGAATCGCCATAAAACATTTACCATCACCATAGGGAAGCCTATCCCCTGGCAAACTTTCGATAAATCGAAAAGCCCGGCCGGATGGGCGCAATATGTGAAGGATATTGTATATAAATTGTAGAGAGACCGTATTTATATAAAAGAAGAACTACTAACAGAGAAATATGGAAGATGTAATTGCACCGATAAGCAAGGAGCTGTTGAAAGCGGAGTTGACTGAGGAGAAGCGCCTGCGCATGACCAATAGAAGTCATAACCAGATATATATCATTACTGCCCAAGACTCTCCGAATACCATGAAGGAGATCGGCCGTTTGCGCGAGATTGCGTTCCGCGCTGCGGGAGGAGGAACGGGCAAGTCTATGGATATTGACGAATATGACATCATGGACAATCCGTACAAGCAGTTGATTGTCTGGAATCCGGAAGCTGAAGAAATTTTGGGTGGATACCGTTATATCTTGGGTACGGATGTGCGTTTTGACGAACATGGTGCCCCTATTCTGGCAACTGCCCATATGTTTAACTTTTCGGATAAATTTTTGAAGGACTATCTTCCTACGACCATTGAGTTGGGACGTTCGTTCGTTACGTTGGAGTATCAGTCTACGCGTGCAGACAGTAAAGGTCTGTTTGCGTTGGATAATCTGTGGGATGGTTTGGGCGCACTGACCGTAGTCATGCCCAATGTGAAGTATTTCTTCGGAAAGGTGACTATGTATCCCAGCTATCATCGTCAGAGTCGTGATAAGATTCTTTATTTTCTTCGGAAACACTTTGCGGATAAGGACAACCTGATTACTCCGATGAAGCCGTTACTTCTGGAATCGGACGAGAATGAATTGGCAGCTCTCTTCTGTAAAGACTCTTTTAAGGAAGACTATAAGATTTTGAATTGTGAAATCCGTAAGGCGGGGTATAATATTCCCCCGCTGGTGAATGCCTATATGAGTCTCAGCCCTACCATGCGTATGTTCGGTACAGCCATCAATTACGGTTTCGGAGATGTGGAGGAAACGGGTATCCTGATTGCCGTGGACGAGATTTTGGCAGAAAAGCGCATTCGCCACATCGAGTCATTCATAGCGAGCGCACCGGAGGCATGCAAGCTTACGTCGGGAGCAAATAAGGTTGTATCATAGGACTATCCGGAGGAATGTTTGTCGTCTGTTATACCGCTGGTAAGCTATTCCCGTTTATTTTCCTGTATAAATCGAGTGCAAATACATCCGTCATTCCGGAGATGTAATCCAATACCGCCTGTATTCTTTCATAGAGTGCAGGCGCTTTTATGTTGTACTGGCCCGATACGCGATTGATGAGCAGTTGCGAATATGCCTTTTCCGGAGAACATACGGCGTCAATCATCAGTTCGAGCAGGGTACTGATGATACGGAAACCGGCAAGTTCAATGTCCAGCACGTCGCGTGAGCGGTAAATCTTCTTCAGGGAGATGTCTGCACAGTGCTTGTAGGCATTGGCAGGTACCTCGGATATATGGTTGATGAGGCTTCCTTCAAATTCTCCTTTCAGAATCTTTTCTTCATTGTCTACAAAGGCTTGCACGCACTCGCCGATAAGCAGTCCGATAACGCTGGAACGCAGATAGGCTATTTGCTCGTTGGTGTCGCTTACTATCTCCATGGTTTTGAGCCGGTGTGCTCGGCGCTCTTTCGAGAAATAAGAGAGAAGTAGCTCTTTGGTTTCTTGTGTAGTCAGAATTTTCAGTTTATGGGCATCCTCGATATCCATCATCTGGTAGCAGATGTCATCGGCAGCTTCCACCAGGTAGACCAGCGGGTGGCGGGCATATTTCAACGGGGCGTCGTTCTGCTTCTCCATACCCAGCTCTTCTGCTATGCGGCGGAAACTTTCTTCCTCTGTGATGAAGAAGCCAAATTTTGACTTCTTGCCTGCGAGACTCGATGAAAAGGGATATTTCACGATACTTGCCAGGGTGGAGTAGGTGAGTACAAATCCTCCCTGCCGCCTTCCCTCAAACTGGTGGGTAAGCAGGCGGAACGCATTTGCATTCCCTTCAAAGTGAGTAAGGTCCTCCCATTGGGCAGGTGTCAGCTGGCCCTTCAGGGACATTCCTTTTCCCTCGGAAAAAAAGGTGGAAATAGCTCGTTCTCCCGAATGTCCGAAAGGAGGATTTCCCAAGTCGTGTGCCAGGCAAGCGGCCGAAACGATGGAACCTATTTCGGTGAGGTAGCTGCCTTGCAGTTCCGGGTGGCGGGCAATGAGAGCTTTCGATACATCGTTGCCTAATGAGCGGCCTACGCATGATACTTCCAAGCTGTGTGTCAATCGGTTGTGGACGAATACACTACCGGGAAGAGGGAATACCTGGGTTTTGTTCTGCAGACGGCGGAAAGGGGCGGAGAAGACAAGGCGGTCATAGTCACGTTGGAATTCCGAGCGGTTTTCATGGCGTTCCTGGTGAAACTCTTCCAGTCCGAAGCGTTTGGCAGATATGAGCGTATTCCAATTCATCATGATGCGATTTACTATTTGACGATTTACTATTTACTATTTACGATTGAAGTTACTATTATTTAACTGCAAATGTATCACTATTTTGTATAAAAAGCCGTATTTTCGCCCAAGTTTATAGTAAAACGAAGATGAATTGCGAAACTTGAATTACTCGAATTGTAAGAATAGAAGTAGCCCCAATCGTAAATTGTAAATCGTCAAATCGTAAATAACATCATGTTGAACGTACAAATCATCAATAAATCAAAGCATCCGCTTCCGGCTTATGCCACTGAGCTGTCTGCAGGAATGGATATCCGTGCAAACCTTAATGAACCTATTTCGCTGGCTCCGATGCAGCGGTGCCTGGTGCCTACGGGCCTTTATATCGCTCTTCCGGAAGGATTTGAGGCGCAAGTGCGTCCACGTAGCGGATTGGCCATTAAGAAGGGGATTACCGTGCTGAACTCCCCCGGGACGATTGATGCCGATTACCGTGGTGAGGTTTGTATTATTCTCGTCAACCTTTCTGCAGAAACTTTCGTCATCGAAGATGGGGAGAGGATTGCACAAATGGTGATAGCGCGTCACGAACAAGCTCTTTGGCAGGAAGTGGAAGTGCTGGATGAGACGGAGCGCGGTGCCGGTGGCTTCGGGCATACGGGTAAAAAATGAATGGATATTGTTCCGTTTTACGGGTTAAGAATTTATAATTAAATAGATGAGAATCAGAGTAAAAATAATACTTGCATTGTTGATAGGTACCTTCTGCTTTACTACGTACGGAGTGCAGGCTGCCAATATTCAAGCTTCTAAGGAGAAAATGAGCGGGTACGGTCGGTCTGAAAAGGCGCGGAAGGAATTGAAGAAACGGAAGAAGTTGAAGAAAGCCGACGTTTCGCCCGTAAAGGAGCTTACCCCCGAACAGCAGCGCCGTTACGACTACTTCTTTCTTGAAGCCGCCCGTCTGAAAGTCCAGAAAGACTATGATGCGGCTTTCGATGTCCTGCAACATTGCCTGACGATAAACCCGAACGCATCATCGGCTTTGTATGAGATGGCCCAGTATTATATGTACCTCAAGCAGGTGCCGTTGGGACAAGCCGCGTTGGAAAAGGCGGTGGAGAATGCTCCCGACAATTACTGGTATGCCCAGGGACTTGCCAATCTGTACATGCAGCAAAACGAAACGGAGAAAGCCGCTGCCTTGTTGGAAAATATGGCGGTACGTTTCTCGGATAAGCTGGACCCGCTATACAACTTGCTGGAGATTTACAACCGCCAGGAAGAGTATGACAAAGTTATCGGCATACTGAACAAGCTCGAGGAACGGATGGGCAAGAACGAACAGCTCAGTATGGAGAAGTTCCGCATCTATCTGCAAAAGAAGGACGACAAGAGCGCCTTTCATGAAATAGAAAGTCTGGTAGAAGAGTATCCCAACGATAGGCGCTATCAGGTGGTGCTGGGGGATGTCTATATGCAGAACGGGAAAAAGCAGGAAGCTTATGAGATTTACAAGAAGGTGCTGGCCGAAGAGCCGGACAATGCAATGGCCATGTACTCATTGGCTTCTTACTACGAAGAGACCGGACAGAAGGAACTATATGAACAGCAATTGGACACGCTGTTACTGAACAAGAAAGTGGCTTCGGACACCAAACTGAATGTGATGCGGCAGTTCATCGTGCAGAACGAGCAGGCAGGCAAGGACAGCACACGTGTCATTACGCTCTTCAACCGTATCATGGAGCAGGAGCCCGATGAGGCGCAATTACCTTTGCTGTATGCCCAATATCTTCTTTCCAAAGGAATGAACAAGGAGGCAGGACCGGTTCTGCGCCAGGTTCTGGCGATAGACCCTACCAATACAGCGGCTCGTATGACATTGCTGGGGGAAGCCGTGCGCCAGGAGGATTACAAGGAAATAATGAATTTGTGCGAAGCCGGTGTGGAGTCCAATCCCGATATGCTGGAGTTCTATTTCTATCTGGCTATTGCCTACAACCAGGCGGAGCGGACGGATGATGCCCTTGCCATCTGTCAAAAGGCTTTGTCGCACGTCAAGGGCGACAGCAAGAAGGAGGTCGTATCAGATTTTTATGCCATTATCGGTGATGCTTATCACACCAAGAATCTGCATGCGGAAGCTTATGCGGCTTATGATTCCGCTTTGGTGTACAATCCTTCAAACATCGGTGCCTTGAATAACTACGCATATTATCTTTCCGTGGAGCGTCGCGACTTAGACAAGGCGGAAGAGATGAGCTACAAGACAGTAAAAGCCGAGCCGAACAATTCCACTTATCTCGATACATATGCATGGATATTGTTTGTCAAAGGCAATTATGCCGAGGCGCGTCTCTACATAGATGAGGCGATAAAGAATGATAAAGATAGCAGTGACGTGGTCTTGGAACATTGCGGAGATATCTATTACATGACCGGCGATGCGGAAGGTGCCTTGAAATACTGGAAGCAAGCCTGGGATAAGGGCAATCGCTCTGATACGTTGAAACAGAAAATACAAAAAAAGAAATATATATCAGATGAAACTAAACCTGCTGAATGATATGGCAAGGACATGCCGCCTATTGTCCTTGCTGTTGTTGCTGGCTGTGGGGCTTGCCGGTTGCAAGACTTCGCGTCACTCAAGTTCTCTGTCCGGAGAATCTGCCTGCCTTTCCTCCAAAGTGCAGCTGACGGTACCTCATAAAGATGCCACCCTTACTGTGAACGGTACGATGAAGTTGAAGAAGGAAGAATGCATGCAGATTTCCTTCCTGATGCCGATACTTCGTACGGAGGTGGCGCGTATGGAAGTCACCCCGGATGAGATTCTGTTGGTAGACCGTATGGGAAAACGTTATGTCCGTGCAACACGTAAGGAGTTGAAGGATGTACTGCCCAAGAAGGCGGATTTTGCCCATTTGGAGAAACTGCTTTATGCCGCTTCCAAGCCCAATGGCAAGAAGGTGCTTACCGGCAAGGAGTTCGGGATACCCTCTCTGGAAAAGGGAAAGATTGAACTTTCCAACTTCTCGGATAAGCCTTTTGTACTGGCCCCTACCCAGCTCTCACAGAAATATAAAGAGGTAGAGCTGGAGGAACTGCTGGAAATGCTGATGGACCTTTGATTAGTTGATAATTGATAGTTGTTGGATAATCCCTTATAACTTATGAAGCTTCTCCTTCTCTTCTTTCTCCTCCTTTTGCCGGTTTCTCCGCTCCTTGCCCAGTCCAACAAGCTGATTAAGGAACTGGAAAGCAAGCGCGGTGCCTTGCAGAAACAGATAGCAGAGTCGGAGACACTGTTGATAACCACCAAGAAGGATGTGGGAAGCCAGTTGAAAGGTCTTGCTGCACTGACCGGACAGATAGAAGAACGCAGACGTTATATTCTGACTATCAATAATGATGTGGAATCCATAGAGCGCGAGTTGTCTTCATTGGGACGTCAGTTGACCCGCCTGCAACGTGACCTAAAGGACAAGAAGAAGAAATATGAATCGTCCGTCCAATATTTGTATAAGAACCGTTCCATTGAAGAGAAGCTGATGTTCATTTTCTCTGCCAAGAGCCTGGCACAGACCTATCGACGCATGCGTTATGTACGCGAATATGCCACTTATCAGCGCCTGCAAGGCGAGGAGGTGTTGAAAAAGCAGGAGCAGGTGAACCGTAAGAAGAGTGAGCTTCAGCAAGTGAAGGCTGCCAAGGAAGGATTGCTGAAAGAACGTGAAGAGGAGAAAGTCAAGCTGGAGAAGTTGTTGGTAGCCAATCTGAAAAAGAAACAGCGGGGATTGCAGAACGAACTGAATAAGAAACGCCGTGAAGCCAATCAGCTCAATGCACGCATTGACCGCCTGATAGCGGAAGAAATAGAGAAAGCGCGTAAGCGTGCGGCAGAAGAAGCGCGCCGTGAGGCAGCCGCACGTAAAAAGGCTGGTGAGAAAACCGAAAAAACGGCAACTGCCTCTACGCCCGCAAAGCCGAAGGCACAGCCTTTGGAAACTTACTCCATGAGTAAGGCAGACCGTGAATTATCCGGGAACTTTGCTAATAATCGCGGTAAGTTGCCGATGCCCATCACCGGAGCGTATATCATTACCAGCCATTACGGCCAGTATTCTGTGGAAGGTCTGCGCAATGTCAAGCTGGACAATAAGGGCATCGATATACAAGGAAAACCGGGTGCCCAAGCCCGTGCCATCTTCAATGGTAAAGTGGCGGCTGTCTTTAAACTGAACGGACTGTTCAATATCCTTGTCCGTCACGGGAATTATATATCCGTCTATTGCAACTTGTCATCGGCCTCGGTGAAGCAGGGCGATGATGTCACCACCAAACAGACCCTCGGACAAATCTTCTCGGATGGGGCCGACAATGGTCGTACGGTACTACACTTCCAATTGAGGAAAGAGAAGGAAAAATTGAATCCGGAGCCGTGGCTGAACAGATAATGATAATTTAAATTTTTACTCCTTCCAGCAACTCCAGATACATCCCTATCGCCTCCTCTATCTCCTTGACAAAGATAAATTCATCGGCAGTGTGTGAACGGGCACTTTTCCCCGGTCCCATCTTCAGAGAAGGGAACGGCATCAGTGCCTGGTCGGACAAGGTCGGTGAGCCGAAAGGAGTACGTTTCATGGCAATGGCCTTTTGCACTACCGGATGCTCCGGAGCTACGTGTGAAGAGCTTAGCCGGAAGGAGCGGGCTTTGGCTTCACACGTGATGTGTTTCTGTATTTCATCGAATAGCTCCTGATTGCTGTAACACTCGTTGCTGCGAATGTCTACGACAAAAGTACAACGGTCGGGAATGACGTTATGCTGTGTACCGGCGTTTACCATGGTTACGCTCATTTTCACGGGACCCAGCAGGGAAGATTCTTTTGGAAAACGGTAATCACGAAACCAGGCAATATCATCCAATACCTTATATATAGCATTATCTCCCTCGTTTCGGGCAGCATGTCCCGATTTTCCGGTAGCAGTTACGTCCAGCACCATCAATCCTTTTTCTGCAATGGCAGGTTGCATCTCTGTCGGCTCGCCTACAATGGCAAACTGTATGGGAGGGAGTTCCGGCAATACGCATTCTATTCCCCCCTTGCCTGATACTTCCTCCTCACACGAGGCAAGATATATCAGATTGTAGGCTTGAGTGGTGCGGCACAATGTCAGGAATACTTGCAGCAGGCTGACTACACTGGCTCCGGCATCGTTGCTGCCCAGCCCGTAGAGTTTTCCATTACTTTCCAGCGTTGGTTTGAAAGGATCTTTCCGCCACCCGTTGACGGGTTTTACGGTGTCGATATGGGAATTCAGCAGCAAGGTCGGTTTCTTTAGGTCGAACATCGGGCTGAGGCACCATACATTGTTGCCTTTACGTCCTGTTGCCATGCCTTGCATTTCGATATAGTTCTGCAGATAATCCGCCGCTTTCTCCTCGTCGCGGCTCAAGGATGGAATGGCTATCAGTGATTTGAGCAATCCGATTGCTTCGGAAGTTAAAGTCGGTATATCGTAAATCATATTCAGTAAATAAATAATCCTGCTGCAAACTTACGAATAAAAAACGGAAAGGAGTACCCATATTGAATAATTACCCGCTAATATCGGATTAGTTTCAAATGAAACCACTACCTTTGTACCGTATTTACCAATATCAAAAGTTATGACTTATCATCATTTGTCTGTTCTGGTGCACCGCCAGGCAGAGAAGTATGGAGACAAAATAGCCCTGAAATACAGAGACTATGAAACTGCACAATGGATACCCATCTCTTGGAAAGAGTTCTCACAGACTGTACGCCGGACTGCCAATGCAATGGTGGCTTTGGGAATAGAGCCGCAAGAGAATATCGGTATCTTCTCGCAGAATAAACCCGAATGTCTCTTTACTGATTTCGGTGCATTCGCCAACCGGGCGGTGACTATACCTTTGTATGCTACCAGCTCACCGGCTCAGGCACAGTATATCATCAACGATGCACAGATACGTTATCTGTTTGTAGGCGAGCAGTTCCAGTACGATGCCGCTTTCAGTGTGTTCGGATTTTGCCAGTCTCTGCAGCAGCTCATCATCTTCGACCGTGCTGTGGTGAAAGATCCGCGCGACATGACTTCCATCTATTTTGATGAATTTATGGCAATGGATGAAGAGTTGCAGCACAATGCCATTGTAGAAGAACGTACAGCAGCTGCCTCAGATGATGACCTCGCCAATATCCTTTATACTTCCGGTACTACCGGTGAGCCGAAAGGTGTCATGCTCCATCATTTCAATTATAGAGAGGCTTTCCGCATTCATGATATCCGATTGCCTTTCATGACAGACCAGGATGTTTCCATGAACTTCCTTCCGCTGACCCATGTATTCGAAAAGGCATGGACCTACCTTTGTATACACCGGGGGGTGCAGGTCTGCATCAATCTCCGTCCACAAGATATCCAAACTACTATTAAAGAGATACGCCCTACACTGATGTGCAGTGTACCCCGTTTTTGGGAGAAAGTCTATGCCGGTGTGCAGGAGAAGATTTCCCAGGAAACCGGTCTGCGTAAAGCGATGATGTTGGATGCCATCAAGGTGGGCAGGACGCATAACATTGATTATTTGCGCCAAGGAAAGACTCCTCCGATGATGCTTCATCTGAAATACAAGTTCTACGAAAAGACCATTTATGCTCTGCTGAAGAAGACGATAGGTATTGAGAACGGTAATTTCTTCCCTACGGCAGGTGCTGCTGTGCCCGATGAAATCTGCGAGTTTGTGCATTCTGTAGGTATAAACATGGTGGTGGGCTATGGTTTGACGGAATCTACGGCTACCGTTTCCTGCTTCCTCAACGAAGGCTATGAGATTGGTTCCGTAGGTACGGTGATGCCTGATGTGGAGGTGAAGATTGGCGAGAACAACGAGATACTTCTTCGTGGTAAGACTATCACTACCGGCTACTACAAGAAACCGGAGGCAACGGCTGCTGCCATCGACCGTGACGGTTGGTTCCACACGGGTGATGCCGGTTATTTGAAGGATAGCCATCTGTATCTGACGGAGCGTATCAAAGACTTGTTCAAGACCTCCAACGGAAAATACATTTCGCCGCAGGCATTGGAAACGAAGCTGGCTATTGACCGTTACATTGACCAGATTGCTGTCATTGCCGATGAGCGTAAGTTTGTTTCCGCTTTGATAGTTCCCGTTTATGGCTTTGTGAAGGATTATGCCAAGGAGAAAGGCATTGCATACAGCAATATGGATGAGTTACTGCAACATTCCAAGATACAAGCGTTGTTCCGTGCCCGTATCGATACCTTGCAGCAGCAATTTGCTCATTATGAGCAAGTGAAGCGTTTCACGCTTCTGCCGGAACCATTCAGCATGGAGCGTGGGGAACTGACGAATACGCTGAAGCTGAAACGTTCTGTTGTGGCAAAGAACTACAAGGAGCTGATTGATAAGATGTACGAAGAATAAAACTTTGTTTTTTTGTTTATAACCGTCCGACCTGGGGTGAAGCTTTTTCATTCCGGGCCGGACGGTCTGTTCTTATCTCCTTCTTCTGAACAGAAAGAAACTATCCCCTGCACTGCGAGAAACTAATCATCTGTACACTGCTGACTGGCAGCTTTTATGCTTCTTATTATTCTTACAACAGCTGTTGTAAGAAAAGAACACAGCTGTTATAAGAAAAGAATACAGCTGTTGTAAGAAACTAACATGACTGTGATAAGAATAATGAGATGCGAGAAAATAGTTAGTTTGTCGCAGTGCCGGGGGGAGTTCTCTTGTAGATAATGAAAGCCTTACGCTTAGGCGAGGGAGAGAAGGGTGATGCCGTAATCTGCTTAAAACCATGCAATAAAGCACCGGTTCTGCCAGCAGCTTTTCTTCATTAACTTTTATTAGCAAATAAATCTTCCTTTTCCGATAGGGTTGCGGTTGTGCCCCCGGTTTTATATGCGAGAGCTTGAAAGAAATCTGCAGAATAAAGACATTTGGATAAGCTTAAATATTAACCGTAACATACTAATAGCCTATGAAGCATACAAAGAAGAAGAAATGAGAGGAACAGTCAATCAGACTGGCCGATCGGGATAACAGATTTCCGAGAATCTGTTTATTAACTTAACACATATTTAATCTAATATTTATTTTCCGAAAAACAGCTTATGAAAAAAAGATTTATGCTGACCTTGGTTTGCCTGATGGCAACCATCGGTTGGGTAACAGCCCAAAATTCCCCCATTACCGGTATCGTTATTTCAGCTGAAGACAATGAACCGATTATCGGAGCTTCCGTATTGGTAAAAGGAAGTACTACCGGAGCCGTAACAGATTTAGACGGCAAATTCACTATTACAGATGCACCCGCAGGTGCCACGACACTGCAAGTGTCTTTCGTAGGTATGATAACACAAGAAGTTCCCATCACTCCGGGAACGATAAGGGTCACATTAAAGAATGATGCCAAGCTACTGGATGAAGTGGTGGTAACGGCATTGGGTATTGCAAAGAAAGAAAAATCATTGACTTATTCCACCCAGGTGGTAAACGGCGACGAACTGACACGCGCCAAAGATCCTAATATGATGAACGCATTGGCTGGTAAGACGGCAGGTGTGCAGATTAGTAAAAGTTCATCCGGGTTGGGCGGTTCTTCCAAAGTCATTATTCGTGGTAACCGTTCTGTAAGTGGAAGCAACCAACCGTTGTATGTGATTGACGGTGTGCCATTTGGATCTGCTACTTCTGAAACGACCTCAACGACTATTGGTGGCAATAATGATGCCGGTAACTTGGATAAAGGTGATGGTATCTCCAACTTGAATCCCGATGACATTGAAAGTATGAATATTCTGAAAGGTCCTGCCGCCGCTGCTCTTTACGGTAGTTCCGCTGCCAATGGTGTAGTTATTATTACTACCAAAAAGGGTAAAGTAGGACGTGCCAGTATAACCTTTAATAGCAGTACTACAGTAGACAAAGCTGCTTATGGTATCCCGGATTTCCAGAATAGCTATACGGGTAAGACTTCCAGTTGGGGAGGTGAAATCAATGGTAGCCCCAATTATACAGACGATTTCTTCCAGACCGGTGTTACTACCATCAACTCCCTCGCATTGAGTGCAGGTTCTGAAATGATGCAGACTTACTTCTCTTATGCCAATACTTATGGCAAGGGTGTGGTAGAAGGTAACAATTTGGTGAAGCATAACTTCAACTTCCGTGAAAGTGCCAACTTCTTCAATAAAAAACTGACGGTAGACGCTAACATTAATGCTGTGTATCAAAAGGCTAATAACCGTACAGTCAGTGGTGGTTACTATATGAATCCGCTGGTTGGCTTGTATCGCTTCCCGCGCGGTGGCGTGGAGGGAGGAGAGTCCTTTGATTATTATAAGCATAACTATGCCAAAAAAGACCCTGTCCGTAATATGATGTTGCAGAATTGGTACGAAGGTGGTATGAACGATATGGAACAGAATCCTTACTGGCTTCTCAATAGAACTCCAAACCAGGATGAACGTTACCGCACTATTGTCAATATGAGCGTGAAGTATCAGTTCAATGATTTGTTCTCACTGGCTGCTCGTGGAAGTGCTGACTTTATTGCCGATAAATCCAGTCAGAAGATGTATGCGGGAACAAGTTCAGTACTTGCCGGTGCAAATGGTCGTTATATGGCAGATGAGTCTACAACATTAACCACGTACGGCGATATCCTTTTCACTTATCAGCAGCAATTCAAAAATTTTAGCGTAAATGCATCCGTCGGTGGCAGCGTGAACGATTATAACATTAAGTCTACAGGCTTCGACTCTTTCCCAGCTACGCTTTCTATACCGAATGTATTTAGTATGCTGAATGTGCCTTTGAATAGTGGCTCTTTGAGCGATGTAGCTAAACATAGGCAAAGTCAGTCAGTATTCTTCACTGGTCAGGTTGGTTTCCGTGATATGATTTATCTGGATGTAACTGCTCGTAACGACTGGACTTCTTCTTTGGCTTTCACCAAGTATAAAGACAAAGGTTTCTTCTATCCGTCTATTGGTTTGACATGGCTTCTTAATGAAACATTCAAGTTACCCGAATGGATTGACTTGGGTAAGGTGCGTGGTGCATGGTCACAGGTCGGTAACGGTCTTGACTTTTACATCAGCAATCCACTTAATACAATTTCCAAAAGTGGTAGTGTAAACTTCAATACAGCAGCCCCTTTCTCTGACCTAAAACCGGAGAAGACTACTTCAATAGAATTTGGTACCGAATGGCGTTTCTTCAACAGCCGCTTGGAGTTTGACTTTACTTATTATAAGACCAATACTAAGAACCAACTCTTTGAGTTGCCAGCCCCGTCAGGTTCTGAGTTCACCACTTATTATGTGAATGCCGGTAATATACAGAATACGGGTGTTGAAGTAGTGTTGGGTGCCACTCCGGTGCTGACGAATGATTTCCGTTGGAAGACCAGTGTGAATTTTGCCCGCAATAAGAATAAGGCTATTGAACTGGCTGAAGGTTTAGGCAAGTATTTCGAGTTCAGTGGCGGTGAGAGCAATAATATCGCTAACCGTTTGGAAGTAGGCGGTTCATTTGGTGATATTTATGGAGCTTCTTTCGTACGTGATGATAATGGTAAAATTAAGTACGACGATAATGATATGCCGGTCATTGATAAATCTGATTTTATCAAATTAGGAAATTCTACTCCTGACTTCAATCTTGGATGGAGCAATACGATTTCCTACAAGGACTTCTCTCTCTACTTCTTGATTGATGGACGTTTCGGTGGCGAAGTCGTTTCATTGACAGATGCCGATCTCGATGATTATGGCGTAAGCAAAGCAACAGGCGCTGCGCGCAAGGCTGGTTTTGTCTCTTTAGAGGGCAAGAAAATTAGTGATGTTAAAAGCTTCTATACTACGGTGGGCGGTCGCTCAGGCTGTACCGAATACTATGTTTACAATGCAACAAACATCCGTCTTCGTGAAGTGTCTTTGTCTTATTCATTGCCGAAGAATTTGTTAGCCAAGACTGGCTTTATAAAGGACCTGCAGATTTCATTGATAGGCAGAAACTTGTTCTTCTTCAAGAACGACGCGCCTTACGATCCGGATGGCATGATGTCTACCAGCAATCGCTTGCAAGGTGTGGATGTATTTGGCATGCCTACCAATCGCTCATTTGGTGTGAACTTGAAGGTTAACTTTTAATTTAATAATTTACGAATATGAAGATTCTATTTAAATATGCAGGAGTTATCATGTTGGCTGCTTCCAGTCTTATGTCCTGCACCGGTGCATTTGATGATTTGAATACCAATCCCAAGGGAGTGACTGATGAGGAACTGAAACAAGATAACAATTATGTAGGTATGCACTTTATTCCAATGATGAAGTCTATCTACTATAACGAAAGCAATGGAAACTGGGAATTCCAGTTGATACAGAACCTCAATGCGGATATTTTCTCGGGCTATATGGCAAGTGGTTCAGGCTTTGCAGTGGGAGGCAATAATATGAACTATTCTCTCAATGCCGGTTGGAATGACTATTGCTGGAACTATGCTTATGATAAGGTAATGGTACAATCACTCAAGGTTACGAAGAAGTGCGCTGAAGATATAGAGATTTATTCCCATTTCGATGCCATTAACACCATTATTCGTGTGCTCTCCATGTCACGCATTTGCGACCAATATGGTCCCATTATTTATTCGGAATATGGAAATTCAAAGACCGGTGGTACTTATGACTCGGGTGAGGATGCCTATAAGAAGTTCTTTGCTGAGTTGAAGGATGCCGCCCAGAAACTGGCTGCTGTAAAAGGTAAAGATGTAGCTTCTTTTGCCAATTTCGACTTGGCCTATGGTGGTGATCTTGCAAAGTGGGGTAAATTATGTAATACTCTCCGTCTGCGTCTTGCCATGCGCATTGTGAAGTACGATGCTGATCTTGCCAGACAAGAAGCCGAAGCTGCGGTTAAAGATGAGTTGGGACTTATTATGAATAATGCCGATAACTTTACTATCAGTGGAAAAGGATATACGAATCCATTGTTTGCAATGACTGCTGTTGGGCAATATCATGATATTCTGTTGAGTGCCAATGTTACATCAATTCTTGGTGGTATGGGTGACGCTCGTTTGGAAAAGTTTGCGTTACCTGCAAGCGATGGTACTATAGTAGGTCTTCGTAACGGTATCCCTGATTTGGACAAGCATCCTGAATATAGACTTAGTAACGACGCTGTAGGAAGAGCCTCTTCTCTTTATCTTGAGAGCAATACCGAGCCGGTTATTCTTGCCACTGCCGCCGAAACCTATTTTCTACTTGCCGAAGCTGCTTTGCGCGGATGGTCAGTTGGTGAAACTGCGAAGAGTTATTATGAGAAAGCTATTACTACTTCTTTTGAACAATGGGGCGCTGCAATGGGCGACTACTTGTCAAGCACTAAGAAGCCCGCTGATTTTGTAGATGTACTCGACAGCCAGTATAACAGCAAGGCTGTAAGCACAGTAACTCCCAAGTGGGAGGATGCTGCTAATGATGAGGAGCGTTTGGAGAAAATCATTACTCAAAAGTGGATTGCTATTTTCCCCGAGGGTATGAATGCCTGGGCTGAATATCGTCGTACCGGTTATCCGAAGCAATTCCCCATTATGAAGAATGACAGCCAGGGAGTAATTGACACTAATATCGGAGTACGTCGTTTACCTTTCACAACCTCTGAAAGAGATAATAACTTGACTGGTTATGATGATGCTGTGAAAAAACTGGGTGGCCCGGATAATGGAGCAACCCGTGTCTTTTGGGATATAGATAAACCGAATTTCTAAACCACATCATTATTATAGAGGTTAAGTGATGGAAGCATTTTGAAGAATCTTTTTTTAAGGAGAAGTATGAAATTAGTTTTTCATGCTTCTCCGTATGTATTTTTCTGTTTAATGTAATATTTGATTATTATGAATTCAAAATATATCGTGAATGGCTTGTTTATATTATGCTATTCTATGTTTCTAATGTTTGTGAGCGCTTGTGATAATGAATTAGAAGTTGTTGACTTTGAAGAACAGGAGAAACTACTGTCTACTTCTATCGAAAATGATATGCGTATAATTCAATCACTTGGATTCGATACTTTAGATGTGGTAGAGTTGAAGTCAGGTTATCTTATTCAAGGTGATATATATATAGAAAAAAGTAAACTTGTCACTTATAGTCAACCACAAACAAGGCAAGCTTATCATACTACGGGTTTAATTGGTCACCCCAAACAAAGATCAATTACTGTTGGTGTTGATAGCTCGATACCTGCATCAGGTGTAGATGATTGGCGGGATGAAATACAAGAAGCCATTAATCTGTGGAATCCTCTCAGTAATCTTAAAATGACTTATACTACAGCTGCTAATCCGGATATACTTATCCGTAGTGATGTCAGCGCTCCTTTATCGAACAATACTATTGCAGCAGGCTCTTGGCCTATGAACGGAAAACCAGGTCCCTCTATTTGGATAAATTTGGATTACGATTATAACAAAACCATTCCAAGACTTCAGAAGATATACAATATGGTGCATGAGTTGGGACATTGCTTTGGTCTAAGACATACAAATTGGAAATCAAGGAATGAATCTAACGCTTATGACATTTATGGAACGCCTGATTCTGATCCCTATTCTGTGATGAATGGAGGAACTGCCGAATATCAATGGTCTGGGTTTAGTGAGGGAGACAAGAAAGCTATTGAATATTTGTATCCATCTACTTTTACTGCAGATTTTGTGGGTTATCCTCAAGAAGTGAAGCATTGGGGAGTTGATGTACATAGGTTGAGCGTTCGAGGCAGTCATCCGATTGTTAGTTATGAAAACTGGAGTATGTCTGGTGGATGGGTCGTCCGTATTAATGATGATTCAGCGGATGTCGTTTTTGGAAGTCCATATACTTCTGCTGCTTATGTTACATTCACAACTATTTATGGAGAAAAGTATATCTTAACTAGGTGGTATACAGAACAAATCCCCAATTTGTCACGTATTGACTAATTTGGTGTTTTATAGAAGGGGAATTCTTAACTTAGCACAATTAGGCTACTGAACCCCATTTTTTCAATAGCCTGATTTAATCTTAAAAAATATATTATGAAGAAACTCATGAAACCTCTCTGCTTGTTGACCGGTCTGCTTTGCACCCCGGCTGTTTGGCTTCATGCCCAAGTAGATGAAAAGTTGAAAGCCGACATTGTCAGTACGGGTTACGTGCACAGTCCGTTGCCGCTCGACGAGACAAAGGCTTTCGAGACATTCGGCTTGAAAAAGAAAGTGTTGGAAACCGTGATGCTGTGTGATATGGAGGATTTCTCCAAATGGTCGCATAAGGGCATCGGTAAGATTGGCCTGACCGACGAACGGAGCAAGTCTGGCAAGTACAGCCTGCGCCTGGAAGCGCCCGCCCATCCGGAAAAGATTCTCGGCTGGGGGTTGGGACGTGGCACTTGCATGGCCTCTTATGATGTAGGAGGTGTGAACTGGGAAGGTTACAACCGTCTGAAGTTCTATATCTATCCCACGTGCGAAGGGGCACGCAGCATTTACCTGAACCTCTATGTGGAAAATGACGGAGAAATAAAGGTACCCGACATTTACGGCCGGGAAGGATACCACGAAATCAACTTGAAAAACAACCAATGGAACGAATGTTTCGTCGAGATGTCCGGGCTGGCGCGCGACAAGGTGACCAAGATTTCATTTGCTATCGAAGTGTTCGGCAAGGAACGCACTATGGGAGATTCCCTCCGTTTCGATGTGGATGCCGTGGAATTGCAGAAAGTGGAGAACCCGGAAACCGTGAAAGGCTGGATGCCTGCACAGAACCGCATCATCTTCTCTACTACCGGTTATAGTATAGAGAGCCCCAAGAGCGCCATTGTCAATGTGGAAAAGCACGGCGGACAGTTCCAGTTGAAGGATGCCGCGACGCAGGCCATTGTCTATACCGGTCCCATCCGTAAGGAAAAGACCGGTCTGGGAGAGTTCGAGACGATAGACTTTTCCGACTTCAAGACGCAGGGACGTTACGTCATTCAGGTAGGGGATGTCACCACCTTGCCTTTCCATATCCATAAGGATGTGTGGGAGGATTCTGCCTGGAGGATGGTCAACTTCCTGTTTTGCGAACGTTGCGGTTATCCCGTTCCCGGAAAGCACGGGGCTTGTCATAATGACCTGCATGCCACTTACAACGGACATATTATTCCTATAAACGGAGGATGGCACGATGCTGCCGACATGTCCCAACAGACCCTACAGACGGGAGAAATAGCCTATTCCTTGCTCCTGATGGCCGAACGCGCCAAAGAAAAAGGCAATGTCGACTTGTACAACCGCCTGATGGAAGAGGCTTTGTGGGGAATGGACTATGTGATGAAGACCCGGCTGGGCGATGGTTACCGTGCACAGACATGGGGTACCAATCTATGGACTGACGGTAAGGTAGGCACCGACGACGATGCCGGCCGCCGCGAACTGCTTGTCCATAACGGAGCTTTGGAAAACTTCCTGCTTGCAGGAATTGAAGCGTATGCCTCCATGATGGTTGAGAAGGATGAAGCCCTCAGGAGCAATCTGAAAAAGATTGCCAAGGAAGACTTCGGTTATGCCATGAAACGCTTTAATGAGTTGGGTTTTGCCGAACTGATAAAGAAGGGTGGGGGACATGCCGCCATGGCATCCGAAAGCCAGTACCACGCCAATATTTCATGGGCGGCCAGCATGCTCTACAAGCTGACCGGCGAACAGCAGTATGCCGATGAGGCCGTGAAGGCTATCCGCTACACCTTGCAGTGCCAGCGTACCGAGCCGCTGAAAGACAAAGACAAGACCTGCGGCTTCTTCTACCGTGATTTGGCCAGGAAGTCCATTGTACACTATACCCACCAGTCCCGCGACTATGCCTATATGGAAGCCCTTGCCGCCCTTTGCGAGACACAGTCCGGGCATGCCGAGTATGGGCAGTGGATTCGTGCCATGAAACTCTATGGCGGTTATCTGAAGAATATCATGAAGTATGTATATCCTTATGGAATGGTGCCCAGTGGCATCTATCACAAAGATGAAGTGAAGGATTCCGCCAACTTCTACGCCGTTCAGGTGGGTATTCGCAGCGGTGCCGATAAGGATTTCGAGGAACAGCTCGAAAACGGCATCCGTCTGGACAAAGAGCATTATTTGCGCATATTCCCCGTCTGGTTCTCGTTTAAGGGAAATATTGCCGTACATTTGTCTACCGGTAAGGCTGCCGCTATCTGTGCCAGGGTGCTGAAGGACAAGGAACTGAAAGACATTGCAGAACAGCAGCTCTTCTGGGTTGTAGGTCGGAATCCCTTCGGGCAGTCCATGATTTATGGGGAAGGCAGCAACTATCCGCAGCTCTACACGGCATTGCCCGGAGAAACGGTGGGAGAGATACCCGTAGGCATGCAGTCCTATTTCAATGAAGACGCGCCCTATTGGCCACAGTTCAATACGGCTACTTATAAAGAGGTGTGGGGCTCTTCGGCAGCCAGATGGCTGATGTTGGTTTCTGAATTCTAAAGCAAGATGATATGAGTGACAAGACTGTTTATTCACGGCGCAACCTGGCCATCGACATGCTGAGGGCATTGACCATGTTCATCATGATTTTCGTCAATGACTTCTGGAAAGTGCATGACGTACCCCATTGGCTGGAACACGCCGTCTATGGCGAGGATTTTATGGGACTGGCAGATATTGTATTCCCCTGTTTTTTGTTTGCGGTGGGAATGTCCATACCTTACGCCATTGAGCGCAGATATGCCAAGGGCTTCTCGGCAGAGTCCACCTTGGGGCATATCCTTTCCCGCACCTTTGCCTTGCTGGTGATGGGGGCATTTATAACGAACTCGGAGTTCCGGCTTTCACCGGAAGCTCCCTATCCGATAGGAGTATACTGGTTCTTGATGGCCATAGGTTTTATCGGTGTGTGGAACCAATATCCGAAACCGGCTTCCGGCACTCAGAAGAACCTTTTCCGTGCTTTTAAGATAATCGGAGTATTGGTTCTCCTTTACCTTGCCTTCACGTTCCGCAATCCGCAGGGAGGTGTATTCGGTGCCTATTGGGGAATATTGGGCTCCATCGGCTGGACCTATCTGGTATGTGCCGTCATCTATATCTTCAGCCGTGACCGGTTGCAGTATCTGTTGCCTGTCTGGGGTGCCTTTATCCTGATATGCCTGCTGGGTACGCCTTTGCGCGAGGGCTTTGGCGGTGAGGCTATCCTTGCCTTTCCCGAACGCAACTTCTATCAGGGCATGTTGTCCATTCTGCATATCGGCAACGGGGCTTTGCCCGCATTTACAATGGGAGGTGTCATCCTTTCCATTCTCAGCGCCCGCTATGCCGGCAAGGGTGACGGCTGGAAACTCCGCAATGGGCTGACGGTTGCCGTTCTGCTTCTGCTGGCCGGAATTGGGACACACCATTTCTGGATTGTGGCCAAGATGGGTGGCACTCCTCCCTGGGTGTTCTATGTGACTGCCATTTCCGTGGGGCTCTACACCCTGCTCGGCTATCTGGTCAGCCATCAGGTCACGGGCTGGTTCAACCTGATACGCCCTGCCGGAACGGCTACGCTGACCACTTATCTGGTACCTTATGTCTTCTATGGCTTTGCCGATGTGACCGGTGTTGTCCTGCCGGACTGGTTCACACATGGATTCATGGGGCTGGTCAACTGCCTCTGTTTCGCCTTTGTGGTAATCGGCGTTACCTGGGTGATGGAAAAACTGCACGTTAAACTTAAAATTTAGATAGAATGAAAAAGAACTTTTTACCTGCATTCTTGCTGCTGTTCCTTGCGCTGGGCATGTTCTCGTGCCAGCAGGGAACTAAGGAAACAA
>ENA-OPVK01000694-OPVK01000694.1-human-gut-metagenome-genome-assembly--contig:-NODE-694-length-23186-cov-3.942847_pt1 | contig 23186 bp, 15 predicted proteins | sample MGYA00241495_ERZ501982 | MGnify/ENA primary metagenome ERZ501982 (study PRJEB25962, sample SAMEA2042002) | human gut metagenome | biome: human gut; feature: human-associated habitat; material: faeces...
CGGAGCCGCGGGCCTTCCCGGTGCATACGAAAAAAGGGAGACGCCTTTCGGTTGCCTCCCTTTCGTGAGCCGAATCCGAGACTTGAACTCGGGACCCCTTCATTACGAGTGAAGTGCTCTACCGCTGAGCTAATTCGGCTTTCAACTGAAAATTAGCTTGTTACGGCATGGAAAAAGGAAAATTCGGGCGTAATGTGTAACATTATGTGTAACACGGTGGCCTGTGTTGTTTGCGGTTAAACAATAGTGAATTGCTTGATTGTTTGATAAATAGAAAGAGTGACGGGCTGTTGAAAGAGCAATTCTATAAGTCCCTTGTTTTCGGCCTGTCACTTTTTGCTGTTGTCAAAGAAAAAAAGCCGCATTTTCTCGGCTCTCTCCTTATCCTTTATGGATACGATGCAATCCAACTACATCGTAATATTCGTTGTGTGGATTGGAAAGTGACAGACTTCGCAAAAAGGTCTAATAAATCCACCTTTTCTCAAAGTCTGTCACATGGTGATTTTATTGAAGTTACCATACTTTTATATAGGTAACATATTTTGAAAGTTGTTTAATTTGTTCAGGCAATTCCAAACCTTGCAGCAAATTGGTTTCTGGAATTTCAATAGATATGGGCGCAGATTCTATCAGATTTCGAAGATAGGACGCTTTAATCGCATATCCGACATTATTTGCTTCCATAATTCCAGCGTTTGTTATAGCAATAAGATTCCCTTTTTTATCGAATAATGGGCCCCCACTATTGCCTGGTTGAATTGGTGCGGAAATTTGATAGGTTACAATATCACCCTCATAGCCTGTTTTAGAACTTATGATGCCATCTGTGATTTTAACCTCTTCCCCCATGTAAGATGTAAGCGGATAACCCATTGCGAAAACGCTCGTTCCAACCTCGCTCGTGGTTGATTTCAATGCAAATGGAATATTATCGAAGTGTATAAATTTTTCATCGTCTATCATTAATAATGCAAGATCGTTCGTTTTGTCTGTCGCCAGAACCTTGGCTTTGTATGTCACGACCTTGCGATTATCTTTAATTACCACATCATAGTGTTTCGCATTTTCAATTACGTGATAGTTTGTTACGACTACTCCATCTGTCGATATGACTATACCGCTTCCACTACTCCTGTACACTATGCTGCCATCATCTATCGGATTCTCTCGACCACGTTGTTGTGTTGCTGCATCGTAATATTCCGCAGGCGGAAACATCTTTAAGAATGTTGCCTCTACGTTTTGATCTTTTACCTTAATATCCATTGTTGCGGCTTCGAAAGAAATAAAGAAATTATCATTCGTTCGCTTTGAATCCATAAACCAACTAGCCTTGTACAGATTAGGTACGGACGTAGATTTCATAATTGCCTTTACGTCTCCGACTTTCCAGAATGGATTGTTTTGAGATCCTTTCAGATATATGATTTGATAATCTGTTTCCTCCTTTTTTACAGCAACTGTGAATTTATTTGTGCCCCACCATTCCATGTGGTTGCATTCAAAAAAATCATATATGCCTTCATTTTCGGCAATTCCATTTTTTTGCCAATAGGAGCGTAAAGATTGTTCATTCCAATCCGTATGAATGGACGTGTCAGGGTTATAGATCGGAATATTTTCAAAATGGATAAAAGCAGGTTCTACATAACTTAACTCTTCAACACCTAGCGGAATGGCATTAAAAACTATAACGACTCCTACTTGTTGTTTTTTTGACAATGAATAGAATCTATCAAATTCAAGTTCTTCCCTATTAGAAGAATCGAAAATTGCTATGGCTTGATTTCTAAATCCGTTCCCTTCAATATAAATAGATGACGGGAAAGATATAGTGCAACTTTTATGAACCAATATATTCAGTGCAACAAATGTGTATTCATTAGTTGCGTTAACATCTGCTAACATTGTAGTAAAGGGTTTGCATTTACTTGCAAATCGACTATAATCATAATTTGCAAGGGCAGTCGAAATATTTGTTTGGCCAATTCCCAATAAAGGGAATAATAAAAATAGGAAGGTAGTGAATTGCTTTTTCATAATATGAAATATTATAGATCAAATAATATGTTATTAGCAGAATAATTGCATTTATAAAACGGCTTTCGAATTCATCCCAGGGAGATCCTAAACATTTGTAAACTGGTACCGTTCCAACTTTTTCCGACATAGCCTCAACTACACTGCTTTTGTAAATAGCGATAACACGAATAGCCTCCGATAAAAACTTTGCAGGTTTTCCTCCTATGGATTGATCAATGCAATATGTCGTAATTGTTCGTATTTGCTGTTGAGATTGCGGTTGTTGATATAGCTGTTATTTCTTTCTCTGGTAATTAGAGTGTACCATTGCGCGTTTACAACACAACAAGAGAAGACAAGCCCGCAATTAATAAGTAATAAGAAGTAAGTAGTTTTTTCATCGCATAGTTTTTATTAGTTAATCATAAATGTAATATAGCTGTCAGTATATCACCATTTGATAAATCTGAAAATGATTTTCCGTCAGGCAAATAGCATGGAATGAAAATGCCTGTTATGTCGGAAAACTTGTTGTTAGATGATGCTATATTCACTTCATTTTTATTTGCTTCCGATAGTTGGATAATTGCATTAAAGGAATTGGATAAATCATGTCGTTTGCATAGAATAGCATTCAACGATTCCGAGTTGTGATTTACAATTTTTCGGATTACAAATTCTGTCGGCATTTGACACATAATCAAAATATATGTGCCGTTCCAACCCTCAAACGGCAGTTAATAAAAAGAAAGCGCAGGGCTGTACGCTCATTTCGATGTTGGGCTCTGGTAAAGCCTTGCGATAAAATAAGCAACAACCCCACGCCTGTATCCGTAAGGATATGGCGAGAGATTAGGTCTGCTTATTCTCATCACAATTAAATTTTCCAGATTCAACATCGAGAATAAACTTACGCTTCCCGTAATTCGTATGTTTCACAAATTTAGGAAACATTTTCGGGAAACGCACAACCTTTTCTCCTTTTCGGGGTCGTTGCTCATATTTTTAATTCTATGGTGCAGGCATAGCCGTATTTGTTGAGTCGTTACATAAAAACAGACCTTGCAGTCGGTCATCACTCCGTCTGCAAAGTCTGTCGCCCGTCATCTGTTCCAATCGTTGTATTCGTCGATTGGATAGAAGCGCCGAAAGAGGTCGTGGAAATGGAACGCGAAAAAGGCCATGTCGGTACACATTGCGATGCGGAAGCATGTACCCATTACAACATCGTCCTCATCGTAGACATTGCAGTCTACACAACCGAATGCGATGTTCTGACGGCCGATTTTCCGTCCTCCCTCCGTGAAGCCGATGTAATAGTAGGTTCTTTGTCCCGTTCTGCGATTGAACCGTCGATTGAAAAGGATGGCATCCTCTTTAATCGTGTAGGAAAGATGATTACGCTCCAATAGCCGTCGAACGGATTGCATCGACAACTCTGCATTCTTGACTTTCCCCATTTTTCGAATGTTTTGATTTGTGATAGGGGCGGGACAGGATGGGGAACCCGTTTTGAAGCGTAATAATCTATCTTGTGTTACATGTCTTTCTTGCCTTTATTTGGTTGTTTCCACAAAAGTAAATAATCAGGAGCGAATTTGCAAGGGGAATCGATCAATTCCCCCTGCAAATTTCCTGCATGACATGGTCCATGTAGATGGCCTGTCCGCTCGACATTCGGCCCCACCAATGGCAACCCAGTTTGTCGATGATGATTTCGCCCTGTTCTCTCAACCGATCGGCCAGCCATGATGTCACCAACCACCATTCCAACACCTCCTCCCCATTAAAGGGATAGATGTACTCTTCGTCGATTTTCCCCGCTTGGATTAACTCCTCGATTACCGAACTTTGTCCCCATAGGACATGAATGTCTGCCATTTGCTTGGCTTTTTCTTGTGTGTCGTACATAGCGATTTGAGTATATGTGTCACATATACGCTGTAATCCAACTATATATAACCTCAATAATGCTGTGCGGAGAATTGGTTTCAGGCTTAAATAGGGGTGGCCTGTTTTATGTGGAAACCCATTATAAGGGATAGGCAATAATTTCGTTTTCCATCAGAAGAGGGGGCGGGGCGAAAAACAGGGATTGTCCGCGCGTGATGTTCGTCGACAGGTGGTCGGGCGAAGCCCGCTTCGCGGGGCCGTGGCTCGCCCTCTATCTTCTCACGAACTTGTCCCTGATAATTGTCACACACGCGGTCGGTTTACCCTCTATTCGTGTCGGTGCGTCCTTAATCTCGTATCATTGTGCGAGGTCTGTCGCTTTGGCCTTTCGTTGCAGACCCAGCGTGTCGTAAATCTCCTGCAAGCGTTCTTTCGCCTTGTTTTTGGCAATCGGCGTCTGCTTCTGAAATGCGGCGTTTATCATCTTCACGATTTTATAGTCGTCGCCGATTGAAAGCCCCTTTACCAACTCTCGGCGGATGTTGCCGACATGATATTTCAACGCCTGTACTTTGGCCGTTCCCAACTCGTCGTAAGCCTGCTTTACCAGCGGATGCCGCTGTTCTATCACGGCGCATAATTCGGCAGGGCTTTCCACCACGAAAAATTGCTCGGTCATTGTTTTCAGTCGGCAGTATTCGTCGAACAACTCCCGAAAAGTAGTCCGCGCCGAAGGATTGGCCGCAAGGCGTTCCACGACCTTGCTGTATGTCTGCACTGTTACCTTATAGCCGTTTCGTTGCAGTTCGTCGGTAAGGTTTACATAGGTCGCGTAAATATGTCGGCTTATCTTAAAGTTTACGATGTCCATGTTGGCGAGGTTCTTTTCCACGATAAGGCGGTTATTGACTATCCGCACATATTGTTCGTTGATGTAGGGAATCTTCGATAAGGTTTTAACCCGTGTAGCTTCACTCAGCGAGTTTATCTCGGCGGCATAGCTTTCGGCTTCGGCAAGTGTCCGCTGGGTAGCCGCAACAAATTCGTCGAGCGTTACGGCCTTGCTGTATTTGGTCGTGGAATAGACGTGCACGATTTGCGCCTTGTAACGGGAATCTCGGATGCGTCCGCATATCTGCGTGAAGAGCGTTGAAATATCCAACAGCGTGTGCGCCTTTCGTCCGTCGCTGACGATGAATGTAACGCCGTCGGGGTCGAAGATGTCGCACCCCTCGAAGCAGGTCGAGGTGTAGAAGTTTATCTTCTTCGCAGGGTCGGAGGGCTGGCCGATGGGATAATCTTTGCCTAATTTGCGCTGGTTCTCCTGCCTGCTCTCCCCGCTCGTGGAACAGACTATCTTAACGGCTTCGGGTGCGAGTTTGAGCGTGTCGATGACCTTTGCGATAAATTCCACGCTGTTGACGAAGATATGCAGGTTGTAGGGCAATTCGTCGCGCAGGACTTTGACGCACTCCGAGACGACGTATTTGTCGGGCTTGTTGGTCTGTCGCGAACGTACTTTGACCTCCGTAAGGTCGGGTCAGTCGATTTCGCAGGTCGGCAGGTGTCGCAGTTCCTCCAAAATGTATTCCCGTTCTATGGGTGTCGCCGTCATGTAGGTCGCACGGTCGAAGCGTGCCGCCGTCGCAAGCAGTTCTCGGATGGCTCGGTGTCGGAACGAATAGGAGTTGAACAGCACGTGCCACTCGTCCACCAGCAGGAACAGCTCCTTATAAGGGTCTATGCCGATGCTCTGTAAAGCGGAAACGACGCGCGGCAGGGAATCGTAAGTCGTGGCTATCTTTAAGGGGGAATGGGTACGGGCGAATTGCGTGATGTCCCACTCGGTAATATCTTCGTACACGCCCAGCACCTCTATATCGTCGGTGCGGCAGACGGTCTTGTTCTTCACCAATGCCACGTAAGGCATAGCGATAAGGGTTGGAATAGAGTTGCGAATTGCCAATTCGGTAGCCCCGCATCCCGTCTTTTTCTTGTTAAAAAGACAATTTACGGGAATTTCGGTCATAATGTCCCGAAGAAATTTTGCACCTTTGGGTGCGTCGATGGTTCAGTTTTGCATAAGTAATTCGTTTTTAGTGAAATAAAATCTGTAATTATTTTTAATCTTGTATTGTTATTATTAAAGAGAAAGTCCATTTCGGAATCAAAAAATATTACACTCGGAAATAAGAAAAAGAGGCGCTGAAAAACACCTCCCGATTATGGACGGACCCGACATTCGGACTACTCCTCTTTCGTATTATAAAGATAGCACCTTTTTTATTGGGAACAAAGGTCGGACAGCAATTAATCCGAACATTTTTATCTATGTCTTAGATGGCTTTATAGGGGGCTTTGCGAGGTGTCGGAGTGTGTTCGACCAGCCGAAAACCTGCGAAAAGTCCTTATTAGCGGAAATTCGCACGCTTCATTGTTCTAAAACACCTCCCGATGCGTGTGAAAAAGTCTTATCAAGGGGTTTTGAACCGCTTTATTGTTCTGTTATTCTCCCGAAACATGCGTTTCAAGTGTTATTAGTAACTTTTACTTGGCGGCGAGGTGTTATTTACAACCGAAAATGTTAAATTTGGGTATTAAAACCATCTGACAATGAGCACGAAGATAGAATATGAGGACGGCTCGGTCTATTTCGAACCCGAACCGAGCGAAACCGAGGACTTGGAGTATGTCTATTTGCTCTGCGATGATTATGAGAATGGCGGATGCTATCCTGGTCGGTTCTTCAACCGTATGTGCAATGGACTGATCAAGGCCCCTTTCAGTAAGTTGCAGTTTATGGACAACGACGAAATAGTGTCCACTTTGGAGGGGTACAAGCTGGATGTGGAAAAATTTTGGATGGCAGTGCTCTTTATCTACGATTGGGCTGAGAATCAGTTTGTCAAATGCGTCGATATAAAATCCCACTCTTACGGACTGCTATTGCAAGACTTGCTCGGCAGATTAGGCGACGACATGAGTGATGTGACGATTCAGATTCGCAAGGGGCGCAAGAACTTGGACGTACACCCGATGATTAAGCGGGATATGATTGACGCCCTGCACGCCAAATTGGAGGAGTTGAAGCGGAAAGGAGCGGACAACCTCTTTGCTTACCGTTCGGAGGACTTCAAGGCGGATTATCCCGTACTGTCCTATAAGATGTATTTCGCTACGGAGCGGTTGCGGGAGCTGTTCGCGGCTTTGGAACGATGCAGGAGGATAGGGAAACCCAAACGGCGCAAAGGGTCGCTCGTGTCCTATAACAGGATGTTGCTGTTCGCCCGTATCGTCTATATGTTCCGTTACACGGACAACCCCGCATTTTTGGACAGCGACGACCCGCTGAAAGGGATAATGAAAGATTATAGGGGCAAAATTCCGCAGACACTCTCGGCAATCTACGACTGAGGAAAAGGGAGGGGGAAAGCGCTGGTTTTTTCCTCCTTAAAGACGGGACGAAATCGCAGTATGTTTGCAGTGTCAAGCCGAACGGATGACCTGCGACCCACATGGGCAAGGCGAGCAGAAAAACCAACGCCCCTCCCTAAAAAGGAGTATTTAAAATTATGGCAAAGAATAATTTTGCACCTGCTGCCGAGAGCACAGCAACTACCACGACCACGGCTCCTGCCGCAACCTCCAATGCCGCCCCTGCCGCCGAGCAGAAAGAGCCGCAGACAAACCCGACCTCGCGCCGTCGTGCTCGAAGGCCGATCCGTGGGTTCCTTTTCCGATCTGCCCGACGACACCGCCCAGATTGATGACCAGGAAACGCAAGACGTCGAAGACCCACGTCGGGGTGTTTTCGACGCCGATGACCAGCCGGCCTTTGTGGTGCAGTTGCATGCGGCCAGCGGAGTCGAGTCCCACGGCCGTGTTGAAGACATCGTAGTACCCGTTCGAGAAGCGGTCGCGGCGGGCGGTTTCGGTCTGTGCGCCGGGGGCGTAGCGGCGGATGGTGTTGGCACCGGTGACGAGCAGGGCGTCGGGATGGTTGCGGCGCAGCGAATCGGTGAGTTGCAGCCAGAAGACCCCGGCCTCGTCGCTGCTCCAGGGGAAGTCGCTCAGTGCGGGTTCGACGTAATATCCCGGGACGGCGGTTTCGGGCAGCAGGATGAACTGAGCGTCGTCGGGCACCTGTCCGAGCAGATCGAGAATATTCTGTTCCTGCCGTTCGGCGTCGCCGTGGAACTTGTCGTAACAGTCGACATTGGGCTGGATGATGCTGACGCGGACCGTTCCCTCGTCGGGTTGCTTCCATCCGGCGCTGACCGCCAGCGACACTCCCATCGGCAGGATCAGGGCTGCAGCCGCGGCGCCCCATTTGCGCGGATTGCGGCGCTCCTTCCAGGCCTCGAAGAGGAGGATGTTGACCACCAGCACCCAGAGCGAACCGCCGAAGACGCCGGTGTATTCGTACCATTGCACCATCCAGACCGCGTGCGAAAAGCCGTTTCCGAGGATGAGCCAGGGCCACGAGAAGTCGCCGACGGTGTACCAGTATTCGGTCGTGATCCAGGCCGTGACGAGCGTGACGTAGGCCAGGGCCTTGTGGGCACGCTTCGAGACGGTGTGGAAGAGCATGAAAGCGATCAGATTGAGGAACGTCGAGGCGACGGTAGCGGCCACGGGTCCGACGGGCGTTGCATACCAGATCCACCAGATGGTCAGTGCGTTCCACAGCACGAATGCCAGTGTGGCCCACCCCAACATCCGCCACCAGTCGCGACGGGATGCGCTCAGCGAATCGCTGATCCAGAGCAGGGGTACGAGTCCGGCGAAGAGCGTGAAGCCCGTAGCGCCGAGCCATCCCGGAGCGAGGAGGATGGCCGAAAGGATTACCGCTGCAAATCTGCGCAACATCAAGGGGGGGGATTATGGCGCAAAAGTAGTCAAATGCCGTCATATTTCAAAATATTTTCGTGATTTGGCCGTGCGGGAGCCGAGTGGACCGAGGGTGTCGGGATGCGGGACGGTCGGTTGTTTACGGGAACAGTCGGCGACCGGTGTCGGACCGGCCTTTTCCGGCCGGCGGGACAGCATGTGAAAAGGGACGTCTGCCGACGGGCAAACGTCCCTTTTTCGGGTGAGTTAGGTGCGGGAAGGTCAGTGCCGTATGATGCGGTCGTCCGTGTCGACCGTATATCCGTCGGTCGGGGCCTCGTCCAGGGCGTTGAAGCTCTTGTTGGTCACCGACTGAATACCGCCGTTGCCCGTACCGGAGGTTCCGCTGTTGGTGCGGATCAGCTCGCCGCAGAGGGCGAAATCCCAATCGGTGCGGGCCTTCCAGGCGGCATCCTGCTCCTCGTCGCCCAGCGGGCTTGAGCCCACGACCTTGCCCTGTTCGAGCGAGACGTAGACCCACGTCTGGTCGTTGAGCCCTTCGATGGTGAGGCTTTCGACGCGGGCGGGTTCGGCGGGTGTGCCCGGCGTATTGCTGTTGTCCTGCGAGCAGGCTCCCAGCCACAGACAGCCGGCCAGAGCCATTTGCGCGATGATCCTGTGTCGTGTATTCATACGCATGCGATTTAATCCGATAAGCTGTTCAGGTTTCGGGATCCGTCGTGCTGATAGAGGTAACGGATCGTCAGGCGGCCGCTGCCCGCATCGTAGTCCGTGACGGAGAACTTGGCATACTTGCCGCTGGCCGTCCGCAGCACGTAGGGCGAGGTGAACGGCACGCCGAAGTTGTCAATCCACGATACGGCGGATGCCGAGGTGGTCTGCAGGGCGGTGGTGGCGATCGAGAAGAGGTTGGCGCCCATTTCGAGCGGAACGGGGTTCTCCAGTTCGCACGTGTAGGTCTGCGGATGGTCGGCATCGCGGGCATCGACAACCGAGAAGGCGTCGAGCGTACCGCTTCCGAGTTTGCCGATCTCCGAGCGGGTGATCGACAGGAAGTATTTCGGTTCGGCATAGCCGGCGTATCGGTCGGCGACCTCCGAGAAGTCGAAGGCCAGTTCGATCGTATTACCGTTGTCGACATATTCGCCCTGCATGGGGTGGTCACCGCCCTGGTTGATGGCGATGGGGGGCTGCACGGTTATGGTCGGGGTGACGGCGTAGGGTTTGTCGGCGACGCCCATCGTGAAGGCGAGGTCGTTGCGCGACGTGTAGGAGACCTTGACGCGGAAGATGACCTTCGGGGTATACTCCGTGCAGGAGCAGCCGGTGAATTCGTGGCTCAGCACCGAGGGGGTCCGATCGGTGAGGAAGAAGTAGTAGGGCAGGTAGTACCGTCCGCGGTCGCCCCACCATTCGCCGTAGGAGTTCACGACGATGAAGGCGCCGCGATGGGTCTGCTGCCCGTCATTGAATTCGACCGTGTCGTCATACCCGACGATGGTCATGGCGTGGGCTCCGTCCGTGGCCAGCTTGGTGAGCAGGTAGTTGTACCCGGTCTGCGAGGGGCCGGAGTAGTCGGTGTCGAAGGTCCAGCCGTTGGCCAGGGCCGAATAGGTGAGGATACCGCCGTGGGGGCTTCCGTTTCCGGCGTCGTAGAGGTAACGGCGGGCCAGATCGATGCCCTCCTGGGTGGTGGCGTCGATAGTGAAGATCTCCTTCACGCGGTTGTGCATGGCGCGGATGTACTTGTCATATCCCGAGGCCCAGATGTAGCCGGAGATGAACGTCGGATCGGGGAAGTCGGCCAGGGACATGGCACCCTGTTGTTTGGCGATGTTGAGGCCCTGTTCGGCGAACCCGCCTTGGTCGATGCCTTCGTTGAGGAAGTTCCAGGTGAAGAAGTAGCTGTATGTGTTCTCGTCGGAGGCCTGGGCGTCGAGACCGCGCACCCGGTTCATCTCATAGGTGAACAGGTAGCGGATGCCCGACGACTGGGCGCACGAACCTCCCTGCTGGTTGAACACTTTGGGGAAGAACTTGAGCGTCGAGTTGTCGACGCTTGCGGGGAGTTGCACCGGGTCGGGCGTCGAGGGGGTCCAGGCGCTGGAGCGACGGATCCTCAGCACCTCTTCGGTGGGCGTCGGCACCGCATAGCTTTTGCGATAGGGCTGGGCCGCGACGGGCAGGATGACGGCGGCGAGCAGCCCTGCGAGCAGCAGACGTTTCATCATTTCAGCCGGTTAAAGGTTTTCAGAGCCTCGTTGCGGACTTCGGGAGCGAGCTTCTCGTCGCGGCTCATTTCGAGGGCCGTGTCGGCGATCATCTGCCGGTTGACCGAGAGGGTGAACCATCCGAAGGCTTCGAGCATGGCCCGTTGCACGTCGGGGTCGTCACACGAGCGCATGTACTCGAGCAGCTGCGGCACGAGGAAGTGGATGTGGTAGTTCCGCATCGAACGGATCTCCTGCAGACGGCTCTTTTTCGAGCAGTCGGGGCTCATGATCTTCTGCATGGGGGCGATCCAGCGGTTGGCGTTGACCTCGATGGCGTGGCGGATCTGGTCGTGGACGTTCCGGGCATCGAGGTAGTTTGTCTGCGGGAACTGGCGTTCGAACTCATTGAGGAGTTTCTTCTCTTCGAACATGGGCATGGCCTGTTTGAGGGCGAATTCGACGCGTTCGGAGGTGTTGTTGCGGATCGAGGCGGCGATCATGGCGGGGATAAGCCGCTCGTCGCCGCTGCGGGCGAGGACGTTGGCGGCGAAACGCTCGACCATTTCGTAGCTGTCGGTCATACCGAGCGAGACGGCCTCGATGAAGGCGTCGTCGCGGCACTCCGAGAGGTTGATGAAGCTCTGCATGCGCAGCTGATGGCTGGGGCTTTCGCGGAAGATGCGCAGCAATTCCTGCGAGGAGAGTTCACCGCGGCGGAAGAGTTTTTCGACGGCCAGGGCCTGCAGGGCGGGGTAACGTTCCTCGCGGAGCATGCGGCGCCACGTGGAGGTCTTGTCGTCGCGCAGCAGACGGTTGACATCGATTTTCGGGTCGGCCGATGCGAAGGTGAAGGTCGGGTCGCCTATGATGTGCTGTTCGAGATAGGGGGCGTACTTGACCAGATTGCCGACGTTCATGCCCAGACCGAGCAGTCCGACATAGCGGTCGATCCACTTGTCCTGCAGAACGTTGACCGAATTGGCCAGGACGGCGACGGTTTGACCCGGGCCGAAGATATAGGCGTTGGCGATGCTGTTGTCGCGGTGGAACGATCCGTTGAAGCAGGCGTCGAGCGACACGACGCGGCAGCCGGGGTCATAGTTGTCGAAATCCTCGAGATAGAGGTCCAGATCGCTCAGATAGATCGAGTCCCGGGCGCGCAGCGAGGCATCGTCCGCTCCGTCGAACCACGCGTCGGGGAACTCGCCGTAGCGGCGTGCGATGCGGGCGCGGGCGCTGTCGGCCGGGATGTCGTGTGCGGCGGCGTGGCGCATCGATTCGCGCAGATAGAGTTTGATCTGTTCGATCTGCTCGCGGGTGTTGTTGGTTTTGGGCAGGTCGTTCAGGTACTCCGTATTCCAGTCTCCGTGATGGTGGAGGACGGCGTAGTCGAGGTCGCGGCGGCGCATTTCGTTTTTCAGACGCGACTTGATGTGGACGTCGCGTTTGTGGTCGATGTAGCTGATACCGTTGCGCTGACGCTCGAGCCAGGGGAAGTGTTCGAGCAGGGTTGCCTTTTCGTCGATGCGGGCCACCATCGATTCGGAGATGAACCCGTTGCCGCTGAAGAAGAGGATCTGATCGACGGGTTCGGGATGCTGCTTGGCCTGCACGACCTTTTCCAGATAATGGCGCAGCTTTTCATAACGGCTCGTGCCGTTGTAGTCCGTGGGGCGGATGCGACCCGAGTAGATGTCGGGACGGGTCTGCTGGGCGGATTCGGCCGTCAGCGAATAGTAGCAGCAGCCGGGGTGGATCGAGTCGGGGCCGATGGGTTCGAACCGGAGGCTGAAGTCATCGTAGAAGCGGTCCGACGGCACGGAGGATTCCCAGCGGTCGAAGGCCTCCTGATCCATCTTGAAGGCGCTGGTCAGATGCTGGGCGTCGCGGACCATGACGACCGGGATATCGCCGATCAGCACGGCTCCTTCGATCGGGGCCTCTTTCTGGGCGTGGAGGTCTCGGAGCAGATTCCGCAGCGAATCGGGTTGCGAGGTTCGGTCGATGACCAGATGGACCTTCAGACCGCTTGTTTCGATCTGGGCGATGTAGGCGTCGACCTGGGGACGCGCTTCGGCGTAGCTTTTTTCGTCGATGACGACGGCGAAACCACTGTGCGAGGCGGCAAGGAGCGGGGCCTGGCACAGAAGAAGCGCTGCGAGGAGCACTTTTTTCAGAAAATGCATGTTGTTGGTCGTGTTTGAGGTGTTGTGTTTCAGAAGAGGATTTCGGCGCCGAAGGTGAAGCAACGGCGGTCGGTGGCATCGTACCGGTCGGTAAAGGTGTTGGCGCCCAGGTAGTATTTGAGGGCTGCGCGGGCGAACAGACCACCCCAGAGATTGCCGAAGAGCCTCCGGTAGCGGATTTCGACGTTGCCGCCCATCCAGGTTCCGGTCATGTATTCGAACTGCGGGTCGGTGTATACCTCGCGCAGACGCTCCTGTACGGTTTGCGAGGCGTTGAGGGCGCTGCCGCCGGCTACGCCGAGTGCCGCCGTCAGCTGGTTGCGACCGAAGAAGAAGAACTTCGAGGCGGTGACGCCGCCCGTTACGCGGGTATATTTGCGGCTGTTTCCGTCGCCTTCGTAGTGGATGGTTTCCGACTGTTCGAGCCGTGCGCCGGCATCGAGCGAGAAACTGGGAGTCCCTTCGCGCAGCAGGTCGAAACGGTATTCACCCTGCAAGGTGGAGGCGGTTTCCCGGTTTTTGAGGCCCGAAGTCTGGATCTTGAATGCGAGTTGGTTGTTCTTTTCGGGATCGTAGTAGGCCGTCTGTTCGTACCAGATGCCCTCGACGGTCTTGTGCTGCCAGCCGATGATGAGGTTGTGGACGCGGCGTTCGTTTCCGAAGCGGATGCGGTCGCTGACCGAGAATCCCGTCCGCGAGTAGTCTCCGCCGAGGAAGGTGAACGTGGCTCCGCCGTCGCGGGCCTCTTCGCTGTTCGAGGCGTAGCGCACCTCGAGCAGGTTGGCGATGCCGCGTCCCGAGTCCCAGGCCAGCTGCAGGGCCCCGGTATACTCCGTGCCGTTGTAGTCGCGCGGGTAGCTTTGGGACGTACCGGTCGAGATGGAGCTGTAGTCGCCCAGACCGTTGAACCGGAAGTAGACGTACGATTCGCGGGGATCGAGCACCGTGTGGGTGATCGATTCGCTCATGAGGTTGAACGATCCGGAGAGGCCCAGCGAGAATCCGGCGCCCAGTCCGTATTGGATACCGGGCGTGATGACGAAATGCATGCCGTCGGTTTTGGGACGAGGGTCGGTCTGATTGGCCGAACTTCCGGTATCGTAGTCGAGTTTGAGGGCGAGAGTCAGCCTGTCAAACGGATGGTAGGCCACGTTTCCCGAGAGCACAAAGCGCTGGGTGTTGAAGTCCGAGGGGATCGAATCGCCGAGGATGAACGGATTGTCGTCGGCAATCTGCAGGGTCGAGTTCCAACGCCGGGCGAACTCCTTTCCGTCGTCGTATCGGATGCTTCCGGCGCAGACGACCTTGTTGAAGCGCTTCCGGCCGGCCATTCCGACGCCGAAGTGTCCGGTTTTGGACGATTCGTCCAGGTCGTGGAAGTCGCCGCGTTCGAGCTTGTAATCGGCCTGGAAGTCGATCATATTGCTCAGGGGCGAGAACCACAGCGACGTAGGGTTGTGGCTTTCGGAGAAGAGGTTTCCGGAGCGTTCCAACTCCTTGTAGACGGGGAGTTGCACCTTCTCCTGAGCCCGGAGCGAGGCCCCGCCCGCAAGCACACACATCAGACACAGAACGCTGGTCGGGAATTTTTTCATGACAGTAGATCCGTTAGATAAGGTTTGTTTTGAACCGAAACGGCTCTGCCCTTGACGAGGGAGCCGTTTCGGTTGAGGGAGGGTCGTCCGCGGACGACGGCAGATGAGGCTTGTCAGTCGGCCTGCGTGGGTTCCTGGCCGGGGGTCAGGGGCTGATCCGTCAGGAAGTCGTTCGACGAGTTGTTGGTATCCTGATAGTAGGCCCGGCCGTTTTCGATCTTGGTGACCTTGCGGCGGATGCTCTTGCCGGAGAATCCGGTGACATAGGCCTTGCCCGCATCATCCTGCGACATGAGCAGCTGAGCCTGTTCGGTTTCGGTGACGTCCCAGATTTCGACGGCGTCAAGCAGGTCGCTGCTCTGGAACATCAGGCAGCGCTGGGTCTTGGTCGAGTTGGGTTCGACCATGTAGTTTTCGCTGTCGCTGGCATAGGCTTCGGGGGTAGTGCCTTCGGGCAGCTTGATCAGCATAAAGGCACCCTTCATGAATCCGGGCGTGAGGTGACGCTGGGTGTTTTCGTTGGCGACGATCGTCATGTTGGGGGCATTGTAATCGACGTCGGCGCTGGGGACGGAGACGTTCGGGATGTAGATTTCCCAGTCGGCCTTCGAGAGGTCGGCGCCCTGCTGGTCGCTCCAGTCGGTGGCGTCGTTGGCCACGACAACACTTTCGCCGGGCTGCAGCGGGTGTTCGGTGCCCGAGCCGGGGAATGCGACCGTCACGCCATAGGAGGGATAGAGCGGGTATACGCTCTCCCAAGGGTTGACCGAGGTGGGGTATGGCGCCGTAATCGCAGCGACGATTACGCCGTCGAGATACTGTACCTTTTCCGAGTTGTTGACGATTTCGAAATAGGTGTCCGTGATTGAGTATGCGGGGCTCGAGGTTGAGTATATCTCCTTGAATAACAGGGGAGATTCATTGACTTCGGCCAATTCGATCGTAGCGTTCTGATCGGCGAATACATCGGCCTGGACGGCACCCGTAAAGGAGATCGTATTTGAATACTGGCCCGTAGCGGTGATGCGGTACTGGCCCGAGGAGACTTCGAAGCTAACGGAGTTTTCGCCGGCGGCGAGCTCTTCGGTATAGGTGAGCTCCTTGTCGGCGTTGACGGCCGTCACGGTCATGGCGGGCAGGTCGGATGTCTCGTATCCCGACGGAGCGGTCAGCGTGACCGTAAGGTTGAACTTGTTCGAACCGCTGCCACCGCCGGTCCCGTTATCATCGTTGTCGCTGCTGCTGCAGCCGGTCGCAAAGAGGGCTCCCGAGGCCAGGAGCAGGAGGGCTTTAGCCCACAGATTCATCGTTTTCATCGTCTTTCTATTTTATTTAAATTACTCTGGGTTGTTTTCGAAGAAATATCGGAAGGATCAGCGTTTGCTGCCGATATGGAGTTTGAGTTCGGCGCCGAAGTACATGTCGGGGTAGATCTGCTTGTATCCGGTGCGGGTGTCGTAGTAGTGCCAGCGGGAGGTTCGGGTGAAGTTGTTGGCCGTGAAAGAGAGTTCGACGATCCGGCCGATCTCTTTCGTGAGGCGGAAGTTGAACATCACCCACGGGCGGAACGTTTCGCGGTCGTAGGCCGTCAGCAGGGATCGGGAGACCATCTGCGAGTACCGCGAGTCGGAGGCGAATTCCGTCTGCCAGGGGGTGTAGTTGCCCTGTTTGTCGTAGAATCCCAGGGGGCAGATCTGCAGGAATTGTCCGTCGGCGGTTGGTTGGAAGCGGTTGTTTCCGGCCTCGTCCTGCCAGATGTTCTGTTCACTTTCGTACCAGACGACCTGCATCGTGGTCGAGAAGACGAGCTTCAGCTGCGGGATGTGGGTAATGAATCGGAAGTTGGTGTTCACGCGATCCTGAATCGTGCCGCTTCCGGCGGGCATCAGACGGATGTAGTCGTCGTTTTCGGTGACTTTCGAGTAATAGTCCTGTTCGTCGGTGCGTCGGATGTGGAACCAGGCTCCGTCGATGATGAGCGAGGTGCGCAGGGCGCGCCACGTTCCCAGATTGAGGTTGTATTCGACGCCCTGTTTTTCGCTGCGCGAGTTGTTGGTCGGGGTGTAATAGGTCCCGATGTAGTCATCCTGACGGGTTGCGGCGGTTGTTTTCTGGCCTGCCTGGTCGGTGTAGGTGACCTGTCCCTCTTCGAACCGCAGATCGGTGGCCGAGGTCGGGACATCGAAGGTCACGTAGTGCATGTAGTGGGGGCGCGAAGCGAAACCGAACTCGTTGGTGTGTTTTTCGTGGAAGTAGGTCACGGCGCCGCGCACGGTTCCGAGACGGAAGGTCAGACCGGCCTCGAACTTGCGGCTGCGGGCGGGTTTGAGATCCGGGTTGGCCAGATTGGTGAGGATGTCGGTCGACAGGACGGCCAGCGAGCCGTTGGGGTCCGAATTCGAGACCTTTGCCAGGCTGACGCGGTCGAAGTAGACGTTGTCGGGATAGAGGTAGAGCAGCGTTGGCGCCTTGTAGGAGAGACCCCAGCCGCCGGTGAGGGCGAGCATGCTTTTCGGTCCGTCGAAGAGCGTGTAGGTGAGGTTGACGCGTGGCTCGACGGTGAAGATGTCGTTCTGACGGGCCTGCGGATCGAGGAACATGTTCGTCAGACGCACACCGGCTTGCAGGGCCAGCGACGTGGAGCCGAGCTTGAGGTTGAGACGGTCTTCGGCGAAGAGGGCGAGGTTGTTCAGCGCCGGGATGTCGCGGAACGAACGCGGACGCAGCGTCTGGCTCGAAGTGCTCTGCGGCGGCAGCAGCACGTCGAAGATCAGACCGCGGCCGTAGTTGGTGTCATACCGCCAGTCGGCGCCGATGCGCAGGTTCGTAAAGTTCCCCCCCCCGAACTGGATAATCTTGTTAGCCTTGACCTGCAGATAGATATTCAGGGGTTTGCCTTCGATTTCGTAGTCCGAGTAGTAGGTCGACGGGAGGAAGATACCCTCGTTCATGCCGGGAGTGGTGGTGTTGGTGATCACGCCGCTCGGGGACGATACATACTCGTGCAGACGGTCGCTCTGATAGGACTGTGAGACCATCAGGTTGTAGTCCAGGGCCGAGAGCACGGTGCCGTTGAGTTTCCAGCTGCCCTCGAGGTTGAGGCGGGCGCCGATGTACTGGTTTTCATAGGTGCTGCTGGTGATCTGCATCTGCGGGTCGGTCTTGCTGTTGTTGACGTTCGAGTAGAAGGTGCCGTTGATGCGCAGGAGCATGGGCCGTCCGGCGACATCGATGTTGTTCGAGTAGCCGATCGTGGCGGTGATGCGGTCGTATCCCAGATAGCGTTTGCGGGTATCGCCGAACGACTGGGTCCAGTCGACGCCGGCGTTGATGGCGCCTCCGTTGTCGAGGGCGAAGCCCTTTCCGGCGTAGATCATCTTCGAGTAGGGGTCAGCCTTGAATTTGGCCTCCCAGGGGGTTGCTCCGGTCTTGGTCTTGACGATGACCACGCCGGAGGTGAGGTTTCCGTACTCGACGGAGGGGATTCCGCGGATGACCTCCATCGATTCGACGTTGTCGGGCGATATCGAACGCAGATCGACGCCCTTTCCGGCGGTGGTCTGATCGTTCATGCCGTTCATCGACTGGTTGGAGGCGCTGCCGGCCAGTGAGGGCGAGAGGGCCTGGAGGTTGCTGTCGTTCGAGAGCGGGGCGCCGTCGACGACCACGGCGGCACCCATTGCGTTGTTCGCATTGGATCCGATTTCGCGGATCGAGGCCTGGCTGGCGACGTTCAGTCCGGGGTTAGTCGAGAGGTTTCCGGGCAGGAGCTGGAACATGTCGCTGATGCTCATGGGCTGAATGTGGCGGATGGCCTCTTCGCCGATCTTGGAGGTCGAACCGGCGTCGGTGGGCTGAGCCGTGACGACGACCTCCTCGAGACCGAGAGTGAGGGGTTCAAGGGCGATCTTGAGATCCTTGATGTCGGCCGAGAGGGTGATCTTTCGCTCTACGGGGCTGAATCCGAGGAAGGAGACGTGGTAGGTGATTTGGCCGCCCTTCAGCCGGTCGAGTTTGAATTTTCCGGCCTCATCGGTGACCACGCCGAGGGTGTTGTTGACCACGAACGAAGCCAGGGGCACGGGGGCACCGGTTTCGGCATTGACAACCTGTCCTGAGATCGAGTAGAGGGGGGTGGTATTCTTTTGGGCTCGGGAGGTGTATGCGGTCGGCAAAAAGAGCAGGGTCAGGGTCAGAAGTCGCAAAAATCGTCTCATCATCGGGTCATCTAATCGGTTTCTCTTCTAATTCCTCGTTCCAACCGGCGGGGAAAGTTACGATTTGTAATCAATTGTGTTAAATAAATATATTTTATGACGTCGATTGGCTTGATTTGGATTTTTTTCTGTAAGCAGAATCGTGTCATTTCAATATTTTATTATAGCTTGCGTTGATTGGCGAGAAACAATCGTTACGGTGCAAATATGATAAATTCAGGAAATATATCTGAGTTTGAAAGTTTTTTAATTAATCTTTGTTTGGAGATTCCCCCGTTTATGACTGATTGAGACGAGGGTCTGCATGGACCGTTTGTGGTAATTGGCTGGCGGAATGTCGTATGGACGGATTTGTCGCACGGGTGCGGAGTCGTTTTTGGCGGATGGATGCTGGGGCATGGCTTGGGTTTTTTCTCGACGGCAAAGGTAGGGCCGTCCGCCGAAGCGGTCAATCGCCAAAAATAGGTATATTGGGTTTTGGTTCCGGGGGCGGAGGGGAATCAGTTGACCGGTTCGGAGTCTTCGTCGCGGTGTTTGAAGGTGCATTCGGGCTCCTTGTTGGATTCGAGGATTCAGAGGATGAAGCGTTTCAGATCGGGCGAATCGATGTTGCCGTAATTGGCGTGCTGCTTTTCGGTCATGCTGCCCAGCACCCACCGGTTGTCTAACGAGTATTCGAGCGTGTAGTATTCGGCCTGCCTGGTCGAGGTATCGATCCACACGGCGCCGTAACGGGCTTCGGGGATTTCGCGGGGTTCGGGGAATTCGTAGACGAAGAGTTTGTAACAGCCGTAGGTGTTGATGGATTTGATGCGGAAGACACCCCATTCGCGGGAGAAGGCACCGCCGCAGATCTGCTGGAGATTTTTGCGCAGCCACTCCTCGTCGACGACTTTGAGGCCGTTTGAGCGGATGGTGCCTTTGATGGTTTTGATCGAGAGTTTGTTCCAGCGTTTGTGGACGGCGAGATAGACCATGGCGCCGGCCGTCATGGCGATGGCCGTTACGAGGAGCCAAACCGCCCCGACCGGCCCCGAATGGCGTGCCGACAGGTTGAAGAGAACCGCACCGGGCAGACCAATAGCGACCGTACCATAGAGATAGGAGACTGCCGGCTTTATGGAGGCAGCGGCGTGCCGGATGTTTTTTACGGATCTCACATTTTTTCATGATGGAGGCGGGTTACGTGATGGACTGAGGGGACATCCGGTCAGCGGGACAGAGGATCTCCACAAAAATACGATTTTGGAATGAAAAAAAGCAAGATTCTGGGTGCAGTTCCGGCGAGGCTGTTGCCGATTGAGGAGATTCCATGTTGCAAGGGGAGATCCCGGAAGTTGGAGTTTCGATTTGCTGCGAAAAACGCGGTCTGTTTATCGACAGGCCGTTTTCTTGATTCCGGAGACATTGTGCCCCCCCCTTGGTTTTTCTTGCTTCAGGCGACAGCCTGTGTTGTGCCCGTTTTTTTTGCTTCCGGCGGCGGTCGGCGTTGCTCTGGGTTTTGTAGCCGCCCGTTTACGCCAGCCCTGTTGAGGCCTGTATACGAAAAGAGGAGGCACCTTTCCTTGCCTCCTCTTTCGAGCCGAATCCGAGACTTGAACTCGGGACCCCTTCATTACGAGTGAAGTGCTCTACCACTGAGCTAATTCGGCCTGCCCGAACCTTGGCTTGATGCCGTTGGGTTCGCTTTGGGACTGCAAATATCTGAAAAAAATTTATTTCATGCAACAATTTTGCAAAAAATTTCACTATTCTTCTTATCTTCGCGTCAAATCTGACCGGGATATGATTACTTTTCTGGTATGTCTGGCTCTGCTGGTGACCGCCTACTTCACCTACGGGCGCTATCTGGAGCGGCAGGCGGGCGCCGACGCGTCGGCCGAGATGCCGTGCAGGCGCCTCTACGACGGGGTGGACTACGTGCCGCTGCCCCGCTGGCGCGCATTCCTCATCCAGCTGCTCAACATCGCCGGTACGGGCCCCATCTTCGGTGCGGTGCTCGGCGCATGCTTCGGCCCGGTCGCCTTCCTCTGGATTACCTTCGGCGGCATCTTCATGGGGGCCATGCACGACTACCTCTCGGGCATGATGCTCGTGCGCAACGACGGTCTGAGCATCCCCGAAGTGGTGGGGCGCTACCTGGGTGAGGGCATGCGGCACTTCATGCGCATCTTCTCGGTGCTGCTGCTCGTGCTCGTCGGTGCGGTCTTCCTGCTCAGCCCCGCGCAGCTGCTGGCCAACATGGTTCCCGCCATCTCCTGCCCGGTCTGGGTGTGGCTCATCCTGGCCTACTACTTCGTGGCGACGCTGCTGCCCATCGACAAGATTATCGGCCGCATCTACCCGCTCTTCGGCGTGGCGCTGGTGGCGATGGCCCTCGGCCTGCTGGGGGCAGTGATTGTGGGCGACTACCGGATTCCCGAGCTGACGACGCTGCACAACTTCCAACTCGACCCCGCACGCGTGCCGATTGTCCCGACGCTCTTCATCACCATCGCCTGCGGCGCCATCTCGGGCTTCCACGCCACGCAGTCGCCGCTGATGGCCCGCTGCGTGGGCAACGAGCGCGCCTGCCGCTCGGTCTTCTACGGCGCGATGATCTCCGAGTCGATCATCGCCCTCGTCTGGGCCGCCATTGCCATGGCCTTCTGGGGCGATGTCGCGGGGCTGAACGGCGCCATCGCCGAATACGTCAACTCTGTAAGCCTGGCGAACTCTCGGCGGCGCTTGGCGAACACGGGGGCAGCGCCGCATGGGCCGTCGACACCATCTCGAACGGCATGCTGGGCGTCGTGGGCGGCGTGCTGGCGCTGCTGGGCGTCGTGGCTGCCCCCATCACCTCGGGCGATACGGCCTTCCGCTCGGCGCGGCTCATCATCGCCGACATGCTGCACCTCGAACAACGGAGCAAACTCAAACGATTCTATATCTGCATTCCTCTCTTTGCGGTGGGGTACTGGATTACGCAGGTCGATTTCGACGTCGTGTGGCGTTACTTCGCCTGGACCAACCAGACGCTCGCCACGATTGTCCTCTGGGCGATTGTCGTCTTCCTGCAGCGGCGGCGCAGCAACCGCTGGGTGGGGCTGCTGCCGGCCCTCTTCATGACCTTCGTCTGCTCGTCGTTCCTCTTCGTGTCGGACCAGTTTCTCGGCATGGAGAACCGCACGGCGGCCTATGCGTGCGGCGTGGCGGTGACGGTCGCGGTGACCGCGGGGATGCTCCTAAAACTGAAGCATGATGCAAAAAGCAACTCTTAATCCGACTCCGGACCAGACCTTCGAGGTGGAGGGCACCGGGGCCTACGACTTTGCGAAGGTCCTGGCCCGTTCGCGCGAAATGGAGCGTGCGGGCAACGTCGAGGGGGCCTGCAACGAGCGCTATGCGGCCTTCCAGCGCCTCGCGGAGCTGATTCCCGAGAACGAGGAGGTGATTCTCGAGTGGAACCATCGCAACAGCCGTGCGGCGCTCGAACTGATTTACGCCTCGGCCGTCGACCACTTCCTCATCGACGACTTCGAGCTGTCGGCCGCGCTGCTCGAGATGCTGTTAGACCTGGACCCGGAGGACCACCTTGAGGGGTCGACGCTGCTGGCCTTCGACTATGTGGCCATGGACGAGCAGGAGCTCTTCGACGAGGTGGTCAACGACATCTCGGACAAGTATGCCGACCGCACGCTGCTGCTCCTCTGGTCGGGCTTCCGCCGCGACGGGCACCTTCCCGAGGGGGAGCTGCACCGCTTCAAGGTGAAGTTTGCCCCCTTCTATGCGGAGTTCACCGCTGCGGAGCATCCGGCCGACGAGGCCTACCTGCGCGACATCGAGAGCGAGCACCCCTCGGTCGGGGCGCAGGCGCGCGAGCTGTGGCTGCGCACCGAGAATCTCTGGACGCGCTGGCCCGAGTTCATCGCGGCGCTGCGGCGCAATCCGCGCCTCTCCGATGCGATGATTGTCATCACGGGAGACCACGAGGGGCTCGCCTCGGAGCGCCCGGCCCTGGCCTCCAGTGCGGCGGGACGGGGACTGGTCAGCGAGGGGCGCTTCACGCCGCTCATCGTGGTCAACGCCCCCGCAGCGATGCGCTGCACCGACACGGTGGGGCAAATCGACATCTACCCCACGCTGCTCGACCTGCTGGGGCTCGACGACTACCACTGGCACGGGCTGGGACGCAGCCTGCTGCGCGCCGATGCGCCGCGGGCGGCC